>Ga0194121_10011380_pt1 | contig 10604 bp, 11 predicted proteins | sample TA2MahCa50mmetaG_FD_148609 | JGI IMG/M metagenome (GOLD analysis project Ga0194121, IMG submission 148609) | Freshwater microbial communities from Lake Tanganyika, Tanzania - TA2015020 Mahale Deep Cast 50m | ecosystem: Environmental > Aquatic > Freshwater > Lake | place: Tanzania: Lake...
AGCGTCAATTTCATCATCCCCCGCATGGCGCGCGGCGATCCCATCCAGGCGCAGTTCGCCCAGCTCGAAGCGCTCGGCATCCGCTCCGAGGGCATGGACAAGGTCGTGGCCGCGTACCGGGCCAAGCTAGGTCTGGACCGTCCACTCTGGCAGCAGTACCTCGCGTACCTCCAAAACTCCGTCACGTTCAACTTCGGGCCATCGATCACGTACTTCCCGGCCGACGTGGGCGTCCAGATCGCGCAACGGATCCCATGGACGTTGGGACTGCTGACCGTCGCGATCGTCCTCAGTTTCCTAGTCGGCAATCTGCTCGGGGCGTTGCTTGGATGGCCCCGTTCCTCCCGGTTCGTGCGCTGGCTCGTGCCCATCCTCATGCCGCTCTCAGCCATCCCCTACTACCTGCTTGGCCTCATCTTGATCTTCCTCTTCGCGTTCACTATTCGGGCGTTCCCGCTTGGCGAGGCCTACACCACCGGCTTGACGATTCAGCTCAGTTGGGAATTCGTTGCCAGCGTCATATACCACGCCATTTTGCCGGCACTCTCCATCGTGCTTGCATCCATCGGATTCTGGATGCTAGGCATGCGCGGAATGATGGTGACGAACATGGGCGAGGACTACATGATCCTCGCAGAGGCTAAGGGCCTATCGCAGCGGCGCGTCTTCCTCCACTATGCGATGCGCAATGCCATGCTCCCGCAGTTCACGGGCCTGGCCCTCACGTTCGGCAGCATAGTGTCAGGGGCGGTGCTCGTCGAAGTGATATTCAGCTATCCGGGCATGGGATGGATACTTTGGAACGCGATTCGAAACACGGACTATTTCCTCATCCAGGGTATCGTCTTCGTGCTCGTGCTGTCGGTGGCGCTGGCGATGCTGCTGGTAGACTTGAGCTACCCGCTGATCGATCGCCGGATCGCGTATGGGAGGATGAAGTAGCGTGGCCGAGACGACGGCGACGCTCACAGGACCGGCGACTATTCTGTCGCCCGGCCGGTTTGCCGAGTGGCTCTCCTACGCTCGGCGCAATCCCAGTCTCGTCATCGGCGTCATGATCGTAGCGGTCATCCTGGCCTTCGGGCTGATCGTCCCGTTCGTCATCGACCAGAACGCCACGCGCACCACGGCGTTCGCGAAAGACTTGAGTCCGAGCTTCGACCACATCCTGGGTACGGATAGCTTCGGGCGCGACGTGATGGCGCTGATAGTGGTCGGCACGCCACAGACCCTCAAAGTGGGGCTGATGGCGGGCATCATCGCGCTGCTCGTGGGCTCCCTGCTGGGATTTGTGCAGGGCTACTACCGGGGCGCGGTCGGCACCATCGTGCGGGCGTTCACCGACGTTACGCTCACGATCCCGGCGCTGCTCATCCTGATCACCATCGCCAGTCAGGTCCGACAGGTCTCGGTGGAAGGGATGGCCATCATCATCGCGGCGCTCTCGTGGCCGGGTGCCACGCGGGCGATCGGCTCCCAGGTGTTGACCTTGCGCGAGCGGGCATTCGTGCCAGTCGCTCGCTTCAACGGGATGAGCGGACCGGAGATCATCATCAAAGAGCTCATGCCCAACATGCTGCCGTACCTGGGGGCGAGCTTCGTCCATGCCGTATCGGTGGCGATCCTCTTTGCCATCGGCCTGGAAGTGTTGGGTCTCGGTCCGCAGACCACCAACACCCTCGGCATGACTATCTACTGGTCGCAACTGCACTCCGCCGTCATTCGTGGGCTCGTCTGGTGGTGGCTCTCGCCCATCGTGGTCGTGGTTCTCTTGTTCGTTGGTCTCTTTCTGACCAGCCAGGGGCTGGACGAGCTCGCCAACCCGCGCCTGCGCCGCCGCGCGTAGGGTTCCAAGACCCTTTCCCTGGAAGGCGACGAACATCCAGTGGGTGTTCGTCGTAGGCCGCCGGTGGCGGGTCGACGCGGGCAGCGTGAGAGTCGACCAGTCCTCTCTCTCCCCGTCTTCGGGGAGGGCGGGGGAACTGCTGAAACCGGTGCCCTGATCGCGTAGGGGCGTCTCGCGAGCCGCCCCTACGGGCCCCCGTCTTCGGCAGTCTGCCCTGGGCTGAGGGCTAGGCGCCTACCAGGCGCTCGCGCCGGCGATGGTGTACGGCCGGCCCATGGACTGTTCCCGCAGCCGCCAGGGCTCCACCGGCTTGGGCGGATGCGCCGCGATGAAGGCCTCGTCCAGCTCGACGCCCAGGCCGGGCCCTGCGGGCAGCGTGTAGGTCCCGTTGGTGATCGTGACGGGCTCCTTCAGCAACCCGGCGACGTTGTAGTTGCCGGCCTCCTGCAGGAAGAAATTCGGTAGCGATGCATCGACCTGCGCGGAGGCCACGAAGTTTAGCGGGCTAAACGGATTGTGGGGCGCCACCGCGATCCCATACGCCTCCGCCATGGTCGCGATCTTGCGCACCTCGGAGATTCCGCCGGCGTGCCCCACGTCGGGCTGGATGACCGCCACCGCCTCGCGCTCCAGCAGCGGTCGGAAATGCCAGCGCGTGTAAAGGCGCTCGCCGGCCGCCAGAGGCACGCTGGTCTGCCTGGCCAGCGTTTGCATGCTCTGGAAATATTCTGGCCCAACTGGCTCTTCCAGGAAGAGCGGGTTGAACGTTGCAATGCGTTCGGCCAGCCGGTGCGCCAGCGCCAGGCTCAAGCGGCCGTGCGTCTCTACCATAAGGTCGATGGCGGGGCCCACCGTCTCCCGCACGGCCGCTACCTTGGCCACCGCCTCCTCCAGCTGCGCGTGCGAAAGGTAGTAGCCAGCGGTCGGAAGCGGATCGAACTTCAAGGCCGTCCAGCCCTGGGCCACCGCCGCGCGCGCGTTCTCCACCGCCTGGGCAGCAGTGGCGGCGCCGATGCCCCGGTAGCAGCGCAGGCGGGTGTGCACCGGGCCTCCCAGCAGTTCGTACACCGGTAATCCCGCGGCCTTGCCCTTGATGTCCCAAAGCGCCACGTCGATCCCGCTCATGGCGGCGGTGAAGACCACCCCGCCGCGCACGTTGTGCCACATGTAGTACAAGCTCGACCAGATCTGCTCGATGCGGCGCGCATCCTGGCCCACGAGGTAGTCACGCATCGTGCGCAGCGCGCCCTCCACCGCGCCAGGCATTAGCGAGCACTCGCCATACCCCGTGAGCCCCTCGTCCGTCTCGACCTTGGCATAGACGTAGTTGAACGTACCTGGGTTGCAGCTGAGGGCCGAAACGTCACGTATCTTCATCGCACGACTCCGCCATCGCCTGCCACGCCCGGCATTTGTACGTCGGCCTGCCGGCAATGTGCAACCGCTCCGTGCGCCACCGCCGACAGGTCTCGCTCGCAAGGGGCGGCCGCGTGGCCGCCCGCCATAGCGTAGGGGCGGGTCTAGGTCATGCCCGCCCGTCTCCCGCCACACACAGCGGGCCGGTCTCAGACCGGCCCGCACCGTCACCCCATCCCTCGCCCCGATTGCTATCGGGGCGAGGGAGCGTTGGCGGGCGGAATCGTCTACGCTCTGCCAGCAACCTGCATCACCTCGGGGCAACCCAAGGAGCCGTTGCGCGTGACATCCGTGCGCGTGGCGATCATTGGCTGCGGAAACTTCATGAGCCACCACCTGCCGCGTTTGCTGGCTCTGCCAGAAGACCAAATCGTTGCGCTGGTGGATCCGAGCTCGCGCGCCCTGGCCGCCACCAAACAGCGCTTTCCGGCGCTCGCGGACGTGCCCGAATTTGCGGACCACCGCGCCATGCTCCGCGCCATGGCGCCCGATGCGGTTGAGATCGCAACCCCACATAGCTTCCACTATCCACAGATCCTTGACGCCTTCGCGGCCGGCTGCCACGTACTGGTAGAGAAGCCATTGGTGTGTACGGCGGCCGAGGGCATCGACGTGCTGGCCAAGCGCGACGCCAGCGGGAGGATTCTGCTCGTTTCGTACCAGAACCACTATCTGCCGCCGTTCCGCTACGTGCAGGAGACGATCGCCGCGGGTGGTATCGGGGACGTCCAGTTCGTGACCGGGCTGCAAAGTCATGGCTGGTACGACGAGCAGCGCGGGCAGTGGCGCCAAGATCCCAAACTGGCGGGCGGCGGGCAGCTCATCGACTGGGGCAGTCACCTGATGGACTTCTTCATGTACGCCACCGGGCAGGCGATCGTGGCCGTCATGGCCCGCGAGCTGCGCTTCGACTTGCAGGTCGACGTGGACATGACCATTGCCGCCCGCTTCGCCGGCGGTGCGCTGGGAAGCATCAGCCACATCGGCAATGCGGCCACGCCGTCCTGGCAAGACCTGGGCTTCTACGGCTCCAAGGGCACGCTGTTGCTGCGCTCCTCGCGCACGCACACGCCAGTCGATCCTGAGCTGCTGCGCTTCGATGCCGGCAAGCAGCTCGTGGACCCCGGGGCGTTGCCGGAAGGCTCGAACCCGGACAAGAACTTCATCGATGCGATTCAGGGCCGGGACACGGTCCGTTCGACCGGGGAGCATGGCCTGCGCGTATTGCGCGTCAACGAAGCGTGCTGGGAGTCCGCCCGCACCGGTCGCGAGGTACCCATCGCGTAGCCGCCGTGCATTCCCTGCTCTCTCTCCGGGAAGCAAGGATTTGGGAGGCGCCCTCACGCTAGCCACGACGACCATGCACCGCATGGTCGTCGCCCACGCGGACGGGGCGAGGGTACAGAAGGAACGTGGCGATGGGATCCGCGGGGACGATGGCTACCGATTCCCAAACGTGCCCTGCGGCCAGTGGGCAAGGTCCACGACCGTGCCCGTCATCAGACCCGACTCTTCGGAGGCCAGAAACGCTACCAGCCGCGCCACCTCGGGAGGCTTGATCATGCGGCCAAAGGGCAGGCGGCGTTCCGCCTGCGCGACCCAGTCGGCCGGAGCGCCGTGAAACGTGCGCTGGATCACGTCTTCGGCCGGTGTGTCGGTCCAGCCAAGGCCGACGCCGTTGACGCGGATGTGCCATTCGGATAGGTGGTTGGCCGCGTTGCGGGTGAGCGTAAGCAGCGCGCCCTTCGACGACGAATAAGGCGCCAGCAGCCGGTCGCCGCCATAGGCGTTGATGCTTAGGATATTGACGATGGCCCCGGGCGTGCGCTCGCGCAGCATGATCCGGGCCGCGTCCTGCATCAAGAAGAACGGCGCGCGTACGTTTACATTGAAAACGCGGTCAAACAGTTCTGGAGTGGCGTCCAGGATCGAGCCGCGATCGGTGACCGCGGCGCAGTTCACGAGCACGTGGAGGTTGCCGAACTGGGCGTCGGCAGTGTGCACCACCGCGCGCGCCTCCGGCAATTGCCCGAGGTCCACGCGGACGAAGGTGGTCGGGCAGCCGGCCGCACGCAACTCGGCGGCCACACGGTCGCCGTTGGTTTGATTGCGGCCGCAAATCACCAGCCCGGCGCAGCCGCGCTCGGCGAGCAGCCGGGCCACCGCCTCGCCGATCCCTTGCGTGCTCCCCGTGACTACGGCGTACTTCCCGGCAAACTGGCCTCGCAAGTCAAGATGTTCGTTCATTGGGGACTCCGGAGTCGCGCATTGCAGATTCCACGCGAATTCACGATAGGGTCGAATCCGTTGAAGGGTACCCCGTTAACAGATTCGGCCGCGCGCTACAGAGCGCCGCGTCATGGAGGGACGCGTCGATCATCGACGCATCCAAGCCCGCGCCCTTCAGGCAAGTGCGGGCGCGGTCATTCCCGGGCTGTGTCTAGCATCCGGGTTCGATGGCGGGAATAGGTGGCGCGCGGAGCGCCGTAGAGAAAGGCCGCATCGTGGCAGTGGCGACGCGTCGGGTTCCGTCTGCGGAGAAGGTCGAGTTCTTCCCGCGCAATGGATCCGTGGTGGTCGAAGGCCTGCGCGCGCGCGACGAGGTTCAGGCGCTGGCGGACCGGGCCGATCTCATCGCCTCGTGGCATGCGGCGCACATCCCGAAGGAGCGTATCCAGCTCGAAAAGCAGTTTCGTGAAAGCTCGGGCCTGGTGACGGACATGCTCGCGCATCTGGCGAACTTCGACGACGTCCTGCGCGCGCACGCGCTGAATCCCAAGATCGTCAATGTGATCGCCGATCTGCTCGACACCGACGACATCGCGCTCTACGGGGACCAGCTATTCATGAAGCCCGCCTACCACGGCTCGGCCAAGGAGTGGCATCAGTGCTCAGCCTCGTTCCGCAACATCTTTCCGATCTTGCGATTAAACCTATGCAGGTCAGGTCAGCCCCAGTTCTCGGCTGATTCGGCGATGTTGAGCGAGAGCGCCTCGAGCTCGCTCGTGAGGCGCCGGATCTGCTTGGCGGTCTCGAACCAGCTGCGGTAGCGCGCCATCTGCGCGGGGCTGAACAGGCGCGTCTGGGTCTTGCCGTTCAGCTTGCGGGTCCACTGGTAGTACGGACCGTGCAGCTGCGGCGGGTCGGCGCTACAGCGGCAGCCGGGCTTGCCGCAGCGCAGGTGCCGCTTGATGATCGTGCCCGGGAGGGCAAAGCCGGCGGACCCCAGCCGCGCCGCGATGCGCGCCTGGGCCGCGCGGTCCTGCGCGGTCGGCCGTGGCATGGCCGCCTCCACACGTGCCAGCATGGCATAGGTGCTAACCTGGGATGTTCTACAGTATCATACTGTAGAATCAGCGCCGCCAGGGAGACGCGATGGGTACGGGTGGCGAGGTCAGGGGCGGTGGCGCGGCGAGGGCCGCCCTGGTGAGCTTGCGGGAGGCGTTCTACGGTTGTCTGAGCGGCTGGGCGGACGCCCTGTTCGAGCTCAGCGACGCGGCGCTCTACGCCCCGGCGCCGGTCGGCTCGCTGCCGTGCTTGAGCCTGGAGCCGGTGTTCCGCCGCGGTCACGGCAGCTTGTACAAGGCGCTGGCCCGGGGACGCATCGACAGCGAGCGGCTCCAGCGGACCCTGGTGGCCCACCGGCCGGCCAGCTGGCCGGCGGTGTTCGCGGTGGATGCGAGCTGCTGGCCACGCCGTGATGCCGAGACCAGCCCCGAGCGGGGCTTCTCCTACTCGGCCTCCCAGCATTCCGCCGGCCAGCCGATGGTGGCCGGCTGGTCGTACCAGTGGATCGCCCAGGTCGACTGGGCTCCGGACAGCTTGACCGCGCCCCTCGACGCCCGGCGGATCGCGCCGAGCGAAGACCACCTCACGGTCAGCATCGCCCAGGTGCAGCGCCTCGTCGGGCGGCTCCCCACTGACGGCCCGCTGCCGCTGTTCATCTTCGACGCCGGGTACGACCCCAGTGCGCTGGCGGCGGGGCTGGCCGGCACCAGCGCGCCGGTCGTGGTCCGCCCCCGCTTCGACCGCGACGAGTGGACGTGCCAGGTGGCCCGGGCTTTAGCCCGGGATCCACAGCGGACCAGCGCTTGGTCCCGACCTGAAGGTCGGGCCACCCGGCACCGGCCGACGATGTAGGGGCGGTTCGCGAACCGCCCCTACGCGCGCGATGCGCCAAGCCAGGGGCGGCTCGCGAGCCGCCCCTACGACGGCGGGTGTAGGGGCGTTCAATTGGGGCGGACTGCCACGTGGCAGTCCGCCCCCCTACAGACGGACTCTTCCCTGCGCACGTGATTGTCGCCGCAGGGGCGGCCAGGTGGCCCGGGCTTTGGCCCGGGATTCACAGCGGACCAGCGCTCAGTCCCGACCTGAAGGTCGGGCCACTGCGCCCGCGCACGCCCGACGAGTCGAGATTCCTCGGCGGACAGGAATGACAGGAACCATACGACTTCGTAGTTCCGAAGAAGACCACCTAGTTCAGCGCCTCGGGCGGCTCCGAGCGGACACCGTGCGTCTGGTCCTTGGGGGCCTGCAGGAGATGTTCGAGGAGTAGGACGTCAAGCGACCAGCCGCGGCTACCCTCGGGCAACACGCGTCCCGCCAGCCGCAGAATCGCTCGGCGGCGGGGCCAGCGCTCAGCCGATGCTGGCCCGCGGCGCCAGGGGGCACAGTCCACCCGTACACTCACACCAAGCGCGTCCCGGGAGCCCGCGTATGCCGCTGAAATGGGCGTTCAATAGCGCCACGGTGATGCCAACGCCGTGGGATGCCGAGTTCGCGTTATGGCGGCGGTTCGGCTGGACCGCGGTGGAGGTCTGGTACGACAAGATCGTGGCGCGGCTGGAGCGTGGCGGATCGGGCGAGGAGCTGGGCCGGCATATTACGCGAGGCGGGCATCGTCCCAGTCGCCATGTGCGCAGGTCGCGTCTGGACCCGCACGGAAGGACACGACCGGCAGGACGCACGTGACGAGTTTGCGCGGCGGCTCGATCTTTGCGCCGCCGTCGGCGCTCCTTCCCTGACGGTGATTGTGACGGGCCGGGTCGGGGACGATCTCGCGGTTGAATACGCGGATGTGACGGACCAGCTCGTGGACCGTGCGGCGATGGCCGCGGGCCGGGGCGTACGGATCAATCTGGAGTTCCTCGGCAAGGCGGCGATCCACGCGACGCTCGGGTCCTGCATCGACCTCATACGGGCGGTGAACCACCCCGCGCTGGGCATGCTCTTCGATTTGTGCCACTCCTACGTGAGCGCGAGCCACCTCGAGGAGCTGGGGCAACTGCCCCCCAACAAGGTCTTCCTCGTCCACGTGGACGACGCTCGACGCCGGCCGATGCAGGCGCTGCGCAACGACGAGCGCACCTTCCCCGGCGAAGGGCGGATCGATGTCCCCGGGCTGCTGCGCGCCACTCAGCGGCGCACGGGCTACGCTGGCTGGTTCAGCGTGGAACTATACGATCGCACGATCTGGGCGATGGATCCGGCCGACGTCTTTGCGCGCCTGGGCCGAAGCCTGGCAGCTGTCGATGCCGCGCCGGAGGCCTAGATGCCGCTCAACGTGGGCGTGGTGGGTCTGGGCAGCCCGGTCCGGCGTCACGCCCAGACCCTGCAGGCGATTCCGGAGGCGCGGGTGGTGGCCGTGGCCGATCTCGACGCGACGCGCGTCGCAGTGCACGGCGGCCAGTATGGAGCGCGCGGCTACGGCGATTGGTCGGCCATGCTCGCGGGCAAGCCGGCGCTGGACGCCGTGATCCTCGCGACCCCAGCGCACGTGCGCCTGGCGCCGATCGAGGCCATCAGTGCGCGCAAGATCGCGCTTTTCTGCGTGAAGCCGCCGGCGTTGGACTTGGCGGCGGCGCGCGCTGCCGCCCGCGCGTTCGCGCGGAGCGGCATCATCAACTCGGTCGGCGTCCAGTTCCGCTGGTCTCCCACGGCCGGGCGCCTGCGCGACCTCATCGCGGCTCGGCCGCGTCTGTTCGCACGGCTCGTGGTGGCCTGGCCGGTGTTCGAGTGGGCGAAGAACGGGCGGGCTTCGCCCATGTTGTGGCGCGAGGCCGATTGCGGCGGCCCGCTGGTCGAGCAGGGCATTCACTATCAGGACGTGCTGCGCTACGTCACCGGCGACGAGCCGCTGGCCGTGCAGGCGATGACCGAGCTTGGGCGTACGATCTCCGACGCAGCACGCGACTGCGAAGATACTACCGCGCTCCTCGTACGCCACGCGTCGGGCATGCTGAGCACGCACATCCACAACTGGTCGCACCGCGGGCGCGTGATGGAACTCCAAGTCGTCGGGGAGGATTTCGAGCTCACGTGGCGCATGGCCCAAGGCGAGGTCTTGACTGGAACGGTCGAGGGCGCAGCGGTTGAAGAACGCCACGCGGCCGATCCGTAAGAGCTGGAAATCCGCGGTTTCATCGAAGCCGTGGCGCGGCAGGACCAGTCGATCATCCGGTCCAGCTATGCGGACGCCTGCCAGACGCTCGCGGTGTGCGTGGCGATCAATCGGGCGCTGGCCACGCGCGGGCTGGTGGCGGTGGAGCGGGCGACGTAGCGGCGTTCGCGCCCGTGGCGGTGGCGCGCGGCGACGGCCGCCCGGCGGACCCGGTGTCAGTCTGTGGCCTGACAGCTCACGAGGGAGGCGACGGCCCGGATCGTCCCGTGGGATTCTGGCGGGTTGGACGTGCGACGACACCGCCACCCGCCGGCACGCGCGCCGCATGGGCTCAGGCCCGCCGAGTTCGGCGCAAGCGCCTCAGGGGAGCGGGGCCTGAGCCGAAGTTCCGCGTGACTGAGGGAAGGAAGGGGGCGCGGTCAATCCTTGGCGATGCGTGACCCGCACGACTCCCCGGCACCCAACCCGCGCGCCCTCGCGCCACTGACGCCGGCGGCGCTGGCGGGATCGAACGGCGCTACTTCTCGAAGTACGCCTTATTCATCTCGGTGTACTGCTTCCACTGCTCGGGGACGTCGAAGTCAGGGAAGATCGCGGTGACCGGGCACACGGGCTCGCACGCGCCACAATCGATGCACTCCGCGGGATTGATGTAGTACATCGGGTCGCTCTCGGTCGTGTGAATGCAATCGACCGGACACACGTCGACGCACGAGGCGTCCTTGGTGGTGGTGCACGGCTCCGCTATTACGTAAGTCATACACTCCTTGCTCCCTCGCGCCGACCGTCACTCTGCGCCCGCCCGCGGGCAGCCTGCACAGGATTTCGCTGCAGTGTACCGATTCTGACCGCCCGCGGCAACGCGCGGCGCCCCGAGCATGCGTCGCGCATCGGCCCCCGTCAACCGCAACTCAGGCGCCGGGTCCGGCGCGCGCTCAGCCG
>Ga0194121_10011382_pt1 | contig 10602 bp, 10 predicted proteins | sample TA2MahCa50mmetaG_FD_148609 | JGI IMG/M metagenome (GOLD analysis project Ga0194121, IMG submission 148609) | Freshwater microbial communities from Lake Tanganyika, Tanzania - TA2015020 Mahale Deep Cast 50m | ecosystem: Environmental > Aquatic > Freshwater > Lake | place: Tanzania: Lake...
TCTCGCGTCTATCGCAACAACCTGATTGCGGCATTGGCGCTCCTCGCGCTGGGGCTGGCGCTGAGCGTGAGCCGGTGCCTACATGAAGTTGGAAGTTCCCCCGAAGGTGGCGACTCCGCACTGCGACGTGCCAACCACGCTCCACTTTTCGTTCGAGGAACACTGCTCGGTTTGTGTTTCGGAGTGCTGTGGATGACACGCCTCGATGTGCATTGGATTGCAGTTGCATGCGCGGTGCCGATTGTCATCGCGGCATGGCCGAGATTGCTGAAGAGTCGCGCGGTATTCACCGTCATGCTTCCACTTGGGGTCTGCGTGCTCGTCAGTGCCGCGGTGCTACCGCTCTCCGTAGCGATGATGAACCGCGCTCAGTACGGCATCTTTGCGACCGATGATTACGGCTCTGGGCCAATTGCTGAGACTCAGATCCTGTTGTCGCGCATCGAGGCGGCACCGTCGCACCCGCTGGTGCATGTGAACGCTGAGCAACGCAATATGGCCTATCGAGTGAGCCCGTCGCTCAAGAGAATCAGCGCGCAACTGGAAGACCCTGCTTCGCCATGGAAGGGCATCGGAGGTTCACTGGGAGCCATTGGTGAATCATCAAGCTGGTTCTCTTGGGAGTTGCGCGATGCACCAGTGAAGGCAGGAATCGTCTCGACGCTCGCCGAACTTCACGACTTCTTCGGCGCCGCAGAGCAGGAATTGCGACTGGCGTGCGAAAACGGCACGCTGCAGTGCACTGCACCAGGTGAGTTCGCGCCGGGGGTGCGCTTCATCACTCAGGTTGATCGAGAACTCCTGCGTGAGCAGTTTGCCTCAGCGCTGCGTGTGCACGCTCGCGGCGCTGGCGCACCGAACTTCTTCAATCTCACACCGCTGGGCATCCCCGATCTCGACGCTCTCTGGACGCAGACGGTGAACGGCGTCGATACCGTCGCAGCGCCACGACAGGTGACGTGGCCCGCTAGATATTTCGGGCGGATCTCGACCTGGTTGACTGGGCTTGCGTTGGTGAGTATCCCGTCGGCTGCAGTTGCTCTCGTCGTGCGCCGTCGCCAACCGCGTTGGCGCCTTTTGCTCATTGGTGGTGGGTGCCTCGTGGGCTCAATCATCAACGCCTTCATCGTGACCTGGTTTTCGGTGGAGATTGGCGTGTCGACCGAGAACAACGCGGGCTACTTGTTTGCCGCGCAGAGTTTCTTTTATGTCGGATTGTTCTTACTGTTCGCGGCGCTTGTGCAGCCACTCTTCGGTGTCGCGCAGCGCTTGCGGGGTGCCAATGTCCCAGAATCTGGCCTTCTCGTGCCAAGCGAGCACCCTTCGGGCAGCAACTAGTGGTGCCAGCACGTCGACGAGATCGGTCGGGTGCTGCGTGCTGACGGTATCGAACGCCGACCGCTGGAAGTAGAGCAAGCCAAGATCAATCCAACAAAATCGTTCGTCCTGCTTCGACTTCGAATACGCCGTGAGTATGTCGCCTTCCACGCATATGTTGCTGGGTTGAAGTTGGTTGTCATTCTTGAAGACCGTGATGATGGCATCAAGGCTCAGTGCAGCCCGTCGAGTTTCGGCTTCCGCAAGATTCGTTGACATGAGTGAATCACCGTAGGTGACCCAGAATTCATCAGGGAGAGAAGACGCGGCTCGAGCAATCGCCCCACCCGTGCCGAGCAAGGTTGGGCCGTCAGGTACACACGACACTCGCAAACCAGCAAAGCTTTGCGCGGAAACGTAGTGCTCAACTTGTTCGCCGAGTTCACCCGTTAGTAGCACGACGTCTGTCACCCCCATCTCGGCAAGACTGTGGAGCTTGTGCGCAAGGAATGGCTCACCATTCACCGGCGCCAACACCTTCGGCACCAGACCGTTTGTCAGCGCTCGCAGCCGCAAACCGAGTCCACCAGCGAGCACAACGCAGGTTCTCCGATTGATCACAGGATGATTACCTGCCATCGTTCGTCAGCCTCAATTGGCGACGATGATGCTTGAGCCCTCATAGTCGATTCCAAATGGCACCTCCATGAGGTTGCGGTGGGTCATCTCTTCGCGCAACCTGACCTTTTGGTCTGCAAAGAAGAGAATAAAGCCGCCGCCACCAGCGCCGACGAGTTTTCCACCTACTGCGCCGTGACGTATTCCTGCAGTGATGATGTCGTCGATTTCCTCATGTAACTCTGATCGTTGACGCGCGAACTTGAGTTGCCATTGCTGCGTCAGCAATCTACCGAATGCATCAATATCGCCCTGACAAAGCATGTCGCGTGTTGCATAACCGATCTCGCGAGTGTCGTTGAGGTTCGACCGCATTCGCGCGACGGCGCCCGTTGAATCAGACTCACTGCGCAGTACCTCACCAGCCGACCTCCGAACGCCGGTGTAGAAGAGCAGTAGGTCTTCCTCGAGCCGCTGGCGCACCGTGCGGGAGATATCGAGCCGTTCAATCTCGACGGACTCATTGTCACGAAACGTGAAGCCAGAAATGCCGCCGGTTGCGGCGATGTACTGGTCTTGCTTGCCGACACCTTCGCCGAGTCGTTCAATCTCGATCGTGCATGCTTCAGCAGCAATCTGCTCGTTGGTGAGTGAACGGTGTTGATGATGAGCCAAGGCCTTCAAGACCCCAACAGTGAACGAGCCCGAGGAGCCGAGTCCGGTGCCGGCTGGGATATCCGCCATTGAGGAGATTTCAATTGCACCCTTCAGATTGAAGCTTCGCAGACACTCTCGTAGCAGCGGATGCTGGATTGACGAAATGTCCGTCGTTTTCTCCACGCTGCTGTACTTGAGCAGGAATTCGCGATCAAAGTTGTCGTTGACTGCAATGTAGACATGGCGGGTGATGGCGGCTGCAATCAGGAAGCCGTGGCCGTTGTTGCGGTAGTACGAGGGTAAGTCGGTGCCACCACCGCCCAACGAGATTCTCAAGGGGGTGCGAGAGATAATCATCGTTTGTACGCCTCGGCGATTACTTCGTGCACGGCAATGGTTGATTCGAGCGAAGCACCGCGTGTGCCCACGCCGGTGATTCTGCGGAGAAAGTCCGCGAATTCAAGCCCCCACGACTCGTCGACACCCTCGTATGAGCTGCGCTGCGTATCGGGCGGACCCATCTCGGGTTTCATCTTGTGCACGGTCAACGTTTCGGTACCGTAACTTCCCCCGAGACCACCGATCTCAATCTTGGCATGTTCGAGAGTTACTTCAAATGAAAAGGTATTTTTCCATTCCGTCCACGAGACATGCAGCCAAATGGTGGCATCCTCGTCGGTGACGAGCGCAAGAAACGCATTGTCCTCCACCTCCATCGGCCAGTACGAGGTGGTGAGGCGCGAGTAATCGAGCCGCAAGCCGCCGAAGAAGTACGTCGCAAGGTCGATGAGGTGACAACCCTGATCGAGAAGCTCACCACCGCCAGAGATGCGTTTGTTTGTTCTCCATTCCTTTTCGTAACCCAGGCGTCCACCGTGTCCGTACCGGGCGCGTACCCACAACAGACGACCATATTCGCCTGAATCGATCAACGATTTGGCGGCGATGATCGCCGGATGAAAGCGGTGATTGAAGCCAACCGACACTTGCATCCCATATTCAGCAGCTGCGGTACGAATGCTGCGAATCTCGTTCGTGGTGCGACCACCAGGCTTCTCCACGAACACGTGCTTTCCATGTTGGATGGCGAGAATGCTCAGATCCGCCAACTGGTCGTGCGTTGTCGCAATGATCACGGCATCAATCCCAGTGCGGCGAAGTAGTGCATCGGTCGAGTCGCAGAGCTGTCCGCCGTGGGACTCCACGAATCGCTGCGCAACATCACGTTGAATGTCATAAGCGGCTACAAGTGAACAATTCGACGGTAGAGCAACGACGCGCTTCTCACCAATCTTGCCGCAACCGATGAGACCGATACCGATGGCTCGTTGCACAGTCTCAACGTTCATCAAACAACTCACCGTCAATGCGACGAAGTCGGTACATGTTTGCTGAGAGCCTGTTTCTTAGCACTGCGTCAAGTTGCGTAGGCGTGTTCCACTTTCCGCTCAGCGTTACTCCATTCAGGTGCAGCCCTGCCTCGCCCGATAGGTAGTCGACCAAGTGCAGATACCCGTCGGCAGCACTCACTGCGGCCGCGCGTTGGGTGGCCGCTTCATTGATGAGCTGCTCGCCTGCTGACTCTGGGTTCGTGTCATTGACCGATGTCAGGAAGTCAGTCGGTATTACGGCACCCGGCGCAACCGCGATGATCGAGGCACCTATCTCGGCAAATTCTGGTGCAAGTATCTCCACCAGATTGATAAGCGCCGCCTTTGATGGAACATACGCAGGTACTCGCAACATTGGTCGAGGCCCGCCGGTTCCACCACCCGAGACCACGATCACACGCGCACCATGAGCGCGTTGCAGTTGCGACCAATAGGCCTTGATGGTGTTCACGACACCGAGCACATTGACACCCAAAGCCTCTGAGAACTCTGCAGACTCAGTTTCATGGAGACGACCGATTGGTCCGACGATTGCGGCGTTGCAGATCACGAGTTGGGCGGCGCCGACTTGCGAGAGCGTTGCATTTGCGCAGCTGCTCATTGATTGGTAATCGCTGACGTCGCCAGACACATACGCGACATCACGAACGGTGCTCTCAGGTGAGGGGTAGTTACGAGAAATACAGCCAACCCTCCAGCCCGCGCCAGCCAGGTGTCGTACGGTGATTGACCCGAGACCGCGACTACCACCGGTGACGATGGCGGTGCCGGTCATACTCACTTCGTCCGTTCAAGCACCCACTGGTTGGCAAGAATCCAACGTGTGGTCTCTACAACCGAGTCTCGGATCGTGTGCCGAGGCTGCCATCTGGTCGCGCGCATCGCGGTGATATCGAGGTGGATCAGGGGATTGTCACCGATCCAACCTTGACTGCCGCCAGCGAATTGCAACTCAGGTGAGACCCCCATTTCGGAGGTAATCCAGCCGATTGAGTCACGCACGGTGATGGTCGCGTCCACTCCGAGATTGAAAATCGCGAGTTTCTGGGAAGGCGTTAGGTGCATGACGAGAGCATCAATACAGTCCGCAACATGAAGGTAGCTCTTGGTTTGTGTGCCATCACCAAGCACGTGGAGTTGTTTTGGATTCTCGAGCAACTGCCGAACAAAGTCGACGACGTGTCCGTGGGAGTATCGCGGGCCGAGAATCGACACGAAACGGAAGATTGTGGCCGAAATGACTCCGCCCTCGACGTAGGCCTGAATGAGACCCTCCGCCGCAAGCTTCGATGCCCCGTACAGCGACGTCTGAGTCGGGAATGGAGCATCCTCAGGGGTAGGTACGACAGCCGTTGCCCCGTACACCGAGCCCGTGCTCGAAAATACGATTCGTGGCACGGAGTTGACGCGCATTGCTTCGAGCACGTTGTGCGTGGCCACCACATTTTGTTCATGATCCTTGCGCGGGTGCTTCCATCCATCGCGCACGTCTGCATTGGCCGCCAAGTGGTAGACGATGTCGGCACTCCCCACCGCTCGCACCGTCAATGCAGCATCAGTGAGGTCGACACGATCAATCGTCAGACGTGAGTGGCCCACATCTGACTCAAGATTGCGTTCATGACCGGTGGAGAAGTTGTCGAGAACCCGCACGTCGTGTCCGAGTTGCAGAAGTCGCGAGACGAGATTGGATCCGATGAAGCCAAGACCACCGGTGACGACTACTTGCACACTACGAATGGTACTGTTCTCAGAAGTGTCGGCTCACAAAAGTGATGCGTCTTGATGAAACTTTCCGTAGTGATGGCGGTTTACAACGAGGCAAAAACTGTGCGCCAGACGATTCATGATGTCTTGGCGGCACCGATACTTGATTTTGATCTCGAACTCATCGTGGTGGAGAGCAACTCGACTGACGGTTCTCGACGAATCGTGCAGGAGTTTGCATCCGATCCACGTGTCACGCTGATCCTGCAACAATCCCCGCTCGGCAAGGGCAATGCTGTGAGAGCAGGCCTGGCGGTTGCGACGGGCGATGTGATACTCATCAACGACGCCGACCAGGAATACACCGTGCAGGACTATCCGAAACTTCTCGCACCCTTCGCAGATAAGAATGTCAACTTCATCCTCGGTTCGAGACACCAGCCTGGTCGCGCCATGCGTCGTCCCAACGATCAGAAACTGCGCTTTTATGTCGTCAACTCGGCACATTGGGTGTTTACGTTTCTCTTCAATGTCGTCTATGGATGCCGATTGAAGGATCCATTCACCATGTACAAGGTGTTTCGTCGTCGCTGCATTGATGGACTCCATCTCGAAGCCGACCGATTTGACTTTGATTGGGAGCTGGTGGCGAAACTCATACGCAGCGGCTATCGACCGAGAGAGATTCCGATTTCCTACGAGTCGAGGAGCTTTGATGACGGCAAAAAGGTGCGCTGGATTCACGACCCTCTAACGTGGTTGGTGGCTCTCGTGAAGTACAGATTTGCCAGGCTTCAGAAGTAGTCGAGCACGTCTGTCTGCAATTTTGCGGTGACCACAACCGCCCACCACCCGCAGGTTGTCGAAGAAACCAAGCGGCGCATCGTGGCGGTGGCACGCGAGGAAGTGGTTGTCCGGGGTGACCGCAGTGTGGTGGGCAATCATGCACCGCCGACAGACGTGGTGGTGGGGATACTCGCGGCGCCCCGGCGATACGACTGGTGAGCGATGGATTCGATCCAACGAAGCGCGGGCCGACGAGCCAATGCCAGAACGTCGAGTTACCGTCGCCGTCGCCGTCGCTGAATTCGCGGCCAACTAACTAGTCTCCGTGCGTGTCCGCGCACACGCCCGACGTTCGACGCGTAACGGGATCATCCGGGAAGTTGCGCCAAGCAGGCGGTCACACCGTTGCCATGAACCGCGCAGCTGGCGCACGGGTGCCCAACCCGGCAGATCTTGAGCGGGTTCGCCGTGGCCACATCGCATCGCTGACGACGCCGACGATCGACGGGCCTGAGGGGCGTCGGGTGTTCCACATTCAGGCCTACGACTTTTTGCGTAAGGGCGACCCCGCGCCCGACACCGTCAACCCGAATCTCTGGCGACACGCTGTGCTCAACGCACACCATGGGCTGTTCGAGGTGTGCGATGGCATTTGGCAGGTACGCGGGTACGACATCTCCAATATCACTTTCGTACGCGGTGCAAAAGGGTGGATTGTCATTGATCCGCTTACGAGTGAGCACACCGCACGGACCTCGCTGCAGCTCATCAATCGGCATGTCGAAGAACGACCTGTTATGGCGGTGATCCACACCCATTCGCACGCGGATCACTTCGGTGGGGTGTTGGGGCGATTGTTGGTACTGCTTCCCCCTGAGTTTCGACAGTTTCCGATTCGAGGGGGTATTGGCACGGCATACTTGCGTCGAAATAGGGACTGGTTGGAGTGAAGTCGTTTGGTACGAAAGTCCGTACTCGGTAGCCTGCAAGTTCTTGGAGAGCAGCAGTTCAGTTGGTAGAGCATCGGTTCCCAAAACCGACGGTCGGGGGTTCAAGTCCCTCCTGGGCGCCAAAGCGAGAGCCGCGACCCGATAGCCTTTCCAATCCCTATGTCGATGGATCTCAACCGACAGCAGAAGCGCGCCATGCGCCGTGCAGCAAGTGCGCGGAACCGCCGGCAGCATGGGCCTCACGGTCACCCCGTAAGACCGACACGCCTGAAGTCCGTCACTGCGTAACGCGCAAGACTGTCATGGGTCACGCAAGCGATTACTTCGCAGGGTCGATACAAGTCTCCCAGCGCATCGACGTTGAGAAGGTAGAAGCGCTCGCCGGAGAGTTGGTGGCGTTACGGTCTCGTGGTGGTCGATTGTTCATTTTGGGTGTTGGTGGTAGTGCCGGCAATGCAAGCCATGCAGTGAATGACTTCCGCAAACTTTGTGGTATCGAGACATACGCTCCGACCGACAACGTCAGCGAATTGACGGCCCGCACGAATGATGAGGGCTGGGAGACGGTCTTTGTTGAATGGTTGAAGGTGAGTCGGCTCACCAAGGACGACGCCGTACTCGTCTTTTCGGTGGGTGGTGGAAATTTGGAGCGAAACATCAGCCCAAACCTGGTGAGTGCCGTGCAACATGCCAAAGGTGTTGGGGCGCGAGTGCTCGGAGTGGTCGGCAAGTCAAATGGCTACACAGCTGAAGTTGGTGATGTGGTGGTCGTCATCCCCGTCGTGCGAGAGGACCTGGTCACGCCGTTTTCGGAGGCGTACCAAGCAGTCGTCTGGCACTGCCTGGTGTCTCATCCATTGCTGCAGGCGAAGCCGACCAAGTGGTGAAGCGCCGCGCGATCTTCTTTGATCGCGATGGTGTGCTCGTAGTGCCGCACGTGCATGGCGGGAGGACGTTTGCGGTGACAACTCTTGAAGACTTTCAGCTCTATCCCGAAACACGTGAGGCACTTCAATTATCGAGCGAGGCTGGATTCTTCAACGTGGTCGTGACGAATCAGCCGGATGTCGCGAGTGGGAAGGTGCCCAAGTCAGTTGTCGAAGCGATGCATCTCGAACTACTAAGGCTTGCGGCAGTCGATCGCATCGAGGTGAGTTACGACGCCAGCGGCTCGAACGCTCGGAGGCGCAAGCCAAATCCAGGGATGTTGCTCGATGCAGCAGAGGCAGAAGATCTCGACTTGGCAGCGAGCTTCGTGATCGGAGATCGCGCGGTTGACATGGAAGCCGCTCGGAGTGCCGGCTGTATCGCAGTATTCATTGACCGGGGGTATGTGCGTGACCCGCGCCCCCAAGATTATGACCACTCCACAGAGAACGTTTTGGATGCAGTACTCTGGTGCATTGGGCACGGTAGTGCCTCACGAAATGACTGATGTTTCTTCGCTCAAGATTCACATCTACGCCGATGGCGCTGAAATTTCTGGAATTCTTGAGATGGCGAAGAATCCGCTGATCAAGGGATTTACTACCAATCCAACCTTGATGCGCAAGGCAGGCATTACGGACTACGAAAAGTTTGCCCGTGAGTTGCTTGAGAAGATCACGAGTCACCCCGTTTCGCTCGAGGTGTTCGCCGACGACTTCCCCGAGATGCGCCGCCAAGCCCACATCATTGCGGGATGGGGCAAGAACGTGAATGTCAAGATTCCGATCACAAATACGAAAGGTGAGAGCGCGATTCCCCTCGTCGCCGATCTTGTGAACTCCGGCGTCGTCGTAAATGTAACCGCCATCATGACGCATCGTCAGGTGGAGGAGTTGAGTCACGTCCTTTCACCATCGCTCAAATCCATTGTCTCGGTGTTCGCGGGTCGCATCGCAGACACGGGGGTCGACCCCGTGCCGTACATGACGAAATGTAGAGATTTGCTGAAACAAGTTCCAGCAGCTCAGTTGCTCTGGGCGAGTCCGCGTGAATTGCTCAACATCTTTCAGGCGGACGAGGTTGGTTGTCAGATCATAACCGTGACCAATGATGTGCTCGCCAAGCTAAAATTGATTGGCAAGCCTCTTGATACGTACTCCCTGGAGACTGTCGAGATGTTTAGGCGTGATGCGGTAGCTGCGTCGTACACCATCTGACGACGATTAGTTTTGTAGGAGGGACAGTTCCCCTCATGCGATCCTTCATTCGGATGTGAGTCCCGACGGCGAGGACGAAGTAGCTCGACAAGCACATGGCGGCAGCAGTTCCGATTTCGTCGACAGCGAGACCGACGATCAATCCAACTGCTGCTGCGATCTTGATCAGTCCGAGAACGGTGCAGAGGCTGGGTGGACAGCGAACTGTCTCAGCGGCTCTCATGACGCTCGGTAGCTTGAGAAAGTCCCCGATTGCCGATGCTGTACAGAGAACGGCCAGGACGATACTGAGGACAGAGTCTGCTGAGTCGATTGATGCGAAGCATACCGATCAGTGACGTTGGCCGGAGCCGATTGTTTACGACATCCATTGGTGGACCCTTGGCTAACCGGAGCGTTCACTGGATTGCCGCCCAGGCTTTGCACGAAGTTGAACACCATCTTGCGGATGTACGGGCAGGCCTGGTTGACTCATGAAGGGTTTCATAAACCAATATTGGCGTGCCGTAGCTGGGCCTGTGTGCGGCTGCGACGGCAGAGACGACGACATCCCCGAGACGGGTTAGGTCATTGTGTGGAGCGGGCGACGGGAATTGAACCCGTGTATTCAGCTTGGGAAGCTGATGTTCTGCCACTGAACTACACCCGCGTTTACCGACTTGAGCGTAACAACGCCGAGATCTCGCCAAGTTTCGCGAGCCACCGGGATTTACTAAGGTTTTTTGGTCGTGATTCTGTCTGATCAAAGCATCAAAGAGGCACTGCAGGCCAAACGCATCGTCATTGATCCGCTCGACATGACTTGCATCCAGCCGTCGTCGATCGATGTCAAGGTCGCGAGTCTGTTTCGCGTATTTCGCAACCATACGGCGGCAGTCATCGACGTAAAGCAAGACCTCACCGACCTGACCGAACTGTTGGAAATCACGAACGACGAGGCGTTCATGTTGCACCCCGGCGAGTTCGTGCTGGGTTCGACGCTCGAGCGAATCGCGATCGCCAACGACCTGGTCGCCCGTGTCGAAGGCAAGA
>Ga0194121_10011384_pt1 | contig 10602 bp, 10 predicted proteins | sample TA2MahCa50mmetaG_FD_148609 | JGI IMG/M metagenome (GOLD analysis project Ga0194121, IMG submission 148609) | Freshwater microbial communities from Lake Tanganyika, Tanzania - TA2015020 Mahale Deep Cast 50m | ecosystem: Environmental > Aquatic > Freshwater > Lake | place: Tanzania: Lake...
GCTTAGTTTGTGTGAGCGAGGAACTCGCAGACGAGAGCTATGTTGATAGGTAGCGGGAAAGGGATTTGATCGGGCGTAGGTTTCACTTCCAACTTGCCTTTAAAATGGGTCATATCTCGGGAAAGATAAGCCGGTACTTCTCCTGTAGCGAGGGTTTGAATTTCTTTTAGAAGAGGGGTAGACTTGATGTGCTCTTTTAAAGAAATTTCCATGCCGGGCTGAACTTGAAAAGAGCGTCTGTCGACTTTTTTACCGTTGACAAGCACATGGCCATGAGAAACTAGCTGCTGAGCATGGAAAATAGTAGAAGCAAAGCCTAGTCTATAAACCATAGAATCCAGACGGCATTCAAGAAGTTCTAGAAAAAGATGAGAAGTATTTCCTTGTTGTTTCAAAGCTTTTTTGTAGTAGTTGACAAGTTGTCTCTGAGCCAGCATGCCATAAACCACTCTAAGTTTCTGTTTTTCTTCCAGCTGCAAGCCATAGTCGGACTTTTTCTTGCGTTTCGCTCCATGCATGCCGGGTGGATTAGGTTTATGAAGTAAAGGGTTGCGGCGGCGTCCAAAGACATTGACGCCAAAACGACGGGCGATACGGTTTTTCGGGCCTGTATATCGTGACATTCTATAATACCTCTATGTGGCTTTTAAAACATTGCAAAATGAAAGCATTCATGCTAGAGCAGTTTTTCATTTAACGCAAGGGTTATCTCACAACTTATCGGGAAACATACAAGGAGCTGCTCTGCAGCTCCTTAAAAAAAGCTTTTACGCTCTAGCGCTGCAAGGCTGTGCAGCGGCATTAGCCATCTGTTTTTTTAACCAATCCACTACAGGTCGAGCAGTGATAACGCCTGTTTTGGAGTCGAAGCGATAGAAACCGAAGCGCATCTGCCATGCTTTATGCCACTCTAGGTTATCCATGAGGGTCCAGAAGTAGAGTTTTCTTACGTTTTTTCCTTCTTCTATAGCTTTTTGGACGACCTGGAATACGCGGTCAAAAAGACGAATACGGGCCTTATCGTCGGGGGCATCCGGATCGTCAGGATTGCCTATGTTGAAGCTGATATCAGCTCCGATTTCTGTTAAATCAATAGGAACACCGAGAGTTGAGAGTTCTTCGATAGCAGAGGCTAAGCCTTGCGGGTAGCTTCTATACTGGTAATCGGAAACTTTTTCGCCGGGCTCACGCGTGACGGACTCTCCTCCGGAGAAAGAAATTTTTAAGAGGGGATCCGTGTAAAATTGTAACCCAATAGAGTCTAGAGGGAGTTTTTCTCCTAGATCGAAGCTGTAGTTGGCTTTGAAGGGGACTTTTAAAGAGAATTTGCCCGTTTGTAAAAAATGTAGCATAGCCCCATGGTTGATATCTGTCAGGTAATGAGCGACCATTTTTTCGATGGGGGTCCATAGAGGATTATGTTTATGAAAATGGCGGAAGCGGATGATGTTATGAGAAAATCCAACCTCCATATCCGGATGGAGTTTTTTGATCTCTTCGTAGGCTCTTTTGTGGGCGCGCATCATATTTTCCAGCACCTTGGCAGCTCCATGGAAATCCCCTTTTTTGTAAGGAGGGAAGTCGCCCATGACGTGGCCTTGGAAGGCAACAACGCAGGGCTCGTTGATAGTGACAACCTTGCGGAGACCTTCTTTGTAAAGGGCGGAGGTAATGCGGGCGGCGTAGGTGGCAAAGCCCTCTATATTGTCTTTGTTGCTCCAATCAAAATAATCGGGGGTGCTGAAATGATCGAGGGTGACCATGGGTTCGATGCCATTTTCTTGGAGCTTGCGGCAGAATTTTATATAGTGTTGGATATTAGTTGTGCTAAATTTCCCAGGTTTTGGTTCTACCTTGTCGCGGCTGATAGAGAAACGGAATGATTTTACCCCCAGTTCATTGAGCCTATCGATCACCCTTTCCGGGTGATTCCACATGTCGGGATACTTGCCGAGGTCCTGAATTTCCTTGGCATGATCGCTATAATGCTTGCCCCAGTTGGTTTTGGGGTGCTCTTTGGGGCCATTTACTTGGAAGTCAGCATTGGCAAAGCCTATATCTATTGGAGGTCGTTGGATGGTATCGTCTTGCCACCTGGGATGTTTAGCAAAATCTACAAGGGGAGTATCTTTCTTTTTTGAAGGGAACACTCTTACAATTGCTGCCGATAGAGGGTAAGTGATAGCCGTCAAAAGGAGAAAAGGAAAAAAAGAAAAAGCTTGCAGGGCATAGGTGGCGACTTTTTTTGCGGTAGAAGCTTGCTGCGTATTTTCCACAGGGAGGAGGCAATCCTCAAGGTGTCCAACACTCCAGTTAGCTAAACGATCAAAAGAATCGGTGATATCCATAAAGGTGGAGCTCTCTTTAATTTTTTTTAGGACGTCTAGTATAAAGAAAGAGAGGAAATTTAGGCAACGGAAAGAGGCTTGTATTATAAAGGGATTCTTTTTATGCTCTTTCAGCGGAAAAGAATAGCTATTTGGAGTAAAAAGGAGAACTTTTACACAAGTAGCCTGATAGTGGAGATTTTTTTATGTATGTAGTATTTGCTTATTATCATTTTTTGAAGCCCCCTCAAGTGCTACAGGACCCTCAGCGTCTGGTGAAAGAGCATCAAAAATTTTTTCAAGATAAGGATGCTAAAGGAAGGATTTACATCAATGAGCACGGGATTAATGGGCAGATGAGCATTCATGAAAAGGATGCAGAAAGTTATATGGCATGGCTCCATAAGATAGATCCTTTTAAGGATGTGGAATTTAAAGTGCATCTAGCTGAAGAGCATGCTTTTGCTAAAATGACCGTGAAATACCGTAAGCAGCTGGCGGCGTTGGATGCTGAAGTGGACCTTAACCTTACAGGGCAGCATGTCTCTCCGGAAGAGTGGAAAAAGATGCTGGAAGCCAAAGGGGAAGACACGATTTTGATCGATGTCCGCAATCGGTACGAATGGGAGGTCGGGCATTTTGAAGGAGCGCTCCTTCCCGAGCTTGAGACTTTCAGGGGATTTGGGGAGTATATAGAACGCCTTAAAAAAAGTTATGACGCCGAGAAGACGAAAGTGATGATGTACTGTACAGGGGGTATCCGCTGCGAGCTTTACTCAGCGCTAATGAAGGAAAAGGGTTTTCCCGAGGTTTATCAGCTTCAAGGGGGGGTCATCAAGTATGGCCTTGAAGAGGGGGTGGATCATTGGAGAGGTAAGCTTTTTGTGTTTGACGACAGGATGGTGGTTCCTATTAGCGAAGAGAATACGGAAGTTATCAGCCACTGCAAATTCTGCGGGACCTTAAGTGATGTTTATGTCAACTGTGCCAACATGGACTGTAATGCACTTTTCATCTCATGCCCTGCATGTTTAGTTGAGCAGAAGGGGTGCTGTAGCGAAGCTTGCACCCATGCGCCTCGTGTGAGAGCGTTTGAAGCCGAGAAACGTCCTAAGCCTTTTAGGAAGTTGCCTTTCGAGATCAAGAGCTCGCTCAATGCTGCTTGCTCTTTGTGAAAGCTGAGGGGCGCCTAAGCGGTAAAGCTAGATGTGAGGTCATTTCGTTGGCGATACTTTAGATTCTCCCTATAAGGGTTAAATCGCCTGAAGAAAGTGGGAGATCTATGTAGGTAGAGGTGCAAGCAATCTGCAGGCTAGTGACAGTTGTGCTCATGTATGTGCTTTATGGTAAGGATTAAATGAGCGCTAACCTACAGGGGCTTTCTTACAAGAAAAAAGGGGTGAAAAGAATTCAAAAAGAGCTTTTAGGGGTGTCTTCGTTTTTTTTCTTTTCTTTCAGTTCTAGAGCAGCTTCTTTAAGGGTCTTAAGACCCTCTTCAAAACCTACCTCTTTAAGAAGGGTGTCAAGATAGTTCATCTCTGATTGCAGCTGATCGTATAAAGACTCAAGTTTTGCGATCTTTCTTTGTAAGACATCTGCGTTCATGAAAACCCACCTTAACTTTTATTAGATTGAAAAAAGGAGATTGATAACAGCTTGTTTTCAGCCTCTAATTTTAATTATATAAATGAATGGATTTAATTCTATTTAATTGTTATTTCTAGGTTGAGGTCGTTAAAAGCGTGTTATTTAACGAGAGGGTGAAAATGAAGATGGTAGGGATTTGGGGACTAGGGAGCGTTTTAGTGCTAGCTTGTTTCTCTTGCGATAACAAGCATGAGCAAATAAGACAAGAGATGGAACAGGTGGCAGAGTCATCCGATGGGTTTTTTTTCGAAATCGAGGAGTAACTGTTTTAAAGCTAGGGGATAAGCAAATCCCCCCAGACCCCGGCGTTTGCTGACGATTCTATGGCAGGGAATGAGAAGAGGAAAAGGATTATTGTGAAGAGCTGTCCCTACGGCTCTTGCGGCTTGAGGATTGCCTAGTTTTTCTGCAAGCGCTTGGTAGGAAAGGGTTTGTCCTATGGGAAGCTTTTGCAGCTCTTCTAACACCTGTTTCATAAAGGTAGAGGAGAAGGGGGCTAGGGGGAAGTCGATGACTTGGGGTGTTTTTTTGAGATAATTTTGTAGCCAAGACAAAATAGAGCAGATAAGGTGAAGGAGAGAGGGGTCTTCTGCAAGGGTATTAGCATAGAAAAGGCATTCCAAACCGTCTCGTGTCGCCGTCTCTAAACGAACATGGGTCAGCGTAAGGTCTTTGATATAAAAGCGTAGCTTGAGAGATAGGGAAGAGGGGAGATAGTATTTTAGAATAGGAAGGTTCATAGATAAAAAGAAGGCGGGCAAGATTTGCCCGCCACAAGGATTTTACTCGAATACGTCTTCTTCGGAGATGAGCGTCTTGGGTTTAGAGCGCTCATTCATGATAGAAATGATTTTTTCTCTTTCTGTCAGTTCGTCGAATTTTGCTCTAGAGACGAGCTCGTCACTATAGTACCATTCCGTTTTGGAAAAGCCGTCGGTATAGAAAATAGAAGGGCCATGCTTATAGCCTTCATGATATTCGGTCTCCTCGATAAGGCTTTCTCCATCGAGATAAAAACGTTCTATCCCTTCCTTTTCTCCATGGTCATAGAGAGTCTCTTGGTATTTGTAACCATTTTGGTAGTAAGTGCAAAGACCATGAAGTTGACCTTCATCGTAAGACTCTACGGAGACAGGAGAGCCTGATGCGCTAAATTCTTTTTTCTCTCCGTGGATAGTGTCTTGGTGCAATCCGGAGATGATAACGTGAGGGACCCCATTAGGATGGTAGGTCTCTTTAGCTACGACCTTTCCGTCTTGAATCGTTTCTTTGGCAAGGAGCAATCCATCTAGAGAACGGAGCGTTTTAGTGCCTATGCCGTGTTCTACTTTGGAGTCTAGTTCGTTTTGCAACGTGAAATAATCCCCTTCCAAAAGATCTCCATCGAGGGATTCTTCGATATTCATAGGCGTTCCCGAAGCAAACCAGGTTTTGGTTTTGACATGCACGGGAGTCAAAAACACTTCCTCTTTTTGAGGAATACCACGGATATCAAACGAGGTTTTTTTGATAAGGTTGCCCCTTTCATAGATCTGTAGCGATTCTAGCGTCTGGGTGTGAGGGTAGGTGAAAGAAGTCGGTCCATGCAAAAGACCTTCTTCGTAAGAAGAGGTGATGCAGACACCATTTTTTAAAGTAGTCACAATCTGTCCGGGGTAACGATTAGCGTTCCACTCGTCTCTGGATACATCGTAGCCATATTTATGAATATGACGCACGGAGACGGTATCGTTTTTTTGGGACTTGTTTGTTTGGTGACATCCGCATAGACCAAGAAGGGCTAGGGTGACAGCTGATAAATATCTCATCTTCATATTTTTGAAACCTCATCCTTATCGTAGAAAGGAGTTACTCATTAAGATATTACAACATGAACGAGAGAGGAAATTTCTTCAATATTTTTTTGCTTGTCTTCTTCAAAAAAAAGCAAAGTGTTGAAATGAAAGATAGCGAGTAAGCTTTAACAAAAAAAGTTTCGGATTAAATTATAAAGCAGGTAAAAAAAAGTCAAGGTAACACTTAGGTCGGTGTCATGCGGAAGTTTCTTTTGGGCATAATGATTGTGCATCTTGTCTTTGAGCAAGCGTGGGCGTATAGGAAGCAAAGTTTTTCTCAGGTGAGCTTGCAGCATAGAGAGCACAAGGGCGTTGGTTATAATGATGGTTACTCTACACTGGGATGGTTTTTCTCTCCCAACGTAAGCCCTTTTGCAACCTCTTTTTTGGATGCAAGACTTCATGTGTTTAATGATGCCTATCTCGCTTCGAATATGGGCTTAGGTGCTAGGTTCGCAAGTCGTGATCAGAAGTATACTGTGGGGCTGAATGCCTACTACGACTATCGCAACTACAGATCGCTATCTAGCCATCAGGTGGCAAGCGGTTTTGAAGTGCTCAGTGAAAAGATAGATTTTCGCGTGAACGGTTATTATCCTTTTTCGGGTCTTTATCAGGACTACCCTTTTTTATTTGGGGGTTTTAAAAACCATGAGATGATGATTCGTCAAAAGGTGTTATATGCGCTCCCTTGTGCGGACTGTGAGCTTGGGATGAGTCTTCCCGATCCTTGTGATCAGATAGGGCTTTACCTCGCCTTAGGAGGTTACTATTTATTCAAACAAAAGGGCTTTAACCAAAGTGTAGGGAATGTACCGGGAGGCAAGGTAAGGCTTTTGGCACATCCTGCCAAATATCTTTCCTTGGGTGTGGATTATACCTACGATAAACTCTTTAGGGGGAGGGCAAGTGGCTTTATTGCTCTTAATATCCCTATTGGACTTCCTAAACTTAAGAAATTACAAAAGGAACTCACCCCCCACAAGGACTGGGTAGCGCTGCAAACAAAACCTGTGGTACGCAGTGAAATCATCCCCTTTATTGCTAAGACGCACCGTTTTGCGCAGAGGAATTACTTGGGAGACTCTTTACATTTCATCTTCGTGGACAATAGCCGTAGTTCTTCTAGAGAGCAAGGGACTTTTGAAAACCCGTACACGACACTGGCTGCTGCAGAAAAAGAGGCGATGCCGGGAGATTACATCTATGTGTTTTTTGGTAACGGTTCTTCATCCGGCTATGACACAGGTTTTACCTTTCAAAAAGATCAAACGCTTTTAGGTTCCGGTTCAAGCGCTATTATTGGCAATGTAGAAGTTCCGGCGCTAACCCCCGGGCTTTTACCTCTTATCACCAAACCGCAAGGAGCGGTACTAAAAGCCTCTTCCGCTGTACATATTGCCTTGCAAGGCGTTAGGGTAGAAGCTCAGGAAGGGGAGGCGTTGCTTGTTGATCACACCGAAGTAGCTTTAAGTCGTAACGAGTTTAAAGGGGTGTCTCAGTGTAGCCTTGTGAAGATAGAAAATGCCTTAGGGAAAAACTACATAGGCGCCAATCAGTTTTATGGAGAAGGAGTCGGCAGCGCTCCTATGCTGGATCTTTCTCAGCAAGAGGAGGGTAGCGGCTATTATAGCGTAGAGCATAATACCTTTATTGCCCAAGAAGAGGAGATGGGGATTAAGCTTAGCAATATAGAAGAGGCGTCTATTTGTTATAACACCTTTATAGGGATGCAGCCTTCAGGGGTGGCGCTCCGTTCTGAGGCTTTGCAAGGTCAGCGTGTACAGCAAAGTTTCCGTTATAACAAGATAGAAAGTGGTTTTGAAGAAGCTTTGCAAATAGAGATGGGAGAGCTTCCCGAAGAGATGCTTGTTGTGGAACATAATGACTTTGCAAGTGGTACCTTAGTTAAAGGTGTCTCATATCAGAGCCAAGCCTCTCAGCGCTGTGTTAAAATTGCAGCTAATCATATTGTAGCAGGCGCCGAGGGGTTGGTGGTAGATCTAGCACAAGGAGAGGGGCGTCTAGAGGTGGTAGATAACCTTTTTTATGGTTATAGCGGCACTCCTTGTATAGCGGTGAAGGGACATGATGGTGCAGAAGTTTTGGTGAAAGACAACGAGCTAGAGTATGCCAAGAGATTGAAAGGCACTTTTTTTGGTGTGGATTGTCAGCTATTAGGAGATAACAACCGTTTGGCCGTGGTGGGGAATACCATCCACATGAATAGCGCTAATGAGGGCATAAATATATTAGGCGATGGGGTGCAGGCGGCTGTGGTTTCCAATCAAATCACAACCAAAGGTGGCTTAAAAGGGGTGCAGGTGACGCATGAAGGTCTTGGAGACTGTATGCTATACGTAGAAAAAGAGGCGCTGCCTGTCACACTGATTAATAAAGGCCCCGGTACGATGCAGTTGCAGACAGCATCGCAAGAAAGGATAGTCGGCGAAGGAGAAACTTTTGAGCTGACAGCGGTGAGTACGTCATCACAGGGATAGTTATACAAGTTTATTCAGGTAGTGATTGTTTTGGTTGGGTATCTTGATATAGTGAGGCTAGTAACTTTAGAGAAGCACATAAAGCAAGTAGTAAGAAAGGTACTCCCGAGGAGGAGCCTGCGGCAAACAGGGCAACAGCGCCAAAGCTGAGTGTATTGGAAAACAAATGGGTGACATCTAGTGCCATTTTTGTTTTTAAACAAGAAAGAAGACAATTCTGCAAGTCTGTGGTGAGTGGGAGCCTTTGCTGGCATACTCGCAAAAGAGCAGGGAGAGTTTCTGCAGGAGCTGCTCGTAAAAGAACTCTTTCGGAAGTGCCTTCCCAAGATTTCATGTTTTTGCAGAGAATGCTTCGATAGAGACGGTGGGTTTTTATGAGTTGAAGACTCCTAGAAAGAATCCCTAGACTAGAAAGAGCAAATCCGAAAGGAAGAACCAGCGCGTTAAAAATGGCAAGGCTAGAGGATTGAAGAAGGGATAAGCTTGTATTAACAAAGGTCATGGAAGAATCAACAGCATCTAAAGCCAGAAGAGAGAAGGAAAGGAGGCTCAAGCTGACACCTTCTGCATCTTTTGCTTGCACATTAGCCAAAATCTTTTCTTTAGCCTTCTTCAAATCCACAAAAGCAAAAGGAACACTTAGGATAGAAAGGAGTTTCAGGCGTAAGGCTGCGTCTTTCAAGTGCTTGGGGAAGTAGGAGGAGGAGCGGGCTAATACAAAAGGTGTTCTGGCTATGACATTCAACACGCTTCTTGCAAGGAAACCGATTTTATTAACATAGTTGCATATATATTCACATTGTGAATAAGAAATTGGACAGGAGGGCAAAGAAAAGTTTATTGTATTCATGATAATAGTTTTAAGTGCAAAATATAGTTATATTATACAGCTATCAGATTTTTTTTTACAATAAAAACAATTATCTTTATAATGAAACTATGCTTAAAAAATCAAAAACAGCAGTTTTTGAGTGCGCGCAAAACAACTAAAAGTTTTAATTAAAAGTCGGTAAACCACTGGTTTGACCAGTAGGACTCATTGAGGCTTGGCCTTTAGTAGAGAGAAAAAAAGATGACGTCATTTATACCTTTTTAGGTGGCTTAGCGAGTCAACCTGAAAAGGAGTATATTATGAATGAAACAACGTCATCGTACAGTAGTCTAGCGCATTCCAAATGGGATTGCAAATACCACTTAGTTTTTATTCCAAAGTGCAGGAAAAAACAACTATTTGGGAATATAAGAAAGTTTTTAGGGCCTATATTTCGAGAATTGGCTCGTCAAAAAGAGCGTGAGATCGTGGAAGGAAAAACCATGCCAGATCATGTGCACATGTTGATAAAAATTCCTCCAAAATATTCTGTAGCATCGATAGTAGGATATATAAAAGGAAAAAGTGCAATAGCGGTAGCTAGACAATTTCGAGGTAAAAAAAGGAATTTTGCGGGAGAACAATTGTAGGCTAGAGGCTATGCAGTATCAACCATTGGATTTGAAGTGGAGAAAATTCGAGCGTACATCAAAGATCAAGAACGCTTGGATAGTCAAATGGAAGCACAAGAAGAAGGTTCATTTTAACATTATTTAAATAAACAAAAGCGCTAAGTCACTATGGCAGCCCTTGGGGCTGCTCCTGATCGATTTTCCTTGTTGATGGGTGTAATAAGCCTGCTCAAAATTTCTTGGCAGCTTTACAGGCTGCTCACGACTTATCAAGCCCCTCGCTTTGCGAGGGCGTTATGACTTGCATCTAGATTAGGCAAGAAAGGTTTTAAGCTTCTCTTCCGCATAGGCGACAATACGTGCATGCTCTTTATCGACAGCCTCTAGAGATAGCGTTTTATGATCATCACGATAAAAGAAGCGAAAGGAAAGATTTTTCTTATGGGGGCCTAAAGCTTCGCTGCGGTAAAGATTTAAAAGGGTAATTTTCTTAACAAGCCTAGAGTTAATAGAGCGCAAGATTTCCAAGATGGTTTGGTAGGAAGCCTCTTCTTTGAACGTGAGGGTCCAGTCCCTTTCAGAGCCCGGATAAATAGCTAAGGGTTCCAAAGTCTTAAAAGGAGCGCCGGGTTTTAACACCTCAGCAAAACTGAATTCTGCAAAATAGACTTTTTCTTTTAGGTTCAGCTGCGCCGTTAGGTTGGGGTGAAGTTCTCCTACAACCCCTACAGTCTTATGTTGATGCACGAGCAGGGCTTGCCTTGTGGGGTGAAAGCCGCTGAGTGTAGAGCTTTGATAGGTGAAGGCAGGCAAATGCAGTCCCATAAGGAGATTTTCTAAAATGCCTTT
>Ga0194121_10011388_pt1 | contig 10599 bp, 10 predicted proteins | sample TA2MahCa50mmetaG_FD_148609 | JGI IMG/M metagenome (GOLD analysis project Ga0194121, IMG submission 148609) | Freshwater microbial communities from Lake Tanganyika, Tanzania - TA2015020 Mahale Deep Cast 50m | ecosystem: Environmental > Aquatic > Freshwater > Lake | place: Tanzania: Lake...
CTCCAGCCTCGGCCTCCAGTATTCCGGCCAGGCCGCAGCACGAATTTCGATGCGGCGCCGTGCAGGGCTATCAGCCGGCAGCGTGTAGCCTGACCACTTTGTCGTGCGTCGTGGCCGCGGGCTTGGCCAGCGACTCGATCCAGTCGGCCCAGGCTTGCAGGGCGACGCGCGCGTCCGCGGAGTAGCTCGAGCGGTTGTAGGTGCCGGCTACACCTGCGCGCGCGCCCGACACGCCCTCCTTGTGGTTCAGCACGGCGTCGAGGACGTGCGGCGCGATGGCGCCATCGCCCGCCTGTAGCGCGACCATGGATCGGATCGCCGGCGTGACCTCGACGCCGTTGCGCGCGAGGCCGGCGAGAATGCCCTCGGCTCGCTGCGCGCGGACGTAGGGCCGGATGTCCTCGAGCTCGCCCACGTGCGTCACGAAGCAGCGCCGGAAGTCGTGCAGGACCCACCGCGCCATGGGCGTGTCGCCACGCTCGGCGCGCATCTGGTTGATGGCCTTCTCGATCTTGTCCTTGGGCTTGTTGAAGCCGCCAAGGTGGGGCAGGGAACCTGTCTTCTTGCGCCGCCTCGTCGCGGTGAAGACGAAGGGCGAGCCTTCGATGCGCGGCTGGCGCGCGATGATGGCGGCCGCCGCGCGCGACAGCGGCACGACGTGTGGCTGGCCGTTCTTCGCCCGTGCTCCCGGCAACGTCCAGGTAGTCGGGTTGCTCGGGCTGTCGAGCTCGGACCACGACATGCCGGCGACCTCGTTGCGACGCTGGGCCGTCAGCAGCAGCACGCGCACGAAGTCCGCGAAGGGCTGCGGCGCGGCGTCGATGCCCGCCAGCAGGTCGGTCAGTTCCGCCGGCGACAGCACCCGATCGCGAGACTCGATGGACACGACCTCGACGCCGTCGCACGGGTTGTGCTCGATCACGTCCTTGCGGATGCACCAGCTGAAGAACGTCGCCAGCACCGCCTTCGCGTGGAAGGCGGCGGCGGGATGCGTCTTCTCGATCGCGTCGATCAGCGCGGTGACGCGCGCCTTGGTGATCTGCGAGACGGGCAGCCGTCCCCACGCCGGGACGAGCGGCTTGTCCTCGCCGACGAGGTGCCAGCCCTCGCTGACACGCTTCAGCGTGCGCTTGTACTCTTCGACGACCCGCTCCCGCAGCTTCGCCTTGCCGTTCCGCTTCCTGCCGCGCGCGATGAAGATCTTGTACATGGCCTCGAATGTCGCTTTGCTGGCCTCGACCTTCTCCTCCTGCCCAGCTTCGTGGATGGCGACCGGGTCCTGGCCTTCGTGGGCCAGGCGCAGCCATGCGCGAGCACGCTCTCGCGCGTCTGCAAGATCCAGATCTTCGACGCTGCCAAGGGCCTTGCGGACAGTCTTCTTGCCCCCGTCGCGCAGTACGCGTGTGAGCACCACGTAGCTGCGCGCATCGTTGGGCGTGACGGCCACGCCGAAGCAGGGGAGGGCCTTGTCCCAGTAGTGGACGACGCGATCCGGGTGCTTCCTGAGCGTCTTCACCGACAGCGTCGTGAGACGCTGCCTCGTCGCCGCGGCGGGCTTCTTGCGTTCGGCCAAGGTCATCTCCCGAATTAGCACCGAATGAGCAACTAGGTGCGTTTGGACTTGGGAGACTTTAGGCGACGGCGATAGGCGATAGCAAGGATAAGACGTTGAAAAACAGTGGTTCTGTCGTCACCAGAGGCGTCGGAGGACGAAGGGGTTGCGCGGCCGCGATACGCCTAGTTACACGTCTGGGGGACTGGGGGTCGGTGGTTCGAATCCACTCGCTCCGACCACCGCCGCCTGCGCCGTCGCCCCGCGGTTCAGCCGCCCCAGTCGGTCACCATCAGTTCCGGCACGCGCTGGAACTCGCGCAGGTTGTCCGTCACCAGGACAGCGCCACGCCGTCGCGCTTGGGCGGCGATGAGCACATCGAAGGGGCCGATCGGGGTTCCCGCGTCGGCAAGACCGGCGCGTATCTCGCCAGCCTCCAGCGCGTCCCCGGCATCGAACGGCACGATCTCGAAACCGCCGGCGAGGAAGCTGTCGAGCAGTTCTGCCGAGGCTTCGCGTCTCGCGTTGCGCGCGATGCCGTGGCGCAGTTCGAACAACACGATTGTCGGCACGATCAACCGGGAACCCGCCGTCATCTCCGCCCTCAGTCGCGCGTCCATGGTCGGTCGCCGCCTGTTGAGGGCGAACACGATGACGTTGGTGTCGAGGCAGAACACGACGGCTAGTTGAACGAGATGTCGTCGTCCGGGCCTAGCGGAGGGTAGTCATCCGGGACGCCGTCAGGGAGGAAGTCCTTCGCGCCCAGCGCGTCCAGCCGGGCGCGCCACGCCTCGACGTCGAACGGCGGTTCCTTCATGGGCTCGAGGATCACTTTGTCGCCAACCTTGCTGACCCGCACCTCGGTGCCCTCGAAGCGATACTCCTTGGGCAGGCGCACCGCCTGGCTGCGTCCGTGCATGAACAGCTTCGCGGTCGCCTTGGGTTGCGCGTTCGAGGACATGATCCGACCTGCAATATTGATATCGACGAACGAGATATCTATCCGTGGTAGATATCAAGCTGACGAAGCGAAGTCAAGGACGCCCCATCGCGGTCGGCACGCGAACAATCAGTTGGCCGTCACGGCCTCGTCCGCCTGCTTCCGGCTCAGAAACCCTTCCAGGTACGCCTTCTTGCGCGCCGAGCACGAGCAGCCGGCCACTTCGCGCCAGCGTGACGGCACCATGAACTCGCCGGCCCACAAGCCGATCCCCGCGTCGCGGGCGGCTGCCTCGGCCGCGCCGTAGGCGGGGTCGGTCGCGCCGTCCACCACGGCCAGACCCTCGGCAAGGATGCGCTCGGCTAGGTCCACGTCGCCGGACACGCAGTGGCCGCGCGCCACGCCGTCGCTCAGCGCGACGACGTCGCGGCAGACCACCGGACCGCTCGCGACCAGGGCGGCCAGCGCCTCGGTCGCCGCTTCGCCGCAGTGCCACGTTTCGCCGTCGCGGGTGCACGTTTGGTCGGATTCGGGCGCGTCGATGCCGGCCAGGTGCACCAGCGTGTCGCCGATCAGCAGTGTATCGCCGGCCCCCGCGCTAGCCGGGCCTTCCATCACGGCCACCGTCTCGGAGGCCACACCGCCCGCCGTCAGCACGACGAGGGTCAACAGCACGTAGAGGAGGTTTCTCACGGGGCGAAGCCTACCACGCCGCCCCCGGACTGTTACACCGCGCCGTTCATCGTAGAGGGTACGCGTGCTGGCCGCGTGATGGCCGTTTCGCTACCATGCGGTCATGGAAAACTGGGGTGAATCGGACGACCTCGGCGTGCTCGCGCGGCTCGTCGAGCCCGCCGGCCTGGCCGTCGCCGACGTCGGCTGCGGCCGGGGCGATCTGGCCCGCGCCCTCGCGCGCCGGGGCGCCCGCGTCCTGGCGCTCGAGCCCGAGCCGCGCCAAGCGGCCGACAACCGCGCCGCGCCCGAGCCGGGCGTCGAGTTCGTCGAGGGGCGGGCACAGGCCCTGCCGGCCGCCGACGGCTCGCTCGACCTGGTCGTGTTTGGCAGCTCCCTGCACCACGTGCCGGGCGACGTCATGGACACGGCGCTCGCCGAGGCACACCGGGCGCTCAAGCCCGGCACGGGCCTGCTGGTCGTGCTCGAGCCCGAGGTCGACAACACACTTGCCCGCCTGATGCAGCCGTTCCACGACGAGACCGCCGTGCGCCGCACGGCCCAGGCGGCGATCGGCCGCGTGGCTTCGCGTTTCGCCGAGCGGCACACCTTCGTCTACGACCAGACCTACCGCTATCCGGATTTCGAGGCGTTCGTCGCCGAGGTGGTGGGCGCGCGCTACAACAGCCATCGGCGCGAGACCGCGGCGACGCCCGAGGTCGCGGCCTTGTTCGCGGCCGGGCGCAACGGCCTGAACTTCGCGTTCGATCACCGCATGCGCGCCGACGTGCTCCGTGGTCCGCGCGCCCGCTGACCTCGTCGGGGACCCGGCCGCCGCCCTCCTGACCGTGGCGCAGTGCGGCGCGGCGGACCGCGCGGCGACGGCGGCGGGCGTCGCCGGCCTGACGCTGATGGAGAACGCGGGGCGCGCCGTGGCCGCCGTCGTTCGCGCGCGCCATCGACCCATGCTCACGGTCGTCGCGTGCGGGCCCGGCAACAACGGCGGCGACGGCTTCGTGGTCGCGCGGCTCCTGGCGGCGGCGGGCTGGCCGGTGCGCGTGGCTCTGCTCGGCGATCGCGCGCGGCTCGCCGGCGATGCCGCGGCCATGTCGGCGCGCTGGAACGGCCCGGTCGAACCGCTGGACGGCGGCGTGCTCGAGGACGCCGGCCTGATCGTCGACGGGCTGTTCGGCGCCGGCCTCGCGCGCCCGTTGGACGGCGCGGCCGCGCGCTTCGTCGCGGCGGCCAACGCCTCGGGCCGCCCCATCGTGGCAATCGACGTACCCAGCGGTCTCGAAGGCGACACCGGCGCCCACCAGGGTGCGGTCGTGCGGGCCGCGACGACCGTGACGTTCGTCCGGCCGAAGCCGGGGCACCTGCTGTTTCCGGGGCGTGACCTGTGCGGCGAGCTGATCGTCGCCGCCATCGGCATCCCCGAGGTCGCGCTCGATGCGGTCGGCCCGCGCGTCTGGCGCAACGGCCCGAGCCTGTGGGAAGCCGGCCTGTGCCCGCTCGGGGCCGACGACCACAAGTACACGCGCGGCCACGCCCTGATCGCCGGCGGCGGCGCCACGAGTTCCGGCGCGGCGCGTCTGGCGGCGCGCGCCGCGCTGCGCGTCGGCGCCGGCCTGGCGACGACCGCCGCCGCCGCCGCCGCGGCGCCGGTCCACGCGGCGCACCAGACGTCGATCATGATCGACATCGCCGACGACGATGCGGGCTTCGCGCGGGCGCTGGCGGACGCGCGGCGCAACGCCCTTCTGATTGGCCCCGGCGCGGGCCGGGACGAAGGGACGCGCCAGCGCGTCGCGGCGGTGCTGGAACGAGGGCGGCCCACGGTTCTCGACGCGGATGCTCTCACGGCCTTCGCCGACGATCCGCCCGCGCTGTTCCGCCGCCTCGGTCCCCACGTGCTGCTGACCCCGCACGACGGCGAGTTCGCCCGCCTGTTCACGGCCGCGGGCGATCGGCTGAGCCGGGCCCGCGCAGCGGCCACCGCATCCGGCGCCGTGGTGCTGCTCAAGGGCGCCGACACGGTCGTCGCCACGCCAGACGGCCGCGCGGTGATCAACACAAACGCGCCGCCGTGGTTGGCCACCGCCGGGTCGGGCGACGTGCTTGCCGGGATGGCGGTCGGCCTGATGGCCCAGGGGCTCGGCGCGTTCGCGGCCGGCGCGGCCGCCGCCTGGTTGCACGGCGCGGCGGCGGCGGCGCTCGCGCCGGGCCTGACCAGCGAGGACCTGGTCGAGGCGATTCCGGCCGCGCTTGCGCGCGTCACCGCCCGTCGCGCATCTTGAGCCCATGGCCGGCCGCCCGACCATCGCGCTGTTCGATCGCACCCTGCGCGGCCTGCGCGACCGCTGGCGCGAGATCGCCGGCGCGACGCGCTTCCGGCTGGGCGTTAGTTTCCAGCCCGCGCTGCCGGAAGGCGAGCTCGAGCGGGTGCGCGAGCGCATGCGCGAGTGCATCGAAGGGCGTGGCGGCGAGGCCTCGGCGCGGGCGCGCGCGGCCGATCTGGGGCGCCTCTACCTCGCGCTCGACGATGCCGGGCGCGACCGGTTCCTCGGGCTGCTAGCGCACGATTTCGCGACCGATCGCGAAGCGGTCACGCGCGCGGCCCGCGCCTATCTGGACGCCGCCGGCGAAGGCGCCGCCGCGGTCGCGCAGGCCGGACTCCGCGATGCGCTGGATTCGCCGCGGCTCCGCCTGCTGACCCAGTTCAACGCGCTGCCCGAGGGCGTCAAGTTCCTGGTCGACCTGCGCGCCGACGTGATGGCGCGGGCGCGTCAGGACGCGGCCATGCGCGCGCTCGACGACGAGATGCGGCGCCTGTTGGCGTCGTGGTTCGATGTCGGGTTCCTCGATCTCCGGCGCATCACCTGGTCTTTGCCGGCCGCGTTGCTGGAAAAGCTGATCGCCTACGAAGCCGTGCACGCCATCCGCTCGTGGCAGGATCTCAAGAACCGACTCGATTCGGACCGGCGCTGCTTCGCCTTCTTCCACCCGCGCATGCCCGACGAACCGCTGATCTTCGTCGAGGTGGCGCTGGTCCAGGCCATGGCCGACAACATCCAGACCCTGCTGGATGAAGGCGCCGAGCCGCTCGACCCCGCCGTGGCCGACGCGGCGATCTTCTACTCCATTTCCAACGCGCAGCGCGGCCTGGCTGGGATCAGCTTCGGCAACTTCCTGATCAAGCGGGTGGTCGAGGAACTGGCCACGGCCTTTCCCAGGCTACAGACCTTCGCGACCCTGTCGCCGATTCCCGGCTTCCGCGCCTGGCTCGATCCCTTGCTGGCCGAGGGAACGCACGACCTGTTCCAGCCTGCCGAGGCCCAGGCCCTGATGAAGGTGACGGGCGCGGCCAGCGGCGCCGAGGCGCTCGCGCGCCTGCTGGGTGGGCCATGGGCCGGCGACGAGGCGGCCCGGCGCGCAATGGAGGCGCCGCTCATGCGCCTCGGCACCCGCTACCTGGTGCGCGAGAAGGGAGGCGGCGGTCGGCCGCGCGATCCGGTGGCGCGTTTCCATCTGTCCAACGGCGCGCGCATCGAGCGGCTGAACTGGCTGGCTGACACGTCGGACAAGGGTCTGGCCGAATCGGCCGGGCTGATGGTGAACTACCTCTATCGTCAGAGCGAGATCGAAACGAACCACGAGGCCTACGCCGCCGACGGATACGTCACCGCGTCCAACCCGGTCGCGGCGCTGGCGAGGAGATGAAGGGATGGGGAACGTGCGGGCCCGTGTGACCGGCGACGGCGTGGTGATCGAGGGCCTGAGGGGGGCGCCGCTGGTGCTGGCGGGACCGTCCTTGCGTTCGGCGTGCTCGTGCGCGGCCTGCCGCGATCCGGGCAGCGGCCAGAACCTGCTCGATCCCGCGCTGATCGACCCCGCCATCGTGCCTACGTCGGTCGCCATCGACGTCGACGGCGCGCTGGTCGCCGTCTGGCCCGACGGCCACGAAAGCCGCCACGCGCGCGCCTGGCTCGACGCGCGGACGGAATCCGGCGTGCCACGTCCGCTGCTGTGGGACGCGATGCTTCAGGACACCCTGCCGCACCACGATCACGACGCGGCGCGGGCCGACCCGGCCGCCCTCTACCGCTTCCTCGCCGACGTGCGCGATCGCGGTTTCGCCATCCTGGGCGGTGTGCCGTGCCGCGACGCCGAAGTTGAGCGCGCGGCCGAGCTGTTCTGGTACGTGCGCGAAACCAACTACGGCCGGCACTTCGACGTGCTGGTGAAGCCCGATCCGAACAACCTGGCGTACACGGCGCGCGCGCTCCCCGGGCACACCGACAATCCCTACGCCGAACCGGTGCCGGGCCTGCAGCTGCTGCACTGCCTGGCGCAGAGCGACGAGGGTGGCGACAACACGCTGGCCGATGGCTTCGCCGCCGCTGAACGTCTGCGCCGCGAGGACCGCGCCGCCTTCGACGTGCTGGCGCGCGTGCCGGTGGCGTACCGGTTCAGCGACGCCGGCGCCGACCTGCGCTCCGAGCGACCGGTGATCCAGTGCGATCGCGTGGGCCGCGTGACGGTCGTCCACGTCAACGACCGCTCGTTCCGCGGCCCCGTGGGGCCGGCTGCTGAGGCGCGCGCGTTCTACGCCGCCTACCGCCGCTTCATCGGCCTGGTGCGCGATCCGGCCGCGATGGTGCGCATCAAGCTGGCGCCGGGCGACCTCCTGGTGATGGACAACCGGCGCACCCTGCACGGTCGCGCGGCGTACGAAGCAGGGCGGGGCCTGCGCCACCTCCAAGGCTGCTACGCGGATGCCGGCGGCCTCGCCAGCAAGTTGCGCGTGCTCGCGCGCGAGCTCGGCTACGGCCACGCCGACACGGGGCTGCCCGGCGCCGACCGCGAACGCGACGCGGCCGAACATCTGCTCGGCATCCTGGCGCGGCGCGGCGATGAGTCCTATCTGGGCGAGCCGATCAGCCAGCTCGAGCACGCCTTGCAGGCGGCCCACGCGGCCGAACTGGCCGGTGCGCCCATGCCGCTGGTCGTCGCGGCGCTCTTCCACGACGTCGGCCACTTCCTGCACGACCTGCCCGAGGATTGCGCCGAACAGGGGCTCGACAGCCGGCACGAAGACGCGGGCGGCGCCGTGCTCGCGCGCACCTTCGGGCCCGAGGTCGCCGAGCCCGTGCGGCTGCATGTCGACGCGAAGCGCTATCTTGCCTCGGCCGAGCCCTGGTATCTGGGCGTGCTGTCCGAGGCGTCGATCCTGAGCCTCAGGCTTCAGGGCGGGCCGTTCGACGACGTGGCGCGCGCGGCGTTCAAGGCGCGTCCCCACGCCGAGGCGGCGATCGCGCTGCGCCGCTGGGACGACGCGGCCAAGGTGCCCGGCGCCGCGACGCCGGGGCTCAACCACTACCGGCCCATGGTCCTGGCGACCGCCCGCGCGGGCTAGTTCCCAGCTAGGGAATCACGCAACGCCGCGAGCAGGGCGGCGCCGTCGCCGCGCCAGGCGCTGCCGTGCATGCACGCCAGGGTCGTGGGCCGTTCGGCGATGAGATGGTCGAACAGAGCCGCATAGTCGCGGCCGTGGGCGAAGTAATCCATCTGGTGGCGCATGGCCTCGCTGGGGCTCAGGATATCGGCCTCGGTCAGGGCCGGCGTGCGATCGCCGGGCTGGGTGAACGGGGCGTGGCACAGGAACGTGCCGCTCGTGCGTTCCATGAGAAAGCCGCACTCCCAGCCGTGGGGCAGGTGGGGCGCGTCGAGCCAAGCGTAAGTCCTCCTCCCCATGACCAGGATCTCGCCGTTTCCGAGCGCACGCGGCGTCCGGTCGGCCAGGTCCTCCATGGAGACCATGGCCGCGACACGGCCGCAGACGGGCAGGGCGTGAGGTGCCGCGGCGGGGAGTTGGTTGAGCGCGCCGCACTCGTCCGATTCCACGTGCGAGAAGCCGATCCAGTGCAACCGCTCCACGGGAACGACCGCCGCGATCGCCTGGCGCACCAGATCGAAGGTGCGTCGCGGCCCGGCGTGGAACAGTAGCGGCTCGTCGTCCAGCACGAGGTACTGGTTGAACGAGAAGCCGCCCAGAAAGACCGAAGGCGGGATCGGTGTCGTGATCCGGTAGAGGCCGTCCGCGACCTCGTCGATGCTGGTGCCGGACTCGCGGTTGATGACGGTCATGATCGGCGTCCTCTGTGTCGGGCGTGACGGTCAAACCGGGCGAGCGGGCGTTCGACGGCGGAACTGTCGCACGCTTCCGACATCATCTCGCGCCGGCGCCATGTCTCGGCCCGCGTGTGCGCGCTTCTCCAAGCGGTACTGGACAACCGTCACGCGGCCCGCGAACGTGTCGGACATGCGGGCGTGGCGGAACTGGCAGACGCACCAGATTTAGGTTCTGGCGCCGCAAGGCATGGGAGTTCGAGTCTCCCCGCCCGCACCAGGTTGAGGGCAAACGGGCTGACGACAGCCTACGACAAGTCGTCCATTTCGACGTCGAGGGCTTCAGCCAAGGCTGTCAGCGTCTCGTTGTCACAGTGCTTATCGTTGGCCTCGATCCGCGTAAGTTCTCCGACGTCCACTGCGATCCGTGCCGCCAAGGTGCGCTGCGACAGGCGGCGATGCTCACGCCAGACGCGCACCGGGCTCTCGCCGGCAACGAGTCGAGCCACGAAGGACGCCGGCAGATAGTCCCGACGCGACGTGCTGGCGACGGCGGCGCGCAGCGCCGTGGCGTCTTCCGCGTCCTCGGCGCGTCGAACGATAGCCGCACAGTCATCCTCTGTCATGACGACAAGCTTGTCGGAAGGACGGCCAAGACCCGAACGCAGGGCCTGTCCATACGGGTCACTAACCTGCACCGACCGACCCGTCGGCAACATGGTAGCGCGGGTTGTTCGGCTGGCATTACGGTTCATCGCTTGTAAACCTCGTCTCGCCGCGCAATGTCCTCAACGAAGACGACCTTCGCTTCTCGATCCACCCGATAGATGGCGCGCATGTCGCCATGCCGCAAGCGGAAGCCGTCTTTGAAACCTACCAAACGCTCGACATTGGCATGCTGCGCGCACGGATCATCGGCGATTCGCCCGAGCGCCACGACGATTGCCTCCGCCGTCCTTCTGCCTCCGCCGTCCTTCGATCGAGCTTGCGCAATGTCTTGACGGCGCCCCGGCTGAACTCGAGCCGCATCGCGGCCAAGGACAACTCACCCCGCGCCACGTCAAGGCGTGTACTTCGGCGTACCCGCCTCCTATGCAATGCCGTCGGCGCAAGGACGCCGGGTCATCAAGCCAAGGCTAGGTTGGCTTGGCCAAGCGTTCGAGAATGGTCCTGTCCACGCGACGGACCTAGAAAAAAAGAGCCGCCCCCGAAGGGGGCGGCTCCAGCCGATGGGATCGGCCCCTAGCTTTCGGGGAACGCTGGAGGGCCAACCTCACAACGCTTCCGGCCCGGGCCTATTCCATGG
>Ga0194121_10011391_pt1 | contig 10599 bp, 9 predicted proteins | sample TA2MahCa50mmetaG_FD_148609 | JGI IMG/M metagenome (GOLD analysis project Ga0194121, IMG submission 148609) | Freshwater microbial communities from Lake Tanganyika, Tanzania - TA2015020 Mahale Deep Cast 50m | ecosystem: Environmental > Aquatic > Freshwater > Lake | place: Tanzania: Lake...
AGACACCATTGCTCGCCTGGATCACAGCACAGGCGGAGACGAGGGCAATGTCGATGACCGTACGCGTACGCCGGCCATACCCCCAGCCACTCTGCCCCTGCGCTGGCGGTAAGCGCACGGCCGTGACAATCTCTGCCGGCCCCAGAGCCGTGCGCCCTGGACCTTGAAAAAACGTCTCGAGCGGGATGTCACGCGACCCATCCGGGCCAGCAATCGTCACCAGGGCGCCGTAGGCTAAGAGCGCCGGAGCGGTATCGGCAGCGGGTGATGCATTGCAGAGATTCCCGACCACCGTACCACGGTGCCTGGCCTGGGGCGATCCCACCCAGTGCGCCGCGCGCGCCAGCGCACCGTAGTGCTGCTGGACTGCGGCATGCTCAATGACGTCCCCATGCGTCACAGTCGCCCCAATATGCAAACCTTCCGCCGGGCTATAGCGCAACTGCGCAAGCTCCGGGATACGCTTCAGATCCACCACCACATCGGGCAGCACAGCTCGGCGATGCATACGGAGAAACAAGTCCGTCCCCCCCGCCAGTACTTTGACGTTCCCAGCGTGCTGGCGCAGGAGAGTCACAGCTTCCCCGACAGTCGTCGGATCAAAATAGTCAAAATTTTTCAACGCCTCTTCTCCTGACGGATAGGATGGCTGCACCCCATAAATGCATGCTCCCCAGCCCGCACTTATGAGACAACGTGTTCCAGCGCCCTCTCCCCTTGGGAGAGGGGACCGGGGGTCACCGGTTTGACACACACCGCCTGCTCAGACCAACACTTTATGCCTGTCTCCAATGCGGCGGATAAGGCTCGGTTTCAGGCTGCTCCAACAAAATCGCGGTGACCGTGGAGCCGGCTTGAAAGGGAGTCGCTTGCGTAGGCAGGACCAGCAAACCGTTCGCGCCTACCATGGAGAGCAAGCGGGCGGAGGACTGCATACCCGTGCTGCGGGCCATGTACGTACCGTTTTCCCGCGTCAAGCTGACGCGGTGAAATTCTGGGCGCCAGGCATCACCTTGAATCGACTCTGCCAGAGTCACTGGCACATGCGGACGCAGGATGAGCGTCTGACCACTCATACGCCGCAGGGCTGGACGCACAAAGACTTCAAAGGACACCAGGGAGGAGACGGGAAAGCCTGGCAGAGCAAACACCGGCTTGTTGTCAACTGTCGCAAACGTTAACGGCTTACCCGGCTTGAGATTCACGCGCCCGAAGTGCACCTGCCCACGGCCTTCGAGAATCGGCTTGATGAGATCAAGTTCGCCCATCGATACCCCACCCGAGGTGATGACCGCGTCACAGGTGGTCAGGCCTTCTTCAATTTTGTCCGTAAGCTCGTCCTGCCGATCACTCCCAATGCCCAGCGACACAGGCTCGGCGCCAGCCCGCCGCACTGCGGCCATCAGCGCATAGCGATTACTGTCACGAATCTGCCCAGGCCGTGGTTGCGCGTCCAGATCGACAATTTCGTCACCGGTAGACAGCACCGCCACCCTGGGGCGAGGATAGGCCATCACCGTGCTGTATCCCAGGCTGGCTAACAGGCCGACTTCCTGCGGGCCAAGGTTCCTGGCCGCTTCGAGCACTCGCTGCCCACGGGTAATATCCTGGCCAATGGGGCGCACATCCGCTCCGGCACGCACCTGCCCTTGCATCGTGATCAACCCCTGGGCTTCTTGCGTATACTCCACCATAATGACGGCATCTGCGCCTGGCGGCAGGGGAGCCCCCGTGGTGATACGGACGCAAGTTCCTGGGGTGACGTGCAGGTCGGCAATATAGCCAGCCATTTGCTCCCCCACCAGGCGGCGGGGATTGCTGGTATCAGCGGCAATGACGGCAAAGCCGTCCTTCGAGCTGCACGGGAAGGGCGGAAGATCTTCTTGCGCGAAGACATCCTGCGCTAGCACCAGATCTAGAGCCTCGGACAAGGCAACAGACCGCGGTGTCAGTGGTAACGCATGTTGGAGGACGATGTCGAGCGCTGCATCTACTTCGATGATGTCATAGTCACGCATCGTAATATCACTTTGTCCTGGCTTGGTTACTGCAGACAAGAGGGGAACCGGTCACCCGGTCGTATAGTTGTTATTCTTAGCGCATTCGGCCGGGCCAGTCAACCCCTTCCGTGCGCCAGTTGCCCACCACAAGCCGTGTGAGCGCTCGGGTAGTGCTACAGAGGTAATGCTGGCGACGCGATTCCGTGCTACTGTTGAGCAACAACAGCCCTAACAGTAGAGAGGCCACCAGCATTATGGTCGTGAGAGAGACGTGTCCAGCCTGTGGAGCAGATCGATACAAGAAAAATGGTCATACGCGCCATGGGAAGCAGCAGCAGCAATGTAAAGCGCGCGGCCGCCAGTGCACGGCGCATGTCGTGGCCCAGCGTGTTTCATCCGTGCCGCGTCAGCAGATTCCCCAGCTGGTGTGCGAGCGCCTCTCGCTCCGCGGCATCTGTCGTGCCGTGGGCGTCAACCTCACGTGGCTTTTGCACTTTATCGTTGGTTGAGGGCTTTACCGCGTGTCCAGACGACTTGCCTGCCCAGCGCCCCACAGCGCCAACCACCGTCCTGCTGTCCCGCCTAGAAGCCGAAGCCGACGCAAGGTGGAGCTTTGTACAAAAGAAGGCGAACACTCCATGGCTCTGGAGCGCGATGGATGCAACGACCCGCCCGATGATGGCGTTCCATGTGGGCGATCGCCGTGGTGACAGTGGCAAGGCACTCTGGGCCAATATTCCGAGAGCCTACCGTGAACAGGCGACGTTCCATACTGACCCATATGCGGTCGACAAAGGGGTGATTCCGGCGGGCCAGCATCGCGCTATCACCAAGAAAGCCCGGAAAACCAATCACATCGAACGCTGCAATCATACGCTGAGGCAACGCGTCTCCCGTCTGGTGCGTGAGACCCGCTCGTTCTCCAAAACACTCGCCAATCACATCGGCGCCATCCAGTATTTTCTTTGCCACTACCATCTGGAGAAAGCAGGGGCATTACCTGTGTAGCACTACCCGCATAGACTTGTTCCCTCTCCAGGGCCCACAAGCCTTGTATCATGTGCATGAGCCGGGCGAGTAGCAGCAGCAGGGCGGCTTCTCAGCACCTTTGCTCCAGGGTATTGGGAAGCGCGGACAGTCATATAAGCCCCTGCCGGACATGCGCAAGAGCCTCCTGGTAACAGCGTTACATGGCGTTGTGCATTGCGGCTTGCAGAGACTGGAGACTCCGCTCATGTTATAGACTTGCACATATTGTTACGCAATTGTTATGGCATTGTTATGGTATTGTCATAGGGTTGTCAAGACCGAATACCGCTTCTAAGGGTAACGTTTACGGCGTCATACAGCAGTGCGTGAGGCACTGCGCAACACACCCTTACGCTTAGGAGCACGCCCTGACACAGCATCATACACTGGACACGACCCCAGAGAATTCCTCTTCTCCGACCCGCGATGAGCAGCACCTGGTCCAGTGCATTATCGGACAGGACGAGCAGGCGTTTGCCACCATCTATGCCCGCTATGCCCCGCGCTTGCAGCGCACCTTACGCCGTACCCTCCAGGCGCCCGAGCTGGTTGATGAAGTCCTCAGGGGTCGACGGCGCTTAGCCGCCCGGCTGAGTGCTGCCTGTGCTACGGAACCTCACGAGGCAGGGAACACCGCACGGCATTGCGCCAGCGGCAAATGACAGGCAATCATATGGCTCGCGGTGACTGCCTGGGATGGTGGCCGCGTGGTCTCGCACAGGCCGGGGAGCTTATGGGGGCACCGCGTCACAAATGGACAACCGCGAGGAGGCTCAAGAGCACTTGGCACTTCGCCGTCCCACAGCGTGGGCCTGGGCTGCGGGGCAAGCGTGGGTAAGGCTGTGAGTAAGGCCGCGGTATACGGGTGGTAGGGAGGCGCGAATACTTCATGTACGGTGCCGCGTTCCATCACCTGGCCAAGATAGAGCACCACCACGGTATCGGCAAGATAGCGTACGACGCCCAGATCATGACTGATAAACAGCAAGGTCGTCCCATGCACACGTTGCATGTCCAGCAGCAGGGCCAGGACAGCGGCCTGCACAGACACATCCAGGGCCGCCACGGGTTCATCGGCGATGACCAGGGCCGGTTGGGCAGCAAAGGCCCGCGCGATGGCTACACGTTGCTGCTGGCCCCCGGAGAGCTGATACGGATAGCTCTGCGCCAGCGTCCGTTGGAGTTGCACACGGTCCAGTATTTCCAGCACCAGGCGCTGCCGGGTCTGCGCATCCCGCGCCAGGCCATATCTGGTGTACACCCGCGCGATTTGTGCCCCAACAGTCCAACTGGGATTGAGCGTCTCGTGCGCATGCTGGAAGATCATCTGAATGGCCCGACGCTGCGCCAGCGTGCGCTGCGTCACCGGATGCTGGGCCAGATTCTCCCCCTGCCAGAGCACGGTCCCGGCGGTCGCGGTTTCCAGCCCTGCCACAATTCTGGCCACGGTGGACTTGCCAGCTCCCGATTCGCCGACTAGCGCCACAATGTCGCCCTGCTGCGCCATAAAACTCACGGCCACATTGGCGCTGACGACGCGCCGGCGCCCCCCCCCCTGATGGGGTAACGGATAGTCTTTCCGTAACGCACTGACCTGGAGCACGATGCCTCCAGAGGCGGGCGGCGGAGAGGCGGGCGTGACGACAGGAGTCACCGGGCGCGCGAGGTCTGCCCAGCGATGGCACCGGACCAGATGTCCGTCTGCGCCCACGGGCTGGAGCAGAGGTTCTATCACGTCACACGTGCCAGCCTGCAAAGCCTCACAACGTGCCGCGAACGCACAGCCTGGAAGTTGCGGCGTGAGCCCAGGTGGTTGCCCAGGCATGGCGCGCAATGGCTGCGTATGCTTGTGGGCCCCCGGATGGGGCAGCGCCTGGAGCAGTCCACGGGTGTAGGGATGCCGTGGGCTGCCAAAGACCAACCGCGTGGGACCTGATTCGACCACCCGCCCGGCGTACATCACATACACGCGTTCGCACACCTCCATCACCCGCCCAAGATCGTGCGAAATATACAGCATGCTGGTCCCAAATCTACGGCGGATCTCCTGAATGAGGCTGGTGATGCCCGCGGCAATGGTAGTATCAAGGGCCGTCGTCGGTTCGTCGAGTAACAACAGGCTGGGTTGCCCCAGCAGTGCCATGGCGATGACAATACGCTGCTGCTGTCCACCAGAGAGCTGGTGGGGATACGCAGCGAGGATACGGTCGACATCGACCAGCCGGACATCACGTAGCATCTGGGCCACCCGCCGAGCGGCTTCGTCTCGCGTGCGCGGCTGGTGTGCCCGTAACACTTCCCGGAGCTGCGTGCCAATGGTCAGGCTGGGATTAAGGGCAGCGCCAGGCTCCTGATACACCATGGCGATCTGGGCGCCGCGGAGCTGTCGCATCTGCCTGGGGCTGAGCTGCAACAGATCCTGGCCTTGAAACCGTATGTGGCCTCTCCGCACACGCCCATGCTGCCCCAGATAGCGCATGATGGCCAACGCCACGGTGGTCTTGCCACAGCCCGATTCTCCCACCAGGCCAACGCAGGCACCGCGCGGCAGGGAGAGCGAGACATCGTGCACGGCTGTCACCTCTCCTGCCGGCGTGTGATACGTGACGTGCAAGCCATCCAGGGTCAGGAGGTGCGTAGATGCCATAGCTTCCATTGCGCCCCCTTACTGCAGCCGGGTCTGGTCCTGCACGCTATCGGCCAGCAGATTCAAGCCCAGGACCAGTGACGAGATCGCCAGACATGGGAACAGAGGCATCCAGGGAAACACCTGGGCCATGGCGCGTGTTTCGTTGATCATACTACCCCAATCAGGGCTCGGAGGCGGCAGGCCAAGGCCGAGGAAACCCAGCACCCCCATGGTCATGATGACATAGCCCAGGCGCAGACAGGCATCCACCAGCAGCGGGCCACGGGCATTGGGCAAGATCTCCACCAGCATAATGTAGCCCGCCGATTCCCCCCGCATCTGGGCCGCGGCAACGTAATCCCGTTGACGTAACTCCCGCGTGAGGCCACGCACGATACGCATAATCCCCGGCGCACTCGCGCAAGTAATGGCCAGTACAATGTTCACTGCAGAAGGCCCAATCGTCGCAATGACCAGCACGTAGAGCACCAGCACGGGGAACGCCAGGATCACATCACTTACGCGTGACAGCAGTGCGTCGAGCCAGCCACCGGCATACCCTGCAAGCAGGCCAAGCAGGATGCCGATGGCATAGGCACACCCGGTGGCGAGCGGGGCGTAGAGTAGGACCGTCCGGGCGCCATAGAGCAGCCGGGACAGGATATCGCGCCCAAGATGGTCAGTACCTAGCCAAAAGCGTGTCCCAACCTCAGACACCGTCCCGGGAGGCGCAAACGGCAGCAAGGTCGCCTGCGGTGGAAACGGCGCCAGCCAGGGAGCACCAAGGCCTCCCAGTACCCAGGCGAGCACCAGGCTCAGGCCCAGCATCCCGACCCAGCTCCTGGTGCACACCCAGAGCATACGGCGCACGCCGCGCTTCACCCCGGGCATGCGCCCCTCCGCGCGGCTTCCCAACGGTCTGACACGGCGCTAAGCGTAGAGCAAACGCAGCGCCGCCATGAGCACTGGCCGAAAGAGTGGATCAAAAAACTGCCAGGCCACGAGAATGCCAAGGCTATAGACCAGAGGATGATGCAGGAGATTCTGGTAAGGCTCAATATATTTCTCGCGTAAGAAGAGCAAGACAGCACCGCTGCCATCGAGCGGTGGGACGGGGAGCAGATTAAACACCGCAAGAATCAGATTGAGGGTAAACACCATACTGAGCAAGACCGCCGCACTCCCCCAGTAGCTCGACGTTGCCCCGGTGAACAGTTGCGTAAAGCGCAGCTGGGCAGGCATCTCCAGGTAGCCCAGATGTAAGCCACTGCGTAGCAGCACACCAGCGGCCAACACCAGGAGCAAGTTCGCCGCTGGCCCGGCCAGCGACATCCAGGCAGCGCGCCGCGGATAGCGCCGCGCCCAGAGGGGATCATACGGCGTGCTAGCAAAACCAAAGGGCCAGCCGAACATCAGCACGGACACCAGGGGCAAGATGACCATCCCCCAGGGTTCACGCCGGATATGCGGGCGCGGGTCGAGTGACACCTGGCCCCCGGCATAGGCGGTGAGATCACCACCGCGCTGCGCAGCCCAGGCGTGTGCCGCTTCGTGAAATGTGGTGGAAAAAAGAAACACAAAATACCAGCCCAGCGCCAGTACGAGCGCATCAATCTCCATGCTGCTCCCCTACTGCATGCCCGACTCTCGTGTCCTGAGCATGCCCTGTCCTCTCGATAGATGACATACGTTCCCGCATAAATCTACCACTTTGCCAGGTCGTATTGCCAGCCAGCCTCTCCAGTCATGCCAACATCGCACGCCAGCAGTTGCGCTCCCCCTGAGCCCCAGGTATGATGGCGCGCGTTGCGGAGCACGGTCCACACGGCGGTCCTCTCCCTGACACGAGTGCCCTCCCTCCTTATCGCTGGAGAACAACGACGGTATGACTGACTGGGTGACCATTGTCCTCTTAGGCATCATTGAAGGCTTGACCGAATTTCTTCCGGTGTCCTCCACGGGCCATTTAATTATCGCGGGTCATCTCCTGGGCTTTAAAGGAGAACGAGCCGCCACTTTTGAGATTTTTATTCAACTCGGGGCCATTTTAGCAGTAGTCGTGCTCTACAAAGACGTCTTTCGGCAACTCTTTTCACGCCAGCCCGGCCGGGGGCTGGCCGGACCGCATGGCATCGGGTTACTGGCCTTAACGACTGCCCCAATTCTCCTACTCGGTTTTTTGCTACACGGCATCATCAAGCACTATTTCTTTAACAATACCAGCGTGGTCGCCCTCGGCTTAGCCGTGGGCGGGGTGGCGATGTTACTGATCGAGCGCTGGCGACCCCGCACTCGGCGTGATGGACTCGGGGCCTTACGCTGGACTGACGCCCTCACCGTCGGCCTGTGCCAGTGTCTGGCCCTGTGGCCAGGCACATCCCGCGCCGCGAGCACCATCCTGGGCGGGATGCTCATTGGCATCGAGCGGAAAACCGCCGCCGAATACTCCTTCCTGGCAGCCGTGCCAGCTCTCTGTGCGGCAGTCGGCTATGACTTGTTCAAAAGTCGGCATATCTTGCAGACGACGGATATCCCAGCCTTTGCCGTAGGCTTTGTGATTGCCTTTATCACGGCGATTGTGGCCATCAAGGGCTTCATTCGTCTCTTGAGTTCGCACACGCTCTATGCCTTTGGCTGGTATCGCCTGCTCCTCGCCGTGTTGATTATGTTGCTCTGAGTCCCGGGCTCCAGGGCAACGAGGCATCTTTCCCGAAAGGGCGTCTATGCGACCGTTTGAGTTTGTCGAGCCCACGACCCTGCCAGAGATCGTCAGCCTCTTACAGGCTGGTGGGCCCCACACCCGCATTATTGCCGGGGGCAGTGATCTTCTTGGTGAACTGAAAGACGATGTAGTGCACTACGAACGTCTGGTGAGCCTGGGGGGCCTGGAGGCCCTGCGGGACATCCAGCACGATGCCGCCGGGCTGCATCTCGGGGCGCTGGTCACCCTGACGCAGATGGAGTATGAGCCACGCTTCCAAGGTCCTTATCGCATCCTGGCTGAGGCCGCACGGGGGGTGGCCACGCCGGAGATTCGTCAGCAAGGCACCCTGGGGGGGAATCTGTGCCAGCGTCCACGCTGTCTCTACTACCGCAGCGCGCTGTCACCATGCCTGAAAAAAGGCGGCACCGACTGTCCTGCAGTCACTGGCCCCTATCAAGACTATCTGTCCATCATGGGGGGCCATGGCTGCTTCTGTGTGCATGCCTCAGACCTGGCCCCTCCATTGATCGCGCTCAGGGCCCAGGTGACCCTCACAGGCACAACGGGCCAGCGCACGTTGGCACTGGAGCACTTCTTCGCAGGGCCAGAGCACGATGTACAGCGTGAAAATATCCTGGCCGCTGCTGAAGTTCTGACCAGCGTATCGGTGCCACCGGCTCCGCCGCAGTGGCGTGGTACGTATGTGAAAGCGCGCGAACGCACGGCAGGAGATTTTCCGCTGGTGAGTGTGGCAGTCGGCTATAGCCTGGAGCAGGGTCGGGTCCAGCACGCGCGCCTGGTGTTGGGTGGTGTCGCCCCCACCCCCTGGCACAGTCTGCACGGCGAGGCCGCTCTGGAAGGGCAGGAGCTCTCCCCAGCCCTGGCTGCCCGCGTGGCAGACACCGTGCTGGCTGAGGCCCAGCCCCGGGCCCACAATGCCTTCAAAGTCGAGATTGGGCGTGCCCTCATTGCCCGCGCCATTATGACGGTCGCGACGCTGGCGTAGAGGCGCATGTAAGGCAGTGATCGCGTTGCCCTCGGCAACGCCTTCGCCAAAAATACGCTATACTTGCCACAGTCATGTCTGCCAAATCTCTCTATTTATGTTTCTGTGGGAGAATGTCCGATGGCTCTCAGCACCGTGGCTTCCGCAACGGACGCTCTCGTGTATCCCGAACGCGATGGAAAGCCTATGGGTGAAACAGACGTCCACATTGATGCCGTGATTTACCTGCGGGAAGCGCTCAAATACCATTTCCGCACTGCCCCCCAGATCTACGTGGCTGGGAATTTGCTGCTGTATTACGAAGAACACAATCCGGCCGTCTCCATAGCGCCCGATGTCATGGTGGTGCACGGGGTGCCGAAGCACGAACGCCGTACCTATAAACTGTGGGAAGAAGGGCAACCCCCGTCGGTGGTCTTTGAGGTGACGTCACGCAGCTCACGCGTGGAAGATGTCGGGACCAAACGTGCCATCTATGCCATGCTCGGTGTCCAGGAGTATTTTATCTATGATCCGTTTGGGGAGTATCTCCGTCCGCCCTTGCAGGGCTATCGCCTAGAGGGCGACGACTATCAACATCTCGCGCCGACAGGCGTCGGCCAGCTGACAAGTCACAGGCTCGGCTTAGACCTCCGCCTGGAAGCCGGGCGGCTCCGGCTCGTTGATGCCACGACTGGCGAGCGCCTGTTTACCCACGAAGAAGCCCAAAACGCGCGCCAGCAAGCCGAAGCACGCATCGCCCAGGCGGAAGCACGGGCCGCTCAGGAAGCGGCGGCACGCCAGGCGGCCGAAGCAGAGCTGCAACGCCTGCGTGCGCTGTTGGACAGTCAGCAGCGCGAGGGCTAAGCACTACGGCAGGGAAAAGCACCCCCCCATAGACGCGAACTCAAGCATAAGCATTTATTCTCTAAGGGTTTTCCCAGTTCCCTCTCCCAGAGGGAGAGGGAGCCAGAAGCCATTGTTTCACAAGCCCGTCCTGTGAAGTTCGCGCCTATGAGCAGCCTCCGTGCCCCGGCCAGGCTTTACGCCAGGGGCGCAGCATGAGATGCCGTCGTACGCAAAAAGGCTTGCACGCGCTGCCGAAAGGGTTCCTTGTTGTAGCTGAGAAACAAGGTCATGGCATTGCGCACGGCGTTGCCCCCAAACATGCGCTCGTAGAGCACCTGGCGGCCAGCAAAGGCGCTGCATGAGACATCCCACGCCAGGTGAAAGAGCTGTGCCCGGTCGCGCG
>Ga0194121_10011393_pt1 | contig 10598 bp, 8 predicted proteins | sample TA2MahCa50mmetaG_FD_148609 | JGI IMG/M metagenome (GOLD analysis project Ga0194121, IMG submission 148609) | Freshwater microbial communities from Lake Tanganyika, Tanzania - TA2015020 Mahale Deep Cast 50m | ecosystem: Environmental > Aquatic > Freshwater > Lake | place: Tanzania: Lake...
CGGCGGTTCCGGCCGTTACGTCAGCGAGCGGTTCGCGAACAACGCGAACGTCATCGCGATGAAGGGCTACGCGCTCGCGGACGTCTATGCCGCCTGGACGCGAGGCCGCGTCCGGGTGACCGCCCGTGTGGACAACGTCACCGACACGATTTATGCGTCCTGGGCCGATCCCTTCTACATCAATCAGGCGTCCCCGTCCTTCCTGTATGCGAATCAGGTGATGCTCGGCGCGCCGCGGGCGTTCTTGGTGATGTTGCAGGTGGGTCTCTGAGCGACGGATGTACCGTTCGTCGGGCGAAATCAACCATTCACCGGGTTTTTGGCGACCGCTCCTGCAGAGCGGCGCAAGATTGCTGACCCGAGGAGCCCCAGTGCTGGAAGCCATACGCCTTACTAAGCGGTACGACGACGTCACCGCACTCAGTTCGCTCGACCTCACCGTCAGACCTGGCGAGGTCTTCTGCCTGCTCGGCGCAAACGGTGCTGGTAAGACGACGACGATCAATCTGTTCTTGAATTTCGTTGCACCGACCTCGGGGTCGGCAAAGATTAACGGCATCGACGTCACCTCGCAGCCGCTGGAGACGAAGAAGTACCTCGCTTACATTCCGGAAACGGTCATGCTCTACAAGAGCCTGACCGGGCTCGAGAACCTCGAATACTTCGCCGCGCTCGCTGGACGTCCCGATTACACACGCGCCCAGCTCCTCGACTTCCTGACGCAGGTTGGCCTGGAGCGCGAGGCCGCCGACAAGCGCGTGGGCACGTACTCGAAGGGCATGCGGCAGAAGGTCGGTATCGCGATTGCCCTCGCGAAGAACGCCAAGGCTCTCCTGCTCGACGAGCCGACGTCCGGGCTGGACCCGAAAGCCGCCAACGAGTTCTCCGCGCTGCTGGCCCAGTTGAGCGCCGACGGCGTGGCGGTGCTCATGGCAACGCACGATCTCTTTCGGGCGAAAGAGTCCGGTACCCGCGTCGGCATCATGAAGCAGGGACGTCTCGTGCGGACGCTGGAGACCACCGAGGTCGGTCACGGGGACCTCGAGCGCATCTACCTCGAACACATGCACGACTGAGGGAGGCGACACGCCCATGGTCATGACGATTGCGCGTAAGGAACTGCGGGAGATGCTGCGGGACGGGCGCTTCCGCGCGCTGGCGGTGACGGTGTTCGCCTTGTCGGTGGTGTCGTTCGCCGCGGGCTGGAAGCACTACACGGACGTCGAGCGGCAGCACCTCCAGGCACAGGAAGCCACACGCGCGCAGTGGCTGAACCAGCCGGCGAAGAATCCCCATTCGGCCGCCCACTACGGGATGTACGCCTTCAAGCCGAAGAGCCGCCTGTCGCTGGTTGATACTGGTGTCGATCCCTACGTTGGCGTGGCGGCCTGGCTGGAGGCGCACAAGCAGAACGAGTTCCGCTACCGCCCGGCGCAGGACCGCACCGCGATACAGCGCTTCGGCGAGCTGACCGCGGCGGAGGGCTTCCTCGTCATCCTGCCGCTCTTCATCGTGCTGATGTCGTTTGCGACGTTTGCGGGCGAGCGCGAACAAGGCACGCTGCGCCAACTCCTCGGCCTGGGCGTCGCGCGCCGAGACCTCGTCACCGGCAAGGCCTTCGGCGTCGCCGCCGCGCTGGCGCTGGTCGTCGTTCCAGCCACCCTCGTCGGCGTGGCGACATTGGCGTTCACCTCGGAGTTCAGCGGCCTTCGCGACGACATGCCGCGCGCTGTGCTCGTGGCGATTGTCTACCTCACGTTTTTCGCCACGTGTGTCGCGATCTGCCTCGGGGTGTCCGCGTGGGCGCGGACGTCGCGCGCGGCGCTGGTCGTGCTGCTGGCGTTCTGGTTCGTCAACAGCTTGATCGTCACGCGGGCCGCGGCGGACCTGGCCGCGTGGCTGCGGCCCACGCCGTCAGCCATCGAATTCCAGCGCGGGCTCGAACGGGACCTGGCCGCGCCCGAGGAGATGCGCCTCCGGCTCGAGCGGCGGCGTCAGGAGCTGATGCGTCAGTACAACGTCCAGACGATGGACGCCGTGCCGATCAATTTCTCCGGCATCTCCCTGCAGGAAGGCGAAGAGCGGGCCAACGACGTGTTCGACGCGCACTACGGGCGCCTGTTCGAGACGCACGAGGCGCAGAACCGGACGCTGCAGTGGGCCGGGCTCGCGGCGCCGATGATCCCCGTCCGCTCGCTGTCGATGGCGCTCGCCGGAACCGACTTCGCTCATCATCGCGATTTCGTGAAGGCGGCCGAGTCGTACCGCCGCGGCATCCAGCGCGTGCTGAACGACGACATCGCGCGCAACTCGAAGCCAGGCGTCGCCTACGTGGCAGGCCCGGCCCTGTGGGCGAAGGTGCCGGAGTTCGCCTACACCCTGCCGAGCGCCGGCTGGGCGCTGCGCCAGACCGCGCCGAGTCTCCTGCTGCTCGTCGCGTGGTGTGTCGCGTCGGTCTGGTTCGCGTCGCGCGCGACGCGCCGCCTCGCAGCCGACTGACGTGCTGAACACCATCCTGCGCCACGAGTGGCGATCGCTCTCGGCCGACGCCTCCGTCTGGATCGTCGTCGCCGTGTTCGCCGGAGCGATCGGCTACGGCACGCTGAACGGCGCCCGGTGGGTGGCGTTCCAGCAGGAGGCGATCGCGGAGGCGCAGCAGGAGGAGGCGGAGCGCTACCAGAGACACCAGACCGAAATCGTGCGCATCAACCGCGAGAATGCGACGGTGTCGGCGTTCTCGGACCCGCGCAATCCCGATGCAGTCGGCCGGGCGCTCGGCGCACGCTACGCCGTGCTGCCGCCGACGCCGGTGGCGGCTCTCTCCGTCGGCCAGAGCGATCTGTTGCCGTACTACTTCAGGATGACCACGGACGCGAAGGAGACGATCCTCGCGGCCGCGGAACTCGAGAACCCGCACCGCCTGCTCGCCGGACGGTTCGATCTCGCCTTCGTCATCATCTACCTGTACCCGCTGCTCATTCTGGCGCTCACGTACAACGTGCTCTCCAGCGAAAAGGAGCAGGGCACGCTCGTGTTGACGCTTTCCCAGCCCGTGTCACTGCGGACGCTGGTGGCCGGAAAAGTGCTGCTGCGGTTCGTGCTGTTCATGGGCGCGGTCGGCTTCCTCGCGCTCATGGCCCTCGTTGTTGGCGGCGTCGATCTCGGCGCATCGGGCGTGGCGCCGCGGCTTGCCCTGTGGGCCGTGGCCGTGGCGGTGTACGGGTTGTTCTGGTTTGCCGCGGCAGTCGCGGTCGCGGCGTTTGGAAAGCCTTCCGCGACGAACGCGACGGCGCTCGCAGGCATATGGCTCGTGCTCGTCGTGCTGCTTCCATCGCTGCTCAATATCAGCGCGACGACGATGTACCCGGTCCCGTCGCGCGTGGAGATGATTCAGGCGATGCGGGTCGCGTCGGACGAGGCCAACGCCGAGGGCAGCACGCTGCTGGCGCGGTACTACGAGGATCATCCCGAGCTGGCGACCGGCGACGCGCAGCAGGCGATGAACGACTTCAACCTGATCCGCGTCGCGGTGGGCGCCGAGGTCGAGCGGCGTGTGCGGCCCGTGCTCGATCGCTATACCCGACAGCTTGCCGCCCAACAGCAGGTGGTCGGCCGCGCGCGTGTCCTCTCGCCGGCGATCCTGATGCAGGATGCGCTCAACGACATCTCCGGTACGGGCACCGCACGGCATCGCCGGTTCATGCAGCAGGTCGAGAGCTACCACGAGCAGTGGCGGAGCTACTTCGTGGGGCTGATCTTCCAGAAGGCGCGCCTGCAGGACTACGCCGGGCTGCCCCGGTTTGCGTTCGAGGAAGAGACGACGGCTGCCGTGGCGTCCCGCGCGGCCGTGAGTCTGGCCGCCATCGCCATCCCGACAGTTCTCATCGCGGCATTCGCCTACACCTCCATTCGCCGTTACCCTCTCGTGGGATGATCTGCCGGGCGCCTCGAGCGCCGCTGCGACGAATGATCGAGAGCGAGCGGCCACTCCTCGCGGGTTGGGTGGCCGCTGCTGAGTGTGGCAGCTACTTGCAGTTCGGGTGGCCGCAGCTACAGTGCGGCTCGGCGTGATTGCCCTCCTTCTGGCCGTGCTCGCTGCAGTAGCCGCCGAATTGCCCGTTCGCCGTGCACTTACAGCCGGGGTGCGCACATTTCATGACCGTGGATGGCTATCCCTTCGTGCGTCGGCTCCGCGCGCACGAGGATGGCAGGATTGCCGCGACGCCGGCGGTGGCACTCACCGCCCACGCACGCGCCGAGGACCGGCAGAACGCGCTTGTGGCCGGCTTCCAACGGTACATCGCGAAGCCGGTTCTTCCTGAGGACCTGGTACGCACTGTCGGCGGCCTTCACGCAGCGCAGGCATCGCCCCGCTCGTCAAGATAGTCGCAACACCATCCGCGCCACGTTCTGGACGGGATGCACTCCAACTGCCTGCCGCGATTGCCAGACGTAAGCGATGCAGACGCTCACACCAGAAGCCGGTATTTCCTCCGAGCATTGCGTCCACGAAACCGGAGAAGTTCGGAATCGCGATCTGAACCCCACCCTACCGGCGCCGGCCATGTTTCGGCAACGCTAAGGCCTACTTAAGGCCTACTAGGAGCGCAGGAATCTGGAGAGAAATGCTCCAAGAGCGGGCTGCGGGGGGCGGCGGAATGGAGGCAGGGACAGAGCGCGTTACTTGGTCCCTTTGAACGCTTCATCGATGCCACGAATCGATTCATCGCATTCGGCGCAGAAGGCCTCAAAGTGCTTTCGGAACGTACCGAAAGTCGAGAGGGCTTTCCTCTTGAGAGCCGTCGCCTCTTCCCCGGACGCGTGACCTTTCACTTTTGACCGCAGGTCGTTCAACTGGTGGAGCGGCGCCGTGATTTTGCGAGCGTGCTCATCCTCATAGCCAAGACCCATCAGGCATTCCTCAAGTAGTTTGAGCGACCGCAACTTGGCGTCTGGCGTCCGCCCGAGCTCCTGTGCTTTCTTGCGCAGCCACCTTTCCTCGAAGCCTTCAACCAGCAACTGATGCAGCTGCATCAATTCCGAGCCCCATTCGTCGGCCGCCGACGTGACGGGGTACTGCACCTGATCGATCAGCTTTTCACCCCGGAGTTTCCACCATCCAACCTGCCGGCGGTCCCACTCCGTCAGTAGTTGTTTAACGCTCGGCAGCGCGTCGTAGTCGAGGTAAAACTCGCCCTTGAAGTCCGTCGTCAACGCCCGCTTCGATATGGGCCCTTTGGGTGGTTCGTTGTACGCCTTCCAGTACAGTTGCTCTTCGTATGGCAGGCTTCGCAGATAGCAGATGTAGGTATGGACCTGACCTTGGTCGTTGATGTCGTACGTCTTGAGGTGCCAGGCACCGCGGCACCCAATCGAGCGCTCGTCGAGACGGTACTTGTCGGAGTCCGCTTTGTATTTCTGAAGAACCTCCGCACGGAAGAAGGTCGGGCTCGTTTCGAACGGCAAGTCGGACTTGGTGAAGTAATTCGCCGTTCCGCTCGGATCGGTTGAGATCTCGGTGATGCGGTTGTTCTTGAAGTCGAAGGCGATGAACGAGGCATATTGCCGTTCAGCCTTCTTCTTGCCGGGGTACCACCCGAGATGTTCGAAGAGAACATCCTTCGTCGTGTTTGAACGGACAAGCTGCACGCCGCGAGCGTAACTCCCTTTGCCTGACTCCAAAGCGAAGCGGTACATCAGGTCGCCGTCGACAGTGACCTTGGGATCGGTAAAGCCCCAGCCACTGAAATCGGAGAGACGAACTCGGGTGAAGTCAAACATCTGCACCAGAGCGGCATCCGTCAGCGTCATCCATTCATCGACGGTCTCGCGCCGGAAGAGAATCACCGTTCCACCAAGGTCGCTGGCCGTGCGATCGATGTGGATGATCCGAACCATGTCTTCAACGTCTCCTCGGTCGTCCAGTCGACAATACGCGCGACGCTCCGGTACGAAGTGGAGACCGAGCAGGTGCGTGAATTCCTGAAGCACCTCGAAATAGTGCTCTTCGCCGAGCAGGCCGTCGAATGAGCGAGGGAAGATGAACTTCGTTCCTCGATCGAGCGTCTTGCTCGACGTGCTCGATAGAGGCGGCTCGACCGTCACCTCCGGCGGGTTAAAGCTGTAGCTCGCGCCCCAACTGTCATCATGCGCGTTGAAATTCCACTCGAGCAGATCGTCAACATCGACAGGGTCGAGACGCGAGGCGGGAACACCAACCGTGTGAATGAATACGTGCTGAAAGCTCGCATACATCACCAGTTCTTGTTTCTGGACATTCTGCTTCAGAAGGGCGAGGGCATCTTGGCAAGTCAGCCAAGTATCGAATCCGGCATCGTCGTCGGGAACGTCTGAGAGCGCCGCAAGGCGTTGAATGATGTCGGCCATGTGGTTGCCTGAGCCAAGAACGAGGAGCGCTTCGGGGCGGCGATCCGCCGGCCAGCCGCGGTGGAAGGTCCGAAGCGACTATTCGCTGTCGGTAAACGGATTGCGAATCCGAACGCCTCGCAACACTTGACCGTCATTCAGATCTTCGGTCCAAAGCACGTCGCATCCCGATTCCGCCGCGGCGAGCACAATCATGGCGTCCCAGAATCCGATCTTCGCTTGGCGGTGCAGGTCGATGGCAGCCAAGACGTCGTTCGCTGCGGGTGCGAAAACCCGCCAAGCGGCGAAGTCACGAATCCGGGCCGTTGCCTCTTCAACCGGCAACGGCTGGGCGACCTTCTTCGTGATTGTTACAAAGAATTCCTGTAAGACCTGAATGCTCACACACCCAGTGTTGCTGTCCCAGAGCCTCTCAAGAAGCGCCTGTGCCGCTTCTCGTTTCTGCCCGGCCGATGAATCGAACGCGTAGACGAGGACGTTGGCGTCAACGAACTCGCGCTGCGGCTCAGCGTTCATGCAACTCGTCGCGCGACCAGGTTCGCCGTCCCTGAGTCCCCAGCGAGCGCGCCGACTTCAACGCCGCCAATGCGCGCTTTCGGGCAGCAGAATAGCGACGGTCCTCGTCCGCAAGCCGGTCGAGCGCCTCAGTCATGAGAGCCGACACCGACGTGTCACGATCGGCCGCAACCCGCTTGACCCGCTTCAATAACTCCTTGGGCAAGCTCAAGGTGATGTTCTGATTGTCTGCCACGAAAACTAGTGTAGCACGAAAATACGTGGAACGTGGGCGGCCCCTCGGCGTCACTCGTGCCGAGTCGTTACGTCTCGGCAGCGGACCAACCGACCAGTCGCGTCACCGGCGAGGAGATGGTACGGCGCTCGCCGCCACCGTCAAGGGTTCCCTTCGGCGGCCAAGCCGCCCCTGACGGTCTCGGCTACGCGCCGTTGGACGCTGTTATCGGTGACGCCCGGTCTTTCGTGCTACGGGTTTGGCGTTGCTTCCGCGGGTCCCCTTTGCTCGCGGGACACCACGGCTCTCGGCGTGGTAACGGAGCGCTGCAGCGCGACTGGGCGGTTCGATCGGATAGCGGCGGGATTCGTAGGCGTCCACGAGGCGAGCCAGCACGTCAAGTCTGCGACCGGCCGACGTGTTCGGCTTGGCGTCCATCAGCCGCGCGACTTCCTTCAATGCGGCTTGATGATCCGCTCTGGTTTTGATCGCACTGACGCCCGGTGCCCTCGCCATCGCTCGCCTCACCATGCCTCTCGCCTGGTCTTCCGCCAGCAGATCTCGTCGTGTCGGTTGTCCGGCGTGATTCGGTTCACGAGTTCGGCGAGTGACACCGATCGGCGGGGGGGTCGGATGACGATGGCGCCGTTGCTAGCTGTCGCCTCGACTACATCGCCCTCGCAGAGCCCGAGCGCGCGAACGGCGCGGCGCGGAAGCAGCACGGCGAGCCTCGTTCGCGAGCCTACACGCCGCGTTTCTCGTTCTCGTAACGTCTGATGTCGTGTCACGGCCGCGCCTGCTGTATGCGTCGGCAGTTCTCTTGGGCGTCCTCTGGCTCTACGTGCAACTCGCCAGCAGGTACTACGTCGATCGGTTCAAGCCGAGGTGTCACGCGGCCTGCAAAGCGCATGGACTTACGTTTCCGAGACATCCGATCTTCAGCAATCGGGCGCTCTCGTCCACGGACCTCGCCCTGGTGGCGCCCTTGGCGATCTCGGTCGTTTGGGTGGTGCTCGCGTTCGATGCGTTTCGAGCACCGTGAGGACTGACCGTGCGGGCGGCATCGAGGAAGTGTTTCGCCCGGCCCAACCGCCAACCCTCCGGCGTTTAGCCGGATTTCGCGTTGCCCTTTTCTTGCCCTTTGGTGGCAACGAAGCGCCGCTTCGGGCGGCTAACGGCCGCATCACTCGGATCGTCGATCGCGCCAGTGTTTACGGGCTCGATCTCGCGTTTCGGCGACTCGCCGCACACCTCCGCAACCCCCGGCAAATCGGTCGTTTTTCGGCTGTTAACCGGAGGGTTGCTGGTTCGAGTCCAGCCCGAGGAGCCATCTCCTTCGCTGCGCTCAGTCGATAGCTCCCGCGGGCTGTCCTCAGGCATCGCGCTCTTCGCCTTCGGCTCAGAGCGACTTGGCGCGAGTCCAGCCCGAGGAGCCAGCTCACTTGGGTTCGTTCCGGTCACATGGGTGACAGTTCATTCCGGGCACACCGGTAACACTTTCGGCCCAACGGGATGGTCGATCGGTTCGAGCCTGCATGTGTCGTCGTCGAAGGTCGCCCGGAAGTGTGCGACGGCCGCCAAGACGATGGCGGCCGTCCAGGCGGCCCTGGCCACGCCGCACCAGATTCGGTCGGCTGGAGATCCGAGAACGTGTCACCGCGCGATCGCGACGTTCACTTCACGGAATACTTGGTGAGGGCGCCTCCCGCCTGGTTGAGCGAGTTCGGCCCTTCCGCTGCGTAGACATTGCCGTCCGCGTCGACGGCGACGCCTTCGCCAGCCGCCCCCTGGTACACGCGGTCTTCGCGCTCGAACGGCGGAATGAACGCGGTGATTCGATCCTCGTCGAGGGGCCCGATGCGCACGCCGTTGCGCCAGTTCGCGTGGTTCAACGGACCTGACTCCGAGTCGATGGCGTAGACCATGTTGTCCTTGATGAAGAGCCCGCTGATGCGGCCGTACATGTAGCGCGACTCGAGGTACCTGCCCTCCTGGTCGAAAATCTCGAGCCGATGGTTGCCGCGATCCGCCACCCAGAGACGGCCCTTCGCATCGAACACCATCGCGTGCGGCGTCCGGAATTCCCCGTGTCGCACGCCGATCCCGCCCCAGGACTTGATGAACGTCCCCTGGGGTGAGAACTTGCTGATCCGCGCCGTGGCGCCGCGCTTGATGCCCTCGGCCATGGCTGCGTTGGTGGTCATCCCCTGGCCGTCGTGCCCGTCGGAGACGTAGATGCTGCCGTCCGGCCCGACGACCACGTCGTTGGGCTGATTGAACTGGCCGTCGGCGTTGCCCGGCTTGCCCGCGATCCCCAGGCTCAGCAGCTTCTCGCCCTTCGGACTGAACTTGTGGACCTGGTGCCCCTTGGTCCCGGCCTGGTTGCCCGCGAAGTCCGCAATCCACACGTTGCCCTGCGCGTCCACGTGGATGCCGTGCGGCGTCACCATCACGCCCCTGCCGAAGTTCGCGAGCACCGCGCCGGTGCGGCGATCGAACTTGAAGATCGGGTCGACGAGGTTGGTCTCGCACGTGACGCCGCCGCCCCCGGCTCCGCCAGCCGCACCCGCGCCGCAGCGCTCGTAGGCCCAGACGTGTCCGTCCCTCGGATCGATGTCGACACCAGCCGACGTGCCCCACGTCCGGCCCGAGGGAAGCTGGCCCCAGTTGCGGATCACCTTCGGTGCCGGGTTCGGCAGCCCCTCGCCCGTGATGGCATTCCCCATCTTCATGGCGCCTTGCGCCCATAACGTGTTCGCGCCGTTGCCCGAGTCGATCGAGGCCGTCAGCAGAAAGACGCCGCAGGCGCCGAACGTCGAGAGCACGATTCGCGGCGTGGGCATGCGCACCTCCTCGTGAGTGCGAACAGAAAGAAAGTCGTCCAGCGTTCCCGAACCGGCGGCTTCACGCTCCGCGCCGGGGTCAAGACCCGGGGATTATCGCTCATCTCCGGGGACGCCATCTCGTCATGGAACTTCGCAGAGCCGGGCGCATGTCTGGCGGTCCCGTCTCCGGCGATTGGGCGAATGTAGCACCGAAAGGAGTCGTCGATGGGGAGTGGTGCTATCCCGCTCGGCGAACGGCCGGGGAAGCGGACTGGAGCGGCATTGCCGCGCGTCGCCGGGAACGACGAGACTCAGGAACGGCAGGACACGGAGAGTGAGGCCATCCTGCCTACGGCGCAGGAACCGGGCCGAAGTCGGGCGGCGGCGTGCGGTGTCTCGTTGCCGCCTCGTAGGCCGACGCGATGCGAAGGAGCGTCGGCTCGGAGAACGGCCTGCCGAAGAACATGATCCCAATCGGAAGTCTTGCCGGAATGGGCCCGGCGAGGCGCGTGCCACCGGGAGCCGAGGCATCGCGGACTCGATCGAACACGCGGGTCGTGAACCCCGCCGGGACGGACAGCGTGGGGATGCCGTGTTGTCCCAGGAGGCCCCAGACGGAGTTGGTCCGGCCGGCCAAGGGTGGCTCGATGGGCCCA
>Ga0194121_10011396_pt1 | contig 10597 bp, 7 predicted proteins | sample TA2MahCa50mmetaG_FD_148609 | JGI IMG/M metagenome (GOLD analysis project Ga0194121, IMG submission 148609) | Freshwater microbial communities from Lake Tanganyika, Tanzania - TA2015020 Mahale Deep Cast 50m | ecosystem: Environmental > Aquatic > Freshwater > Lake | place: Tanzania: Lake...
GTGAAGGATTACAATCAGTGGCTAATTATCAGGAAGGGTTAAATCAAGTACGAGACTTGCTACAAGGTAATTTAGGCTCCGTAATCAAAGCCATGGAAGCCGAAATGAAATCACTGGCAGCTTCACTAGTCTTTGAAAAAGCAGCACAACAAAAAAAGAAAATCGAATTTTTACGGCAATACCAATCCCGTTCTGTAGTAGCCAATGTCAAAACACCCACACTGGATGTTTTTTCTATTAGTCAGGGCCCACCCGTATTTGTTAATTACCTGATGGTGCGCAATGGCGCCATTATTCAAACGCATACTGTAGAACTGGAACAAAAATTGGAAGAAACCCCAGCAGAAATGCTGGCTTTTGCCATCAATCGACTACGCGAACAATTTGGAAGCACTGCACCGGAGGTCATAGTTCCCTTTAGTATTCCCTACCCTGACCCTGCTGTTGCCAGTGTAGTTCCTAAAACAGGGGATAAGAAAAAATTAGTGGAGCTTTCTCTCAAAAATGCCGAGTACTATATAGCCGATCTCAAACGCAGACAGCGTTTACAACTAATACAGCACCCAGAAGACAACGAAAAACTGATTACAGATCTACAACAAGATCTTCAGCTTCCTATAGCACCACAACATATTGAGTGTTTTGATAACTCAAACTTTCAAGGCAGCTTTCCGGTATCAGCCGTGGTTTGTTTTAAAAATGGAGCGCCCAGTAAAAAGGACTACCGAAAATTCAATATCAAAACGGTGGAAGGCATCAATGATTTTGCCAGCATGAAAGAAGCTGTTTACCGACATTACAAGCGAGTACAAGAAGAAAATAATCCATTACCCCAATTAGTCATCATTGATGGCGGTAAGGGACAACTCAATGCAGCACAAGAAGCCATCAGTGAGTTAGGGCTACAAGGAAGTCTAACGTTGGTAGGGCTTGCAAAAAATGAAGAAGAACTTTTTTTTGCAGGCGATTCCGAGTCGCTGAAGTTGCCTTATAATGGTGCAAGCCTGCGTTTGATCCGTCGTATCCGAGATGAGGTTCATCGCTTTGGATTAAGTTTTCACCGGCAACAACGAAGCAAAGGGACTTTTAAAAATCAATTACAGGAAATTCCAGGTATCGGTGCGCAAACTGCCACCGCACTCCTTAAACATTTTAGATCAGTGAAAAACCTGGAGCAAGCCACGCTGGAAGAAATCGCAAAAGTTGCTGGCCATTCAAAAGCTAAGAAACTGGTCACCTACTTTAAGCAGTTACCATAAAAAAAGCCCCAAACGGGGCTTCAAAAAATTATCGCGCAACAAAGGCAAGCAAAATCAATAAGACCAAAGATCTTGCTCGAAATTGAAGATCTTTTCTTTGATATTCTCTCCTTCCAGCAATTGCAGAATGGGATCCTTGATATAGTTACGAATCAATTTGTTTTGTGGATTATCCAAAGAGGATTTCACAATATAGCTGCTGAACATACGGCTCTCAAAAAGCTCCTCCCAAGTCATTCTGTTCTGACCCATATTCTTGGGATTATATACTTCCGACTTAGCCAACATGGGACGCAAATCAGGATAATACACCCAGAACAAAGAAGAAGTACCACGCTCTTTAGTAGTGTTAGGGAAAAACTCAGTCTTAAGCAATCCTAACGCCATAATACGAACATGCATCCGGCTAGACTCCCGATCAAACACCCACTCTTCTCTGAGGCGGATCTTATTGATTTCTTTAGGATCAAAAGATTTGCGGGTAACCACATATCCAATCACCTTATCAATTTGTTTGATATCATATTTTGGAACCGTATCCAAACTACCAGCCACTAATTGCTGCACCGCACTAGTAGTAAGCGGCGTCGTAAAACGATCATCAGAAAATGCTGTAACCTCTCCACTTAATACCGCACGCATCAACATATTTACAAAAATCTGACTACCGTTATCTTCCATAGACTCATACACAAAGGTCTTGTTCATCTTTTCGCGCAGGTCTAACTCACGCCATACTTTTTCTGCATAGAATGCATCATCCCAACGCAGATGCTCGTAAGGAAGCGGTGTGCGTTGTGTCAAATTGCTCTTATCATAAGCATTCTCCTGACGCAAAGAACGACGGGCAGAATTATCAGCCGTAGCCGTATCATACTCGAACGGCATGTTCGCGTAAATATTTACCGGCGGCTGCGTAGTAGGAGTAGTGTCCTGAGAAGGAGCAGGCGTAGGCGTAACTTCTGCAGGCTGTGTGGTAGCAGGAGCACCCGCACGACGACGTGGCGTACGCTGTGCAGTAGCTTCAACAGCCACCAGCAATGATGCCGTACACACAATCCAGGATAAAGATTTCAAATTCATAATTCAATTATTTGATATAGTAAACCAGCGATGGCGCTTTGTTGGTACGACCATCGGGACCTTTTACACGGATATCATCAATGGTTACCATTCTACCGGCTTGTACATACTGATTAATAGCAGTACGCACCTGCGAAGAAAAAGCAGCCCCTTGGTTAGGAATAGAAACAATATCATCGTCCGTATCACAAGTGAATACAAAACTGACAACATCGTACTCTAATTCAAAAGGAAAGTTTTTAATACCCGCACCTACTCCACCTTGTGCACGGAATGAACCTGCATTGATGTTAGCACCGCTGGGCTGTCCGCCTACAAAAGCCTGCGCTTCTGGTATAGTACGAACACGGAAGTTGAAAGAAGAAGCTTTTCCATCGATATCAATATTCACTTTACACTCATCAGTAACACTACTAACAAATGCATCATATTTACCAGGACCTTTCTTCACCAATGAACCACCACCACCCGTGATACTAACCTTCACACGATCATCACCACCACCAGTGGCAGCAACAGTAACAGGATTAGGTACACCGATATAGAGCACGTTCATTTTATCCAATCCAACAGAGGCGTTAGCTTGACCCACCACATACTCCACTTTTACTTCCTTGCGCTCTTGTTGTCCGGTGTTTTGGTTTGTATAAGAAATAGTTACAGGAATCGTATGAGGCCCTACAGAACCCGCATCCAATTCTTTTAATGCAAATCCTTCTTCACCAATAGGTACTACAGCACCACCGATTATGATGGTTGGTTTTGCTTCTTTACTAAAAGCACCGATACCTGCTTTGATTTCAATTTTCTGACCAGGCATCAAATAGTTAGAATTCTGTCCTACAATAGCCGCATAAGAGTCAAATACTACTTCTACTTTACCTACCTGCTCATGACAGAAGGTTACAACTTTATTTTCTGAAGTACGAACGTCATTCTGAAACTTACTCAAAATACTCAAAGCTCCCACAGTAGGAGACATATAGAAGTAAGCTTCTTCCCAAGTCTTCTTATTTGAGTTCTGAGATTTGGGAGGATCTAGGTTCACTGCAAAGTTGTTGGCAAATACATTATTGATCAGTGTATCGGTCCCTAGTACGCTACCCTTATATTTCTTGAGCATTTCAAACAACTGCTTTCCTTTCCCTTCTTTAACCAGGATACGCGTTGTTGCGTTTTGATCGTCTTCTTTTAATTTGTCACCGGAAGTAGAAGCCGCAATGATTTCTTTTTTCAGTGATTCGATATAGTCATAGGTTACTCTTGCATATCCTTCAATCTGGTCAGCTTTGGGTTTCCAAATGGCGGCACGATCGCGGGTAGCAGGATCATTTAATTTTTGATTCAGCGAGGCTATGATCTGTGAAGTAGAAGCGTTAACAGCCGCATTGGTTTTTTCCAAGCTTTCATTGATGGTCTTGAACGCATTCAAAATCTCAGCAGATATATTGATAGCCAGCAGCGCAGTCAATACCAGATACATGATATTGATCATCTTCTGCCGTGGTTCCTTAGGTAATGCCATGTAAGCGCAACTTTAATTGGTTAGGAATGGGTTAATCCTGTTTTCTTACTGGCGACCTTGCATTGCTGTAAGCATGCTGCCATAAATATTGTTCAATCGACCGAGATTTTGCGCCAAGGCACCAATTTGTTCTTGAACACGCTTTGCATTTTCCGTACTGTTGCTCATCGCATCAGAGGCTTCTGCTAATTTTCCATAGAAGTTATTCAAGGCCTTCAGGTGATTATTGCTCTCAGCCAATTCTAATTCGTAGATAGTATTGAGGGAAGAAAGATTCTTAGTCAATACTTGAATTTGCTCATGGAAATGACGAGCTCCTTCAGTAGCGGTGTTGAAAGCACTCACTGAATCTGCAGCAGCCGTATAGGCATTCTTTACTTTATCAAGTTCAGCTGCAACAGATCTTGTTTTAGTAGCAAATTCCGTACTAGCAGCCGCTGCATCAGCAATTGAACCAATGTTAGAAACAGAAGTAGTCAATTGCTTGAAACTGTCTCCCAGTTTTTTCAAAACATCCTGGTTGATATCAGCATCTTGCATCACCTTTTCTATTCTGCCTGCAACAGTAAGTTGCTCTTCACTATGCAAAGCATCTTCTACAGCAGGGTATTTGATGTACAACACACCATATAACGCAAAGATCAAGGCCTCGGTAGTCAAACCGATCCAAAGCCAGATGTCCGCATCACCCGCGTGAATAATTTTACGAAGAGCACCCCAGATTACGAGTGCTGCACCAAAGGATACACCTACGTCTACCCATTTACTGACTTTGGAAGGAATAGCTGCTGCCATGTGTTGAGCTTTAGATTATGATTGGTTAATAAGTATTGCGAATTATTTCATTGAAGTTGCAGGAAGATCAATTACACAACGGAATCCAACATAAGATTTGGTAGAGTCCTGGTACTCGTATGTAGCCGTTCCATTTTGCATAAAGTAAGCCACATCTTTCCAGCTACCACCACGAGTGATCTTACGCTTCATCAGCGGAGGATCATCGTCTTTTGCATTCCAACGAACATCAGGGTTCATATCATGCTGGAAATTATTACGTCCTTCGTAGTAAATAGTAGAAGTCCACTCAGCAACGTTACCCGCCATGCAATACAGACCAAAATCATTTGGCCAATAGCTGTCGGCACGTACCGTATAAAATCCACCATCCTCAGGATAGTTACCACGACCAGGTTTGAAGTTGGCCATCAAACAACCCTTTTTATTACGTGGGTAGTAGTTACCCCATGGATACATAGTTTGTGAACGACCGCCACGCGATGCGTATTCCCATTGTGCCTCAGTTGGCAAATGGAAATCAGATTCCTGCGGACGCTTCTTTGCATCGAGGAAAGCATTCAAATAATGTGTTCTCCACTCGCAAAAAGCAACAGCTTGCTTCCAGCTCACTCCCACTACTGGATAATCTCCAAAAGAAGGATGCATGAAGTAACGCTTAGTCAGGGGTTCGTTATAAGAATAAGAGAAGTCACGAATCCAAACCAAGGTATCAGGATAAATAGGAGTATCTTTTTTTACAATAAATGCAGAAAGAGGTTTACCTGCATTCTCACGCTTAGCCGCATCACGCAAATCAAAAACTTCTGAGTGATAGATGATCTTAGAAGGATCTACTTCCTTTTTTCCAAAAATGCGATCATTGGGAGGAAGAATGATATCAGTACTGCTAAGTTGTTCCATCACTTTGGGATCATTCCACTTCAGCGTTTTTACTTTAGCCCAATCCACATGCTCTTCACCATCAGGACCTACTTTTACAAATCCCATTTTGCGAGCTACAACAGAGTCACGTACCCAATGTACAAACTGACGATATTCATTGTTGGTGATTTCAGTTTGATCCATCCAAAATCCAGAAATGGAAATGGAACGGTTTCTTGCACTGAAAGCATAGGCAGGATCCTCATCACTGGGACCCATATGGAAATTACCCTGCGGGATATAAACCATGCCAGGTGGACGAGGAAGTGTGTAACGGGAGCCCGCGGAAATACCACGGAGCATTCCATCATTGACCATCGCGCCGCCACTGTTTTTCTTACCGCCCAAAATCCCGCAACCGGTTAAAAAAACCAAGCCAAGAAGGACCAGGAACGAATAACAAAGATTCTTCATTTTCATACACTTAAAAAGGGTGGGAACAAATATAACGCTTTGAGGGTTTACTCACCGGTAGGTTTAAGAGAATTTTAAGCCCTGTTTTGATTAGCTCCTCGGACATAAACGACAGATAGTCATTAATTATTGCGGCCATTCTTTTCGATACAGGTTAGTAGCGCTTCCACACTGGAAACCGGTGGCAAACAGGTGTACTGTCTGCATAACCAAAACTCTGATAATGAATCAGTTGTCTTACCTCGGAGCATTGGAAAACTAACGTCTGTTTGTGAACTACTCATGATTACCCGATGCGGGATATAGTGCTTTAAGAGTGCTTTTAATTGCTGGGGCGCTTGAGCTCCCAGGATAGTTATCTCATTGGTTCCCAATACTATTTCCTGAAGAACACCAGCCCAATAACCAAAAGAATTGCCATAACGAACAATGGCATTTCCTACGATTTTAACCATTTGTTGGCTTTTTGCACCCCACTCCGGGCGGTCCAACAGCAATGAAAGCCGGTGAAGAACCCCTGCCATAACCGCGTTTCCGGACGGAACAGCGCCGTCATAAATCTCCTTTTTTCGGACAATTACATCCGATTGACCGACAGGCGTATAAAAAAAGAAGGGCGAATCCGCATCTTGAAAATCGTCAATCACCAAGTTGACCACTTCTTCCGCGGCAAGCAACCACTTATTATCCCCGGTGCATTCCTGCAAATGCAATAATGCATCCGCTAAAAAAGCAAGGTCTTCTAAAAATGCGGGGAAGCGTGCCTCTTTTTTGTAAGTATGAAAAAAACCACCGGCTGGATTTTTAAAAGTAGCCAACAAAAATTCCATATTAGTGATGGCGCGTGTTACATATTGTTCATCACCTGTTGCACCATACGCTTTGCAAAATGCTTTATTGAGTAGCGCATTCCATCCTAATAAAATTTTATCATCAAGTTGAGGACTGACCCGTGAAGCGCGATGGTCCAATAATTTTTTTCTGCAGCGAGAAAGTTTTTCTTCAACTTCCTCCACATTGAGCTTTTGCTCATTGCAAAATGTAGCCAATGAAATGGGTTGCCATAAAATATTTGTGTGTTCCCAATTACCCTCGGGATGTACATCGTACACCGTTTTAAAAAGTTCAGCATCCGCTCCTAGTATTTCATCTATTTCAGTAGCAAACCAGGTGTAAAATTTTCCTTCCACACCCTCAGAATCTGCATCAAGTGCTGCATAAAAACCGCCAGCAGGACTAGTCAATTCACGCTCCACAAAGGATAGTGTCTGCTCAATGATATCTCGATAGAATTTTTGCTGCGTCAATTGATAGGCTTCACTATAAACAGATACTAACAGTGCATTATCGTAAGCCATTTTTTCAAAGTGAGGCGCTAACCATTCGGTATCGGTGGAGTAGCGGGCAAATCCTCCTCCCAAATGATCATTGATTCCACCTTGCGCCATTTTATCCAATGAGAGCAAGGCTTGATCAAGCGAAGGCTGATGCTTTGTAAAATGATAATGACGGAGCAAGTAGGTAATCGTTGCCGTTTGTGGAAACTTAGGCGCATTGCCAAATCCACCCCACTTGGTATCTGCATTTTTTAGCATGGACTCGGCCGTATCCGCGAGCGTTTGTTTGCTAAACAGTGTAGAGGCAGCATCTGTGGAAGCATCACTACCACTTGAGCGGGTACTTTCTGCACTAGTCATAGTGCCAAACGCATTTGACTTTTCAAGATGCGCGGTTAAATTTTCTGCCTGTGCATCGAGTTCATGCCGGCGTGTTGTCCAAGCTTCCTGCACACTTTGCAACACCTCAGTCCAGGATGGACGATTGTGCGCCCGAATCGGAGGAAAATAAGTGCCCCCGTAAAATGGTTTGCCTTCGGGTGTTAAAAATACATTCAAGGGCCAGCCGCCACTGCCTGTCATGGCCTGCACGGCATCCATGTAGATATGATCTAAATCTGGTCTTTCCTCCCGATCAATTTTAATATTTACAAAATGCGCATTCATTAACGCAGCTGTCTCGGGGTTTTCAAAACTTTCGCGCTCCATCACATGGCACCAATGACAGGCCGCATATCCAATACTCACCAGGATAGGTTTCTGCTCTGTTGTTGCTTTTTCTAATGCGGCTTCTGTCCAAGGAAACCATTGAACAGGATTATAAGCATGTTGCAACAAATACGGACTGGTTTCCCCAATCAAGGCATTAGGAACTGAGTTAGGAACTGCATGAGAATTTGTTGCGTGCATAGAACTAGAACGAACAAACTAAAAATTAGTTGAGGGAAACTTACTTTTTACCAAGCGTGGTAGCTAAAAATTGATCCAGCGCCGCTACCATACTGGGCGCTTTGGGTGTTGGAGCGGCAATTTCCAGTTTTAATCCTCGCTCTTCAATAGCCCGGATGGTATTACCACCAAACGCACCCACTACCAAACCATTTTGCTTAAACCCGGGAAAATTATCATACAAGCATTTGATACCACTGGGGGTAAAAAAGCAAACGACATCAAAAGGTGTTTTTGCAAAAAGCGGTTTTACATCACAACTCACACTGCGATACATAAAGGCCAGCACAAACTCACATTGATTTGCCTTCAGAAAATTTACAATTTCATTATCCTGCTGATTTTCGGAGCAGACATAAAGAAATTTTTCGTTGGCCTTATGTTTGTTAATAACATCAAACAAACTTTTATTAGAACCATCAGCGCCGTAAAAAACTTTACGCTTCCGATACAGAATAAACTTTTGTAAGTAAAGCGCCACCGCTTCAGTAATACAGAAATATTTAGTGTCCTGCGAAATAGCAATTTTCATTTCCTCGCAGAGACGGAAAAAATGATCGATGGCGTTGCGACTGGTAAAAATGATACCTGAATAAGAAGCGATATCAATTTTTTGACGACGAAAATCTTTGGCGGGGATTCCTTCTAATTTGATAAAGGGACAGAAAGCCAGTTGAACTTTATATTTTCTCTCCAACTCAAAATAGGGAGATTTCTCACTCTCGGGTCGAGGCTGTGTGATCAAAATATGCTTGACCGCACGGGTCCCTTCCTGCTTTTTTACGCCTTTACTACTCATGTACTCCCTGGCTAATTGGGTGCAAAAGTAACTTTTTTTCAGCTAAAATTCAAGAGAAACAACTTGTAAAGCACGGCAAGTGGTGCAATTTCAAAGCCGGCTACATAGAGTAAAAAGTGAAAGCCGCTCAATCGGATCTGTTTGCGCACTACCCGATAGGTCAGTCCAATTCGATAGAGCAATAAACCTGCTAATAAAACCCATGAAATAGTGAGCGCTACCACAAACACTTGTTCGGTTGAGAAGGCCATCAGCACTAATAAGGGCCATAAAAAAAGCCCGGCCATTTTATTGATTGTAAATACAGTAAAGGTGTAGGAGGCAGCTGCATCTCTTGCTTTAAAAAGCCAGCCCATGGATTGCAATGAGATAAACTTTACCAAGTAAGCAATAATCAACACTGCAATAACATAAAGCAATAACCACCAGAAGGAATCAAAGGGATTCAGTTGTACCCGTTCCAACCAAAAACTGAGATAAAATCCGGCAGAAAAAAAGAAGAAAAGATTCAGCAAAAAAGAAGGCAAGGGTGTTTGAGTCAGCTGTTCAGATAAGTGCCGTTGTTTGAGCGTGGTCCGGAAAAATAATCGAAACAGGTCATTAAAATATTTTGGAAATAATTGACGAATGATTGCCAAAAAGAGAAGCAAGCCCACAAATGCATAGAAAAGTATTTCCTTTTCTTGTGCCTGGTGTATCGATATTTGCAGAAGCTCCATGAACATGCATACGAAAGTAAATTTTTAATTCCCAAGTCTTGGCAGGAATTTATCTCCATATCCCCTTTTGTAAGCAGGCTTGCCACTATTGCAATTTCCATTTTGCCACTTCGCTACGTCAAAAAGAGGTATTGGTACAGGCTTTAGAAAAAGAAATCAAGCTACAAGCCGGATACTTACAAAAAGAACCGGTTGAAACCATCTACTTCGGCGGGGGGACCCCCAGCCTCTTAACCATAGCTGAGCTGGAAAGTATTTTAAAAATAATCCGTGTAGCTCATTGGGTAGATACCGCTGCAGAAATCACACTGGAAGTAAATCCCGATGATATTACCATTGATCAGTTAAAAAGTTGGAAGGATGCCGGTGTAAATAGATTGAGTATTGGCATCCAAAGTTTCAATGACAGTGATTTGCAATGGATGAACAGGGCGCATACCGCAAAACAGTCACTAACGGCATTGGAAAACTGTTTACATTATTTTGAAAACTGCACCCTCGATCTTATCTATGGACTTCCAGATATGAGTACAACGCAATGGAAGAACAATGTAACACAAGCCCTGGAGCTAGGAATACCACATCTCTCCTGTTATGCACTTACGGTAGAACCCAAAACTCCCCTAGCAAAACAAATCCAGCTAGCGCAAAAAATCAATACCGATCCTGATAAACAGGCTGAACAATTTTTAATGTTAATGGAATGGATGGAGCAAGCAGGTTATAGACACTATGAGATCTCCAATTTTGCAAAACCAGGTTGGGAAAGTAGACATAATCAATCTTATTGGCAG
>Ga0194121_10011398_pt1 | contig 10596 bp, 7 predicted proteins | sample TA2MahCa50mmetaG_FD_148609 | JGI IMG/M metagenome (GOLD analysis project Ga0194121, IMG submission 148609) | Freshwater microbial communities from Lake Tanganyika, Tanzania - TA2015020 Mahale Deep Cast 50m | ecosystem: Environmental > Aquatic > Freshwater > Lake | place: Tanzania: Lake...
GGCTTGCCCTGTGCGCGGGGACCTATGCAGTGGTCGTAGTGCTCGTGTCCCGTCTTGTTTCATCGGCTGCGTGGAGAAATTGGGCCGCGGTATTCAACCTGCTGGCTTCATCACTGCTGCCAGTCGTATTGTGGTGGGCGGCCCGCACGACCTATGTGGTGAGGTCTGACAACGGCAAGCAGGTCGACTATCCGTGGATTCCGCTGTTGCCGATGGTGGTCCTCGCAGTCGCATTGTTGCTCGTCGATGCGCTGTGGTTGAGGCGCAACGGTACGGCACCGGCGCACCGGCGCGAACGCGGGCGGCTCGTGTTCTTCGTCGTGCCGGTTCTGCTGTTCACCTGGGTGAGCAGGCTGCGTCCCTCGACGGGTGACATCGATGTTTTCCACCATGGTGAGAGCCTGAACGGTGGTTGGCTGTGGGCGACCGGTGAGGTGCCCTGGCGTGATTTCTTCTTCAACGTCGGTTTCTACCCCGCGGTGTTGGCACCGCGTGCAGCGTTCAGGTTGTTCGGGACGACTTGGTGGGGCCTCGTTGCGGGAACGCACATCTTTCTCATTCCAGCACTCGTGGTGTCCATCTATCTGGCGTGTGCGGCTCTCGTGTCGCGCTACTGGGCTGCAGTGGCGGCGATTGCCGTCTTGTTGGCCTTCCCCGCACAGGCGATGGGTGGTTTCCTGCGGACTCTGAACGGCGACCCAACGCTGTTCATTTTCCGCTTCTCGTTCTTGGCACCCGCGACGATTGCGCTGCTCGTCTTTTTGCGCAAGGGGTCGTGGACCCGCGCGGTCGCCTTCGGTGTACTCGTCGTGCTGAATCTCGTCATGAGCCCCGAAATGATCGTGTTCGCGGTGGCATTCTGTCTCATCGTTCTTGCCCGCGATGCAGTGAGGTGGCGGCGCGGGCAGAGGATCAGCCAGACGTTCCGCTGCACCATCCGGGCAGCGGCCGGCATGGTCGTGGGTCTCGCTACGGGTGCCGGGGCGTTGGCGTCGATGGGGGCGCTCGAGGCCTATGTCGGTTGGTGGCGGATCTTTCCGTTCAAGTGGTACATCGAAACCGGTATACCCATCGGCCTTGCAACCGACATCGACTCATTCCGATGGGGCGGCGAATGGGTCGTGTTTTTCGCGATCCCACTGGCCGTGCTTGTTGGTGTGTGGTTCGTGGTGTGGCGACTGCGCAGCCGTCGTGAATTGCGCAATGAAGACTGGGTCGCACTCGCACTTGCGCTCGGGAACCTGTTGTTCTTCCAGAAGGCGTTGAACCGCCCCGACACACATGTCTACCAATCACTGATTACGGCGATCCCCTTGCTCTTCTACATCGTGGTGCGAGGCCTCACAACCGTCGCCGAGGTCGTCAAGGAACGCCCTACAGCACGGCATGTTCGGCGCCCGACCGCCTGGCTGGGTCTGGCCCTGGTCGTCGCTCTGTTTCCGTTCATGCCCGTCGCCAAGGTGCTGAACAAGGACATGGCCACGGCTGGATCGCGGTGGAAGGTCACGAGCGGACCAGTTGCCACACTCGACCGTATCGGCTACACGGACGACGGTGCCTTTGTTCAGACCGCGATTTCGGTACGGGATTTCGTCGAACAGAATCTGGGTCCGGATGCAGCGATCTTCGATTTTGCGAACACCTCGGGTCTGTACAATTTCGTCCTCAACCAACGACCGATCAGCCGCTTCAGCTACGCCGTGCAGATGTCTACACGACCTGCGATGCGTGAAGTCATCGCCGCACTGAAGTCGCGTAGTCCCGAAGTGGTGGTGTACGCGTGGGATGCGTCGATTGACGAATGGGACAAGATGCCGAACAGCATTCGGCACTACGACCTAGGTGAGTACATTCTGCGCAACTACTCGCGGTGGGCGGTGGTCGGCGAAAAGGGTTACAGGCAGACGCTGATGCTGCGCAACGACCTGCGGCCCGGGTACCTGATGCCGGCCGATGCCGTGCCTGCGCTGTCGGGACAGGAATTGTCAGACGATCTCATCGAACTACATGACTGCAATTGGGGTTACGCGGCGAGTCATTTGACCGTGACGCCGACGGGTGGTGAGCGGATGAGAGCCGAGCCGGTGCTGGCAACGATCACCGCGTTCGGCTGGGCGTTCACGGAGAGCGATGATGCGGTGGAGATTTCAGTGATGCTGCGCGGCAAGGAGATCTTCCGGGGACTGACAACACCGAATCGAGCCGATATTCTCGAGCGCAAGATTCAGACGGGATCAAACTCAGGTTTCTATTTCGACATTCCCGTCACGGAGGCGACCGCATCCCGCGATGAGTTGACGGTCGGTGTGGTAGGTGAAAAAGGTGTGGTGACCACCCTGCCACTCGTCGCGAAGCAGGGTGTGAACGACGCGACGGGCGAATACGACGTGCGAGTCAACCAGGCGGTCGACGGACAGGTGCCCATCGGTGGGGGAACCGACCGGCGGTATCTGATGCGCATCGAGTTCCCCAGAAAGCGGACTGATTTTTCGTGGTTGGTGGTGCGCAGTAAGTTCGGCTTTTCTGAGACGACTTTCAGGTTGTACGACCGTGCGCTCGAGCCCCCCCGCCAGATCACGTTTTCAGCAGCCCCGCGCACCCACCTGGCCGGGGGCCTGATGGCCTCTTGTCCCAAGTGGTTCGCATGGGACACAGACGTGGTGTACCTGGAGTATGACCATGTGATCCTCGACCCCGAGGTTTTTGCCTACACAGAGGCGGGGAATCGCTAAGACAGGCGTAACGAGTCGAAGACAGATTACGATTCGGTGATTGATGAGTGAACGAGTCGCGCCCCGCATCGGAATCCTCGTCGTTGCCTACAACGCCGAATCGACCCTCGAGGCCGTTCTCGATCGCATCCCGACTGATGTGGCCGGCATGGTTGAGGCCGTGTTGGTGTGCGACGACGCGAGCGTCGATCAAACACATGAGATCGCGCTCGCCTACCAGCGGCGTAGCGACCGCCTGCCTCTGCACGTCGTTCGCCACCCCGTGAACCTGGGATACGGGGGCAACCAGAAGGCGGGTTATCGCCTCGCCTGCGAGATGGGCCTCGACGTCATCGTGTTGTTGCACGGTGACGGCCAGTACGCCCCCGAGGTGATGACGGACATTCTCCGGCCGCTCACCGAGGGCACTGCTGACGCGGTGTTCGGCTCGCGAATGATCGACCGTGGTGCGGCATTGAAGGGCGGGATGCCGCTCTACAAATACATCGGCAACAAGATTCTCACCCGTTACCAAAATACAATGGCGGGTCTGTCGCTGTCGGAGTGGCACAGCGGTTACCGCGCCTATCGCACCTCGACCCTCGCATCGCTGCCGCTGGCGACGTATTCCGATGGTTTCGACTTCGACACGCAGATCATCCTCGGCCTCGCCGATGTGTCGGCTGACTTCGTTGAGGTGCCGATTCCCACCTACTACGGTGACGAGATTTGTTACGTCGACGGCATGAAGTACGCGCGCGACCTTTTCCGTCATTCAACGCGTCACCGCTTGCACAAGATGGGATTCGGACCAGCAGCAACGGTCGCCAGCGGGGCGTACGAATACAAGAGCGACCCACACTCGTCGCACGGCGTGATTCTGCGCTATCTCGCACAACTGCCCCCGGCTGAAATCGTCGACCTTGGATGCAGTGACGGATTGTTGAGCAGTCAAATGCGCAGCCTCGGCCACAAGGTGATCGGTGTCGACTTCGAGGAACACGCAATGGTTCACGGCCGCGTCGACAAATTCGTGCAAGCCAACCTCGACAACGGGCTTCCAGCAGACCTACCGACGAGTTTCGAGTACGTGGTGTGTGCCGATGTTTTCGAGCACGTGCGCCAACCCGATGCACTCTTGGCAGAGATCATGCCGAGGTTGTCGCCGGGTGGTGCCATCATCACCAGTGTGCCGAACTTCGGCCACTGGTATCCACGTCTGCGAACTTTGTTCGGAATGTTCGACTACGACCGTCGCGGGATCCTCGACCGCACGCACATTCGCTTTTTCACCCGACGCAGCTTCGAAAGACTTGCACGCAATGCCGGGTGCTCGGTGCGCCGCGTCGCTACGACGGGCTTGCCGTTCGACGTGGCTGACCGCGGTGGCGCGGGTGGTGTGAGCCGGAAACTTGCTCCGGTTGCCGCCATCGACCGCGTCCTGGTGCGCATCAGGCCGCAGTTGTTCGGCTACCAGTTCATCTACGAACTGAAACGCTGAGGCATCGAAATGCTCGAGGTGATCACTCCCGCTGAGATGGCTGATGTCGTGAACATCGCCGCTCTCGAGCAGGCCGTTTCAACGAACGGCTACCGAGACAACACGCCCTACCCGCACATTGTCCTCGAGAACTTTCTTCGCGACGAATGGTTCGAAGCCGTTGTTGCCGAATTTCCGGCCATTGCAGCCGAGAAGTGGACGAATTACTCGCATGTGAACGAGCGCAAGTTCGCGAATCAGAAGTACGAGACGTGGGGTTCGGCAACTCGACACGTTGTCTCCGTTCTCAACTCGCCCGCATTCGTCGATTGGCTGGGCCGGGTGACGGGAATCGAGGGGCTCATCATCGATGAGTCGTTCGAGGGTGGCGGAATGCACCAGTCGATCGCCGGTGGATACCTGAACGTGCATGCCGACTTCACGGTGCACCCACATCACCGCCATTGGCAGCGTCGGGTGAACCTGCTGTTGTACTGCAACCGGGATTGGCGCAGTGAGTACGGCGGTGAACTCGAGCTGTGGTCGCGTGATATGAAGCGCTGCGAGAAGCGTGTCGCCCCGTTGAAGAACCGTGTTCTGATCTTCAACACCGACATGGATTCATTCCATGGCCATCCCGACCCGCTGACGACTCCGGTTGGTGTTGCCCGCCAGTCGCTCGCGCTGTACTACTTCACCCAAGAAGAGGCACCTGTCGTGCGCTCCACCGAGTACCGGGCGCGCCCCGGTGACGGAGCCAAGCGAGCACTGATTTTTGCCGACAAGCAGGCACTGCGAGGTTTCGACTGGGCCAAGCGCAGGTTCAATATCGGCAACGACTTCGCCAGCCGGGTGCTCGGCGCAGTCGAACGTTTCCGCCGCCGCTAGACGCGCTTGCGGATGGTGACACTTTTGCCGACCGAGCTGCGGCAGGCGCCTGAGGCGAGGTCGAAACGCCAGCCGTGGAGGGTGCAGACGAGTTCGTCACCCTCAATGACGCCGAAGACGCCGAAGTCGGCCTGACGGTGTGGGCAGAAGCGGCCGACGATGTAGTCGCCGACCTGCACCTCGTCTTGTGCGATGGCGGGGGTTTCGGTGGCCTTGCGATAGGCCTCGACCTCGGTGCGGCCCATGCGTTCGGATGAGAGCGACTTGAAGAAGTTGTAGACGTTCTCGTTGAAGTCGCCGTCACGCCAGGCGCGGAAACGCGTGGACAGGAAGAGTGCATTGGACCAGTCGACGGCTTTGTCGGCGACGATGGTTTCGAGCAGTTCGCGCTGGACTTCGAATCGGTAGCGGTAAGGCTGGTTGGTGTAGCGCTGGACGTCGGAGTATTCGAAGTGCAGCAGGATTCCGAGATCGTCGTGGCCGGTGGTTTGGATGAGAATGTTGCCACCGATGCCGACCGACACGGTGGGGCACATGGCCATGAGGGGACGAAACCACTTTTGGATTTCACCGAGAAGATTGTCGGTGGGTGCGTGCCAGGTGGCCTTGTGTCGTGCGAGACACGGTTGCCAATCGGCCTGGTAGGCGGCGAGGTGGGCACCGATCGAGTTCCAGATGTCGTGGAGTTCGACGTCGGCGACGGGGTGTGTGACATCAATGCTGCTTGGTGTGACGTCGATGGTGGTGCCCGGCATGTTGAGAATGGCAGGTTTGTTGATTTGTGCGAGACGCTCGATGAATTCGGGCTGGTGCGGGAAGATGGTGATCTCGTCGCCCGTCACCTTGTTGAGGTGGAACAGTTCGGGGTCGAGAAAGCAGGGCGGGCCGGCGCTCGGTACGACGACACGGGCGTCGAGGCTTTTGGCGTAAGCGAGGGCACGGGCGAACTGCGACTCAACCTTTGATTCAGCGAGGTGGCGCTTGTCGGCTTCGGGCATGTCATAGACCATCGGATACCAGATGGCCCCGCTGTACTGCAGCAGGTGAATATCGATGGGGCCGTGTTTGCGGAGGGTATCGGTGTCGTGGATGCGGCAGTCGTTCTGGTTGACGGCGATGGTGTCACCATCCATCACCACGAGGGCGGAGTCGCCGCCGGGGCCGTCGGTGATGCTGGTCTCGACGTGGATGGCAATCGACACGCCGTTGGTGAGTGGTTGTGCAACACCGTGCTGCGTGCGCACGAAGGTGCGGAAGCCCAACTTGCCGAGTGTGCGTTCGAGTTCGCGCGTCGGGAAGTCAGGCAGGAGAACGGGTGTCGACTTGTTGACGTGGTTGGCCAGCCAGGCCTCGTCGAGGTGGTCGCCGTGGATGTGCGAGATGTAGAGGTAGGTGGGATTTTCCAGTTGGGCAAGCAGTGTGGGGTCGAGTTTGTCGTTGCGCGGGAAGGGGAACCACGAACCAAAAAAGGCCGGTTGGAACCACGGGTCGCAGAGGATGCTGACACCCTTGGTGTCAATGAGCATGCCTGCGTGGCCGACGGGCGAGATACGCATGGGGGTGGGCCGGTTCGATGCCGTGGGACTCAGGCGACGGGCGGGTCGGTGAACTGTTGGCCGTTGCGCGAGACATGTTCGGTCCACGCCGAACCGTTCCAGTAGCGCAACTCGAAGCGACCCGAGGGATCGGGGTACCAAGCAGCGGGGGCCACGGCGTCGCCGACGCTGCTGGATGTCGCGTTGACGGGGTTGCTGGAGGCTGCTGTGGCGGCGGGCTGGCTGACCGGTGTGGGCGACGTGGGTGTCGGGTTTGTGGGTGTGGTCGGTGTTGGTGCCGTCGCGGTTGTGGTGTTGTTGATGGTGCCGGCGATGGCGGCGCGGCGCACGAAGGCGGTCACCTGCGAACCGGTGGAGACGATCTGGAGGATTTCCCAGCCCTGGGCCGAGCGTTCGGTCATCAGGCGTGCCAATTCCGAGGGGTCGGCGCTGGTCAGCGCGGCGTATTCAAGCATGGGGTGAGGCTACCTGCGGCTAGCCAACGGCGTCAGTTCGTACCAGGGCATCGATGTCGGTGTCGGTGGGCGGGCCGTCGTGGATGAGATGGCCGTCACGTAGGGCGACGATGCGTTCGACACGGCTGACGAAAGAGAGTTCGTGTGTGGCCACGACGAGTGTTGCGCCGTCGGATCCGGCCTGGGCGAGGAGGGCAAGGAGGGCTTCCCTGCCCGCGGCGTCGAGGCCGACGAAGGGTTCGTCGACGAGGAGCAGTTCAAAGGGGCGAATGAAGGCGATGGCGATGGCCACCTTTTGGCGCAGACCGCGCGAGAAACGTTGCGGGAGTTCTTCGGCGCGGGCGTAGAGACCGAGGTGATCGAGAAGATCGGCGGCGTGTTGTTCCCACTCGGTGACACCGTGCATGCGCGCGACATATTCGAGGTGTTCCCACACCGACAGGTCGTCGTAGAAGACGGGCGTATCGGCGAGGTAACTGGTCAGGGTGCGGGCCTCGAGGCTGGATGGTGCGTGGCCGTCGATGTTGACGCTGCCGGCGGTGGGGTCGAGCAGGCCCGCGGCCATGCGAATGAACGTGGTCTTGCCCGAACCGTTGTGGCCGAGGAGTGCGACGCGCTGGCCGTGTTCGATGCGCAGCGTGAGGGGGTGAAGTGCGGGCGCCTCGGCGTAGTCCTTCGCAACGGCGAATGCCTCGACGGCTGCAGCGGGCAGGCGTGAGGTGTTTGTTTGGTTGGTGTCGTTGTCGCGCCGGCTGGGCGGCCTGGGGTGACGGCTCATCGCGACACACCCGCCTTTCGCGACCGTTGGCTTTCTTCGACCGACTTCCTCCACCAGCGGCGGATTGCGTCGCGTTGACGCACCCAGCCCGCGACAAGCAAGAGAACGAGTGCAACACCGACGCACATGCGCACGGCGGTGGCGACGGGATGGTCGCCCGATTCGACTGCTTCACGAACTGCGACGACGGACAGGCTGCCGAGCGTGGCGACAACGACGGGGAACACGGCACGGGTCATCGTGGTCAAGCCGGCAACCTCGGGCGGCATGAAGAGGGACTTTGCGTTGTCACCCAGCGGGTCGGGTGCGCCCTTGACTGCATTGATCACTGCGCCGGCCATACCGGTGGCGAGAGCGAACGGTGCGAGCACCACGGCGGTGGCGATGGCGGCACCGTCGTGTTCAAAGATCGCTGCGGCGATGATGGCAATGATACTGAAGGGGATCAGCATGACAGCGGGCACAATGAGATGGCGCAGCATGAGTGCGCCGCGGTCGACGGGTAGTGAATCGGTGCGCTCGGGTTTGTCGACTTCCTGCGACAGGGGCTCGACGAGTTCGAGACCGAAGACGAAAAGACACAGACCGCTGGCAACGACGGCGGGTGTTGTGCCGCGGTAGGCGGCCACCTGTGCGAGGGCGGCGAGAACGACCATCAACATCATGCGTGCATAACGACGTGCAGGGAACTTGAGGAAACTGTGCACGCCGCGCCGCACGACGGGGGGAAGCGCCCCGTGGCGCTTGAGTGTGACCCACGATGTGGCGCGCATCTGTTCCTGGCTGAGCTGACGACGCAACAACATCACGGTGCGAATGTCTTGCAGTGTGACGGCGAAGCGCAGTTGTGCGACGAGATTGCTGCGTCGGGCGAGAGCCTCGACCGACAGTGTGCCGACGACCAAGACGCCGGCGATCGCGACGATGCCTGTGATGACGGCGGCGATCAAGTCGATGGTCTCGATCCGCAGCGCCCACAGCGCCAAGCCGCCGAAGGCGTCAAAGGGGCCCGGCGTGGAGGTGTCTGCAACGGTGACGGTGGTCTGCCAGAACAGTGGTGCCGACGCGAGAAGTGTGGCGAGTGAGGGATGGACGCGCAGGCCGTGCACGACAAGTGCGGCGCCCACCCATACGAGACCCACGCATGCGCCATAGATGGCACCGTAGAACGCCCAGGCACCAAGTGAGCCGGGGAGGCGACGCGCGGCGAGTTGGCCCGCGGCCGCGCCGGCAAGTGCTCCGGCGAAGGCCGCCGCGCGCAGACGTTGGATGGCGGGTTTGCGCAATGCATCACGGATGGCGATGGGGGCAAGGAGAACGTGGCGCACTTCGGCGTCTTCGACGGCGATCGGCCCACCCCCGGCGCCGCTGCGTGCGCCGAGGAACAAGGCGACGGCGACGATCAGCCCGAGAATGTTCGGACCGTGGGCTGTGATATCGGTGATGTCGTTGGTTGATGCGACAGAGTCCTCGAAGACGCCCGAGATGAAAAGCACGCTGCCACCGATGAGGATGGCGGCGAGGTACACGCGGTAGAGGGCCTCGAACCACTCGGTTTCCTGCACGCGGCGGTGACGGCGCGCGGAACGCATCTCGCGCAGGGCGAGAAGTCCCGTCGAGGGGGGTGGCGCCACGGTGGCGGTGTCGGACACGGCAACCATCCTGCCACCGCATGCGACAAAGAGACGACAGACTAAGGGAACATGGATACCGAGACGATGCAGTTGTTGTCGGTCCTGTTGGCCTTGTTCGCCGCGGGTGGCACGTTGGTTCTATTGGTCGCGCGGCTTGCTGCGGCGCGGTCGCGCGGCGCGGCGAATTTCGTGGTGGTGTGCCGGCCTCTCGCGCTGCCGTTGGCGTTCATCGTGGCGGGCTTCGCGACCTTCGGCAGCCTGTGGTTCAGCGAGGCGGCGAAATACAACCCCTGCAAACTGTGTTGGTACCAGCGTATTGCGATGTATTCGCTCGTGGTCGTGTTGGGTGTCGCACTCGGACGGCGGTGGATTGCGGGGCGGCGGTCACCGGCGGGTGATGCGTTTTTGTCGCAACGCGAAATCACTCCGTATGCGGTGGTGCTGGCCGCGCTGGGCAGTGTCGTGTCGGTCTACCACTACTTGTTGGAGTGGAACCCGACGTGGGAGAGCAACGTGTGTTCACTCGATGTGCCCTGCACTACCATCTGGTTCCGCGAGTTCGGTTTCGTGACGTTGCCCTTCATGGCGCTGTGTGGTTTTGTCAGCATGATCATCTTGCTGTCGACGACGTATCGTTTGGTCCATGAGCGTTGACCCGAACGGACACAAGTCGTTGTCGACGAAGCGGATCGTTGCAGCCATCGCAGTGGTGTTGGTGGTGATCGCCGGTATCGCCATCGTGGGCGGCAGGTCCGACGACGATGCGTCGACGGCCGACGGCGCGGGTGCGCAGGTGACATCGGGCGGCGGGGATTCAAGTGGGGCCGCGGGTGGTGCGCCCGGTGAGTTCCAGCCCGTCACGGCGATGGGAGAAGCGCTGGTTCCACTCGAAGAGTCGGTTCCCGCCCCGGGTAGCGACCCGGCAGAGGGTGTGGCCGCACCGATGTTGGCCGGTTTTGACTTCGCTGGTTCAGCCGTGACCGTGAGGCCGTCTGGCAAGCCGGTGCTGTTGGTGTTCCTTGCGCATTGGTGTCCGCACTGCAATGCCGAAATTCCGCGTCTCATCGAGTGGAGGGAATCGGGCCAGATGCCCG
>Ga0194121_10011399_pt1 | contig 10596 bp, 9 predicted proteins | sample TA2MahCa50mmetaG_FD_148609 | JGI IMG/M metagenome (GOLD analysis project Ga0194121, IMG submission 148609) | Freshwater microbial communities from Lake Tanganyika, Tanzania - TA2015020 Mahale Deep Cast 50m | ecosystem: Environmental > Aquatic > Freshwater > Lake | place: Tanzania: Lake...
AAGGCAGAGTCCCATACCGATGTCCTTCTTTCTTGCAAGAGAGGTAGACGCCTGTACGCATCGCGTACGAGTCTATCGTATATGGGGCTCTCGTGCCCCCAAGCAAGAATTGTGCCGGACACTATTGGGTCAAAGTACATTCTGGCGGCCTGGACCACCCCACGTCGCTGCCGCGCATAGGGCACCTGGTTGAGATAGAATTCGAGAATGGCCGCTTTGGGAAAGCGCGCCTCAAGCTGCCGAGCCTCCCAGCCTTCGACCCAGCGTGCCCACACCGTGCGTGGGCGCGGATGCAGCAGGCGCACGACTTGTTCGGTGATCGTGCTGGCCCCGCGCACGACCCGGCGGGCCAGCAGATTTTGCGCCAGGGCATGCCAGCGCGCCGACCAATCGACACCGTGGTGCGCGTAAAAGCGCTGATCTTCAGCCAGGAGAAACGCCTGTTGCAGGAACACTGGGATGTCGTGGAGGGCACGGGTGTCATGCACATTCCACGGGTTCTGATACGTTACCGACAATGGCACCCCATGACGGTCCAGTATCTGGGAACGCTGTAGCGTTGAGGTATCAGGAGTCAGTGTCGTGGGCAAGGGCAAGAAAGCCGCCCGGGTCTGCCAGACGAGCAGCCCCACCAGTCCGAGGAGCCCTCCCCCGAGCCTGTACACGCATCGCCACCACAACGCCCTGGGCCATCTATGCATGTGGTCTGTATACCTCCGTGTGCAACCATGTACCGTGTGAGGTATGAAGATGCAGGACACCACAACGTTCGTCAAGCCCTGTACGTTCGCACAACGCTTTTCCGACGGGGCATGTGCAGATTATCTTGATCTTCATACTGATGAAAATGGTATCCCGACTGACAACATCAATGACGACATCCATACATTCAATCGGGCCTTTGCACAGGTCCTGCTTTTTGATCCCGGCGGATGTCTCTGCGTGCCGAGCACAGGAGCAGCGATGAGATACACGACCAGGCACCGGTCTGCCCAGGCCATGCAGGGTTCATTGCACGAGATGAGCGATGTGCTTACAATGCTTTCCTGCGGCGCAGGACCGCACACGTCAGGTTCCCCACGGCAGCAAGGGACATGATGGCCATCACCGTGCTCCCGACGGGAGCCGCCTTGGGAGCGGAAATCAGAGGGGGTGGATCTGGTGCAGCCCCTTGACGATGCGGCATTTGCTACCATATTCGCCAGCACAGCTGCCGCGTGGGACGCGTTGCCGACCTCGTTCCAACAGCAGCTGGAGGGACGGCGGGTGACGTTTGACTTCTGTGGCCAGCATGGCACAGCACACACCTGCGAGGCCACATACTCGAGGCCGCCTGCCCCAAAGAGCAAGGCAGGGGAACGCCTGCACGACTTTGTAGGACGAGAGGAGGAGGAACCATGGACCACTGCGATGCCTGCCACTATGTCTATGCCGAGGTCACAGCCCACGACATCCCAACGCGGCTGGCCGCCTTTGGGCCGCGCTACCGGGCCGTGCTCTGTCCGTCCGACCCGACGCCTGGCTGGGACACCGTCCTGCGCACCCGCCCGGCAGCCGAAGTGTGGTCGGCGCTGGAATACGCCTGTCATCTGCGGGATGTCTTCCTGATGCAGCGCGAGCGGCTGTATCTGGCGCTCGTGGAAGACCTCCCGCGTTTTGCCACCATGCACCGCGAGCATCGCGTTACCCTGGCGCGCTATAATGCGCAGGATCCGGCCGAGGTGGCGGACCAGCTCACCCTGGCAGCCCGCCTCATTGGGCAGGCCTTCGGGACACTGGACAAGGCGCAGCTCGCCCGCCGCTGCATCTACAATTACCCCACGCCGACAGAGCACTCCCTCCTCTGGGTAGGGCAACATGCGATTCACGAAGGCGAACACCACTGGCAAGATATTACCACAGGACTCACGCACCTCTGCCCAGGCTGGAGGGCCTGACAGGCCCCCGCCAGGCGTTCTCGCTCCGTAGGACGTGTGCATCCGTCCTGCCAGCGCAGACACAGCCCTCATCGTCCTCGCACTGGCCCGGGCCCTGCGGGACGCCGGGAGCCGTGTCTGGCTTGACATACATCACGGTCTGACCCGTGTTGGCGTGAGCCTTATAAAGTGCGTTGGTTTTTCCTATCCTTGCGCTCATAAGCGCGGCATAGCAAGAGCCCATGGTTGTTCACACGTGCCGCAATCGTGCCCATGTACGATCGCGACCTTGCCGCCACCTGGCACACGCATCGTGGTCATGGACATGCGCAGGCACGTACACGCTAGGGCTTGTCTATGCTTACCCGCCGCCACGCTGAAAATGCCGATTAAACTGCAGCATAAACGCCTCGACTTCTGTGCTGGTATAACCGGTAAAGGTAAAGGTGACGCAGGTCATGGGCAAACGCAACAGCCCAAGTGCCTGCTGGCTTTCTGGGGCGAGATGGATGACCAGGCAGCGATGCGCTTCGGGAATCACCACCTCGTTGTGCCGTACCGTATAGGCTTGCCTACCGAGGGCCGCCGGAAGGCTCCGCAGGAATTCGGCGTGAGTCAGTCCCATGTGCTTCAATAACTGTATCGTCGAAGGGGGTGCAGACGGTGGGGTAGAGTCCATAGCCGTAACCACCACAGGCGTTCAGCCACCGGCGATGGGCGGCCAGACGGCCAGCACATCGCCGTCGCCTAAGACGGGCTTATTACGCTTGCTCGGTTCGAGATACACGCCATTTTGCAATACGAGATGCGCCATAGGGCGAGGCACATGAAACTGGTCGATGATCTGGTACGGTGTGACATTGTCTGGCACATCAATAGGCAGACCATCCCACGGGGTATCAGGTGGTAACAGGGTACGTAACGAGGCAAACAGCTTCACCGTAATCTTCATACCACGCCTGCATTATGCCCAATCGCTAGAGTATTGGCCAGATACGCTTCCATCAAGCGCGTTGGATCGTGCTGGAGTTTCTGCTTCCAACCGTGCAGACGGGTTTTCGTCTGAATCAAGCCCCGCACCACGCCAACGTGCTCAGTGAAGCCGATGCTGCTGGCACCCACCAGGCGATCGTCAGCAAACTGCAGATTGAGATAGCGGAAACGCTCGGCGTCCAGGAGCTCAGCGGACTCACCGCCCTCCACGCCCATCCACAGGCCGAACGAGCTGGAAATGAGTCCCATGGTTTCGAGGACATTCATGTTCACACTGCCACGATGTACCTGCGTGCGCCCCGCCATATTGCTAGCAGCAATGCGACCGTGCTCGGTGGCGGTCGGCTGAATTGCCTGTACAGCATAACTCCCGGTGGAGAAATCGAGTCCCTGCGCTACATCGCCAGCGGCATAGACATCCGGGTTACTGCTGGCAAGATACTCGTTCACGACCACTCCCAGATCAGTCCGGATACCAGAACCTTGTAAAAAGGCAATGTTTGGACGCACACCAGTGGCAGTAATGACCAGATCGGCAGCCAGAGTAGTGCCATTGCTGAGACGCACCGTTAAGGGCGGCGTGCCCTGGCCCCGTTCAATGGCCTGCACGGTGGTAGACGTGAGAATCTTGACGCCTTTGCCCTCGCACCAGGTCTTGATCAGATTGCCAGCGGTGTCGTTGAGCATGCGGGGCACCATGCGATTTTCCATCTCCACCACGGTCAGGTCCGTCCCGCGCGTCGCCAGAGCCTCTAAAATAATGCAACCGATAAAGCCAGCTCCCATCAGCACGACTTTCGCACCGGGCTGCGCACGTTGCATAATCTGGCTGGCATCCTGCAGCGTCCAGCAAGGGTAGACACCGGGGGCATCTGTCCCCGGAATTGGCGGAGACATCGGTTGTGAACCTGTGGCAATGAGGAGTGTGTCGTACGTCAACTCCGTGCCGCTCTGCAAGGCAACGGTCTTACGGTCCGGTTGGACACGCGTCACCCGGTCCTGACGTACCTCGATCTTCTGACTGGAAAAATGCTCCGGGCTTTTACGGAGATGCGTCCCGGAGGCTTCGATCTGGTTAATCAGCAGGTAAGGAATGGCCATGCGGGAATACGGGGGAGATGGTTCGTCCCCGATGATGGTAATCTGAGCATCCGCATCCAACTTGCGAAGAGTCTCGGCGGCCACCACCCCTGCCGGTCCGGCACCGATGATGAGATGACGCATGCATGCTCCTCTATGGCCCTCTTCCCAACCTCCCCCGTGAGGGGGAGGGGCAAGAGGCATCGGTCAAATACGCTATGACAGTACGCAGCGCTTAGATACCAAAGCGCTGCCGGGTGGCCGCGGTCAGTTCTCCATTCGCATTCCAACCACGAATCTCATAGTAGTGCGGTAGCATCTGCTGGAGTTCGTTCACCTTGCCTTGCGCTGGACCCGTGTTCGCCCCTTCTTCAAGCAGACGGTGCGGGAGCGTATCATCCGCTGCCGTCAGCCCAGCACGGAGATTAAAATCGCGCTCCAGGTTCCAGACCCGCTCGCCGACCTCTAACAGTTTCTCCATCGACCACTCACCCTCACAGGCCGCATCGACCTGCGGAGCAATATCCGCCAGATTCCAGGCAAACGTGGTAAAAATGCACAGCCCGGACGAATCCACTGCGGCCGTCGCATCCTGGAAGGCTTTGACGAGTTCGGGTTTGCCGTCGGTGACGAGCGGGTCAGTCTTCTCAGGGATGCCCAGGATCTCCGAGGCGACGGTATAGCCACGCAGGTGACAGGCCCCGCGATTCGCGGTGGCATAGGCCAGGCCCATACCCTGGATACCACGTGGGTCATAGGCCGGAAATTCCTGCCCTTTCACCGTCATAGACAATTCAGGATGACCGTATTTCTCACACAACCGTTTGGAGCCCAGCCCCAACACCTGGCCAAAACCTTCACCACGGGCGGTCAGTTCTGCTGCTCTGGCAAGTGCCTCTGCCGAACCAAAGCGCAGCTCAAGCCCACCGGTATCCGCATTCGTAATGATGCCCCGTTCGTACAATTCCATGGCTGCAGCCACGGTAGCGCCAAAGGAAATCGGGTCAATGCCGTCCTCATTGCACAGAAAGTTGGCATAGGTCAGGGTATCGAGGTCATCCACCCCCGTGTCACTCCCCAGCGCCCAGGCTGCCTCGTATTCCAGACCGCCCGACGCACCCCAGTACTGCGGTTTGTTGGCAACCGTAAAATGCCCCTGATCGATCGTCGAAATACGCCCACAGGCAATGGTGCATCCGAAGCACGCCGCATTCGCTCGCAAATTCGGCTGACCGTCCGTAGGACGGGGCTGCTCCATAGCCTCTGCAGAGATTTTATGCGCACCCTCGAATTTGACTTCCCGCATGTTGCGAGTTGGCATGGCACCGACTTCGTTAATGACGTTCATCAGCACCTGCGTGCCGTATTTTGGCAGACCCTGCCCGGTGACCGCGTGCTCTGCCAGTACTTTCTTGCCCTGCTCCGTAGCCTGAAAGAAACGCAGCGGATCTTTTAAGTTCCCAACCCCTCTGGTACCACGGCACACCAGGGCTTTTAAGTTTTTGGACGCCATGACGGTCCCAACTCCAGAACGCCCTGCAGCACGATGCAGATCGTTGACCACTGCGGCATACATACAGCCCTGCTCCGCAGCTCGCCCGATACAGGCAATGCGTATGAGCGGATCTTGATGCTTGCGGTGCAGCCATTCGTCCGCCTCCCAGACGGACTTGCCCCAGATATCCGTAGCGGACATCAGGGTCGCCTGCTCATTCTCAACAGAGAGATACACGGGCTGGGCGGCCTTGCCCTCGAAAATGATCATGTCCCAGCCGGCCATCTTCATCTCGGCCCCGATAAAGCCCCCAGAATTGGAACAGGCAATCGCCCCGGTGAGAGGGCTCTTGGTGACCACTGAGTAGCGGCCACCAGTCGCGGCCATCGTCCCAGTCAGTGGACCAGTCGTCATGATCAGCTTGTTGCCAGGGGACAGCGCATCCACACGCGGATCGATCTCTTCATAGAGGTATTTGCTGGCCAGACCGCGTTGTCCCAGATAGTCGCGAGCCCACGCCATATTGAGGGGCTCGCTGGTGATCGCTCCCGAAGTCAGATTGACGCGCAGTATCTTTCGTGTCCAAGCCATGCTGCCATCCTCCTGCTATGAGCGACTATAGGTTGCGATCTCTTTTGGACGCGGCCCCACGGTGGTCGCCGGCCCGGCGGGACTGTGCTGTGCCCAGGCACGCATACGCTCCAGGCCAGTATTATCTTCGTCGACATAGGTAATCGCCCCGGTTGGACAGGCTTTGGCGCACCAGGGATCGCCGCCGCATAAATCGCATTTCATCACTTTACCGGTGTCGTGATTGTAGTTCACCGTGCCAAACGGGCAGGCAATCGTACACACCTTGCAGCCAACGCAGGTGTTCTCGCGCACTTCTTTGGCACCCGTGGCAGCGTTGATGACGATCGCTTCGACGGGGCATGCCCGTAGGCACCAGGCTTCTTCACACTGCGTACAGGTGTACGGTGCAAACCGCCCTTCATGATGAAAAGTAAAGACTTTGATGCGCGATTTCGCCGGATTAAATACCCCCTCATTCTCATAAGAACACGCCATTTCGCATTGCAGGCAGCCGGTGCATTTCTCCGGCTCAAGCTTGAGTGCCCTTAGCATGTGGCTCCTCCCGTGCGCGTGTGATGCCATGTAACATTCATGTGGGGGAAAGCATAACGCTTCATGCGGTGCGCCAGCACCACATAGAAAGCTAGGAGTGGCTATGGGCTGGTAGAGTAAGGGACCTGCGAGAATCTTGTCAAGGTCAAAGTCCTTCTGATGCATACCCCCAGGGAACTGCGAGGCGCTCTGGCACGATGTGCATGCACGCCGATGTGCGCTATCCTCTGCCACGGATGAACCTGACAAGTCCTCACAGAGTGAAGGAGTCCTGCGTGCGCATTGATATGCATGCCCATTATGTTCCACCACGGATCCTGGACGTCCTGGAGCGCGACGCTGCCCCCTATGGGGTACAGGTCCACCATGCCGAGGGCGGAGGCCGTTGTCTCCACTTCGGGTACGGGGTGACGTTACGCCCCTTCCATCCGCAGTTGCTGGATCTCGACGACCGCTGGCGCTTCATGGACGCCCAGGGGGTGGATCGTCAGATCCTCTCAGTGTGGACCGACCTCTGCGGCTACGGCCTGGAAGCAGCACCCGCCGCACGCTGGCATCGCTTGCTCAACGAAGCGCTTAGCGAAGTGACCCAACAATACCCGCAGCGCCTGGCGGCCCTGGCCTCAGTGCCGCTGCAAGACCCGGCGCGTGCGGCTGCAGAGCTGGCCTACAGCGTACGACAGTGCGGCGCAGTCGGTGGGGTCATTGGGACCAACATCGAAGGGCACAACCTGGATGCCCCGGCCCTGGACGAATTCTGGAGTGCAGCGGTAGAACTCCAGGTGCCGGTGTTTCTCCATCCAGTGGAGCCCCGCTTGCCGGCGCGTGTGCAACAGTATTATCTGCATGCGCTGACCTATTACCTGTACGACACCACAGCCACCATCGGCGCCATGCTCTTCAGCGGCGTGCTGGACCGCTTTCCCGACCTCAAGCTCATTCTCTCGCACGGCGGGGGCTTTTTCCCCTATCACGCCGGACGCTTTGACATTATTTATACGAACTTGCCACAGACACGCGCCCACCTGGCCCAGCCACCGTCCGCCTATCTGCGACGCCTGTACTATGATACCATTGTGCACCATCCCACCGCGCTGCAATTTCTGTGTACCATGGTGGGCAGTGATCGTCTGCTGCTGGGCACCGATTATCCCTTCCCAGTGGCCGATCCTGACCCGGTGCAGCTCTATACCCAGGCAGGATTTTCGGCGGCTGACAGCGCAGCTATGGCTGGCGGTAACGCCCAGGCATTATTCCGCTTATGAGACATAGGGGGAGGTGACGGACTGTCACTATTCCCTATTGACGCGACGCGCGAGAGGCGTTAGTATGGGGACACGATCTTCAGGACCGTCAGAAGCCCTATCCCAGGCCATCATATTCTGGACTACCGAACTCACGCTACAAGGGCCTGAAGGAGGTGCACGAATGTGCATAGGGTGGACCCGTGATTGATGTCATCAGTTCGCACCTGTGAGAGAGAATCTCAGCTTTCCTTGAAAGGAGAACCACAATGGCCGATACATCTGTTGCGTTGATGGCTCACTTGATGCGGCGTGCCGGTTTCGGTGCTCCGTATGCCGAACTGGAAGCCCGCGCTGCCAAGGGCTACGAAGCCACCGTCGAAGAGCTCCTGAACCCGGAGACCCAGCCGAATCTCGACGAAGACGTCATGATGCGGTATAAGACCGAGTGGGTCAACAAAAACGCCCTGGAAGGCCAGCAAGAAGAATGGGTCTTCCGGATGATTAACAGCAAGCGCCCGCTCGAAGAAAAAATCTCCTTGTTCTGGCACGGCATCCTCTGCACTGGCCATGCCAAGTGCGAAAATCCCCGGCAGCAGAGCCTGCAGTTCCAGATGTTCCGCGACCTCGGCATGGGGAATTTTGAGGAACTCCTCATGGCGCTGGCTACCGACCCCGCCATGGTGTTCTATCTTGACAATTGTATGAGCCACAAAGGCGCCATCAACGAGAACTGGGGCCGTGAGCTGCTCGAGCTGTTCTCCATGGGTGTGGGCATGGACAACACGCTCAACTACTCGGAAGATGACGTCAAAGAGGCGTCCCGTGCTTTCACTGGCTGGACGGTGGCCAATGCAATGCCGCGTTATCCCTATGGCCGTTATATGTCCAAGTTCATCTATGACCCCAAAGATCACGACAATGGCCAGAAGACCTTCTTGGGCGAAACGGGCAACTGGAACGGCGAAGACATCATCCGCATCATTGCCAAGCAGCCGGCGACCGCTCGCTTCGTATCGCGGCACCTGTACAACTTCTTCGTGGCAGATGAGCCGCCCGTACCGGCCTGGCAGCACACAGCGCCCCGTGATCCCGAAGCCATCCGGCAGCTCGAAGCGGAGTACTTCCGGTCCAATTACAACATCCGCTCCATGCTGCGCCTGCTGTTTAACGCCGATTTCTTCAAAAATTCCCGCTTCACCAAAGTGAAAAGCCCGGTGGAGACCGTGGTTGGCACCACCAAGCTGGTCGGTGACTTCACCTTCCCGCGCCCCGGTTTCAATGGCCTGTGCTTGACCATCCGGTATATGGGGCAGGATCTGATGAATCCCCCGACGGTGGAAGGCTGGCACACGGGCAAAGAATGGATCGATAGCGGTACGCTGGTCGAACGCATCAACTTCACGGCAGACAACGTAGGCAACACCAATCTGCCTGGCGTGCGTGCCATCGTCAGCCGCCTGCAAGCGCGTGGCGCGACGCTGTCGCCCGAGGGCCTGGTGGACGGTTGCCTGGAACTGCTAGGTGGCTATCAGCTGGCCGGTGAAACCCGCAACGAGCTGGTGTCGCTGGCGAGCAATGGCGGCCCGATCAATACAGGCTCGGCCGACTTCCCGCAGCGCGCCGCCCAGATGTTGCAGTCGATCGTGGCGACTACCGAATACCTGTTTGCCTAGAGTATAGAGAGAAAGGAGGCCATCTGATGGCATCAACGAGTAAAGCTCCGGTGCTGGTCGTTTTGCAGTTGTCCGGTGGTAATGACGGTTTGAATACGGTGATCCCGTACGGCAATCCGCTCTATTTCGACAACCGGCCAAAAGTGGGGATTCCAAACGAGCAAGTGCTGCCGATCAATAACGAGATCGGTTTCCATCCTTCCATGGGTCCCATCAAGAAGCTGTACGATGAAGGGAAAGTAGCGATCATTCAGGGCATCGGCTATCCCAATCCAAGCCGTTCGCACTTCCGCTCCATGGATATCTGGCACACCTGTGAACCGACCAAAGTCGGTGACGAAGGCTGGCTGGGCCGGGCCATCCGTGAAATCGATCCTAACAAGGAAAACGTGCTCACCGGTGTGAATTTCGGGCGTGGCTTGCCGCGTGCGCTGGCCGTGGCTGGCGTGCCGGTGGCGTCGGTTGGCAATCTCGAAACCTACGGCGTGCTCACGGGTATCGAGGCGGCGGATCAGCGCACCATGGCGTTAGAGACCTTTACCCGTACGTACACCCCGATGCTGGAGAAAGACGCGGTGTATTCGTACTTCGCGCAGACTGGTCTGGACGCACTGGAAGGCGCCGACATTCTCAGCACGGCCCCGGCGAAATACTCCTCCACCGTGAAGTATGGCAATGATGACGTGGCACAGTATATGCGCAATATCGTGCAGACCAATCTGGCCGATCTCGGCACGCGCATTCTCTACACCACGGCGCCGTACAATAGCTTTGACACGCATGCCGGACAGCTCGCCAACCACACCCGGTTGTGGACGCAGACGTCCAGGGCCATCGGCGCTTTCTACGATGACCTGAAAGAGCATCATGCGACCGATAACGTCGTGCTGCTGGTGTTCAGCGAGTTTGGCCGCCGTGTGCATGACAACGGCTCTGGTACCGACCATGGCGCCGGTGGCGTGGCCTTTGTCATTGGCGATGCGGTAAAAGGCGGCTTGTACGCTGAATATCCTTCCCTCGAAGCGAGCAAGCTGGTGGAAGGCGACCTGGCGTACAATTATGACTTC
>Ga0194121_10011402_pt1 | contig 10595 bp, 9 predicted proteins | sample TA2MahCa50mmetaG_FD_148609 | JGI IMG/M metagenome (GOLD analysis project Ga0194121, IMG submission 148609) | Freshwater microbial communities from Lake Tanganyika, Tanzania - TA2015020 Mahale Deep Cast 50m | ecosystem: Environmental > Aquatic > Freshwater > Lake | place: Tanzania: Lake...
CTGGTCGGGCGCCGAGAGCGACAGGTTCATCGACAGGAAGTACGTCGGGTTGGGCAGACCCTTCAGCTTGCCGCACTGCTCGACGCTCACCGGGCCGTCGGCCCCGGACGGCGTGCACAGGAAGCTGTAGAGCTTCGACGACGTCGGCACGTACTTGTAGGAGTCCCTCAGCACCTGGAACAGCGCGAAGAAGATGGGCATCTGCACCAGGAGGGGCAGGCAACCCGCGAGCGGGTTGATCTTGTTCTCCTGATAGAACGCCATCATCTCTTCGTTGAGCTTGGCGCGGTCGTTCTTGTACTTCGCCTGGATCCGCTTGATCTCCGGCTGCACCATCTGCATCCGGATCATCGACTTCGCCTGCTTCGCGGTCAGGGGGTACAGGATCCCCATGATCGTGAACGTGAGGAAGATGATCGCGACGCCCAGGTTGTGGGGTGGCAGCGCGTAGAAGATGGACAGCAGCCACCCGATGGCGTTGTAGAGCGGGTCAAGGATTCCCATCGACAGCCTTCGCGAGAGGGGCCTCGGACTGCTCCGAGGACGAACGTATGTTCGGTTCGGGGACGTGGTCGACGCCTCCGTCGTGCCACGGGTGACACCGGCCCACCCGCTTGGCGGCCAGCCAGGAGCCCCGCAGGGCCCCGTGCTTCTCGAGGGCCTCGAGCGCGTAGGCCGAGCAGGACGGGTAGAAGCGGCACCGCGGCGGCAGGTGGCGGCTCACCAGGCGCCAGGCCCGGATCGGCAGGCTCAGGATCCGGGCGGCGAGGCTGGGGTGCGGGGCGGTGGTGGTCACGACCCCTCCTCGGCGGACAGCAGCAGGCACAGCGCGCTCGACAGCTCCCTCGGGCTCATGGCCGCCGCGCGGGGTCCCGCCGACACCAGGTACGCGGTGTCGGCGCGCAGCAGCGCAGCGTGCTCCCGGACCACGGCCCGGAGCCGGCGACGGAGGCGGTTGCGTTCCACGGCATTGCCCACAGGGCGACCGACGGCGTACGCGACCCGTGGGGGACCCGGGCTCGTGGCCACCGAGCGGAGTCGCACCGGGCCGACGGCCCGGGACGGCGCCCGCCCGAGGGCCGCGAAGGTCCCACGGTCGCGGACTCGCCAGATCAGGCCGAGAGACGCTTGCGGCCCCGCCGGCGGCGGGACTTCAGGACCGCCTGACCGGCCCGATCCTTCATCCGGTGCCGGAACCCGTGCTTCTTCTTGCGCTTTCGGTTGTTGGGCTGGAACGTGCGCTTCACGCATGGCCTCCTGGAAGACGGCTGCGGCAGGACCACCGAGGTCGGGGTGGGGGCCGCGCCGAAGGCGAGAGAACCGCCGGAGTCTACGGGCCGCCTCGCCCGATCCGCAACGCGGACCCGCCGCCGCGGACTGCCTCCGTCGCCGGTCCCCGATCGCTGCCACCATGATCGTCCCGGCTCTTGTCCGACTGGGACCCCGGTGCTACTTTCCGCTCCCCGGTAGCACGGCCAGACCGGGGAGCACATCGCTGCTCGTCAGCCGAGGCCACCGGCCTCGATCGGCCGAAGCCACCACCCGTCGAGGAACGCGCTCAGGCCGGGGACGTCCCCGACCGCGGTTCTCCACACTTGTGGAAGTGCCTGTGGACAATCCGGATCGGGCCGTTGCGGCGGCTCCCGCCAACGACGAGCCCACTGGCGACGACCACGACGCCATGACGGTCTGGGACGCCGGAGCCGCAGCCCTTCGCACCCAGCTCGCCGAGGCGACCTGGCACGCGTGGTTCCAGGGCGTACGCGCCGTGCGCCTCGACGGTGACGTGCTCGTCCTCGCCGTCCCGAGCACAGTTGCCTGCGAGCGGATCCGCTCGAGCTACCGCGGACTGCTCGACGACAGCCTCCGCGACGCCACGGGCCGGGAGATCCACGTCGAGCTGCTCGTCGACACGAGCGCCCGTCCAACCGAGCAGCTCGACCTCGATGACGCGCCCGTCGTCGCGCCCGAGACGCCCGTGGCGCCCTCCCGTACCGAGACCACCTGGGCTTCGGGCACGCTGAACGAGCGCTACACGTTCGACCAGTTCGTCATCGGCGCCTCCAACCGCTTCGCCCATGCCGCGGCGCTGTCGGTCGCCGAGGCGCCCGCCCAGGCCTACAACCCCCTGTTCATCTACGGGCCGGCCGGGCTGGGCAAGACCCACCTCCTCCACGCCATCGGTCACCACGTACGGGCGATGTTCCCTCGCAAGCGGGTGCGCTACGTGTCGACCGAGTCGTTCATGAACGACTTTGTGGAGGCGATCCGCGACCGCACGCGCATGCCCGTCTTCAAGCGCCGCTACCGCGAGCTCGACGTCCTCCTGATCGACGACATCCAGTTCCTCGAGCGCACCCAGGAGCTCCAGGAGGAGTTCTTCCACACGTTCAACCAGATCCACAACGAGGGCGGCCAGATCGTCATCTCCTCGGACCGCTCCCCGAAGTCGATCGCCACCCTCGAGGACCGCCTCCGCAGCCGCTTCGAGTGGGGCCTCATCACCGACGTCCAGCCGCCGGAGTTCGAGACCCGGCTGGCCATCCTCCGCAAGAAGGCCGAAGCCGAGCACCTCGGTGGCATCCCCGACGAGGTCCGCGCATTCATCGCGACCCACATCCGCGACAACATCCGCGAGCTCGAGGGCGCGCTGATCCGCGTTGCGGCCTACTCGAGCCTGAACCGGGCCCCGCTCTCCGAGGAGGTGGCCCGCAAGGTCCTCGCCGACCTGCTCCCGGCCAGCCAGCCGCGCGAGATCACCTCCGACCTGATCCTCGACGAGACCGCCAAGATGTTCGGCTGGACCGTCGACGACCTCTGCGGGAAGAGCCGGCGCCGGCCGCTGGTCACCGCCCGCCAGATCGGCATGTACGTGATGCGCGAGCTCACCGACTTCAGCTACCCCCGCATCGCCGAGGCCTTCGGCGGACGCGACCACACGACGGTCATGTACGCGGTCGACAAGATCAAGCAGCAGATGACCGAGCGCCACATCATCTTCGAGCAGGTCAACGAGCTGATCACGCGGATCCGCCTCGGGACGGCTGGTTGACACGATCGATGGCGACACAATTCGCCCACGGGCCCCGCAATACGACTCAAACGGTCACCCAGTGGATAACGCTGTGGAATCCTGGGGATGACCGCCGGCCCCTCCGGGGACTGCGAAGCACCCGAGCAGGGTCTCGAAAGGGACGCTGTGGACGTCGGTGGATGACTGTGGAATTCGAAAACGCTGTGACCTGGGGTTATGGCACTTCATCCACAATCCACAGGACCTATTACAGCAACGAGATGAAATACAGAGTTCTGAGGAAAGCCCTCGGGGAGGAGAACCAGTGAAGTTCCGCGCTGAGCGCGAGGCCCTGGCCGACGCGGTCGCCACCGCCCAACGTGCCGTCGCATCCCGGACCGGAGCGCTGCCCGTGCTCTCGGGTCTGCGGGTCACGCTCGGTGCGGGCTCGGTCGAGCTCGTCGGCTCCGACCTCGAGCTGACCATCCGGGTCACCACGCCCGCCCAGGGCGACGGCGAGGGGAGCGTGGTGCTCCCCGCCCGGCTGTTCGCCGACATCCTCGCCCGTCTCGATGCCGACACCGTGAGCGTCGAGCTCGTCGGGGAGGACGCACGGATCGAGGCGGGCCGGTTCGCCACCACGCTACGCACGCTGTCGGCGAGCGACTTCCCGCGCCTTCCCGAGGTGCCCACCAACGGGGTCCGGGTGGAGGCGTCGGCGCTGGCCGAGGCGCTGCGTCAGGTGGTGCCCGCCGCGTCGAAGGACGACGCCCGGCCGATCCTCACCGGGGTGCTGCTCGCCGCCCAGGGCGACGGGCTGCGTCTCGTGGCCACCGACTCGTACCGCCTGGCGATGCGCGACCTTCCCGGCGTCAGCATGCTCGCCGCCGACCAGAAGGTGCTCGTCGGGGCCAAGGGTCTCGCCGAGGTGCAGCGCCTCCTCGGCGACGGCGAGATCGAGGTCTTCCTCGCCGAGCGCGAGGTCACCTTCCGCGTGGGCTCGGCCGACGTCACGACCCGGCTGATCGAGGGCGACTTCCCCAACTACCAGCAGCTGATCCCGGCTGGGTACCCCAACAAGCTCGCGGTCGGACGCGACGCGCTGAGCGCGGCGGTGAACCGGGTGCGGCTCGTCGGCCAGAGTCGCGACACCGCGCCGATCCGGCTGCACATGACCGCCGATGGCGTCGAGCTCTCGGCGATCGCCCAGGACGTCGGCGAGGCCCACGAGTCGGTCGAGGGGAGCTTCGACGGAGGGGAGCTGGTGGTCGCGTTCAACGCCCAGTTCCTCCTCGACGGCATCGAGTCGGTCGGGGGCAGCGACATCACCCTCGAGACGATCGACCCGCTGAAGCCGGCGGTGATGCGCAACGTGGGGTCGCCCGACTTCCTGTACCTGCTGATGCCCGTCCGCATCGCCTAGGCGTCGGGCCGGCCCACGCGGCGATGCACCTGAGTGGCCTGGAGCTCCGCGACTTCCGTCGCTACGAGCACGTCGAGCTGGCCGTGGGGCCGGGCGTCACCGTCCTCGAGGGGTCCAACGGGGCCGGGAAGACCACGCTGCTCGAGGCGGTCGCGTGGGTGGCGCTCGGGCGGTCGTTCCGCGGCGTGGGTGACGCGGCGCTCGTGCGCGACGGGTGTGACCATGCGATCGTCCGGGCCATCGTGGACGACGACGGCCGCCGCCAGAACCTCGACGCCGAGCTCCGGGCGGCCGGCCGGAACCGGGTCCTCGTCAACGGGCACCCGCTCGCTCGCACCCGGGACCGGCTCGACCTGCTGCGGGTGACGGTCTTCACGCCCGACGACCTCGCGCTGGTGAAGGGCGGGCCCGCGGGCCGGCGGGACTATCTCGACGACCTGCTCGGAGTCCTCGCGCCCCGCTACGAGGCGGCCCGGGCCGACTACGAGAAGGTGCTCCGCCACCGCAACGCCCTCTTGAAGGGCGGCGCCCGGGGGGCCGACGCCGCGACGACGCTCGATGTCTTCGACGACCAGCTCGCCCGAGCCGGCGCGGAGCTGGTGCGCGGCCGCCTGCGCCTCGTGGAACGGCTCGGGCCGGAGATGGAGACGGCCTACGCGCACCTCGCGGGGCGCCCGGCGACGATCGCCGGTCGCTACGACGCCGAGTGGGCCCCCGACGGCGTCGACCCCGATGGGGCGGAGGGGGCCCTGCGCGACGCCCTGGCCCGACTCCGGTCGAAGGAGATCGACCGGGGCGTGACCCTCGCCGGACCCCACCGCGACGAGTGGCGCCTCCTGCTCGACGGGCTCGACACCCGCAGCCACGCCTCCCAGGGCGAGCAGCGGTGTCTCGCGCTCGCCCTCCGGCTCGGCGGGCACGCGGTGTGCCGGGCCACGATCGACGCGACGCCCGTGCTGCTCCTCGACGACGTGTTCTCCGAGCTCGACGACGCCCGGGCCGCCGCGCTGGCGACCGCGCTGCCGGAGGGCCAGACCCTGATCACCACGGCCTCGGCGCTGCCTCCGATCGTGGTGCCCGAGCTGCACCTGCGGGTCGTCGCCGGCACCCTGCGGCGGGAGCGCGCCGAGTGAGTCGCCCCGACCGCGATCCCCGCAAGCGACTGTCGCGACCGCGCATGCCCGGCGAGATGGTCGACCCGGTGTCGATCGGCGACGCCGCCGCGCTGGTCGGTCAGGAGCTCGGGCTCGCCGAGCCGCTCGTGTTCACGCGGCTGGTCGACGCGTGGGCCGAGCTGGTGGGCGAGGTCGTGGCCGCGCACAGCCGGGTGCGGGCCGTGCGCAACGGCGTGATCGAGGTGGCCGTCGACTCGCCGGGGTGGGCCACCGAGATCCGCTACCTCGAGTCGGACCTCGTCGGGAGGGCGTCACGGCTGGTGGGAGAGGGCGTCGTCGCCGGCATCCGGGTGACGGTCGAGGGTCCGTCGTCGGGGGCCGCGGAACCGCCCGGAAACCCCCCGCGATAGGTCCGGTTCGCGGGCCCTCGCCTGGTAGCATGGCCTTCGCTCTATTGGGCCTCTGACCTGGGCTTTTACCCTCGCGGCACCCCCGTGAACGCCCCAGACGCCCGGCCCGACCCCCGAAGTGTGGAGAGGTGGACCCGCGTGGCGTACAACGCCAAGGACATCACGGTTCTCAAGGGACTCGAACCCGTCCGCGAACGCCCCGGGATGTACATCGGAAGCACCGGTCCGGCCGGTCTCCACCACCTCGTCTACGAGGTGGTCGACAACGCCGTCGACGAGGCGATGGCGGGCTACGCGACCCGCATCGACGTCACGCTCCTCGCCGATGGGGGCTGTCGCGTCTACGACAACGGGCGGGGGATCCCCGTCGATCCACACCCCGAGTACCGGGGCAAGTCGGCGGCCGAGGTCGTGCTGACTGTGCTGCACGCCGGCGGCAAGTTCGGCGGCGAGGGCTACAAGATCTCCGGCGGTCTCCACGGCGTGGGCGTGTCGGTCGTCAACGCGCTCTCCAGCCGGCTCGACCTCGAGGTCCACCGCAGCGGCGCCAAGCACTTCCTCCGCTTCGCCAACGGCGGCAAGGTCCAGGGGAAGCTCGAGAAGAAGGGGACCATCAAGTCCACAGGCACGATCGTCACCTTCTGGCCCGACCCCACGATCTTCGAGGAGACCGAGTTCCGCGCGCAGACCCTCATCGAGCGTCTCCGCGAGATGGCGTTCCTCAACCAGGGCCTCGAGATCCGCTTCCGCGACGAGCGCGTCGACCCGGTGATCGCCCAGGACTTCAAGTTCTCCGGGGGCATCTCCGACTTCGTCAAGCACCTCAACTCGTCGAAGGACCCGTTGTTCAAGCGCGTGATCGCGTTCCAGGACATTGGCGGCGAGTACGACGTCGACATCGCGATGCAGTGGAACACCGGCTACTACGAGGGGATCCACTCGTTCGCGAACAACATCGCGACCACCGAGGGCGGGATGCACGAAGAGGGCTTCCGCAAGGCCCTGACGAACGTCGTCAACAAGTACGCCCGCGGCAAGGGCCTGCTGAAGGAGAAGGACGACAACCTCCTCGGCGAGGACATCCGTGAGGGCCTGACCGCCATCATCTCGGTGAAGCTGCGCAACCCGCAGTTCGAGGGCCAGACCAAGGCCAAGCTCGGCAACACCGAGATGCGGTCGCTGGTCGAGAAGGCCACCAACGAGAAGCTGGCCGAGTGGTTCGAGGAGCACCCGACCGAGGGTCGGGCCGCGGTGCAGAAGGCCACCCAGGCTGCCCGGGCCCGCATGGCGGCCCGCCAGGCGCGCGACCTCACCCGGCGCAAGTCGCTGCTCGAGTCGTCGGCGATGCCCGGCAAGCTCGCCGACTGCTCCTCGCGCAACCCCGAGGAGTGCGAGATCTTCATCGTCGAGGGCGACAGCGCCGGCGGCAGCGCCAAGCAGGCCCGCGACCCGCGCACGCAGGCGATCCTCCCGATCCGGGGCAAGATCCTCAACGTCGAGCGGGCCCGCGTCGACAAGATGCTGAAGAACGAGGAGATCCAGGCGCTGGTGCAGGCGATCGGTGCGGGACTCGGCGAGGAGTTCGACACCGACAAGATCCGGTACCACAAGGTCATACTTATGACTGATGCGGATGTCGACGGGAGCCACATCCGCACGCTGCTGATGACGTTCTTCTATCGGCAGCTCCCCGACCTGGTGAAGCGCGGCCACGTGTACATCGCGCAGCCGCCGCTGTTCCGGGCCGACCTCGGCAAGGAGCGCTACTACCTCAAGGACGAGGGGGCGCTGCGCGCGTTCGAGGGGGAGCACGAGGGCCGCAAGATCGAGGTCAACCGGTTCAAGGGCCTCGGCGAGATGGACTGGCACGAGCTGAAGGAGACGACGATGGACCCCGAGACCCGCACGCTGCTGCGGGTGTCGGAGGGCGACGCGGCCATCGCCGACGACATCTTCTCCCGGCTCATGGGTGACGACGTCGACTCCCGCAAGACGTTCATCCAGGAGAACGCGAAGGACGTGAGGTTCATCGATGCGTAGCGGAGCAGGCGTTCGCGTGCTGGCGATGCGGAGTGGAGCATCCGGAGGGCCCGATGCCTGACGACGGGCTGCAGGAGACGCTCGACAACGCCAACATCGAGCACATCGAGATCCAGGAGGAGATGGAGCGGTCCTTCTTGGACTACGCGATGTCGGTCATCACGGCCCGGGCGCTGCCCGACGCCCGGGACGGCCTCAAGCCCGTGCACCGCCGGATCCTGTACTCGATGTACGAGTCGGGCACCCGCCCCGACCGAAAGCACCGCAAGTCGGCCCAGACCGTCGGCGACGTGATGGGGAAGTACCACCCCCACGGTGACGCCGCGATCTACGACGCCATGGCCCGCATGGCGCAGGGCTTCTCGCTTCGCTATCCCCTGGTCGACGGGCACGGGAACTTCGGCTCGCCCGACCCCAACGACCGGCCGGCCGCGGCCCGCTACACCGAGGCCAAGCTGGCCCCGCTCGCCATGGAGCTCCTCGGCGAGATCGACGAGGACACGATCGACTTCGTCGCCACCTACGACGGTGAGAACGAGGAGCCGACGGTGCTGCCGGCCCGGTTCCCCAACCTGCTCGTCAACGGTGGCGGCGGCATCGCGGTCGGCATGGCCACCAACATCCCGCCCCACAACCTGCGGGAGGTCATCGACGCGACGATCCACCTCATCGACCACCCCGACGCACGCGTCGAGGACCTGATGGAGATCGTGACCGGTCCCGACTTCCCGACCGGCGCGCTGATCCTCGGGCGCGAGGGCATCCGCGACGCCTACCGGACGGGGCGCGGCTCGATCAAGATGCGCGCGGTCGCCGAGATCGAGGAGGCCAAGACCGGGCAGCGGATCGTCGTCACCAAGGTGCCGTACCAGACCTCGGTCGAGGTGATCGGCTCGAAGATCGCCGACCTGGTCAACGAGCGGCGGATCGAGGGCATCCGTGACATCCGCAACGAATCGGCCGGCGACCAGCACCGGCTGGTGGTCGAGCTCAAGCGCGACGCCAACGCCAACGTCGTGCTGAACCAGCTCTACAAGCTCACGCCGATGCAGACCTCGTTCGCGGCGAACATCCTCGCGTTGGTCGACGGCGTGCCTCGGCTGCTCTCGCTCGACCGCGCCCTGAGCGTCTACGTCGCCCACCAGGTCGAGGTGGTGCGGCGCCGGACCGAGTACCGCCTGCGCAAGGCCCGTGACCGGGCCCACATCCTCGAGGGGCTGGTCAAGGCCCTCGACATGATCGACGCGATCATCGCGCTGATCCGCGGCGCGGCCGACGTCGACACTGCCCGCCAGGGCCTGATCGCGAAGCCGTTCGAGTTCAGCGAGATCCAGGCCAACTACATCCTCGACATGCAGCTGCGGCGACTCACCCAGCTGGAGGGCCAGAAGCTGCGCGACGAGCTCGAGGAGCTGCGGGCGACCATCGCCGAGCTCGAGTCGATCCTCGCCGACCCGGCGAAGCTGCGCGGGGTCATCAAGACCGAGCTGAGCGAGCTGCGCGAGAAGTACGGCGACGACCGGCGCACGCTCATCACCAACGACAGCGGCGACATCGAGGATCTCGACCTCATCGACGACGAGGAGGTCGTCGTCGTCCTCACGCACCGCGGCTACATCAAGACGGTGGCGGCCGACGCGTTCCGGCGCCAGGGCCGTGGCGGGCGTGGGGTGCGGGGGAGTCGCAAGGACGACGACCACGTCGAGCACCTGCTCATGACCACGGCCCACTCGTACCTGCTGCTGTTCTCCAACCGCGGGCGTGTGTACCGCGTGCGCGCGCACGAGATCCCGATGAAGGAGCGCACCGCGCGCGGCCTCGCGTTGGTGAACCTCATCCCGTTGGCGCAGGACGAGCGCATCCAGGCCGTCATCGACACCCGCACCTACGAGGACGGCAACTACCTGTTCTTCGCCACCCGCAAGGGCACGGTCAAGAAGACCAAGCTCACCGACTACGACTCGGCGCTGCGCAACGGGCTGATCGCGATCAACCTCGCGGCCGACGACGAGCTGGTCAAGGTCGTCCAGACCAACGGGGCCAACGAGATCCTGATGGTCTCGGAGAAGGGCCAGGCCATCCGGTTCGCCGAGTCGGGGGTGCGCCCGATGGGCCGGGCCACGGCCGGCGTCCGGGGCATGAGGCTCCGCGAGGGCGACAAGGTCGTCAGCTGCGACGTCGTCGACCCGGGCACGGTGATGCTCTTCGTGAGCAGCAGCGGCCACGGGAAGCGCACGAAGGTCGACCTGTTCAACCCCCAGAACCGGGGCGGCCAGGGCGTGCGGGGCATGAAGGTGACCGCATCGCGGGGCGGGATCGTGGCAGCATTCACGGTCACGGCGGACGACGAGATTCTGGTCTTCTCGTCCGGCGGCAATATCATCCGTATGTTCGCCAAAGAGATCTCGTCCCAGGGTCGTGACGCAACGGGGGTACGCGTCGCCCGCGTGGCCCAGGGGGAGACCGTCGTAGCCGTCGCCCCCGTCCTCGAGGGTGACTCCGGAGAGGAACCCGACCGGGCATGACGACTCCCGACGACACCAACGAGTGGCGCAGCGCCTCGTCGGGGGCCACCCGGACGCCGCCGCGCACGC
>Ga0194121_10011407_pt1 | contig 10590 bp, 15 predicted proteins | sample TA2MahCa50mmetaG_FD_148609 | JGI IMG/M metagenome (GOLD analysis project Ga0194121, IMG submission 148609) | Freshwater microbial communities from Lake Tanganyika, Tanzania - TA2015020 Mahale Deep Cast 50m | ecosystem: Environmental > Aquatic > Freshwater > Lake | place: Tanzania: Lake...
AGAGTAAATACAATAAAATATTGTTTATATAGAAGGATATTCTTATGAATTTTGCAAGGTCAATAGAAAATCAATTGCAAGAAATAGAAACAGAAAAAGATGCCAAGAAAGTTATTGAGGCAACCGACAAAAAAACACCAAAAAACAAGTTTAACTATAATTATAAAAGAAAGAGGAAGAGAGCAGACAAAGTTGCCAAAAAAAGCAGAAAGATAAACAGAAGAAAATAAGATGAAAAAATTAGAATTAGGAGCAGGGAACAATCGCAGAGAAATGGAAGAGTATTACAATACTACTGTAGATATTGTGGGAAATCCAGACGTTAAATGTAATTTAGGTTTTGAAGAACTACCATTTAAAAATGATGTCTATGATTTAGTGCAAGCATTTGATGTGTTAGAACATATTCCTAAAGTAATATGGGATGCTCTTAATAAGAGAAGAACTCCATTTATTTTTTTGATGAATGAAATTTATAGAGTTTTGAAACCAAATTGTTCATTGATAATTGAAACACCCATTTCTGATTCTGCTTATCGCAGAGATCCAACTCATTGCAATCATTTGGCAGAAGATTGGTATCATTATTTTAAAAAAGAAAACAATTTGTATTACGATCAAGGTTTAGTTACTTGTAATTTTTCATTAATATCTAATGTAATGAGACCTTATATGTGGTCCGAAAAAGATATTATGAGAACAGAACTGAAAGCAATAAAAAAAATAGAACCCTCAATATAGTATAATTTAGTTGTGTGATACGATGATTCAATTGAACATCGAAATGATAACTCACTTTATATAAGGAGAATATAACATGGCAAATCTTATTAGATTTAATCATCTCAACAACCATTTTGATGATTTTCATACATTATTTCAACAATTGCAACATAATTTTTTTAATCAACTATCTAACACTTCTCTTATCGAAAAAGAAAAGAAATTTTCATATCCAAAAGTAGACGTAATTGACGAAAAAAACATGTTAGTTATTGAAGCTTCTGTTCCTGGTTTGGAAAAGGAGAATGTCGTCATTAACTATAGCAGTGGAGTGCTTTCTTTGAGAGGAGAATCTCGTAACAGTAACGAAAAAAATAACAATAATTATATGTGGAGAGAGCTTCATAAATCTTCATTCTATAGAGAATTTCATATTTCTGAAAAAGAATATGATTTGAATGCTATTGATGCTTCTCTTAAAAATGGAATATTGACTATCAAAATTCCAAAATTAGAATCAAATAAACAAGCGTTAAAGCCAATAGAAATTAAGGTAATTAATTAGAATTATGCAGTCACACAACTAATTTTAAACTATATTGAGGGTATTATATGTTAGAAATTCTTCAGTTTGTAATGAGTGATTTTTGGATCTTTTGCGGCACTGTTATTTTATTGACAATCACAGCTAGTGGCATATCTAGTTGTATCAATTCTATTAGAGGAAAGGGCGATTAATATTTAAAAAAGTTTTTTTAAGGGTTGTGGTGTTATGGAAAAAAAGTCATTTTTGCAACATAATGTTTTGGTTATTAATAAATTTTGGGAACCTGTTAATGTAACAATTGTTGAAGATGCTATTGGAATGATTTATAAAGAAATAGCAGATATTGTCATACACAAGTCAATAAAAGATAAATTTGATCGTATAGTCGCCAATAAATTCGAAATCGTGGATTATAATAGGTGGATCATTATTTCAGATAATCTTTCTGAACATCAACACAATATGATACATTCTGTAAAATATAAATATTTAGTGCCAGATATAATTTTGTTGAGAAAGTTTGGTAGTAGACCCAAGTATTATATTAAGTTGAGTAAATCATCGATATACAATAGAGATAAAGGAATCTGTCAATATTGTCGTGTGGCAGTATCAAAAGATATAGCAGAGATTGATCATATTTATCCAAAAAGTAAAGGAGGCGCGGCATCTTGGGATAATCTAGTGCTTTCTTGTCCTAAATGCAATTTTAGAAAAAAAGATAAAACTATAGCCGAAATTGGTTATAAATTGATAAGAAAACCTATTAAACCTACTTCAATAAATTTTAGTGATATATACAAGAAAGAATATGAGTTGTGGAGAAAATTTGTGGAAAAAAATGAAGATACTGATTATACAAACGAGTGAATATGATTTTTGTTCTGCTTCTTTAATTGAGGGATTGAATTGTCTTATTGCTAAGGGGGTAAAGGTAGAAATAAAGTGTAGCGAAAGAAGCAATTATGCTGCTACAAAATATTGGAACTTTTGTGATACAAATTCAGATTCATTGCAGAATTTTGGTGATGAATCTGATTTTGTGCTTATAACTTCCAACAATGGTGTAAAAGAAGGATTAATAAAAAGCAGTTGGGAAGATAAATTGGTTTATCTTGATGGAGAAGATAAGTATATCTATAATCGTAAACCAGAAGATTATTTGATATACTTTAAAAGAGAGATGAGGATAAATCAAGAACACGAACATAATGTTTTTCCTTTTCCATTTGCAGCTGAGAATAGATATTTTCATATCAAACCAGATTTTGAAAATTTTCATATACATAGAAATATATCTGTTTGTTGTATGTTCGGACCTCACGATTCAACAAAACCTTGGAGGAAGAACATAGAAGACAAGCTGATAGAGATGAATATACAAAATTCATTTATAAAAAATAATTATGACGGTATTTCTACTGTAGATATAGATACTGGAGGCAGAGATCATTCTTCTTATTATGCTACTTTAGCAAATTCAAAAATTGCTGTTGATGCATACGGTGCCTATGGTTGTAATGCTGGAAGATTTTGGGAGTCTTTGGCTGCCGGTTGTTTGCTGTTTACACAACCCATACTTATTCATATGCCAAATGCTTTTAATATTAATCATTTGATTCAATTTAGCAGTTCATCAACAATGGAAAAAGAAATAAAAGATTTTTTAAGAGACACAAAAGAAGCAAATAAAATGATGGTTGAAATTGCTAAAAATGGTTATGAACATTTACTTCGTTATCACACGACAGAAGCTAGAGCGAGATATTTTTTGGATACTCTGCAAAACTATTTAAGAGATAATTTATGAGCAAAATATTTTCACCACAAGATAAATTAATTGCAAACATAGAAAATGTAATTGAGTTTTTGAGAACGGGAAATACATCACCAGTTTTAGTAGAATTTGATCCTAGTAACATATGCAATCATTCATGTTCTTTCTGTCTTTCTTCTCATATTCATTTTGAGAAATTCAGAGGCACTTCTACTTATGATCACTCTGTTTTAAGTAGAGAAAAAATGCTAGAAATATGCAAAGATTTGATAGAAATGAAGGTGAAAGCTATTAACTGGACTGGTGGTGGAGAACCAACCATCAATCCTTCTCTAAAGGAAATTATTACTTATATTGGAGAAAATTCCCCAATAAAGATGGGCATGTTCACTAATGGCACCCTGTTAGACAAATTTGACTTGTTTGGAGTTATATGTAAGTATTTTTCTTGGTTGAGATTTTCCGTTGATGCTGGTACGGAGGATTCATATAATCAAATAAGAATTACCAACAAAAACAATAATTGGAATAAAATGTTGGAAAATGTTGGTAAATTAATTGAAGAAAAAAAACAAAGGAATTCTTATTTGGTAATCGGTGCAGGGTTTGTTATTACAGAATATAACTATAAAGAAGTAGTCGCTTTTGCCGATACTTTTAATCGTTTTGATGTTGATTATTGTCAATTTAAGCCAGAGATAACCGTAATAGAAAAAGGTGGAGAACAAGATAGAGTTAATTTTTGGAAAAATGAAGTGATGCCACAGTTAGTCATTGCTAAAGAGATTTTAGGTAACAAATATCAGATAAATCATTATAAATTAGATGATTTAGTTGATAATCCAGAAACATTTGGTAGAAACTATAAAAAGTGTTTGGGAAGTCAAATACAACCTTGCATTGGTGCAGACGGACATGTTTATATATGTCCTAATCATAGAGGTCATAAAAAGTATTCTTATGGAAATGTTAATGAAAAATCATTTAAAGATGTTTGGAATGACATGCAAGCAAGAAACAGAGTGAGGAGTATCATAGAGGATGTAGAATGTTTTAGCAATTGCACTGCTTTATGCAAACCTCATGAGGTTAATAAAAAAATGTGGGAGATAGAACAAAAATGGTCTTCTCTAAACGAAAATGATAAAATGTTTTATGAACAAGAAATGTTTTTAGAATCAAATAGAATCAAACCAATATTGACACATCCAGAATTTATTTAATTTATTCTTAACATATTTATTTTATAATATTTGTTTGCAAACACAATATTTGGAGATGTGTTGTGATATTAAAGGAAGGAATAGATCACTTAGATGCTTTAGAAATATCTAAATTTATTGATACAGTTAGGAAGTTAGCAAATAATGACAGTTCACTCGAAGTATCAATTAAATTTGATGGTAGTGCAAATTTGGGTTTTGGCTTAGATGAAAATGGAAAATTATATTTTGCTAGATTAGTTAAAGGACAGGCAGAAAAAAAGAGAAATCCAGATGCTTGGGCTAAAAAACCAATGTTCAACGCATTACGCGCTGCTACCGCTGCATTGCTTAACTCCAAAGAAATTATTGAAAAAAACTTAAAACCTGGAGATTATATAGATTGTGAAGTTCTATTTGAATCTATTCCAAATGCTATTGAGTATGGCAGTGATGCTATAATTTTCCATGATCAGAATTATGCTTTTTTGGTAAAAAAACTTAGAAAAATTTCTGGAAAAATAGATTTATACTTTTACGATCTGGAAGATAAAAAGATAGTAAAAAAAATAGAAAGAGTAGAATTTTTAGTATTAGGAAAGAGTGTAGTTAATACTAAGCAATACAAAATATCCGTGGCTGGAGATTTAGATCGTTTAGAAAACATTCTTTCTTCACCAAATAAAATATTCAAAAATATGAGCAATTTTCAAGTTTTGAAAATGAAGTCTCTTGGTGTTAATGCAGAAGAAATCAAAAAAGAAAAAGATCGTTTATCAGCATTGATTAAGAAGAGTCAGTTAAACATTAAAGATAAATTAATAGATCAATTGCTAAATAAATTGCCAGCTTCAGATATATCCCCACCACCAAAATTTGATAAAAAAGGAAACAATATTGCCGGTTCGTGGCCGGAAGGAGTAGTTATAAAAGACTTAGAAACTGGAGAAATGTCAAAAATAACCCATGTTTTTCCAGAAATAAACAAGTTCTTGTGGCATTATAGAGAAACAGCAATGAAAGGTACTGGTGTTGCTGGAGATTGGACACCAGGTATTATGGCAGAATTTAAAGAAAATGTGGCAGATCGTGTTTTTGGTATATCCGTATTGAAAACGCCAGGAATTATAAGTTACATTGAAAAAAGTTTTCCGAATAAACCTGCAAATGAAAAATTATTATTCTTTATGAAAAATAAGGGATTTAATTTTTCTGCTGTTAATAGCATTATTGGAAAATTTGATAAATTTATTAACATAGCATTAAAAAAATTGGAAGATCTTAAGAAAGAATTTGAAAGTGGCGGCGCAGAAAAAGTGCTATCAGTAAGAAAAGGAACTTTTCAAAGAGATGTTAAATACGATAAGATTCATATTAGGAAAACCCAAGAAACATTTCTCGAAGTTAGAGATGAATTGGATCGAATGTCTAACGCCATTCACAGCATTAAAGCAAGAACTAACGAAGGAAAGTCTGTGCAGTTACTTAGAATATTTTTGGGACAGAAAAACTTAAATAAAATTGCTGAGAATACTTTATTTAAAAATTTGATAATTAAATATTTATTCGAGGCAATTCGTGGAAAAAAAATTGGCGTTATTGTTGGCAGAATGCAACCACCAACTGCTGGTCATTATAAAATAATTGAAGAAGCGATGAAGCGAAACGATAAAGTATACTTGTTTTTAGCTGGAAACAAAGTATCTTCAGATAATCCAGTTCCTTTTGATTTAAGAAAAAAAATATTAAGTCATCTTGGTGGTAAAGTGATTATAAATAAGGCTATCACTGGATTTATACCAGATTTAGTGGATAAATTTATTAATACTAAAGAAGTTTCTATAATTAATATTTATTGTGGTTCTGATAGAGTTGCTGCATATGAAAAACAAACAAAACAAAATCAGCAATATCCAACAGAATATTCTTATAATGTTGTAGCAATTAAACGAGATGATAATTCAAAAGATCCTATAGCAAGAATATCTGGCACTAAAGTCAGAAACAGTATTAAGAACAATAATTATCAAGAATTTGCTGAAATGATGAGTAATAAGATTCCTTCTACAACAAAAAAAAGGTATTTTGATATGTTAAGAAAGTTGATTAGGTGATATTTATATGATTAATTTAGGCAAGTTACTTAAATTTGGGAGAAAAGAATTGAAATTTAAAAATCTATCGTCTTTAGTTGGTAAAGGAGCGCCATTAGTTGGATCTCTTTTATTAGGAAATGCTGGCGAAAAAGTTGGCAGCATGATTGCTTCAGTTTTGGGTGTGGAAAATAATCAAGACAAAATCATGGAGAAGTTGATTAGCGACCCAGATTCTTTTGTAAAAATTAAGCAATTGGAGCTTTCTCATAAAGAAGAGTTGCAAAAATTGCAATTGGCAGAAATGCAGGTGGTTACTGCTGATATTCAAAGCGCAAGAAATAGAGAACTAGAAATAATTAAAACAACAGGAGAATCAGAGTGGCATATGCCAGCTTTGGCATGGTTTATTACTGCTGGTTATATCGGTTTGGTATTTACATTAGTGTTTGTGACAATTCCAACAGATACTAGTGGAGCTATTATGATGTTGTTTGGTTCTCTTTCGACAGCATGGGGTGCCATAGTGTCTTATTATTATGGTAGTTCTCACGGTTCATCCAAGAAAGATGAAGTTATTGCAAATTCTTCTCCGATAAAAAGTGATTTAGATGTTGGTTGATCATAATAGCTATTTTTATTTATTAGTTGCTATTTTTTGGTGTAATTGTTATATTATTGGTGTAGAATAATAAAACTAAAGGAAGAGGTGGTTATGAATTCTTTAGTAAAAGAAAATAAAAATGAAAATAATTCAGAGCAAGAAGAACAGCAAAATGAAAATGTTAATTTGATAAATAATGATTTACTTGTTTCAAAAATTTTTGATGATAGAAAGATAATTTTTAATTCTACAGTAGATGAGCAGACTATAACTCATGCATGGTTACAATTTGAGTGTCTTAAGAAAAAAGATTCTTCGCCTATATTCTTTTACATTAATTGCTCTGGTGGAAGTACTTATGACGTAGGTTTTTTTATTGATTATATGAGATCTATAAATATACCAATAGTGACTATAGGTATGGGATGTTGTTTGTCCGCAGGATTTTTATTGTTAATATCTGGACATTATAGGTATGCATATTCCAAAACAGCTTTAATGATTCACCAAACAAGCATTTCATCTCCAATGATGACATTACCAGCATTAAGAAATTACGTTGATGTTTCAGTTAAAGAAGAAGACGGGTTTATCAACACAATGGTTAGTCAAAGTTTTTTAAATAAAAAAGAAATATATGAAAAAATGCATAATAAAGATTGGTATATGTCAGCAGAGGAAGCAATTAAATATGGATTTATTGATGAAATAATTCATCCAAAGTGGAACATAAAAAACAAACAAGAATTGTTGACGAAATTTGATAAACAACAATTGTCTATTCTATAATAGAAAGGTAAAAAGTGGGACGCACTTTAAAGAGAAACGAATATTATGACGATGAAGATAACAAATTTGATCGTAAAAAGAGAAACTTCAAGAAAATTCGCAGCAATATTAAAAATAGATTAAAAAATATTGATATCAATACTCTTGATAAAGATGGAGATGAAATGGAATTATATTATGAAGAACAAGAATAATAAAACCATCTATCTTAGTTTCTTTAAGATCTTACAGGTTGTTGAATGATTATGTTGAGGAAAAGTAGTAACGGAGAACAATATGTTGCTTTAGATTTCGATGATACTACTTTTTATCGTTCTCATAGAGGATATCCAGAAATAGGACCACCTCTAAAAGATGTTATAAAAAAAGCCATTAATTTGCAAAAAGAGGGTTGGAAAATCATCATGTGGACATGTAGAAGTGGAGATGATTTACAACTGGCAATTAATGAAGCAAAAAAATATGGATTAAAATATGATGCAATAAATGATAATCCTTGGTTTATCACTAATAGTAGAAAAATGTACGCAACTATTTATGTTGATGATCGCGCGCCAGGAAGTATTGAATATTTTTTAAAAATGTAAGTAAAATTCTTTTGGAGAAAAACGTTGAAATTAGCAAAATTGTATGATAATATTATTTCTGAAGGTGTTTATGATCCTTTTATTTTTAAAGCTATAATAATGGCTGGAGGTCCTGGTTCTGGTAAATCTTTTGTTACTCAAGAACTTTTTGGTATACCTAATAATGTTGGGTTCAGTTTTCAAGGATTAAAAACAGTAAATTCTGATACTGAGTTTGAGCATTTTCTTAAAAAATTAGGAATAAATCCAGCAGATTTAATAAAAACTCCTGAAGAGGGAGGAATATCGGACGTAGATAGAGATTTTATAAGAGGCAAAGCTAAAGAAACCCATAACAAGAGAACGGAAAATTATCTTAAAGGAAGATTGGGTATTATTATTGACACAACTTCTGATGAAATAAGTAAAGCAAAAAAAAGAAAAGAAAAATTAGAAGAGCTAGGTTATGATACATATATGGTATACGTCAATACTTCTTTAGAAACTGCACAAGCAAGAAATTTAAAAAGAGGCAGAAGGTTAAAACCAAAAGTGGTTGAAGAAATATGGCACGCGGTGCAAAACAATAAAGAAGCGCTTAAAAATTTGTATTCTCCTAATTTTATCATTGTCAATAATGATAAAAAACTTGATCCTGGTGAACAATTTGATGCTTTGATTACTAAAGCGGTGAAGAGTTTTATAAAAAGACCAATAACAAATCCAATCGCAAAAGAATGGATTAAACAAGAATTGGAGAAAAAGAAGAGAGGTTAAAATGGAAGAAGGTTATGTATCTGTTGAGATAGAGTTAGATAATGATTTGTTGCTTCAGTTGGCGCTTATGGCGCATAGAAAAGATATTACTCTTAATCAACTCATTATAGACATATTAAAAAAAGAGGTTGAAAGGTTAGAAGAGCAAAACAACACATAGTTTAGATCGCACTGTAGAATGATTATACTAATGTAGTATAGAGTATAGCAGTTGATTGCATTGTAAGTATGGAACTCACCCAATACGCATTGTTTAACGAAAGGAATTAGCTATGGCACTAGATACGGCACGTTTAAGGAAATCCCTCCAGATGTTACAAAATCCAAAGGAAGCAAGAAAAAATAACGATAATCAGACAGGCTTAGTAAAACTACCAAAGGGAGATTATCTTATTCGCTTCACAACATATAAATATGAAAAATCAGTTCCTTTCAGAGAACTTCATTTTCATTATGGAGTTGGAAAGAAATCTATTCTTTGTCCAAAAAGAATGTACGATGAGAATTGTCCTATTTGTGATTTTGCTTTTGATATATGGAACAATTATAAGGCTAGCGGTGATGAATCATTAAAGGAAACATTTAAAGCGATTATGCCAAAAATGAGAATCTACGCGCCGATTTTGGTTAAGCAATCTTCTATTAATCAAGACGTAGTTAATCTTAAAGAAATTAAGTTTTGGGGTATGTCTCAAAAGACTTATGAGGAAGTAATAAACGAAATTGTGGCAGCAGATGCAGAAGGTGTTGACGTAACCGATCCCAAAAATGGTTTGGATTTCATTATCAAAATGGATACTACAATGGGAAGAAATGATCGTTTTCAAGTTAAGAGTATCAAAAGTGCAAGAAAACCAACACCGCTAGCCGTTGGAACTGCAAAGGACATCGAGTCTATTTTAGATACTTGCCCAAATATCGAAGATATTTTTAAGCCAACTTCAACCAAAGAAATCGAAGAGGCATTAGAGATTTTTGTCGATCCGCGCAAAGCAGAAAATGATGATCGTAAAATTGATAGTCCAAAAAAAGGTTCAGTGAAAGATTTTAGTTTATTTAAAGCTGATAGAGATGTTGATGCAGAAATAGACAAAAAATTTAAAATGCTTGAAGATGAAGCAGAAAAAGAAAGTGAAGCTTAATTAAATGGCAAAAAAGAAATTGCTACATGAAGAAATCGCAGAATTAGATCCATCAGACGAAAATTCAGAAATAGCAGATTTAATTGTCAAAGATTTGAAGAAAAGCCTAGGAGATGTTGCTTATATATTTGGTGACGATGAATCTCCTTCTGAAGTAAGCGAATGGTTGTCAACCGGTAACACACAACTTGATATGTCTATTTGTAACAATCCAGAGTTGGATGGAGGAATACCAGTTTCTAGATTGGTGGAAATATATGGAGATGCAGCAGTAGGAAAAAGTCTTCTAGCATATCAAATATTGTCATCATGTCAGAAAAAAGGCGGCATAGCAGTATTAATAGATACTGAAAATTCTGCTAACTTGGAT
>Ga0194121_10011409_pt1 | contig 10588 bp, 8 predicted proteins | sample TA2MahCa50mmetaG_FD_148609 | JGI IMG/M metagenome (GOLD analysis project Ga0194121, IMG submission 148609) | Freshwater microbial communities from Lake Tanganyika, Tanzania - TA2015020 Mahale Deep Cast 50m | ecosystem: Environmental > Aquatic > Freshwater > Lake | place: Tanzania: Lake...
GATTTATGCCTTTAGGGATTTAAGAACGGCGAAATTACATCCCCTTCAGCTGCCTGAGCCTGTCCTCCAGGTGATGGAGATCGGAATAGAGGACTTCGCGGGGCTTGGAGCCCTCGAATCGTCCCACAATACCGGCAGCTTCTAGCTGATCTATCAAACGACCAGCCCTGGCATAACCTATCGTCATGCGCCGTTGAAGTAAGGAGGTCGACCCCTGCTGGTACTGCACCACCATTCGTGCGGCCTCGTCAAACAACGCATCTCTCGTGGTTGAATCACCATCACCGGCAGAACCCCTGTCTGATTCCGGATCCTTAACTTCTGGAAGTTGAAAGGCGGTTGGATAGCCGTTTTGATCCCCTATGAAATCGCAGACAGCTTCCACCTCCGGAGTATCTACAAAAGCACATTGCAGACGAATCACGTTGGACGAAAGTGAAAGCAACATATCTCCACGCCCCACCAATTGCTCAGCACCACCGGTATCGAGAATAGTTCGGCTGTCAATTTTAGAGCTAACCTTGAAGGCAATTCTTGCGGGGAAATTCGCCTTAATAGTGCCTGTGATGATATTGACTGAAGGACGTTGGGTCGCAACAATTAAATGTATTCCTACGGCTCTTGCCAACTGTGCTAACCGCGTAATAGGAAACTCTATTTCCTTCCCAGCCGTCATGATCAAATCTGCAAATTCATCAATTATAACAACAATATATGGCAGATAACGATGCCCTACGGATGGCGGTAAACGTCTCTTTCGGAATTTGGTATTGTACTCAACCAGGTTGCGAACCTGCGCGTCTTTGAACAAATCATAACGCATATCCATTTCAACGCCTAAGGCATTCATGGTTTGAACAACTTGCTGGGTATCCATAACAATGGAGTCTTCGCTGTCAGGCAAACAAGCCAGAAAATGCTTTTCAATACGCCTAAACAACGAAAGCTCCACCTTCTTAGGATCCACTAAAACAAATTTCAGTTCACTCGGATGCTTTTTGTAGAGCAGCGATACCAAAATGGAGTTGATCCCCACCGATTTACCCTGCCCTGTGGCGCCAGCTATAAGCAAATGAGGCATCTTGGTCAAATCCGCGACATAAATTTCATTGGAAATCGTTTTGCCCAAGGCAATAGGTAATTCCATGTCGGCCGTCACAAAACGATCCGAGGCAAGCATACCCCTCATCCCCACCAATTCCTTGTTTTGATTGGGCACTTCGATTCCAACCGTGCCTTTGCCAGGCATAGGGGCGATAATACGTATTCCTAAAGCCGCCAAACTAAGCGCAATGTCATCTTCTAAGTTTTTGATCCGAGAAATACGAACCCCTGCGGCCGGTATGACCTCGTAAAGAGTCACCGTAGGGCCAACCGTAGCTTTGATTTTCTCGATTTCTATGCCATACTGTCTAAGAGTGACCACGATTTGATCTTTGTTGGCCTCCAATTCCGCCGCATTAATTTGAACCTTGCCCTGAGCGTGTTCCGCTAATAAATCCAAGGTTGGGTAACGGTATCCGGACAAGTCCAACTTGTGATCGTAGAGTTCACTCTCGCTCAATGCTACAGTATGGGCATCGGCAATGGCTTCCTCTGCATCCGGTACCGCCACTTCCATATCCCCAATCTTCCCAGTTTTGACCCAATCGGACGAATCTTCATCAAGAGATTCGGATCCCAAATCCGCCTGGTCCACCGTCAATTGATCCAAAGACTCCAACTCTGCAACATTTTGTTCCGCAAATCCGTGTCCAGGTATTTCAGAATCTAGGTCTTGAGAGGAGCGTTCAACCCGTCTTTGCTCTCCGGAATTAGGATAAAGCAAGGAGGGATCGGCTCCATCGGAAGCATCGACGACGGTACCCGTTGATGAGGAATCCATAGGTTCTATAACCGAAGCTAGCGATTTCCTCCATAAAGTAGGCCATTGAAGTCGTTTATCAAATTGAATAAGATACCAAGCAAACCAATAACCGGCCAATGCTAGACCTGCTCCAACCTTCCCCGCAAATCCACAAATCCAATCCGACACAAAATTTCCGAAAGCCCCACCCCAAGGAAAATCTTGCGGCCAAACAACATGAAGGAAAAAAGAAAGTGTTACGGATATCGTTGAGGCCATCCACAAAGCTTCCACTCCTCTTGAAATTAAATATACCTTGAATTCTGCAAATAGACACTTTAGTCCCAATAACAAAACCCAAAACCATAACAACAAAACGCTAATCCCCCAACCTCGGTACACCGTCCAATGCCCCAAAAAGGCGCCGAAACGGCCCAGCCAATTTTCAGCCTTCTGATCATCGTTTATCAAGTGGATCCAAGACTGATTATGAAACAAACTCTGGTCTTCTCTCCAAGTCATGGTGTACGATACCAAGCCCAAAATCCATCCTGCAGCGATTATCAACACCAAGGTCCCAACCCCGGTTAGGAAAGTCGTGTTCTCCCAAAACTTCCAAGAGAACCCCTGAGCAGCCCCAATCTTTCCTTTGGAGGACTTTTGACTTGCAGTGGCTTTACCGCTTCCCCCCGATGCGCCAGAAAGGGTTTTCACCGATTTTTGAACGGATGGGGGAGCAGGTCGAAGGGTATTGGGAGGCACCCTCAAAAATAAGCCCAGAATTAACGGTACAGCACCTGCAGTAGGGTCTGACCTACTGCTTTAAGGGTACGCTTTGAAACAATGTCGATCTTATCCCCGCGCGTATGCCAATGCGGCGGAAATCCTGTGCCACCCTCGGATCGCAAATCAATGATATCCACCATTGGGATACCAGCCATCGTATTGACATAATAGTGGTCATCGGTGACCGGCTGACATGAAACCGAAACAAACAAATCTCCATAACCCAAGGCCTGTGCCTTCTGCCAGATTTGGCGAGTCCATTCTGGTGCGAATTGAAGGGAATGCCCTTCCCAACAAAAGCGAGCATCCGCAGCCCCCACCATATCCAGTAAAATTCCTTTGGCTGCCCTGTATCCTGCTAAGTGAGGATGCTTGGACCAATACTGGGCCCCAATACCATAGGAATCCTTGACCTCTGAAACCCCGTAATCTTCCAAATCAAAAAAAACAAGGTCAACCCCTATATCCTCCGGCAATGAATCCAAATGCCTGCTCAATTCCAACAAAACTGCTACCCCCGAAGCACCATCGTTCGCCCCATCAAAAGTTGCTTTAGGCAACAGCAGATCCATATCGGCCACGGGTCTTGTATCCCAATGTGCCGCAAGAATTATACGCCTTTCGGCCTTTGAATGCAGCGAAGCAATAAGGTTACGCATTTCAAAAGTCTTCCCATCATACATGGTTAATCGTTCCTTCTGCTCAATAACGTGAAGACCACGATGCTTTAATAATTGGACCATCCAATCCCCACATTCCCTATGAGCTTTGGTGCCTGGGATTCGAGGGCCAAAAGAAACCTGCCTTTCAACCCAAGCCAGCGCAGAGTCCCCCTGAAAATCAGGAACCGAGATCGTAGGATATTCCGTAACGACTGGTTGAGGATCCATCCTATCCTCCTTCTCTTCCCAACGGCAGCTTTGCGAAATTACGATACCCAGTAGAGACGATATCATTAGGATAAAAAGTAACTTCCTCAACGGCATGCCCTTAATTTTCAAACTAAAAAATCCCATTATCTTAACACATGAACTGTTAATATCCTGAGGCCAATTAACCCAAAGACCATCGGCTACCCTCCTTATCGTCCATAACCTTAATCCCTGCTTCGTTGAGGGCATCCCGGATCAAGTCGCTTTGGGCCCAGTTCTTGGAGTCTTTGGCCTGTTGTCTCAAATCCAGAATCAATTTCATAGACGCCTCCAAAGCAGAACTCAACGACGTATCGGAAACCTCATCGGATAGATCAAATCCGAGAATGTCCGTAACATAAACTTTGACCTTTGTCTTTAAGTCATCCCAATCGGCTGGAGAAACCACAATCTTCCCTGACTTCACGGTCTGAAATTCATTCAACAATTCATAAACTAAAGCAATCAAGACTGGGGTATTGAGGTCATCATTTAAGGCAGTCTGTGCTTTGGCTTCAAACAATGTTGAATTTAATAAACCTTCTAGTCCGGGCCGCGTTCCCTGCCTTTTATGGGAGTGAGTAACTGAATGTGCCTCTGATTTAACAGGGTTGTAAGCCAACAACTCCTTAAGCCCTTGAACCCATCGCTTATAGCCTTTGGCAGAAGCTGAAAGTGCGGAATCGCTAAAATCCAAGGTGCTGCGGTATTGCGCTTGCAGAATAAAAAATCGTATACTCAATGGATCATAAGCCTGCGACAGCAGCGGATGAGTGCCAGCAAACAAATCATCTAAATTAATAAAATTATCAAGAGACTTACCCATCTTCTGACCATTGATGGTGACCATGTTGTTATGAACCCAGTATCGGCAAGGGGCACAGTTGTGACAAGCCGTTGTTTGAGCGATTTCGCTTTCGTGGTGAGGAAAAAGCAAATCCATACCACCTCCATGGATATCAAAGGGAGCGTCAAGGTACTTCACCCCCATCGCTGAACATTCGATATGCCATCCCGGAAAGCCCTGTCCCCAAGGCGAATTCCAACGCATGATATGTTCCGGTTCAGCGTTCTTCCACAAAGCAAAGTCTTCGGGCTTTCGCTTCTCGGACTGACCCGCCAAAGCCCTGCGCTCGTTACCAGCCCCTGCCACCAATTCATCCACCACCCGACCCGACAAGACCCCGTAGGGATACTTTAATCGATAGGCTTCCAAGTCAAAGTACACCGACCCGTTGGACTCATAGGCAAAACCTTTGCGGATAAGCCCTTCGATCATTTCAATTTGCTCAGGTATATGCCCGGAGGCCCTCGGCTCTATAGATGGAGGTTGATTGCCTAACAAATCCATCGCCTTGTGAAAAGCAAGGGTATAAAGCTGAACCAACTCCATGGGCTCCTTTTTCTCCAACCTTGCTCTACGGGCAATCTTGTCTTCCCCTTCGTCCGCGTCGTCCACCAGGTGACCAACATCTGTAATGTTACGGACATAACGAACCTTGTACCCTAAATATCTCAGATACCTGTTTAGCACATCAAAGGTCACATAGGGCCTCGCATGTCCAAGATGGGGTGCGCCATACACCGTAGGACCGCATACATACATCCCCACATGCGGGGGCCTTAAAGCCACAAAAGGCTCCTTGGTTCTGCTTAAAGTATTGTAAAGGTGCAAAGATTCCTTGGCAAGAGATTCAGAAAAAGTGGACTGGCGCATGGGTTATCAATGACGGCAAAAATAACCTTTTATCGGCCCAGCACCGCCACCAGCGGATAATGGTCCGAATACCGAAGCTGCACAACTTCATGAGACTGAATGGGGAAACGTGGGTCTATCATGATATGATCAATTCGAAAACTCGGAAAACCACGAGCATAGGTATTTCCCATTCCCTTGCCTTTGCGTACAAAACTGTCATCCAGCTTGTCCTGTATGCGGTTAACGGTGTAGGAATAAGGCAAATCATTAAAATCTCCCGTGACCAACAAAGGGTATGGTGAACCATCCATGAACTCCTTGATTTTATGGGCTTGCTCGGCACGAAGCCTGGCGCTTGACACAATTTTACGTAGAATTCCTTTGATCGTCCTTTGGGAACTGTCATTTTGCAGATCTAAGGTGCGAATCGGACCTAGCTCCGGTGGAGAAATCCTATTGGAGGCCAAATGAAGATTCAACCAACGCAGGGTATCCTCAGCCAAGAGAATATCGGCCCACATCATACCCCCATTATGACCAGGCTCACCGAGATTCTGATAACCGAAATTCAGCACCGGTCTCCTTGTCAGCATCACCATGCCCCCTACCCATGTCGTCAAATGATCAGATTCTGCATGAACGCGTTCTCCTCCCTTGTGGCGGAGGCGGTTGGAATCAGCGGAAAAATTAGCATCCAGAGAAAGTAGAAAAGACCGCCGTTTGACATCCTGGCCTATCATAGTGTAACCTCTCAAGCCTGGATGAAGCATCAAACTTCTTAAAACATCGGGTCGGTTAGGCTCCCAACTGATAAAGTCTTGCAGGCCGACCAAATCCGGTTGAACCACATTAAGCAACTTGATCAAAAAATCCCTTGAAGAGGAAAGAGGTTTGGACGACTCCTCTAGGGCATCTGGATACCGGAAAAACCCTACATTGTACGAAATAACTTTCCACTGCTTTGTAGAATTAGGCAGATTTGAGTGAATCTCCCCTTGAATCAACGCTTGAGTATACAACGCACCGTCCTCGGACAAAGACCCATGCCACCAAACAGGATGTACCCGAAATCCCAACGCCAACACTGCCAAAGAAATCCAAAAACGATGATTCTTTCGCAAAATCCATAACACCGCACAAGCGATAAGCCCTATGAGCAGCGGATAATACAAGAACCCTACCAAGGCCAGGGGTGCAAACCACCGCGGATCTAGCCAAGGAATTGCATAAACTCCCAACATACCCAAGGCCAACAAAAGGTTAATAGCAGTCAGTGTGGCGCGCAACCCGTTCCAAAGGAAATTCGCTTTGGATCTTAGGGACGATGATACTGGTCGAGCCATAGTTTTTCACTTGATTTCAACGATGCAAATCCGCTTTTTGAAATTTTGTCCAACAGACGATCGGTTTCGGCTTGGATAAAGATGGGATCCTTGGGATCACGGCTTGGTATTTTCCGCCCGGCTCCCGAACCCCATTGGGGAAGCCATCTTTGGCCCTGTAGGTAGCGCAGATAACCCCAACCCCACAAAGCTCCTCCAAGATGCGCCCAATGCCCCCCAGAATTGGCAAAAAACAACCCTGCAACAACATACAAGGCCATAGCAAGGCCTAGCCAACGTAATCGAATCGGTAAAATTCCAAACAACCTTATCTCAAAATCCGGGGCTAGCAGGACCGATGCCCAGAAAAACGCCATCACCGCAGCGGAAGCCCCGAACAGAGGAGACCCTGTCTGGTATTTTTCAAAACCACCCATGGTCCACCATAGCGGTAATCCTGTTCCCAACCAAAATAGCAAAGCCCCAGCAAACGCACCCCCCCCGTAAAACATCAAGATCACTCGTTGTCCCAAAAACCCAACTAAAAACTGAGCTGCCCAATAAAACAACAAGATATTCCATAACAAATGCCAAAAATCTTTCTGACTTACCGAATACGTAAGCAAGGTCCATGGCTTCCCAAGCCATTGAATAGGATCTGGCGGCAACGCCATCCATTCAAGGAAACCCCATCCGGTGCTTGGCATTGAAGACATCCATAAGGCTGTGAAAACAATGATATTGATTGCAATCAATCGTTCAATCCAGCCCCAGCGATACCAAAAGGCACGAGCGTCGTTCACAAGGTTAGAACCTTGCCTCATCCCCAATTTGTATCAACACGCCGAAACCAGCGAACCATCGCAAAGCCAAAAAACATACCACCAAGATGCGCAAAATGAGCCACATTATCGGCTGGATTGGCTTCAAATGCCGCAAATAGTTCAAAGGCGATGTACATCATCGCAAGGTATTTGGCCTTGACCGGCAAAAAGAAGAAAAGATAGAGGTAGCTGTTAGGAAACATAAACGCAAAGGCAATCCATATCCCTGCAACGGCCCCGCTCGCTCCTATAATATTTAGATTTAGATCCTCGATCCGTAACGATTCTGGTCGTATATCCTTCAAGAAAACGACCAAATAATGCAAAAAGGCGGCACCAATCCCAGCCACCAGATAAAAAATCAGAAATCGTGATGACCCCCATACATTTTCAAGAATACTCCCGAACATCCAAAAAGAAAACATATTAAACAACAAATGTTCAAGATTACCGTGCATGAACAAATGAGTCAAGGGTTGCCAAAAGGCAAAGGCCTTGGAGCCAGGAATATGCATTCCCAAAACATCTATCAAGTTCACACCAAGACTTGTCTTTAACACATAAGTTCCCAAATAACAAAGGCCGTTGATTATAACGATGTTTTTAACCACCGGTGGAAGGAATTCAAACCTTCCAGGGCTAATTGAATTACTCATGCAGCATTAGTTTGAAATTCTATTATCAAAAGTAGAGTCAAATAAAGTATACGGATCAACAACCCGTAATATAAGCCGTCCCTCAGAATCGGTGAGGGGTAAACGGTCTTTGATTCTCGAGCGAATCGCCATGCTGATTTGCTTCGGGTTGCTTGCATCAAACAAGGCGGGAACCGATGCGATACCTCGACTTCGAGCAAGATATCCTATAATCTCGGAACGCTCCGGCAAATGACCCTCCGCAATGCAGGAGGCCAAGTGCTCCAACAAATCAAAAACCTCTGCCCATGAACTCTCTGAAGGCATACCGACTACTTTGACTTCGTCAACCTGAATAGAGCTAACCGACGCAACTTGATCTTGTAACCCCTCCTCAAATTCCACCCCCAGAGGCACGGCACAAGCCCTAATCTCTTGAAAATATCCTCCCCGAGGTAAGGTCCACGGTTGAACATGCAGGTTGAATCCTCCTTGCGAAGGTCTAAAGATGTTATCCAAGTCCTTCAAGAGCTTTTCCATTTTCATCACACCGTGCAATACCGGAACATTCACGATAAACAAGTGACGTTCGGACATGAAAACCGCCCATAGTCCACCAAGCATACGACCTTCATCTTCCCATGTTTGGTCCTCGGTCAAGAACTTGTCGCTTGCCTGCCAAGGATAGGAGTCAGAAGAAGCCTTCAAGATGGTTTGAGCATTCCAATAGGTCGCAGGGTCCGCATTGGCCCTGGGCATGCCTGGATCCGCCTCAAATGGATTATAGCGCGGATTCCACTGAACTGCAGGAGGCTGAATGTGAGTTGGTGCTGTACTCCCAACGCTCCATGAGTCCGGAAGCCTTTGGTTTTCAAAATCAAGGGATGGCATCATTTGAAATTGACCCAAAGATCGCCGAACCGCGGCCTTAAGGATGGCATAAATTCCCTTGTCTTCTTCAAATTTGACTTCAATTTTGGATGGATGTACGTTCACATCCATCTTGGACGGATCAACTTCCAAATGTAAAATATAAGCTGGAAAATGCTGCAGCGGTAAAATACCCTCCATCGCTGAAGACAAGGCATGTTGCAGGTAGGAATCCCTGAAATATCTTCCATTGACAAAGAGGTATTGGGCATACCGAGTTTTACGGCATGCAATTGGTTTAGCCACAAAACCTTGTATTTTAACAAGTTGAGTAGCCTCTCCGACCGGAAACAAAGCATCGGCAAAGGCCCTTCCCAACAATTGATGAATTCTTTGTTTTAAATTGGCGGGCTTGAGGGAATGAATGACTTTGTCCTGATGTTGTAACTCGAGTTGAAGTTCCGGTTTGGCCAAGGCCAATCGAATAAATTCATCTTCCAGGTTACGAAATTCTGTTTCGTCTTTTTTGAGAAAATTTCGGCGAGCGGGAACGTTGAAGAAAAGCGAGCGCACCGATATTCGGGTCCCCACCGAATGTGCAATTTCTCTTTGATCACCAACAAGTCCGCCTTCGCATTCCAGCACAAAACCGTTGGTCTCGTCACGATGACGACTCGCCAACTCCATCTGAGAGACCGCCGCAATCGAAGCCAAAGCTTCCCCTCTAAATCCGTAGGTGTTCAATCGGCTCAGATCCTCCCAATCCGAGATTTTGGAGGTGGCATGCCGCAAAAGAGCCTTGGTCGCCTGAGCAGCACGAATGCCCTTTCCGTTGTCCAACACTTCAATGAGGGTGCGACCTGCATCGCGGATTGAAACTTTGATGCTGCTGGCCCCTGCATCCACTGAATTTTCAAGCAGTTCTTTAAGCACCGAGGCCGGTCGCTGCACAACCTCACCCGCCGCAATTTGGTTGATTACCCAGTCGGGTAACAATTGGATTTCGTTCAAAAGCTCAGTTCCCGTCATTTCTGCCCTTGTTTAAAGCTTGTTTGTTCAGGACTGGCTTCGGAGAACCAAATAGCCGCCAACCAACCCATCCCGCGAACAATAGCAAAGCATAAGAAGCTTGACGCCATTCGGCATCCCCAACAAGTACCCCGCTCAACCCGAGTATTGCCGCGAACAGCCCCACAAAGCGCAAGCCCCCCAGATGACGGGTTGAACCTGGCTGGACCATAGAATTGCGTTTAAAACGTATCCTTTTGGTGTTCAAAATGCCATCAGCGCCTGTACTTGCCGCAGCCCTCAAATCCTCTTTGATGTACAAGGGCTTGTAATTGAATCTTTTGTACCGAGGCGTTTTGAAAAAGGAAACCAACATGCTCCCCAAAGTTACGGCTTGTGCTTGGAATGTAATTTTGAACTAAATTAGCGTTCTTATCAATCTCCATCTTTGTAAACTAATCCTTATGAATCTTGCCCTCCATACCCGTCACACTTTTTTTCAAACCATCATGACTGTGCTTTGCGGTGTTGCCTTCTTATGGCTTCCACAAATCACCAATGCCCAACCCGGTGGCCTGAAAGTGGGCGAAAAAGCTCCCGAAATTGTTCAAGCCGGCGTGGATGGTAAGGACCTTAAGCTTAGCGGTCTCAAAGGCAAAATGGTCCTCATTGACTTTTGGGCTTCCT
>Ga0194121_10011410_pt1 | contig 10588 bp, 8 predicted proteins | sample TA2MahCa50mmetaG_FD_148609 | JGI IMG/M metagenome (GOLD analysis project Ga0194121, IMG submission 148609) | Freshwater microbial communities from Lake Tanganyika, Tanzania - TA2015020 Mahale Deep Cast 50m | ecosystem: Environmental > Aquatic > Freshwater > Lake | place: Tanzania: Lake...
TTTACCCAAAGGTGTTCCCCGCGATAAGAGTTCATGTATGGGGTGGATTTGGTTCACAACTTTTTGCACTGATAATCGCAGATAGATTGCTCACCAGAACACGGCTAAGGAGAATATCGATCGTTTTTCATTCTTCCGGAGTTACAGAACGAAAGTTGGAAATTCCAAGAATGTGGCTTGATAATTTCAGGATTGTGCAAGTTGCGGATTATCAGAAACAATCCTCTCGTAACATAGACACAAATAGAAAAACCATGTTCTTTACGCTTCGTGAAAAACTAAAGGATTTTTTGAGTTGGTCAGGGTTAGCTGCTACTTCCAACTCAGAGGAAGAATTCTTAAAACTTAGGCCTTGGGTTCTCTCCATTCGCGGCCACTACACTCGAATACATCTGAAGGAATCTGAGATTCGTGAACTTATGTTGAAATTTGAGTTGTCGATGGACATGCCTACAATGAATGCAATTGCTATCCATTACCGGCTCGGAGATCTTATGACGCTAGAGAATAAGGGAATTATCAGCCCTTATAGAATTGTTAATACTTGGAAGAATTGCATGAAGACTGAGTTACCGTTGCAAATCTTCTCTGATGGTATTAGGCAGGATTTTGAGAGAGTATGGAAAGAAGCGGAAGGTCCGCAAGGCGTGGAATTCAATAATCTCTCTCCCATTCAAACTATCCAGTCTTGTTTCAAAGTTGAAGAGTTTTTAGGAACTAACACTAAATTGAGTCTTTGGATTGCGATATTTCGATCTGAACTGTCGTCTAAACAAACATTTATTCCTACCGAAATTCAACATCAATTAGATACCTTGTTGAAGCTACAGAATTCGGGAAAGTCAATTCACGGCTACTGAATTTCAGAATTTCAGGTTAAATTCTCGAGAAGTTCGGGGAGTGGTACAAGCAACAATTTTCCCCGATGTGGCCATTTTCTAATGATTTCCTCCGCATGATTCCAGGCCAGTATTAGGCAGGCATCATACTCAGTCTCATCTAATTGTCGGAAATCTCTGATTGGTATTCCAGTCAACGCCATCTCTCGTCCAATTCTCTCGGGAGACTCGTCGAAAACCGCGTTAATATCCTCTGCTCTCGGAAATTGAGCTAAAATCATATTCCCGCGACCTGACGCTCCGAATCCTACAACTCGTTTACCTTCAGACTTAAGAACATCTAACTTCAGCCTGGTGGCTCCAATTGCACTTAAGAAATCATTGACTCCGGCTTTGATTTGTTCAACGGTTAAGGTAGTCACACCCTTGAAAACTTCAGCAGTAAATTCTCTTGCGTTGTTCTTTTGGAAAATAAGCCGATAAGAATTTCCGTGCGATTTCACTATTTCGACATCGACCAAGAAAAGTTCGAATTGACTTAGTAGGTTATTAATTGAACGCAAATCATAATAGTAACGATGCTCGTGATATACAAAGTCAAAGGTTCGCAATCTAACAAGTTCGGGCCAAGCCTGTACTTCGACTATAAAAAAACCCCCATTTTTGAGGGCTAAAGACACACCTCTACTAACTTTTCGAATTTCAGAAATATGAGCAAACGAATTACAAGATATTATTACATCGAAGGCATTCTCCAATCCATTTCTGGACACAAAGTCATCCGAGAAAAAGTCGCAATATATCTGATGTCCATTAGAGATTGCATAGCTTGCAACATTCATAGCTGGATCTACGCCTTCTACCTGCATTCCCTTACTCCTTAATTTATCCAACAAAGTTCCATCATTGGAACCAATTTCCAAAATTCGCAGATTGGTAGTTCTTAGTTTTTTCACTACCCAGTCAGCCAATTCTTCAAAATGAGAACTCATGGCAAATCTTGAGAGATATCGGTAGTCACTAAAGAGCAACTTGTCATCAACACATGGACTAATTTGTACAAGTTCACAATCTAAACATTGCTTCAATTGCATCGGAATCCTATATTCTTCTGATACCTCACCGGGTTTCGGAAAATAACCTGCCAAAGGCGAGTCGCCAAAGTCGTGTAGAAGAATTAAGTTCTGTGAGAGGCAGGATGCGCATATCTTCACCTCTTCATAATGTTTCATACCTTCACAACACCTTTCTTATCAAGAAACTCACGACAGACTCTGGCAATTACAGCCTTTTCACATCTTGCCCACCAAGATCCTTTTGTTCAAGGATGCCTAAGGCATTATCTGGCCCATAAGCCAAATTATACCTTGCAAATATCTTCTGTTTAATACTTGAGAGCTCCAACTGTAATTTGCTTACTTGCTTTTTCCGCTCACTTCGTAGAGAATTCTTCTATCAAGATATTGATCCAAAATACTTTGAGTCTTTCCGAAATCTATTATTGCATACTCTGATAACAAATAAATGACCTCACTTCTTTTCCTAATATGCTCTTTGCTAACCCACCACTCGGTAACGCACAAGGATTGATTCCACCCCCTATGTTGGACCATTCTATTTTACCAATTCCTTACCCAATATAGTCCTTTTATAGTTGTTACCAGGCCACTTGCTACAACAGCAAATTCTCCAGCAACTTCATATATATAGGGACTTTCGGCAATTGCTAGTCTTGAAAAACCTCCAAAATTGACTTCATGGTATGACTTCTCATGACTCTATACATACTAGCGCGAGTCATTTCTTTATTCATAGGTTGCACAAGATGATTATTAAGTTGAGCGAGAATATTTCTTTCAAAATTCTGATATCTGTATATATTTCAGTATGCAAATACTCCTGTGGTAATTTTTCAATATTCACAGATGCCTAAAACTTTTCCACCTATTGAAGCAAGTTCAACGTTGGACTTGAGATTCTTAAGCATGGTGTCTATTTCACTCTCTATAGGCATTTCTTCATCTGCAAGAGTTGTCGCAAACTTGGACGTAATAGAATCAGGATCAATTCCAGCTCTTTTTCTGTAACTTACCCCAGTAAGTGCTTGTAGATCATGTTATTGCTGATTGAGTTTTCGGGTATTCTGTTTGCTATTGTAAAGAATGATGAACCTAAAGGGTTGCTTCTTCCATACATCAAGAGAGTTCAATAATTCTGAATTCCGATCTCGGGAAAAGACAACTATGCCTGGTTTTCCTTTTCCTTGGTTCATTGCATGAGACGCCATAGTTAAGACGCTACAATGGAGGGGTGGGTAACACGGAACATTCACCTGATTTCACTATTGTGGGCTCATCCTTCCTCATAACTGGAGGCACAGGGTCATTTGGGATCACCATGACGAATGCCCTTTTGCAAAATGGAGCTTCAGCTGTTCGCGTGTTTAGTAGAGATGAATCCAAGCAATTTGCGCTTCGAAATCGCATCCAGGATGCAAGACTAGAGTTTCAACTCGGCGATGTAAGAGATATTGATTCAATTCGCTATGCGTTAAGGGAAATTGACTATGTCTTTCACGCAGCTGCACTAAAACATGTTCCTCCATCGGAGGATAATCCTATGGAATATGTCAAGACCAACGTAAATGGAAGCCACTTTTTACTACAATCACTCGCAAATTCGAGAGTTAAGAGTGCAGTTTTCCTGAGCACTGATAAAGCTGTGTATCCGGTCAACGCTATGGGAATGTCAAAAGCTTTGATGGAAAAACTTGTGCGTTCTACTTCTTATTATGGTTCAGTACGTTCTTGCATTACAAGGTATGGAAATGTGATTGGTTCTCGCGGATCGGTAATCCCTTACTTTATCGAGGCTATCAAAACGGATATCCCAGTCAAGGTGACCAATTGGTCAATGACAAGATTTGTGATGTCGCTTCAGGAATCAATCGACTTAGTTTTGCATGCAATGGCAGAAGGACAGTGCGGAGAACTCTTCGTTCGAAAAGCTCCCTCCGCAAGACTTGATACCATTCTTGAAGCGGTTGAAAAGCTACTCGGTAAGAAAGCCACGATGCTTGATATTACTGGGGTGCGACCAGGAGAGAAAATACACGAAACACTCTTAAATTCAGAAGAGCGCACTTACGCTTCTGAAAGTGTTGCCTATTTCAAGGTTCCCAGTATCGCCATTCAAAATGGTAAAGAAACTGCCAAAACAAGAGCTTTGGAGGAATTCCGTTCAGATACCGCAAGGATACTTTCTGCAGACGAGTTGGTTGCTACCCTAATGGAGAATGCGGAAATTAGAGCTTTGCTTTAATTTCCCCATGAGTAAGCCGAAAGTTTTGGTTTTAGGAAGTAGTGGTTCCCTGGGATTTGGCAAGACTTAAGCCAACGCTTGCTTGTGCGACCTTAGTGAGCACGTAACTTGGTCTAAAGTCAATTGTAAATCCATCAACTTTCTTAAAATCAGAAATGCCACAGACTGCTATTTTGTTCTCTAGATTCAAGGTATTGAGCCTAATTTATTGATAATCGACCGAGTAATAGGTCGAGAAGTTATCCACGCCACAAACTTGGAAATCAAGTTCTGCCAGCTTCTTACAAATGTGACTCCCGACGAGGCCTTCCGCTCCAGTTACAAGTATTCTCATTTTAGGACTTCCTGATTTATCGGAGAAATCTGTAGTTTGCGGAAAGTTTGATAGACCTAAAGTTCATATCCCGTTTTTTTCTCAAGATGACTAGGTCAACATCACTAGGAGAAAGACCTTAAATTCTGAGTGATCATGGTAGCCGGACGCATTGCCTAGTCATGACGGCAAAGTCCATCTACCCGGATTACCCTAGAATGCTCGTTGTGCGATCATTAAGTGCTCATCGTTTTCTTTGCCGACTATTTTTTACTAGGGCGCGCTTTGGTGTTCTGTGGACACGTGGGGGATTAGGAAACCAACTATTTCAAATTTCTGCGCTTTCATTTTTTTCCAACAATAAGGAATTTTCCCCAATAATTCACCCTTGTAACTTAAGGAAAGCCCGCGATGGATTTAATCCGCAATATAGAAGTCTCGGTATAGAAGGACTGTTTTCGATAGGTAAGCGAAAAGTGGATCCATCGCTTCCACTTGAACTAATACTACGTGTTATCTATCGAGTCTTCTCCACATTTTTCCGTTTCGCCATCTATAACGAGAGCAAAATGATTCACTCTTCTATTTCTTCTATGCCCAAATTATTTTTCATTCAAGACTACTTCCAGAGCCAAGATTATCCGAATTGTCTTAGTGAAGAATCACTTAATTATTTGGTAAAGGACATACCTGATAGTGCGTTAAAGAGAGATTCGAGCGGTAAATTTCCTAATCAAATCTCAGCCATGATACACGTCAGACTTACAGACTCACATGATAAAACAAATAATAGAAATCGATTCTTAAAAGCGGAAAAACTTGTAAAGAATATCGATGGCGTGAAGGGTATTTCAGTTTTGGATATTTACTCTGACGATCTTCCTCAGGCGAGAGAACTACTTGAGGATATTTTTGTGTCGACGCCAAAGCACTATCCTGAAGAGTCTGAGCAATTATCGCCAACCGCTTTACTTGGAAGATTCATGCAATACGATTGCATCATCGCTTCAAAGAGCACGCTTAACTGGTGGGCTTGTTACCTAAGATCAAGATTATCTACAAAGGAATCCCTAATATTGGCTGATTTTGACCAGAAGTTAATGAGACGTGGTTGGTTGCAAATCGAGTAATAAGATTGGTATTTGCCTACATTCTAACTCCTATATCAAAAAAATTAGGGTGGCTACAGACCCATAAGCCTTGCTTATTCTAAGAACTCTGGGTGTGCGGCCTTTGATTCGGATAATGCTCCTACCCTTTTAACAATTCCGGCCTCAAGGAAATAGATTCGATCTGCATTAATTATCGTGGAAAGTCGATGAGCAATCACAATCAAGGTCACCTCACCCGTCGAAGATCTTGGCGCCCCTGAAATCTCAGATTTAGTTATGGCATCAAGTGAACTTGTAGCCTCATCTAGAATTAGGAACTTTGGGTTTGTAATTTGGAGCTCTAGCAATTCCTGGCCTTTGTTTTTGCCCATCGCTTAGGCGTGTCCCACGGTCACCAAAACATGTTTCGAGTTGATCAGGCAGAGATTTGACAAAGTCATCTAGGCGAGCCAGCTTTAAGCCGTGCCAACAGTATTCTTCTAATAACTCTATAGTGGGATACCCAAGGCCCAAATTCTCTCTTATGGTGCCATTAATTACCGGGTTGTTTTGGGGAACATACGAGACGGCGCCCGGCCACTGTGAAAAAGTAGTCCTTTAGGGTAATCCTGAGACTTCTACTTCACTGGTTTGTGCATCTAGTGCGCCAGTATTACGTCAATAAGTGTGGTTTTTCCTGCCCCTGATCCACCAAGATAGTGCCACAAACTCTCCTACGCTCGAAGTTTCGACTCATACATTCGTTGTAACGTCGAAAGCAATTCTTTCTCTCTTTCTCGAGAAATATTACTAAATCAATGCTCACGGTACTCCCTATTCAGCAGTTGCTGAACTGGTGGATTTTGCAGCTAAATTCTAATAATCTGGTCTACTCTAGTATAAACTCGTTATCGAGGAGTCCAATGCCATGAACCGTTTCTCTCGAGTGCAGTGTTTCACCCTAAACCGCTTGAGTCAAATAAAGATTCTGAGATTTATCGCGTTGATTCCTCTTGCAATTTCATTCTTTACCTTTCCCTCAAAAAATCTCAAGCGAATATCCATGGCGGACTTAAACCTAATTCTTGATTCTGAGGTTCTTAATTATTTTCGCAAGGATAATGGTAATCGCGTAGCAAGTAGAGGCTACTTCAGGCGAGAATGGACGCGACTTGCCTGGATGTCAATGGAAGGGGGGTATCATGAATCAAACCAAAGAAGAAGTGAATTTCTCCGAGAGGCAAGAAGTGCCATCAGTTAATGACAGGGTTGACAATACTTGATGCATCATTTCAAGTCTACCGACTTAGACGTTGCGTCTGCGATACTTGAATTAGGGCAATTAACGTCATATTGAATCTATAATGCGATTCATGACCCCACTCTCTATGAGAGTCATTTCTCATTTTCTAAGGACTATTCTGCATTTCTTTCGGGCTATAAGCTTTTATAGTTTAGTCAAGTTTCTAAAGAACTCTCTCTCTCTTACAACTTTCCCTTATTTAAACATTAATAGAGTTTCAACCGGAGATTTGCGTCAAATAATCGACTCAGAATACTTTGATTACTTTAGAAGTAAAGGTTCTGCTAGCAAACTGCCTAGAAGTTATTTTAGGAGAGAGTGGACACGATTTGCGTGGATGGCCATGGAAGGTGAGTACCACAAAGCAAATCTTGGCCGCGCGAATCTAATTCTTGAAGCTCGATCAGTACATGGCCTTGATGAGGACTTCGTGCCTACGACTCTCGAGAAAGGATGGACAACGCACTACGGACATTTAGGTTGCTTGATAAATTTTCGAAACGCACAAGAATTGGGAGTTGTTGGATTGGGCCGTCGCCTTGTTCTACGTTCAAACCATTACTATATTAATCGCCCAATTTATAGGCTATTGCGCAACAATTTTGACTTTATGAATTCTGTTTCCAAAAATAGCATCTTCGATACTGAACCATTTTTCCACTTCACAGATAAAGTTTCTTTCACAAGCACAAATATGGGATTTAAAGAGCTTGCCGAGTTCTTCAATTTGGTTTCTGAAAAACAAATTCAACGTCAGAATTTCAAGAGAGAAAATTTCCAATTTATAGATCAGGAACTAGTCGCTGTTGAAAGACTTTTTAGAGAGCATGGATACAGTCATGAACAACCGTTTGTGGCTATACATATTCGCGAGACTCAAGATAAGTATTCTGCACGCGATTCGGTTGCTTCCAATTTCGTGCCAGCAATACAGGAAATAATCAAGACCGGAAGAGTTGCAATAAGAATTGGATCACCAAATTCATCACGTAGGCCCTCTATTCCAGGTTTGATTGACCTCCGAGGCGCGGTTAGTGCGGAGGAGCAGTTTCTTCATGACTTCGTAATTTCACGGTGCGATTACTTGATTTCCAGCCAATCCGGTCCCGCTGCGGTCGCGCACGCCCTAGGCGTACCAACGCTCATAGTTGATGGGGTCGCAATAGCGAGATATAGCTACAGTACCCCAGCGCTATCGATGACGCTGCCAAAACCTTGGCTTAACTCGAAAGGACAGAAACTTTCCTACGAAAACGTGCTTCGACTCGGGCTAGGTTTTTGTGAATTAGCGACTTCCCAAAAGAAATTCTATCTTCAAAACAATTCTGGAAATGAAATCCTGTCAGCGGTTAGAGAGTTTTCTAGTCTCTTGAGCAACGCTACTACTGCTCGCAAAAATCCCTCAGGTTTTCAGGAAATGAAGAAATCTATAGGAGGAATAGGTGAAGGTCTTATTTCAGAGGTCTACTTTTCCTAGTAGACTTGAGGATTAGTGAAAAACTTATCAGTCTTTTTACTCAACAGGCATGTTTGGATTAATCCTGTTTACATCCTCCATGACTCAATCGTTAGACTAATTTATAGGTCTAAGAAAACCAGGATTCTCTTTCTAGACATCGATGGCGTAGTTTGGGACGACAAAGGCCCCGGCACTATTTTCATGAAACCGACTATTAATCCATCTGTACGACTGGCGGTGCAAGAGGCGCGAAAGAACGGCTATAAGGTGGTATTGGTTTCCAATCAAACATTCTTCTGTTACCAAGCCAAAGTGAAACTTAAGATTTTGCTTAATTACATTTGGCTAGTTATAAGAATTGTCTTGCAGTTTCGAGTAACTGCGTTACTTGTCTGTCATCACCATCCTAAATCTGACTTTCAACCCCTAAGACGCGAATGCCCACGAAGAAAACCTTTACCTGGCATGTTAAATGCGTTAGGAGTCGTACTTCCCTTTGATCTAAATGCTTCCGTATTTGTTGGAGACAGAATAAGTGATGCAGCTTGTGCAAGTCTTGGAGGCGTTAAGCGGATTTTCCTACTACAGAACCCGAGCATGTTTGAAAAAAATGTACATAGACCCTCAGAGTTACCTGAGTACTTAGTCTTTTCATTAATCCCGACTAACCAACTGCACTGGTCACTCTTCTGTTAATCATGAAGTGGAATGCTTTAATTTTTGCCGCGGGTTTCGGTAGCAGAATGCAGCACTTGACCTCAGAAATAGCAAAACCGGCCCTTAGGGTTGGAGATGAGACATTGTTATCAAGACTCATAAGGCAGATATCTTCTGCCTCTAATATCTCGGATATATACGTTAACTGTTCATATAAGCCAGAAACTGTTGTCCATGCCATTTCTGAATCGCCTCATGGGCGAAATGTGAAAATTGTTTGGGAATCAGAGCCTATTGGAACGTCCCGTTCGCTATTGGTAGTTACAGAACTTGCAGGTACTGATGTCTTAGCTATTCATGGCGACTTGTTTTTGGATGACAATTGGCTCGAAAATATTGTTCAAGAAATGAATGCGGATTCTGACTATTCTCAAGTGGTGATACATCGACGTAAAAGAGTGCTTGCTAGATCGGAAGTCAATCTTGAGCAAAATCTTGTGGTTTCAATAACAAAACCGCCTTTTTTAAGGTCCGAATTTCCCGAAGAAGAGGTTTGGTCTAACTCGGGAATTTATTTGATCCGAAGCAAGCATTTGCAGGGAGTCGATTTCCGCAACATAGATAAGAGTGAGATTGTTGATGGCATTCTTCAGCACTTGATCTCTCGACAACTATTAAAGGCTGTTCAGTTTTCAGGTTACCGCCATTCGGTTGAAAATCCTCATGATCTTTCAAAGCTACGAGCTTCTATTGAAAATCCATAGATTGTATTTGGTTGATTAATTCAGATCTTGTCACAGGAACATTGCCTACTCTTGATACTTGAATAGCCGCCGCTACACTCCCGATTAGTCCTGAAACATACGGGTGAAGCTTATTGGCCATCATCAATGAGGAGACCGCAAGTAACGAGTCCCCAGCGCCTGCAACATCTTTAGGTTGGCTATTTAAAGCGGGTATGTGTTCCGTTTTCAAGCCAATCCCATTGATTAGCAGTCCTTCCGAACCCAATTTCAAGAATATCACCTCGCTCATTAGTAGTTCAGATATTCTCTGTGAAATTACAATGAGGCCCTCAGGTTCCCTCACTTCTTGCCTTGCTTCACGTTCAGTAGGACATACTAAGTTTGTACCTCTAAACTTTTTCAAGTCTCCATTCTGCGATGAAGATTGGCTATCAGATGAAATATATACTTTTTGCTCTTTTGCCATAGAAATCATCATGCGCGTTGTATCAGAATCCAGAACTCCATAGGAAAAGTCGGAGAAAATAAGTACGTCAATATTTGAAATCATTTCTCTGAACTTTTCTAAGAGAAGATTCTGACTCCTCTTTTTGACTGATCCGCTTCGATAATGATTTAGGCGAAAAATAGTCTGTCCACTGCTAACAAATCTTTGCTTTAGGACGGTTATATGATCTTCATCTACAACAAAGTTGGGAATTACTTCAAATTTTCTTAGAAAACTATTTGCTTCAGTACCAGGTTGATCTTCACCGACAATAGTCAGGAGTGAAGTTTGGGATCCTAGAGCTGCACAGTGTGCTGCAACTATTCCAGCGCCACCCAAGAACTTTTTCATGCCGGTTGGTTTAGCAACAAC
>Ga0194121_10011411_pt1 | contig 10587 bp, 12 predicted proteins | sample TA2MahCa50mmetaG_FD_148609 | JGI IMG/M metagenome (GOLD analysis project Ga0194121, IMG submission 148609) | Freshwater microbial communities from Lake Tanganyika, Tanzania - TA2015020 Mahale Deep Cast 50m | ecosystem: Environmental > Aquatic > Freshwater > Lake | place: Tanzania: Lake...
CGATTACATACTTTCCTTGTGGAATATCTAAGGTATTGTGTTCTTGATGAGTTAGCCTAGTTTGTTGGGAAATATCGATGTATTTTACAGCCTGTCCATTCTCTGTACTTTCATACATTTGAAATGCACCAACTAGCTTATGATGATGTCCCGTCTTTTCACCCATTGCCACAATATCGGATTTGATGTTTCTAGCATTTTTGGGAATATCTGTTACTTCGCGAAAAAGAATATCCCCGTGGCGTAATATCCTGCCTTGTTCTTTAATCATAGCACAACACCCTTGAACATATTTTCATAAGAGCAATTTTCGATGTTAAGGCCATCATCCATTAGATATTTGCAGTTATTTTGCATACTGTATAATCATCAAGCAGCATATAAGGCGATGGCTAAAAATTATCCAAATTAATTTTGGATAATTCAAAAAATTTGGGAATAAGGTCTATTGACACATGTAATTATGAAAAAACTAAATCAAAAAAATACCATAGACAAGATAGTGGTGAGTAGAGAATGAATCCGATTGAAAAGCAACTACCTGAAATATGGAAACTGATGAGAGAATACTATGATTTTCAAAATGAAACTGACCGTGCGAAGATAATTTCGTTACTCCTTGAAGATGTTGGATTTGTAACATATGAAGGGTGTAAAAAAGTTGCCGAATCCCTTAAAACATACACATTCGCAGAGTTACCATTAGGAGTTCAAACAGAAATGATAAACACTGATTTGAGGTGGAGTTATCCTCACATAAAACAAATTGAACGACCTGACGTACAGGAATTGGTGTAACCATGTCACAGAACCTAACCGTGGTCGAATGGGTTGATTTTTGGTACCATAAGGTAGGTGTAAATGTAATACCTGTAATATCCCGTAACAAGGGACACCCAGAGAAAGGATTTGGTAGAATCAAATACACCAATTATCAAATTGGGGAAAAAAATGTAAATTTTTTACTTGAACTAATCCCAGAAAACATTTTGGAAGAATGGAAGTCAAACAATCTTTTCAATGTTGTTTAGCTATACTGAGAGGAAAAGTTTGAAGGTGAACACATACTGGAAAATATCTCATATCATAGACTTGGACAACGGCAAGGCAATAGTGGAGGTTTTCCCAAAAGGAATGGATTGCGCAAAAACAAAAACGTGGATAGAATACTATTAGTGTAATTCTTTTGTATGAACTTTTTATAAATAAGATTTTATGTCAATAAAAAGAATTTTAATTAATTTTTGATTTTAATGAATTTAATAATTCGGTCATTTTTTTATTATCGGGATAATATTCCAGTGTAAGTAGTGCCCATTTTTTTGATTCTTCAAACATGCCAATTTTGTATAAAAGAATACTTTTGTCTTCAAGCGATACTCTGGATTTTTTATTGTAAGATAATGACGCATCGAAACAGTACAATGCATCCTGAAATCTTTCCAAATTCATGAGAGCGTATCCCTTTGTATGCCAAATGAAGTCTCTGTTAGAATCCAAGTCAATTGCCTTGTTGACATATTCTAATGATTTTAAGAAGTTAGTTCTTAATGCCAAATGCCACGCAATTTTATTGTATGTAATTGGATCATTTGGTTTTATTCTCAATACCTCATCATAGCATTTGATTGCCTCCTCGTATTTTTTGAGATTAGACAGTGCATCGCCTTTGTTATTTAGCGCATAATGATAATCCGGCTTTATTCTCAGGGCCTCCTCATAGCATTTGATTGCCTCCTCGTATTTTTTGAGATTAGACAGTGCGATGCCTTTGTTATTTAGCGCATAATGATAATCCGGCTTTATTCTCAGGGCCTCCTCATAGCATTTGATTGCCTCCTCGTATTTTTTGAGATTAGACAGTGCGATGCCTTTGTTATTTAGCGCATAAACATAATCCGGCTTTATTCTCAATACCTCCTCATAGCATTTGATTGCCTCCTCGTATTTTTTGAGATTAGACAGTGCATCGCCTTTGTTATTTAGCGCATAATGATAATCCGGCTTTATTCTCAGGGCCTCCTCATAGCATTTGATTGCCTCCTCGTATTTTTTGAGATCAGACAGTGCATCGCCTTTGTTATTTAGCGCATAAACATAATCCGGCTTTATTCTCAGGGCCTCCTCATAGCATTTGATTGCCTCCTCGTATTTTTTGAGATCAGACAGTGCGATGCCTTTGTTATTTAGCGCATAAACATAATCCGGCTTTATTCTCAATACCTCCTCATAGCATTTGATTGCCTCCTCGTATTTTTTGAGATCAGACAGTGCATCGCCTTTGTTATTTAGCGCATCAACATCATCCGGCTTTATTCTCAATACCTCATCATAGCATTTGATTGCCTCCTCGTATTTTTTGAGATCAGACAGTGCATTGCCTTTGCCCGTTAACGCGATGTAATCTTTATCATCTATCTTCAGCTCCTCCTGATAACATTCCAAAGCTTTTTCAAATTCTCTATTGGCAGCGTATGCATTCCCTAAGTTGTGTAAAATTTTATCATTATTAGGTGACTCTTCAAGTGCTTTTAGATACCATTCTATGGATTCTGGGATTTTATTTATATGCTTAAGAAAATCACCTTTTGCAAAATAAAAAGTCACAGTGTTTCCATGAAGTGCTTCAATTTCTTTTAATTTTTTTTCGGCGTTATTTACTTTATCTAAAGTCAAATAAGAATTCATCAATATGCGCTGAACATCTAAATTTGATTTGTCTCTATCAATAATTTTCCCACAAATTTGAATTTTTTCAAGAGGGTCATCATTATCTCTTAATTCGTTCCATAATTCTTTGATTTTCGAGTCTCGCTGATTTTTGATAATTTCATTTATGTTTTTACTTTCTTTTTCCTGATTATATTCGGATGAACGCATAGGAGGTAAAGGCCGAAATTGTTTTATTGGTATGTCTTCAATAGAGTCATATCTATAATGTTCAGGCATATTTAGAATTAAAAATAATGAATTTAAAAATTACTACGAAATTTAAGCCAAAATTTAAAACAAAATAAATTCGAGCATGCCTGATTTTATAAATATTATATTTAATCAAGTGATTTAATCGCAATTTAGACTTGGTAGATTTAGAGTCTAGTAGATTTAGAGTTGAATGTAAAATTTTCTAGTTGATAGTAAAAAATACGATAATTAGGGGAACAAAACGGTCTGTAGTTAACAAATCTATCATTGAATTCATTTTCACTGATTTTTTTTTGAGTTTCAAAATACGTGATCATTAATTTCAAAAGTTCAGGCAATAAGAGAATAAGTGACTTGTATAAATGCAAAATTATTCTTATTTCGTCATTAGATTCGGTATAAACTGACAGATTATGTGTAGATTCATTTCTTTTGATTCGATAATTTTCTAAAAAATTGAACCAATTATTTTGATATTTTTCATCCAAAAATTTCTTTAGTTCATCAGAGAATACTATAACTTTTGAAAAAAAAGTGAAGAATTTAAATTCTTTAACTTTTTCACGATGAGAATATTTTTTTGTATTAAGAATAGATGATATATTATTCTCAAATGATTTTGATGTCGAATCCATAGTCAAAGATGCAACAAGTCCTTGAGTAAATTTTCCTAAATATTTCATATCATCTGTTTTGATTGTAAATTCTTTTCCTAGGATAATGTGCAGTTTTTCATGTGGAATGTCATCGATAAATGTTGATAAAACTTCTTTGAACCTAATTTCAAATATTGAGTGTAATCGAAGAAAAATGTAATTTTTGATAGGTTCATCAAGAAGGATATTTTCATATTTAGTTTTATTTTTAATACCATCTATGGTTTTTTTGGAAAATTCTTCGACATGGTTTAAAGCATACGAACAAAATAATAAATTATTAAATTCTTTCTCCAGATTAAGTTCTCCTAAATCAGTAAAATGATTTGGTGGTCCTTTTTTTATATAGGACAATTACTTTACCAAATTAAAAATAGATTATAAACTTTTTAAACAAATGAAAAATTGATTCATAGCGTGAATAATCTATTCCCATCATAAGATCCATTCAATTAATTTACTGAAAAATCAAGTATCAATAGTATCCAAAGTATTTTCTTTACTATTATATGATAAAAAATTATTTTAAATTATGAACAAAAATCAAATTCGTAAAAAAAATAATCTAAAGAAAGTCAAGTATGCAGAGGTATTGTATAATTGAGCCAATCAAATTCTCCTCTAGAATACATTCGTGTTAATCCAGATGAATACTTCATTCATGAAGTGCCACAATATATTCAAACTAGAAACGAGTTTGCAATTTTTGATGGATTGTTACAAAGTAAAAAACCACTTTTGCTCAGGGGTCCAAAAGGAATTGGCAAGTCACTAAGTGTGGCAAGCTGGGTTTCACATAGACCACGAGTACCATTCATTCACTATGACTGCAGTGAGGGAACCAAAGAAAGCAACCTGATTGGTCGCTCTATTATTCACAAGGACGGTACAACTCCGTTTAAGCTTGGAGTAATTCCAACTGCAATAGAGCTTGCAAATATTGCAAAGGTTGCAGTGTTATGCCTTGAAGAGGTGGGCTCACTACCTCCAGCAATGCAAAAGTTGTTAAATCCATTACTTGATTGGCGTTGCGGACTGTACGTAGACGCACTAGATAGAAATTTTTATCTGAGCAAAGACGCCAGGCTCTTGGTTTTTGCAACAACAAATCCAAGCAGTAGTGGTGGGGTCTTTGAGCTAAACCATGATCTAAAGAGCCGCTTTGCAATATGGAATTGGGATTATCCATCCATGCAAGACGAGGTCAATCTAGTGAATTCATTTGGAGTTCCTAGTGAATTTGCAACCGGCTTGTTCAGATTGGCAAACGAGACAAGATTGGCAGAGAAAAAGGGAAATCTCGACTATGGAATCTCTACTAGAGATATTGCAGATGCTTTTGACATGTACAGAAGCTATCGAGACAATTCTAGACTCAATGCCGCGCAGTTGGTATTAGAGCTAAAAATTCTAGGCAACTATGAAGATCAAGACCAGATCAATACAGTAAAGTCAAGAATCGAAAGTATTTTTGGAGCGACCATGGTTGATTTTTCCAGAACAATAGAAAGTGAAAAAACTAGAGGTTAAAATCCAGATGGTCAAGCTAGCAGACTCTCTAGAATTTGAGGAGCAATCCAAATATGAAATTCTAACTAATACTATATCCATAATTGAGCAGCTAAAAAGTGTAAAAATTCATGTTGAGTTCATGAAAGGCAAGTTCGCAAACCTCAAAAAATCTCTTAAAAACATAAGCATCACAATTGGTACTAGTCAGGATAAAATATCTACAAAGACGAGAGTAGAAAGAGAGCTGGCAAAAATAGTCTTTGATTCTCCATATTCAGAATTTTCCGCTCATGCAAGAACAATACGAACCAATGCGGTAAATTCACTATCAGATAGAAATCTCTTTCTGAGATATATCCACCAAATTTTTGATATTTTAGAGTCAAGACGCACGGAGACTTGTTATGGGCAAATTTATCGAGGTGCATTAGAGAGATTTATCCAGGCAAGACCAATTGAATGCAAAGAAAAGTACCCTCAGGAAGAAATGCCGGTAGATCCAATTGCTGCCTTGGAAATGGCAAGACATGACTGTATAGAGCAGGTTCAAAAAAGCGAATTTGCAGTAGCAACAGATTACATCAAAGGGGTTGAGCTAACCGGGAAAAAAGGTGCTTTTGATCTAGCAATCATGTATTGGGAAAAAGTAGTACAGCCATTCCTAGAGAAAATCTCACCAGAATCTCAATCAAACTCTGAATCATACGGAGACGATTCAAAAAAAACACTTAGTGATTCAAGAGCAAAAATTTCTGAATTGGAGAAAAAAATTGAACGATATCAAAAGGAAATAGAAGAGACTACACTTCCAATTAAAAAGAAAGTTCTGAAAATGGCAAAAAGACAAGCAGAATCTGAATTACAAAAACAAAGAGATGGGTCAGGACTTTTAGCACAATTTTCTAGCCCAGTAAAAATATGGACTGGACGTACAACAAGTTTTGAGAATATTATACAAAGTCAAAAAGAATCTGGTCTGAGAGAGATTGCCGAAATCGAAGAGCAAATAGGCAGAATTACTGGAGAGAAAATTCTGACCACGTATGGTTGGAGTAAAATTAAAAAAAATATCATTAATGTAGAACCAAAATCAAAGAGTAAAGTCAATTTTAATCAGAGTGCTGCGCAAAAACTAAAAAATATTTTCAAAAGAATTCAGGGTGGAAGATATGTGGAAATTGACTCAGTAGGGGATGACATTGATGTAGATTCATACATTGATTTTCATATTAATCGAATTGGTAATTTCCTTAAAAGTACTAGAAATTTTGTAGGATTTGACATTATCATTGCTATTGATGAGAGTGGTTCAATGCTTAACGAAGTAGCAAAGGTAAAACGCATGTGTGCAACACTTTATGAGGCAATTTCAGACTTGCCAAATGTTCAGCTTACTATAGTTGGCTGGTCAGGCAATTCAAATTATTGTGAGATCAAAAAAATATCATCTCCAAATGAAATAGGCTCATTAGATGCGAGGGGGGGAACACCCATAGGAACTGCAGTTTGGTATTGCAAGAACCTAATTGACAAACTGACTAGTCCAAAATGTATTTTCTTCTTAATTACAGATGGTCAGCCAAATGAGAAAGAAGACGTAGAGGTGGCGAAAGAAGGTATCAAAATGATGAGAAAAAAGGGAATCATGTGCAATGGGATTTGTGTAGGAATTGATGATGAGAAATTTACCTTTTTTATGAGAGAGATATTTGGAAATCAGTTCGCTGTATGCGATGACTATCAACATGTAGATAAATTCCTTACAAAAAATATTAGCAACCAGATTATCAAGTCACTAAAAAGGGCAAATTATGGTTAATCAAAGAAAAAATTATTTAAAAAAATTGTTCCTATCATTCTATACAATTCCGGGACCTGGTCGATCTTGAATGATTTCTTTTTTTGTAGTGAAGGCAAGTGCCTTGTTTAGTAACTGCTCGATGCTTTCATCGGGGGATTTGAGTTGTATAGAGATGTATTCTTCAGAATCCATTTTCGTAATTTTACGAACAATGCATACTTCTTTTTGATTTGAGTCATCACTAGTCATAAAAAATAATTCAAAATCTATCTAATAAGAAAATACCACATATCAAAGATACTACTCATACAATACTTGGAATTTTATTTATTTTGATTTTTTAGGAAAAAATCATAGTATTCATAGTATCTACAGTAACAAAACTTGCTCCCTCATTCTAATTAATCAAAAAGAGACTAGAATATTGTGATAATTTTACTGGTAGTCCTTATTTTTTTACTTTTAATTTTAGTTTTAATCTATTGGGCAATAGTGTATTGGTATATCACAGTGCCAATAATTGTCGGTTATGTTTTACTCAAGAATTGGTATAAAAAAAATCAGCAAAAAACTACTCAAGATGCCGGTGAAAATAGTAAGAATTATGATCAAAATTATTCTGAATATAAACAAGATCAGTTCAATGATAGTACGGATTATGATCCAAATTATTCCTGGCACGGTCAAAGGCAAGCCTACAACACATCTAATTCCTATTATTCTGGCTACAAAAAAGAGTACTATTCGCAAAAAAATAAACACAATAGACGCACTAGCCAAAGTTCCACTAGTCGTGAACAACGAATTCAAAAAAGACTAGCAGAATTCAACATCACATATGCAGAAGCAGAAATGATCTTTGGTAAAACCTGGAGATCAAAGCTTGCCATGTATGATTTTAGATTATTCTATCTCATCAAGGAATTAGAGATCAATATCAAATATGATCCATATGGGAGATACAAAAGAAAATATGCCTCAGTCATAGGCAAAGTTTTAGCAATTATAAAAATCGTTACTGATGCAAATCCGGATTTACAGAGAGACTTTGAAGAAAATGTTACTGACTTTGGAGATGTTAATGATGATACGCAGGATTATCAATCAGAGCAAAATTACAATTCACATAATTCCGAGCAACATACATACGAATCTCAGCAGGATGATATTGATGCTGCATTTCAGATTTTAGAGCTAAAAAATACAACAACTCATGCTGAAATAAAGAAAAAATACAAGGAATTGATTCTAAAGTATCATCCAGATAGGAACGTATCGCCAAACGCAAATGCAAAGACAAAGGAAATAATTGCTGCCTATAATCTTATAATGAAATTGCATCAGGAGGCACAGTGAGATTTTCTTGATTAAAAATTATTCAGAGAATGCATTTTATGATGTGTATCAAAGGGATGCCAATGGCAAGCTTAGAAAAATTGTCAGTATTTATGATAATTTCTGCTTTGATCTAGACAAGAACGGCAATCGAACAAATCATGGTCAAAGATTTTCAAATACCCAGGCATTCTGGAGTCAGTTCGGTCCAGTAATTATTAAAAAAACAGATAGACCACTATATGGTTATGAGCCCATAGTTTGGGGGATTTATTGGACTTTACACGTTTTAGGAACAATTCTAATAGTCATAGCCGTGCCAGAATGGCAAAAAGTAGGATATTTTCTCACATCTGCACTTGTCTTCGCACTAACTGTCAAGTATCGATACAACAGAATAATAGTTTACATGATGACTGCAGTTGCCATAGTCTTTGTAATATTTCTCTGGAAATACAAACCCAAGAAAATTAAATAGTATCCAAAGTATCTATACTAAATGCCATTTTCTTAATAGAAACATTTGGACTAATACGGTATGAATCGAGTCACTAATACAAATTTACAAGCATGGATTCGTGTTTTTTTGGATAATCACTCTAGCCAAAATCAATCAAGCAAAAATACTGCCAATAAGAAAAACCAGGGTTTTTTCTCAATGTTTGAGGCCAGAATAAATTGAAAAAAAATCACATTAATGAATTTCGCGCTAAAGATTGGTACAATCTAGGTGAAAATATGATTAACATAAAAAAACGAATTAGTTGTTTTAAAAAAGCAGTAGCACTAGATCCATTGCACGGTCCTGCATGGCACTATCTTGGTGTATTGTATAACCAGCAAGGTGAGTTAGAACTGGAGAAATTTTGCAATGCCAAGGCAGAGCATGCTTATAAAACCGGACTGCAAAGATACAGAAGACAGATCACCAAGGATGAATGGAATACAGTAATTGAGAATAAAGTAGATGATGAACTTCAAGCCGTGAATTTTCCAAAGGAAACATACGATGTAATGTCAGTAATTGATAATGAAATTGATAACTTGTTAGAGAATTTAGGCAGATTATACTGTAACATGAAAGAGCTGAAAAGGGCTGAAGAATGTTATGATAAGCTAATCGAGCTTTATCCAAACTGGGCAAAACCGCACAAATCTAGGGGCTGGGTTAATTATTGGTTGGATAATAATGACAAGGCAATAGACGATCTTAGATTTGTAGTAGAAGTAGATAGTTCGGACTATAATTCCTATTATCTGCTAGGCAAGGCATATTCTGAGAAAGGTAATATTGATAGAGCGAATTGGTATTTCCGAAAGGCAACCAATGCTGCAGATGAATCATCAGATAGCATAGAGGCAAAAATTATCAAGGCAGATTCAAGCTTTGAATTAGAAGACTATGATGAATCACTTAACGCATATCAGTACATTTTGGATAAAAATCCAAAAAACAAAGAAGTTTGGAAGAAAAAAGCAGAAGTACACCTTGCAAAGGGCGAAAACAAAGAGGCGAGACACTGCTTTGAGAAATTATGCAAAATTGATGAACGTAACAATATCAAAACTGATGGAGGTGAAGACTAATGGCAGGTTATGTGAGTACATATTTTATCGAGAACAGTGATGGAGTTGATGGTTATGATGGAATTAGAAAAATCGACTTGGTAATAGCAGTCGGTGCATCAGATAGAGAGTGGCTATCTCCACTAAAGTTCAGAACAAAGGCCATTGAAAAACCATTATGGAAAATTGACACAATAATCCCAAATCCTAAACAATATTACAATTGCATTATAGATGCAGTAATAGCTTTTGCACCACAGTTTTTCTCTAAATGTCCCCTAGTATACGAAGTAGCAAAAGAGATTGGCAAAAATAACAGGATTGATTTTAATGAGAAAAGTCAAATTCCAAAATCTTGGGATTTGCTTAGAGCCCAGGCAACGCCGATATTTGAAAAGCTCTCAATTTATGAGGCGCGCCTTTCCAGCATCCGAGGGCAATTAAGATATCCCAAATGGGAATAATAGTATCCACTGTATTCATACTATGATACTGCTCCCTATTAGTCAAAAAATCTAGTATTTTTTATGAATCAAAAGGTAAAAAAAGAAAACCAAAACACCTTGTCAAATTTTTTTCCAAGAATAATTAGAGAGTTTGAAGAAAAAGACGAGCCGCTAATCTATGCTGGACATTAAATTGCAACCAATAATCGGAAAAGTTGCAAAGAGTTCATTAAATCTTGAAAATACTCTCAAAAACGAACAGGGACAACTAGAATCTACAGATTATCAGCACATAGAGTACTGTATGGCAAATACTAGTCAGTTCATTCCCATTAGTCAGCACCGG
>Ga0194121_10011418_pt1 | contig 10584 bp, 9 predicted proteins | sample TA2MahCa50mmetaG_FD_148609 | JGI IMG/M metagenome (GOLD analysis project Ga0194121, IMG submission 148609) | Freshwater microbial communities from Lake Tanganyika, Tanzania - TA2015020 Mahale Deep Cast 50m | ecosystem: Environmental > Aquatic > Freshwater > Lake | place: Tanzania: Lake...
CGGATGGTGGGTCGCTTTACTGGCCGATGGTGTAACTGGCAACACGTCTGATTTTGGTTCAGAAGAGTCTAGGTTCGAAACCTAGTCGGCCAACGAAAACCGCCCACGAGGCGGTTTTTTTTTGATTCGTCCTCACGTCGCCGATTTTTTGTCACGACAAAAGGTTTAGGTCTACAATTTACTATATTTGGTCACGAAGCTACTGCAGGTGTTGCTTAACGGTACCTGTCCAAAAGTGGCGCTTCAGTGCTTTTATCAAGCGATGTGCTTTTATCAAAGTTTGGGCTTGGCTGACCATAAAGTGCTTCAAAATCGCCATCTTCGGGCAGCTGCAAAACGTTGATAGGCTCAGTTTTCATAAACAATGAATAATTACGATACGATAGAACCCATCCGTGGGTTGTTGGCGCAGGTTGTGGCCGGGCATACGTTGGGGCAGTTGTTGTTGGTGGCCGGGCTCTTGCTTTTGGCCTATCTCCTAAAGCGTTGGGGGGCAAGAATGGTGAACCAGCTTGTATTCAAAGCCTTCGATGCCACCGGGGCACAGGGCGACGAGCAGCGGAGAAACCGCGATGAATTTGTGCAGATGCTTTCGGTGCCCATGCAGGCCTTGAGCATGGCCATGGTCTTTTATCTCTGCTTCACACTCCTGAATATTCCCCAAACCGTTCGGGTCTTTGAAAAAGAACTGCGGGTGCATCACTACATAGCCATGCTGATGCAGCTGTTGTTGATTGTGCGTCTGATTCGTCTCTTGCTCGGATTAACCACATTTTTGGGTGTGTATTGGACCCGCAGGGCAGAAGGCGGTCTCATTCGGCTCGACAAGCAGATGATACCGTTTACTGTGGATGGCATCAAGATTCTCCTGGTCATCTTTGGGGTTCTTTTGGCGGCGGGTGGGGTATTCGATGCGGATGTAACGGCCTTGATTGGGGGACTGGGTATTGGCGGATTAGCCGTGGCATTGGCGGCACAAGAGAGTTTAGCCAATCTCCTTGGTTCGTTCACCATTTTCCTCGACAAGCCCTTTCAGGTGGGCGACAGCGTGGAGTTTAGTGGTGTTTCGGGCACCATAGAAAAGGTGGGATTTCGGTCAACACGCATCCGAACACTCGATAAAACCCTACTCACTGTACCCAATAAGAACCTCGTTGGCGCTCCGCTCAACAACATGAGCGAGGGCAACCAGAAGAGGGCGCGGTTTCAATTGACTTTGTGTGCAGCCACAACAGCCGATGCATTGAAGGCTATCGTAGGTGAGATCAGAGTCGCCCTGTTAGAACACCCCAAAATTGAGTCAGGCGCCCAGGTTCATTTTTTCGACTACAGCGACAAGGGGTATGTGGTTCAGGTCAATTACCTTGTGAATACCGCGAGCCATGAGGTTTACTGTGGGGTGCGTGAAGAGGTGAATTTCAGGATCTACGATATTATTCGCCAGAACGGCAGTGCTTTGGCCATGGACAGCAGCGCCAACGCCTAGTTTGTGCCCGCAAGGACGGTGTCGGCACTTTAGCCGTTGGCTTCCGAAAGCACACGCTTAGCTTTTTCCAAGAGCCCCTGAATTTCCCTATTTTTGTCGACCTACTCCCAAACATGAGCGCTGAAGACTCCTTTAAGAATGTAATTGCCCACGCCAAGGAATACGGATTCGTATTCCAATCGAGCGAATTGTATGACGGTTTGTCGGCGGTCTACGACTACGGACAGGCCGGTGCGGCTCTAAAAAACAACATCCGCAACTACTGGTGGAAATCGATGGTTCAACTACACGAGAACATTGTAGGAATCGACGCGGCCATTTTTATGCATCCCACCACCTGGAAGGCCTCTGGCCATGTCGACGCCTTCAATGATCCGCTGATCGATAACAAAGACTCGCGCAAGCGATACCGGGCTGATGTGTTGATCGAGGACCAAATCGCAAAAATAAGCGCGAAAATCGACAAGGAAGTGGAAAAAGGACGTTCGCGCTTTGGGGAGGCATTCGATGAAGTACAATTCCGCGCCACCCACCCGAATGTAGTCCGAAACCGCGAAAAAATCGAAGAAATTGAGCGTCGGATGAAGGCTGCGCTGGAGGCCAATGATCTACCCGCGCTCAAGCAACTTATCGAAGACCTGGAGGTGGTTTGTCCCATCAGCGGTACCCGCAATTGGACCGATGTACGGCAGTTCAATCTGATGTTCAGTACGGAGATGGGGGCGGTGAGTGGAGAATCGGGAACCATCTATTTAAGGCCTGAAACCGCTCAAGGCATCTTTGTTAATTTTTCGAATGTGCAAAAATCAGGGCGCATGAAAGTGCCCTTCGGCATTGCGCAAACAGGTAAGGCTTTTCGCAACGAAATCGTGGCCCGGCAGTTTATTTTCCGGATGCGTGAGTTTGAGCAAATGGAGATGCAGTTTTTTGTGCGTCCAGGCACCGAAATGCAGTGGTATGCCTATTGGAAGCAGGCGCGCATGCGGTGGCACGAACAATTGGGCATGGGAACGGAGGCATACCGCTACCATGATCACCTGAAGTTGGCGCACTATGCCAATGCGGCCTGTGATATTGAGTTTGCATTCCCCTTTGGCTTTAAGGAATTGGAAGGCATTCACTCAAGAACTGATTTTGATTTGGGTAGCCATGAGCGCCACAGCGGAAAGAAACTACGGTATTTTGACCCGGAAACGAATGAATCCTATGTGCCCTATGTCGTAGAAACGTCCATTGGCCTCGATCGTATGTTCCTCGCCGTTTTGTCGAACGCATACACCGAGGAACGTCTGCCTGATGGCAGTGAGCGCACGGTTTTGCGGATTCCGCCCTTTTTGGCGCCCATTCAGGTGGCCGTTCTGCCTTTGGTGAAGAAGGATGGGCTTCCTGAGTTTGCCCTCACGGTTGTTGATGCTTTGCGCTACCGCTATCAGGTTCAATACGACGACAAGGACAGCATTGGAAAGCGCTACCGTCGGCAGGATGCTTTGGGCACGCCCCTATGTGTTACCATCGATCACCAGTCGCTCGAAGATGGTCAGGTGACGGTACGCTTTCGCGACAGCATGCAGCAAGAACGGTTAACCATTGAGGGGTTATTATCCTGTTTGGAGCGTGAAGTGGGCCTCGAGCCGGTATTGCGTGCATTGCACCAAAGGCAGTCGGAGGGCCTGCCCGCCTGATGCGTTATTTGGTCACTGCCGCCCTTCCCTACGCCAACGGACCCATTCACCTCGGGCATTTGGCAGGGTGCTACCTGCCTGCGGATGTTTTTGTTCGTTGGCTTAAGGCACGGGGTGAGGAGGTGTTGTTGATTTGCGGTACCGATGAGCATGGCGTGGCTATTGAATTGCGTGCCCGCAAAGAGGGCTGCACGCCCACGGAGTTGGTTGACCGTTATTATGCCCAAATCAAAAAGTCTTTTGATGATTTCGGCATCGAGTTTAGTCACTTTTCACGCACCAGTCGCCCGATACACCACGAAACCGCATCCAATTTTTTCTTATCGCTCTACGAAAAGGGAGTTTTTGAGGAGCGGGTCACCGAACAGTTCTATGATGAAGAGGCCGGTCAATTTTTGGCGGATCGCTATATTTTAGGAGTTTGTCCGCGGTGCAGCTACGAGCAGGCCTATGGCGATCAATGCGAACGCTGTGGCACGTCGCTATCCCCCGAAGAACTCATCGAGCCGCGGTCCGCGCTGAGTGGCGCCACACCGGTGCGGCGGTCGACCCGCAACTGGTTTCTGCCCATGGATCAGTTGGCTGAAGGCAAGGTCTTTCGTGCCTATGCGGAACGGGTAGCCCACTGGCGTACCCACGTGCGTGGGCAATTCAACAGCTGGATCAACCAGGGCCTGATGGCCCGCAGCATGACACGCGACCTCAATTGGGGAATTCCTGTGCCCCTGAAGGATGCGGAAGGCAAAGTCCTGTATGTGTGGTTTGATGCCCCAATTGGCTACATCAGCGCAACAAGGGAGTATTTCCAGCAACAGGGGGGCACTTCCAACGAAGATGCATGGAAAACATGGTGGCAATCGCCCGACACGCAACTTGTGCACTTCATTGGAAAGGACAACATCGTTTTTCACACCATTATTTTTCCGATGATTCTTGCCGAGCATGGATCTTATGTGCTTCCCGCACAGGTGCCGGCCAACGAATTCCTCAACTTAGAAGGAGAGAAAATAAGCACATCGAGGAACCACGCGATTTGGCTGCATGAGTATTTGGTTGATCTGCCTGGCCGACAAGATGAATTGCGGTATGTGCTAACGGCCATCGCACCGGAAAGCAAGGACAGTGATTTTACCTGGCTCGACTACCAGGCACGGGTGAATAATGAGTTGGTGGCCATCTTGGGTAATTTTGTGAACCGCGTGATGGTGCTCACCCATAAGTTTTGCGGTGGCCGGGTTCCTGATGCGGCATCGATGGATGCGCTGCCCCCAGACCTTCAACCCGCCCTCGAGGCCTGTTGGTTCGAAATCGACAGCGCCCGTGCGGAGCTCTATGCCCTCATGGGCGAGTACCGTTTGCGTGAGGCGCAGGCTGCGATGATGCGCTTGGCACGCGCCGGCAATAAGTTCTTGGCGGAAACCGAGCCTTGGAAGCGGGTGAAAGAGGACCCCCAAACGGCATCCGGTATCTTATACGTGGGCCTTCAGGTTTGCGCCCACTTGGCGGTGGCTTGCGCACCCTTTTTGCCCTCCACAGCCCATAAAATCAGCGGGCAATTGGGGTGGACCACCCGAACTGCCGAATCGGATCGGAAATGGTGGACCGATTGTGCCGCTTCTTCCGATCAAAGAGCACGGCATAACCCCCATTTGCTGGCTCCCGAACAGGTGCTGGGTGCTGCCGCGCATCTGTTCACACCGATCACCGACGAACAACTGCAGCCGCTGCGCGATCGCCTGATGCACCCATCGACCTCTATAAGCCATGCGACAGGGTCATCCGCCCAGGCTTCAATAAAGGAAAGCAACAGAGGGAATAAGGAAAGCAACAAGGAGTATAAGGAAAGCAACAAGGAGTATAAGGAAAGCAACAGAGGGAATAAAGAAAGCAACAAGGAGTATAAGGAAAGCAACAAGGAGAATAAAGAAAACAATATGGAAATGGATGAGAAACAGTTTGTGCCGGTGAAGTCGGAAGTGGCCTATCCCGATTTTGAGAAACTTGATTTGCGTGTGGCGCAGATCAAATCAGCTGAACGGGTGGAGGGAGCGGATAAATTGCTGAAGCTCGGCATCGATCTGGGCTTTGAACAGCGTGTGGTGGTGAGTGGAATTGCCCAGCATTTTGATCCGGAGGGACTGGTTGGGCTGAAGGTCGTGCTCTTGGCGAATTTGGCTCCACGAAAGATTAGGGGGCAGATGTCGCAGGGGATGATTCTCTTGGCAGAAAATGCGGATGGCCGATTGGTTTTTGCCAAACCCGATGAGGATGCAGAGCCGGGGGCAGTGATTCGATAGGTTTATTGAGGACTGTTTGATCATGGGTTTTTTTCGCGATTCATTCGGACATTGGTACCTCGCCAAACGCCTGCTTTATATGGTGGTGGGTGCCTATGGCTATATCGGGCTGAACATCCGCAACCGCATGGTCATCAGGGGTAGTCGCTATTTGAGCGGTCTACCCGAACAGAATGTATTGTTTGTGAGCAACCACCAGACCTATTTTCGCGATGTGATGGCCATGCTGCACGTCATGTGCGCGGTCCGCTGGCGGATGTTCGATTATTTGGGATTTCCCATTTACCTCCTCACCCCCCGTTCGCGTGTTTATTTTGTGGCGGCTGAGGAAACCATGAAACGGGGTGGTTTGCTGCCTAAGCTCTTTGCTCTGGGGGGTGCCATTACCGTCACCCGAACCTGGCGCAGCGAAGGCAAGGAAGTGAGTCGAAAGGTGGTGAAAACCGATATCAACAACATCAACCGCGCACTCAAGGAAGGCTGGGTGATTACTTTTCCCCAAGGAACAACAGCTGCATTTGCACCTGGGCGGAAGGGAACGGCCCACATCATCAAACAAAACCGTCCGGTGGTGGTGCCGGTGGTGATCGATGGGTTCCGCCGGGCTTTCGATAAAAAGGGCCTTTTGTTGAAAAAGAAAGGGGTTCGGTTGAAGATGACCTTCAAACCACCTTTGGAACTCGATTATGAGGCTTCCAATGAGGAAATTCTGGATCGGGTGATGGATGCCATCGAACAGTCGGATCGGCACCGCTTTCAACACTATCGAAAGACGGGGTCAGACGAGTCTTAGTGGGCTTGAATAGTCAATATCCACGTCTCAAGTTTTCCGCATAATCGTTGGGCAGCACGCTGTTCTCGATGGCTTTTGCCGCGCGCTCTACGTCGTAGGCGAACCGAACAAATTCGGCTTGTATGCTCCCCTTTTCGCGCGGTGAGCTGTCCTTGTTGAGGTGTAGGAGCACATATCCCCCTCTAGGGTCACGGTCTTTGGGTTTGCCCACCGAACCGATGTTGATGGCGTGACGGTAACGGATGCCCTCAGGTGTTTCTTTTTGGAGGATGCGGTGGTAGGGCTGATGGGTATGACCAAAGCACATGATATCGGCATGTATGTCGCTGAAAAGAGCTATTTTCATGGGTATGGGTTTAGGAGCAGTTTCTGGGATTCAATCCACTAATTCGACCGGTGCTGGCTTGGCGCTTTTCGATGCGAATGGGTGGCGCAGGGTGAAAGGCGGCGGCTGATAAACGGATCGGGCATAGGCCTTCAGCAGCGTACGAAGAAGGGGGTTGCGTACGAAAAACACCAAGCTATTTTGCAGGGGCTCTGCGCCGAGTGTGCTTTTAATCTCGGTGGCCGTACGCCCCATTTGAACAGTTTTTACGCCCATTTGAATGCCCATTTCGACCATGTCGAGGAGGCAACGTTCGTAGAGGTGCATTCCCTCGGTTTTCTCTGCATCATAGCCTAAGTGCAAGGCGTGCAAGGTGTCGCCGATTTTGAGTCCGGTCACAAACCCAACCGCTTGGCCATTGAGGGCGTAGCGAAACATCAGGAAATTTTGGCCAAATACTTTAATGAATGCCTGAAGCATGGCGGGGATGTTCTCTGGAAGGGCCACGACCCGAGTGGCTAAGGTCGAGCGGAGCAGGTGAGCCGCTTGGTTTAGCCAATCAACATCCGTACTGCCATGACAGGCACAGCGTTCGAAACTTGCCGAAGCCTCAAGCACTTTCCGTATGCGAAGCCGGTATTTGGATTTCATGGCCTGAATGTACTGTTCGCGTTGGGTCCACTCTGATCGAAGATGTAAGGCCATAAAGGGCTCTGCCTCAAATGTCACGGCTTGGGGGATGCGTGGGGTTCCGGTCACATTCACGGCCAGCGTGGTGAGTCCACAGGGCCACGAACCAATTTGTTTATGACCTTTTGTTGGATCGAGTTGGGGGAAGTACAAACCAGGAACACAGGAGTGACCAACACCGCGTAGCCCTCCCTTGTTCAGCAGTGCATTGGCCAAGCGCAGCCAGATACTGTGGATGTAGTGACCGTGTGGTCGATGCAGCCTGAGCCGTGAGACAGGATATGGCATTCCATTCAAAACGATTTCGTCGCTGTATCCGGGGAGGTGGCGCACGAGTTGTAGTACAGGCATGCACTAGTAACTTTGTTGACTATAAATTGGTTTCATGAATTGGGGTTTATTCGATTTTATTATTGCTTTTGCCTTGTTTGGCCTGCTTTTTTAGGTATTCGTGGCGTTTTAAGAAGGGTAAAAACCCAATGGAAAAGATGGATTTCGCTGTTGATTGTATTGATCCTATTTGTATTGATCTGGGGAGAATTGGCGGTTGGGTTATTTGGAAGCCCATTCGCAGGCAACTAACTCCTGCAGGCAACTAACTCCTGCAGGCGACCAACCCATTCAGGCGACCAACCCATTCAGGCGACCAACCCATGCGTGCAACCAAACATTAGGATGATTTAAAAGGAGCGCCCGCCGAAATCAAAGCGGATTTTTCCAGAGCAAAAATCAGTCCTTCAACATCCTGTTGGTTATAGCGAATCAGTTTGGTACACTTGGATTTAGCCACATGGGTCAGTTTACTGTAGTTTTGTCCACGCGACTCCAGCATATTCCGCACGTGTACGATCCTCTGTGTAGCTTGTTTTTCGCCGTAATCGGTATGTGTCGGGTAAGAGAAATACCTGAGGATAGAATCCAGGGCGAAGGGTTTTGGCCGGTTAACCGGGTCGTTTTTTTTAAACCATTTTTTCAGGTCTTTGTGCGCATTCCAATAATGGTCAGTCACGTCCAAATCTTTGGATTCGAAAACATGCTTTTCGCGATCGGAAAACGCCACGATTTTTTTCTTCTCATTTCGAACGCGCTGTAAGGTATGTTCCAGAAAATCGGTAATGGTCTGGAATGAAATGGGAATCTCTTGGGCAAGAGGCGATTGGAGAATCCCGATGAGGCGTTGATCAAGAACAACCAGTTTGAATTTTTCGTCGGACCACACGCCAACGATAGCGGGATCTTCTTTGATAAGGCCTTCAAAATCGATAAAAATGAGGTTGTCTCGGGAAATGGTCATAGCAGTGGTTTAGGTGGAAGAAAAAGGGGGGTGTTTTGAAATGGGAGCCCCCTATATCAAAAATGCGCGCACGCCTCATGCGCACACGCCTCATGCACACATGCACGCGACATGCGCACATCCACGCGGCTACTTGCGTTTGCTGATCGCGTTCTGTGCGATGGTACGTTGCATTCTGGATTTGAAGCGTTGTATCGCCTCGTTCCTTTTATGCCGATGCTTTTGGCTGACCCCGCTGTTCACGCGCTTTCTCCATGCCCTGAAACTTCCGGGCTTCAACTCGCGACGCATCAGCGCCACTACTTCGGATTCGGGCAAACCAAATTGATGCCGAATGGCTTCAAAGGGCGTGCGATCTTCCCACGCCATTTCTATGATGCGGTCAATTTGTTCCAGACTGAATGCAGACGACATGCTCAATCAACAAAAACGCCAGCCTTTCGTTTTCGGGAAACGGTGGGATATGACGGGAAACGTCGGGAAACGTCGGGAAACGATGGGAAACGATGGGATATGACGGGAAACGTCGGGAAACGATGGGATATGTCGGGAAACGTCGAGAAACGACAGGATGCGTGTGCTATCGGCTGATGCGACTGTATTTCTCGATATCTCTGAAGCCGTTTGATCGGACAAATTCTTTGAACTGACGCGCATTGGCTGGAACAGCCACGGGAAGGGTATCCTCAGACGATTCGGTGATTTTTTTGAGCGACTTCCAATCTTCTTCCGCATCAACCGAATGTATGCTGAGGGTGCCACGCGACAATTCCATCATTCGAACTTCCCAACTTTCGGGTCCTAAGCGTGTATTCATGAAGAAACGGCCTTGGTATTTGCGCAATACATTGTCGAAGCTAAGTGAGAATAACGTGTCGTTGTATTGTACGGGCCGATAGAGGCTATCACCCTTTCTCTCTGCAAAAATGGTACGGCCCGTGGGAAGGAGGGTCACAGAATCACCAGAAAGTCGGTGGTTCATGTCCAAATCGGATAAGTGTCCCCATTCCGCACCCTCAAACCGTTGAAATATCAGGCGATCGGAGACAAAAAGCAAAGAAGAGTCACTTTGATTCAGATATACTCCTTGCAAACGCCGAGGAATTGCATCCAAATTTTTAGCATCAGTGGGCTGAGGCTCCTGAAATGTAAAAGCGGGTCCGCATGCAGTAAAGACGAGCATCAGGGCGCATGCGCTGAGAAAAAAGAATGTTTTCATATTGTTTTCAGAGGGTAAATACAGGGATTGTTACAAGGGGTAAATACAGGGATTGTAACAAGGTTAAATGTGCGAAAAAGGCAACATTCAGAACCGAAACGAAGCTATTGTGAATTTGGTATGCGCAATAATTTTGTGGTGTGTCGCTTTCGCCCATCCCAAAAGACCAAATGGTATAGTCCAGAAGAAGCAGCGCCCCAACTGAGGGAATTTAAACCCTTGAAGATAGGCCCTGATGCAATGATTCGTCCACCAACATCAAAAAGGGTATATTCAGCACCATCCCGGATATCGTCAACCCAAAGCATCGGCGGCTCAGACGAGGGGTTGGGAAAAACACGCCAATTTGAACTTTCATACGCAAAAACGGAGGAGGAAAGCTGGGGCGGCGCAAATGCTTTGATAACGCCCCCTCCTGAAACCACCACAATGCCGTCTGTGCCAAAGACAGGGGCGCAGGTGTTCACATTGGGCACATAATGCATCCACCTAAATTGAAGATTAGGGGTAAAGGAATAGACCGCATTTTCTCCGTTGGTGACGTACACGGTGCCTTCTGCATCGGTGGAGGCCCGCATCTGAAACAGATCAGGGTTGCTGGCAATGATGGGAGAGGAGTCGATTGGCGTGCCCGTAGTAGGACTCAGCCGCAAAACACGCCCACCTGATGGCACATAAACATCGCCCGAAGGCCCAAGACAGGGGTGACTAAACGGCGCGCTTCCGGTGATGGGGGTTTCCCACAACAACTGCAAACGAGTGCCGTCGTCGGAAAAAGCCGAAATGTTGTCGCCCTGC
>Ga0194121_10011420_pt1 | contig 10582 bp, 5 predicted proteins | sample TA2MahCa50mmetaG_FD_148609 | JGI IMG/M metagenome (GOLD analysis project Ga0194121, IMG submission 148609) | Freshwater microbial communities from Lake Tanganyika, Tanzania - TA2015020 Mahale Deep Cast 50m | ecosystem: Environmental > Aquatic > Freshwater > Lake | place: Tanzania: Lake...
CTATGAATTCCCAGCCAACCTAAAGTGATGGCTATCCAACCAATCTTTTTTCTTGACTTCCCCTTAAAGAAATTAACTAGTGAGCGAAAACTGACTTTTAAAACTACTCCAATCACTATTCCCAGCAGCAAGGCAATCGAAATTACACTCCATGATTCATTGGAAATAGACGTCAGAATTCCTTTCTAAATGTTTGTTACTTTTTGATTTTCTAACTTCAGGGTCACCAGTGACGCCAACTTCTACCCCATCGGGGTGAAGTTTTACGCAAATATCTGCTGAGTCTTGGAAGTCGGTTCTCGGTTAGTTCAGGTAACACAATGTGTACCACAACATCAAGGTATCGAATTAATCGACACGGAGATCCAAACCAAAATCGGCTTTCTGGCGTCAATTCAACTCTTCGTAGCTGACGAAGTGTCTCTAAAAGATTAAGTTTGCGATCAAGCACTAGTTCTGTCAATCGAAAACTCGGTCCGACGCATCCACTTCTCAAGACTGAGGTCTGACTGATAAGCACGCTGATCTTGGAAGATCAAATACTCGATAAACCCTGCTCCGACATCGTTTACCCGTCCCAGTCCCGAGCCAGACTTTATTCGGCACTTCGACATCAATGCAAAGTGAAGTCACAGCGGAATCTGCGCTCTGAGAAAGCCCCAAAAGACCTACATTCGGCCGATGATGACTACTTTTGAGGCATGTCTGGGAACGCATTTTCGTCCGCCAATCCCACACCCCGCGTCAACCTCGACCCACTCTTTGAGGTTGACCAGCTTCCTGATCGGGCAACCACAAGGGGGCCTTACTACGCGGCAATCTACTTTCTTCATAGGGCGTTACAACAGCCCTGAGGACTCGTGCTCGTGGCGCTAAATCGGAGGTACAGACGACGTTGGTGGTGACGCAATGTTGAAGTCAGCTAGTCTCGACGGAGAACGGCCGATTCGACCTGCGTAAAGCGAACTTACGGCAATCAGCGTTGCCACGACCACGCAGACCCACGGTCCAAACGCGCTTTCGATGACCGCCTTGCCATCCGGTCGCCCCGAGAGGCGTCCGAGCATCGCCGCGATTATCGAGACGATTGCTGCATCAAGCAGCGCTGCGAATAGCGCTACGACACCGAAGATTATTGCGGATGCAAACACTGCCCGCTCTATGGCGATGTGCGACACGAAGAGGCCAAGAATTAGGCACCCGGCACAAGCAAGACCAGCCAATCCGAGCAGTTCACCAACTGCAGGAATCGACCCGCCCCCAACCGCCCACGTGACGGAACCGATTCTCGCGTATACAAATGGCAGATCTCGCGCCAACAAAATCGCCACTGACCCAATAAGGGCGACAGTAATCCGCACGCCTCCCGTTACATGCAGCAGCGAACTTTTACTGATGTCGCCCAGAGCATCGAATATGACTACCGCGACCAAAAGCAAACTCGACACCATCGCGATAACCAGAGCTGGCTGAATTACCGAGCCGAATTCAGTTCTAACGATTCGAATTGAAAGCAGCGAACTAAATCGTTGAATGACCAGCCAATTCATGATGGCGAAACCTGCGACTGATGCCGCAGCCCAGCCAGTGACCGCAATTGCCCACTCTCTGAAGTACGAGACCGTCGTAAACACGAGGAGCGCAACAACGAGTATCCAGGCACCAACTGCGGCCACATCAGATGAGACAGGAGTAAATGACCCATCCAGCCGACCGACACCGAACCGCATCCACGATGTGAAAAGTGAGCCCGCCACTGTGAACGCGAGCAAAGGGAGAGCAATGGAAATTGAACGTTGCGAGGTGATTGAACTCACGACACGCGATACGGCACGCCGCGGATACTCCCCCGCCGAATCGCAGAACTGAGAATCGCAAGCCCAGCTGGACCGAGAGTCATGCCCATCACGAAACCAGCATTCGCCGAGACACCCGCCCTCACCGCAATGTTTCGGCCGATGTACCCACAAACAATCGAAACCGCAAGACCCCACAGAACGATTCCAATTCCTACGATCTGAAGCATCTCAGTCGATTGGCGGCTCAAGCCCGCCACCTGAGTCAACGGAAGGCCATTTGAGTTTGTTTGGGCGATCTTCATTGAGACTCGCAAGAAACCTAAGTTCATCGGTTCCAAAGCGGGCTTGCGAGATCTCGAGACGTGTCGTAGCCATCAATATCGACGACGCATCCTGTCGCCCTTCAATCTTCAATGTAAGGAGGTCACTCTTTGGATGAGGCGCTGGCTCGACGCCAACAGCCGACCAATAGATCTGACCGACACTCAACTCGCTCTTCTCTCCAGTTCGATAGACGAATCGCTCAAATTTCGGAACGTGCTCAATTCCGACGATTGAAAGGAGAAAGTCTTCCGTGTTACGTTCAATGCCGCCAGTCCTGCCCGATACAAAGTCGTGTACCTTGACGTGCCTTAGCAGTCGGCTAGGCGTTGTACGACTTACAGCGCTTCGAATTTCCTCAGCCTTCAACTCCGCAACTCGAGCACTTAAAACTCCCTCACTCACCATCTGTCGAAGATGGACTCGGGGCTTGTAGATGGTGAAGTCACCAATTTTGGTCCCTTCATCTTCAAGCGACAGATCCATTTCTGGCTGCCGTGCACCTGGACTGTCATCAAACACCAACTGTGAATACATATCGTCAAACTCTCGTTTGATTGCACTGAACACTCCGTTTAGCCATCCTCGGCCTGCGACGCGCTCACGCATGACAATCTGCTCTCGCTGCAGTTTCTGCGAGTCAAAAACCGGCTCCGCAAACTGAAACGAAATCGCCCGCATATCGGGCACGCTGACGGGTTCGATTGATTCTGAATGCACTGCCCCGAACGGTCGCCAAACAACTTCAGCTAGAACTTCCGCCCAATCCAAGTACTGAATATGGAAATACTCGAGTCGGTGTAACTCTCGCCAATAGTGTTCACGTTCTTTGGCGGCTGACTCATACTCGCGCACTAGTTCGTGTTGCAGTCGAAACTGTTCACGAACTTGAGTTCGTGCTGTAGCAAGCCATGCCGACAGAACTCCGAGAAGAGCAAGGTACGGGAGAAAGAAGAGAGCGACGGCCAACGCTCCACCGGCCAAAAGTCCCGCTGAAGCTACGGGTGGCAAAAACGGAAACAAGACGGCAAGAAGCAATAACAAGACGAGCAGCCGAGCGAGCCACTTACCTCTCTTCGCTGCTCTTCGTTGCTTAGCGTCCGCGGCGGCGACGCTCTGAGGAATCTCTCGTACTTTTTGCACACTCGACAGAAGTCGCCCCATAACATCCACGATCTGGGTATCCAAAAATCCTGAGATTCCCCAGAGCAGGGTGTCTTTGCGTTCACGGAACCACACTTCGATCTGTGCCAGTACTCTCGCCGACTCATTTGGCTCTAACGTCGTTGAGACGTCAGGTTCAAGGCTGGATGCATCAGCACTCGCCTGATCGGAAGGCTCCGAATGGGAGCCTTCCGATGATCCGGGAGTGGTCACGCCATCGCGAACTCGTTGTAACTCATTAACAATCTCGCGATAGCGAATTGAGTCAAAGGCTCGAATCTGTAATCGGGTCGATTTGCCATTCACAGTCAAGTCGGACTCAAATTCCCTCATGTTCTTGACAGCAATGTTTGGGGCCACCACTGCACGTGACGAAACGACTGCCGTCGCGCCCCGGAATGTTGGGGCCTTGTACCCAACCTCGAGCCCGGGAGGTTCACCATCAATGGTCCCGAGCACCGCTTGAACAAGAGTTCTCCAACCCTCTGGATTGGGAACCACTGCTGGAACCTCAACTCCAGAATCAGACTCAATTGCTTTAATCCGAGAAGGTGCGACACCCGAGTAGTCCTCTTCGCGGAGCCTTCCACCATAACGAACGACGAGCCTGCTCTCGCTTTGAAACGTCTTGTTCTGAACGTAGTCCTCGACGCGCCGCAAGATCCGCTCTTTGGCTTGCTGCCAAGCACGACGAGGCGCTCCAATGAGATTGGCAACGAGCGCCGACAGGTAGAGCACGATTGCATCAAGAATCCCTATTCGCTCGCGTGTTTCACCCTTCGGTGCTGGAACGACGCGAAAACGCATTCCAATCGCGTCAACTTCCGCCAGAGCAGCCACTGCCTTTTCCACGAATTGTGGACCGCTCGGATACTTCTCGCAGTCCGGAGGAGCTGGCCAGTTGTTCGAGGGGTCCATCGCCGCGAGGGCGACTGAGTTTGCATAATCGCCAAGCAACACAACTCTCGTGGCCGCGCGGGCGAGGCGAATTGGCGGATTTGCTACATGCTCTTCCAATAGACCCAGATAGAGCGGAGTTTCTGAACACCATGACCAGAGACCCGTCACGCTAATGACCGCATTGAATGCAATATCTTCGGCGAATGAATCCAAGATTGGGAGCCCGATCTGGCCAGCTTCGCCGGTCCAGTCTTGCGGTACTACGACAATGTTAAATGCCCAGTCATTCTCGACAAATGTAGGTGAGAGCTCTCGATTTCCAATTGGCACCGAGACAGTGCCCTCTCGGAATTTGATCTTCATCTCCCTGCATGAGATCCGCAAGTCGCGCACGAGACTCGCGCGCGCAGCCCTTGTTACGTCATCCGCCACAGTGCCGCAAGCTAATGCAACTATCGTAACCGCTTCCGTTCCACCTGGTCGGGTTGCCAAAAACGAAGCATAGTTTTCGAGTTCGAAATACTCTGTCCCAACATGAAGTTCTGCGTGCTTGTCTTCGCCTACGAGAAGGAAATCACCAAGCATCCCCTGGCGAGTACAAAGTTGCGCCAATTCACGAAACCTTTGAAGGTGACTACCTGCGAAAACTAGGACGAAATCCTGTCGTTTCTTCATTAGTCGATCGGGAGTGACCCAGTATCTGACGCCTCTTTGACGAGTCGATCCGCCGAATCAATCAGTTGCTGACAAGGCTCGACAAGTAACTCATATAGTTCGGACTGGTAGGGGTCCTCGGGGTGCAACTGTTGGTCCCGATTCAAGTTGTCGAACTCACCGCCAAGGCGTGCACGCTCAAACTTCTTTACTTCAGACTGATAGAAGATGAGATTTTTCTTGACATCCCCTACGACCTGCGCGAGTCTGGCCGGGCCATCAGAGCCCGCTGGCATCGTCGGGAACTGCAAACCGCGCCTGAGGTCCGCAAGGATTTCAGCATGCTTCATCCCGAGCTGGTACAGCTCCTCGTGGCCATCTGGTGCCGCTTCATTCGTCGCATAGAGCATCTGTGCGAGGCAGGTTGATTCAAGAATGCCGCCCAGCCACGCAATCTTCTTGGCTCCGCGATTTGCAGAGTCAAAAATGAGCGTCTTACCACCCAATAGCGGCCACGCGATTCGCGCAGCAGGCCTCTCGCGTTCTCGGCTGTACCTGGCGACGAGGATTCCTCCGTCGGAGTCATCGAAATTGACTAAACCAAGTGCCCGACCCAAGATCCAACCGCGGCACATCGCATCGATAGATGTGGGTCGCAGTGCAGCAAAGTCTCGCAGTCGACGAGCTCTCCGATTCTTCAGTCCATACGAAGTATCTTTGTCAGTACCCCCGGTTCTCCACATCGCAGCGATTGGCGCAGCCAGACTTGCAATTGCAGACGGATGAATAGCACCAGACAACCGATAGACGAAGAGTACGCCTTCGGCGTTTGAACGCGCCGGATCAAAGTAAGACGCGACATCGTCCCGCGCTACTCCTGGCGCATCAAGAAGGATTGCCTTCGCGCGCTGATACGGACTATTCGAATCATCGCTCGGTGGAAGTGGGATTTTTTCGGCCTCGAGGGTGATGGGCACGGAGCCTGACGCCATGTGGCCGGCGAATCCTGCTTGTGCTTCTGTGTGAACCTGATGGAAAATCGCTCCAGGTACGTGTGCGAGGGGAAGCGCTCGTTTAATGGCCCTCTGCAGTTGGATATAGAACTGCTCGCGACGTGCCTGTCTGTCGACAATCGCACGTTCAATTTCATCCGAGTCGGCTAGATAACTGAGAAGCGACTGATGCAAGAAGTCCCCAAATGGGTAACCTCGGCGCTCAAGCCATGTTCGGGCTTGGCCAAGCAGTTGTTCGGGTTTCAACTCCACCGTGAACTGCGGCGGAGATGAAATCGCCCACGGCGTCTTCAGCCGGATTCCGGTCTTGCCGAGTTGACCCCGAACGTAGTCGTTGGGGGATGAAGGTCCCGCCGCCTCGTCGCGACGAACCGTCTCAACTAGGTGGGAATCAAAGAGATTTGGCCAAGTCTCCCATTCAATTAGACAGAAGTCAAGAGGTGAAGGCCGGAATCGCTCAGGCACGCCGTCACCCCTTGGCCAATCCGAGACCTCTGAATTCCTACGTACCACGAAGTCACTCTCTAAAGCTTCTAGCTCGGTTGCGAGCGTCGCCAAGAAGCGAGTGTTTAGCGCCTCGTACGATTCCTTCAGACTGCCTTCCAGAGTCGTTTTCCGCACGTCGTTTAGCACTCGTCGCATCAAGGCCGCAAAGACGTCTCGGAACTTGTTGTGCTGGGAGTTGATGCGATCTTTTGGCCGAATACTTTTTACAACCACCTGTAGGGCATCGGCTGCTACCTTCTCGCTGTACTGTGGATCTGTGCGCGCTTCGTTCAACCTCGCGAGCGTCTCCGTGACTCTCTCCCGCAAACGACCTACCAACATAAGGGCTACTGGCAGGCCGTAAGTGGCAAGATACTCGGACACTACGGCAAGGATTCTCACAGGGGCTTCGGTGACAAAACGCTGTTGTGCATCAAAGACCAGCTTGTTCGCCTTTGATTTGAACTGATCCTTGTAAGTTGCTTCAATTCGCTGAGAGAGCGACGTAACTAGCTGGACGGACGTAAACAGACTTGCCCATTCCGAGTCGCTCTTGCGTTCGTCAATCATTGCCGTGATGGCAACTCGAAGCTCGTCCAAGTCGAAGAAGAACTTCGTTGGCCTATCGAATCCAACTCGCTCCAGGAAAGTGCTGGAGAGCGATCTGGAGTAATAGTCCAGGACCTGACTGCGAGTAGCACTTGGGTCTTGCATTTCCTGTCGGGCGCGCGTGAGAAAGTCTTGTGCGATAAAAGAGAATGATTCGCCCGCAAGTCGATGTGCCGCGTAGTCACCGAAGAGCTCCAAACCGAGACTGAGGCGCGCGGAGCCGAATGAGGAGACGACTCCGTTATACGGAATCTCAGACCTGGCGCCTGAGTTGTTGTGATGCGCCCAGCGGCTCTGATTGTGGTCCTGAAGCGCCTGCCAGTTTCCGACTAAGTCTGTCGTGAATGCGCCAGAAATCTTTGGGTCAAGCAGGACCGAGGCCAAGGTCTCCGTAACTGCTCGATAGGCCTCATTGGGTGAAGCCAGATCTACACCATTCAAGTCTTTTAGCCCAATGATGAACGGATACTCTGGGCCGTGACGCCTTGGAACACCTTCCTGAACATTGACGGCGCCCATAAACAGGTCCTGCGCTGATCGGTCCTTGGGTCGCAAGTAGCTGTTCGTTAGCTCCGAGATAGCTGCAACGGTGTTGAGCTCAAATCCACCCTTGGGCCCCTCGATATTCTTGAAGATTTCAGCGGAAAAGAGCACCGCAATAACGTTATTCTCCAGCTTCTTCGCAGCAACTTTTGCGATGTCACAGACATCGAGAAAAATTCCTGCCCCCGTACCGCCTGCAAGCGATGAGATGACTACCACGAAGGGCTTTTCATTCGCCTTCGTAACTTGACCGCCAGTCAACTTCTGAGTGAGAAGATCCAGTTCGCCAGACGAGTTTTGAATCTTCGTCAGAGCCGACTCAATTCGATCGCCGACCATACCCATCTTGTCGAGGTTCGCCATGCGACCCAAGGCTCGCAATTGTCCGGCGCCTTTACCCATGTCTTTGATCGTGTTGCTTGGAGGCACCCAGCCGTTCAATTGCTGGTGTCGAGCCAATTTGCCGCGCGCACCGTTCATGACGGCGCTGTAGACCTCCAAGTAATCCGAATTCGTCGAGGCAAGGCTTATGTAATCCTCTTTTGGAAGTTGAGGACCAAACTCCAACGCTTTTGGATCTTGTGTTTCCAACGTGTCAATCCACAGAAGTTGCCATGAATTGGGTATACCGCGACCCCAACCCTCGACTTGTCGAAGACGACTCTCTAGGACCCTCCGCAGGGCGACGACCGTCTTCCCACCCGAACCACCGCAGCCGATTATGATCATTGGATTCATAACGCCTCAATCCCTCCCCGACCCAAACTGGGTACCACCCGTACTATACGCAGAGCAAGAATCGAAAGTCCAATTCGCTCGTTTCAGAAATCGACTTAAGGCCGCTTCCTAGATCTCGGGCAGTGGTGGCGTAGGAGGTGTGCTCTTATCAATCAATTTGGACTTCTTCTTCCAGATTGCGGTCGCGAATGAATCAACGCTCCCCGACCAAGTGCTCTCAATACGCCGAGCAAGATCTTCAAGGAAGGTCCGGGATGATTCAGATCCCGCAGTGATGTATACGAGTCTTCCGCTTGAGCCAACTATTTGTGATGCCAAGTCTTCGACGGACTCTGCTGTCCCATCCCCCTGCCAATTTGAAACAACCCACCACTCCTTGGTGAGACTGAGCGGAATTCGTCCTGAACGTTTTGTGGGCATTACACCACCGGAGCCCACAACGCATCCTGAGGCACTTGATACTTGGACATATCCGAGTTCGGATAGGAATCTCCACCCGGCACGTGCTTGCAAGGACGAACCCGTTGTGTTGAAGGGTCCGTTGCTTTCCAGTGACCGTACGCCGAACGGCGAGGGTGAAAGTGGTAACGAACTTGCGGCAGCATGCGGCGACAACAATGCAGATCTGACTGATTCAGCATCACATTGCGGAAGCTCAACAGTCGCCACCCAAAGTAGACCGCTTTCTGGAATCTGGATTCGTGCGGTGAACCATCGCGCGATTATCAGAATCAGTAGAGCGGTGAGTAATCCTCCGAGCGCAAAGAGAATCGCGCGACCCCAATCTGGGGTGATACCGAAATCTGGTTCAACTACGAACTCTCCTGTGAATACACCTTTCTCTCTCGGCTCACCATCCGTCTCATAAACAAAAACTATTTCAAACGCCTGATTGACGTTCTCCGTATTGGTGCGGACTCCGGCGAGTTCAAACGTATATGCAAAGGTTTCGGGTTGACCAGGCTTTACCTTTAGAGGAAACGTCGCTGACGACCCCGCCGCAAACTTCACGTTGCCCAAACTCTTCGAAAGCTCAATCTCTGGCCCGTCTGTGAGGACTCGCCCTTCCACATCACTGGCCACAGCACGGAACTCGCAGACCACGCTCTTGCTCCTCTTTGAAATTGATCCACAGCCAAGTTGCTCGACATATGGAGTCTTCGGGGGGAGACGTAGTGAAATATCAAAGATTGAATTGCGCTTGGACCACTCAAGCACAACGGGTCGTGAGCCTTTCAACACTTCATACGAGGCATTCAGCTCAACCACCTGAAGTTTCACGTTCTTGTTGGTTGCACCACCCAATGAGGCAACAGTCGGGGTAAATGGAACCTTAAGTAGGGACTCGTCTTCACCAAGGGTCGCTCGCACACTCTTGCCGTCAACAAGGAGTACTGCACTCAACGAAATGGCACTGACGGTTGAGAGGCGTGACGCATCGCTGCATCGTTGCAGAACGAGGTAGATGCCATCTGCACGGCCAACGACAAACTCTTTAGAGCTTACCGCTAAGTCAAATGCGATACAGCCACGGATCAGAACGTCAGCATCGAGTTTGGCTGGACCTGTGACAGCTTTATTACAAGCTTGAAGGGCCCAGTGCCCGACCCACTCCTCTGTCGGATTCTTAAATAGCAGCGTTGTTTCAAAAGTCGGAGCATCGTCCAATTGACTCGTCTTTACCGAGATTCCCGCAAGTTCAAAGGGGGGCGTCACTAAGCCATCTTTGAAAAGCGTTATCACAGTTGAGTCTCTCTGGCCGTGCCGCCGCACAAGCTGAATCTCCGAAACCTCTTCGCGAGCGCGCAAGAACAGGTCTGCTCGTTCAACTGGCTCAGCGATATAAATGAGGGTTGGGGTATCAATGGAGGTTGGGTTTCCCCCTTCGCCCTTATCAAAACAAACAGGAGGAGGGTCAATTCCCCCGTAAATAGCCCTGCGCATATCGCGGGCCAAATCGTCCTGCGAAGTCACTTCTACGAGAAAACCTACGGGTGCAAGATCTCCACAATCTTTGGCTTCGAGCAACCTGCGAAGAACTTTAAAATTGTCTTGCGAAGTCGTCGTATCCAGACCTACACCGATGACGGTCAGTGAACCTTGGTTGTCGTGAAATCGTAGATCGTCAGCGACGGCCCGCTCACGTGATTTGCCCTTCTCGCACAGAATTCGCTCGCTAACCTCGATGGCCTTATTCGCCGTCTCGCGATCGCTCACCCGACCGTTACCCGTCTCTGCTTGAAGCCACGGGAAAAATCTCGGTCCGACTCCCTTTTTTTCGAAGTGAACCTTCCCATCCGTAAACCACAGCACCACTTGACAGTTGGACTCGCCTTTAGCTCTCGCCAAAATTTC
>Ga0194121_10011423_pt1 | contig 10580 bp, 10 predicted proteins | sample TA2MahCa50mmetaG_FD_148609 | JGI IMG/M metagenome (GOLD analysis project Ga0194121, IMG submission 148609) | Freshwater microbial communities from Lake Tanganyika, Tanzania - TA2015020 Mahale Deep Cast 50m | ecosystem: Environmental > Aquatic > Freshwater > Lake | place: Tanzania: Lake...
TGATAATATTGGTAATGCGTACTTGTTGATGATTGTGATTACTGAGCTTAATAGTAAAATTGCTTGTAAAGCTAGTGAATAATTGCCCAGTATTACGTAACCCAAAACTGGTACAATTATTAATTTATCAATGTTGTCTCTTGCAATAGAAAATAGTGTTATGATGTAATTATTTAGGACAAAAAATGATTTCTCTTTAACTAAATTCATGTCTAAATTAGTGACTCTGAATTCTTTTAACAAAATGTTTATGAAAATTATATAAGATATTGAAAATGCAAAAATTATGAACTCAATTCCAAATAGAAATAAAAATACTTCTGCTACAACAACAAAAATTATTTTTTGAGCAATTAGATAATTGAAATATCTGCTGTATTCCTGCTTGCCCTGCAAAATACCTACACTCAATTGGAAAAATATCATTCCATAAAGTAGAGTGCCTATGTCATATCGATTAAAGATGAAATATGTAATGGGAAAAAGAATTCCACCCATAGTGATCGACAATAAAATGAGATTTGATTGAATTGGAACTTTTTTTGCTAGACTAACTACAATTGTTGGTCCGGCTCCTACCAATCCTATCGTACTTGCAATCGAAGCAATTCCAACCAGAAATTGAATTTCTCCATATTCACCTGGTTCAACTTGCCATGCTAATATGACCCAGAAAATGGTATTTATTAAAACAGCGATGATTTCAGAAATGAAAAACTTGGAGAATTTTGTTGACACTCTCATGATTACCTAATAATTACTCAGTATTTACTGGTTCTACTTTTAATATAATCAATCGAATTTACCGGAGTTGGATTGATTCCTAACATTGTGGCGCGGTATACGGTTGAATAATCCAATAGATAAATTAAATTGATCAGTTTTGTGAGTATGCTTCCCTTAACTGAAAAGATCTCTCTGTACTGAATCTTGTTGCACTCAAAATATTCTTTGATTAAATTCCATCTTTCCTTGGTCTTCATGTAATCATCTTCTCCTCTGATCATAATGGGTTTCATATTAGAAGGCCTTTCCCAAGCAACTATCCCATTATGACATGTCTCTATAACATCTTCTATCATTCCATGCATCTTGGTATTTTCTTGAAGTGAATTCTTGAATCTAACTGCGGCGGCTTGTAAACCCCATGGGTAGTAAATTATCGGAACATCTGTAAGCCACTTTGCAATATCCAAAGCTGGATTATCTGTATTTAGATTATCGGATGAAATCTTTTTGCGTAGATCTTCTAAATCATCAATTGATTGAGTAATATCTTCTCTCTTTATCGGAATTATTGGTTCTAAAACTTTTAACATTGAGAATAAAAATGATGGAAATGATGCGCGTGGAGAATGATACATTGGAATGTCTCTGTGCTGTATTTTATGTTCAAGACAGTATTTTTCATCTCACCGCCATTTGTAAATGCAATAATTTTATGATTTAATTTCTTTGCCAAATCTAAAACTGTCATAGTTTCAACTGTATTCCCTGACACACTAGTTGTGACAATCAATGTGTTAGAGTCAACTGTATTTGGTAAATGATATCCTTTTACTATACTTACATGAATATTGCTTTTGGACAGAATGGCTGAAAATATATCATGTAATGCGCCCGATCCTCCCATTCCAACAAAAACAATGTGCGAAATATTCTCAAAGTTAACTGGTAAATAATTATTGGAATAGCTTTCCTTTGCAATATATGGCCATTTGTCATAAACTAGATGCATTCCGTGACTGTCATATTTTTTCAAAATATCTGAATTGAACATTTGATCTCTCACTATGGATCTTAGAATATATTAGTAACAATCAACTTATGTGACGTCATAAATCGTAAAGCTTATCACTTCGTGACAACCACTTTTTCCAATTGTATTCTGCAAAAACAACATTTACCATCTCATTATCGTTCGGCTTCCATGATATGTCAGCAAGAGCCAATATTCTTGATGTTTGATTAGACAGATTAATGTGCGCAGATGCTATTCCTTTTGGGACCTTAATTATTTTTGGAGTATCGACACTTGTTTCTATCTCATGAAACTTTCCGTTTTCATCTCTTAGTATGAAGACAACCTTACCGTGAATACAAATGAAATAACTATTCCTTTTAGTATGTAAATGAGGACCCTTTATTTCGCTTGGTTCAACTGATGACATATAGATCATCTTTATGTCTTCTGAAATGACATCATCATAATCTCTCCAGACTACAGTTAATGAACCATTAATGTGCCCATCATTGATATCTCTTGTTGGATGTGCTTCTAAATTAGTGTAGAATGGTTCTTTCATAATTCGATTTTGTGTGCTTATAATAAAAATTTTAATGACTGATTAGTGTTTAATGATTATTAAGCAAAAGAAAACCATGACTGTAAATGTTAATCATGTACCTAAATGGAAAGTTTGTGATAAATAATGAAGAAATCAAACATTATCCTTAAGCCTATTACCAAGAGCGACTATCAATTTCTCTATGATTTGATGATGGAGAGAACACAAAATATTAACATTGAACACAATACAATGCCAACCTATATTGAACATGTGAAATTCATCAAAACAAAGCCGTACTATAGATGGTTAATGATAATATGTGACAATTATAAAGTTGGTACGATCTACCTAACAAAGAAAAACGAAATTGGTGTTTTCATAAAAAAAGATTGTTCTGGTAAAGGCGTAGGTCAGAAAGCAATGAAATTGTTGATGGATAGGTACCCTAAATCTTACTATTTAGCTAACATAAATCCTAAAAATAGAAATTCTATCAGTTTTTTTAAGAAAATAGGTTTTAAGCCTTTAAAAATAGTTTTTAGATATGGGAGTATTGTAAATGAAAAAAATAAAACTCTTTGACCTTACATTAGACAAAAAAGATCTAGATGTTGTTCTAAAAATAATCAAGAGCAAATTTTGGGCATCTGGAGCAGGAGCTGGGAATGTTGGTCAATTCGAAAACCAATTCCAAAAATATGTCGGTTCCAATTCATCTATAGCAGTAAATAGTGGCACTGCTGCACTCCATCTCGCACTTTCATTATTTAATATAAAAAATAAAGAAGTGATCCTTCCCTCACTATCTTTTGTTTCTACCGCACACGCTATTGTGTATAATGGTGGAATACCAAAATTTGTTGATGTTGACCCTAGTACTTTGTGCATTGATCCAAAAGAAGTACAAAAATCAATAACACACAAAACCAAACTCATACTTCCAGTTCATTTTGGTGGCATGCCTTGCGATTTAATGTCTTTAGTAAGGATCTGTGATAAAAATTCATTATTCCTAGTTGAAGATGCTGCTCATGCTGTAGGTGCTGAATATAATGATAAAAAAATTGGCTCACATGGACACGCGGTATGTTTCAGCTTCCATCCATCAAAAAATTTACCAATGCCTTCTGGAGGACTAATCACCCTCAATAAAACTAATTCCAAAGAATCTGAAATCAAACTCAAGTCCTTGAGATGGTGCGGTATATCAAATAGAAAAGATGCATACTATGATGTTAATGAACTAGGTTGGAATTACTATATGAATGAGATATCTGCATCGCTTGGCTTACATCAACTATCGAAATTGGACAAAAATAACTTGGAAAGAAAAAAGATAGCTAAACGTTATTCTAAGGAGATTGATGTTGAATCTAAAATGCCCTATGACCAAAATTGTTCATATCACTTTTTTTGGATATTGGTAAAAAATAGAACTGAATTTATGATGAATATGAAAAAACATGGAATAGAAGTTGGGATGCATTATAGACCAATCCACAGTTTCAATCTTTACAGAACCAAAAATGTTCTAAAGGCCACTGAAAATGCAGGAAACCAAATTGTGACTATACCATGCCATCAAAATCTTAAACAAAATGACATTGATAAAATAATTAGACTTGTAAACAAATATTCAAAATAACCTACTCGAATTCTACAATTCCATCGCCAATTTCTACATCAATGGCAGATTTCTTGCCTATAACTTTTGATAAAAATCTCGCGTCAAGGCCCTTTTTTTTATTGCCTGGTCTTAATACGTCAAAGTTGGCTCCTTCAAGTAAAATGTCTCCTTTGCGTATATTTTTTATAGCTTGAATGGATCTTTTGGCAAATTTCTCTAGCTCTACTTCCTCCGGTAAGATCGTTTTTGTTGATGTACCCTTGGCCAGATCTGATTTGCGTATCGATTCAATCATGATTCGCAATTCATTTGGGTCTAATGCGAATCTATGATCAGGACCTTTGTTATTTTTGTCTGTAGTAAAGTGTTTTTCAACAATTTTTGCGCCTAATGCTATTGCTGTTACTGGGCCAATTATTGGATCTTCACTATGATCAGAAAAACCTACCGGCAACCCATATTTTTTTTCTAGTTCTGGTATGACAGACAAATTTAATGATTCAATGGGAGTTGGATATTTTGCAGTACATTGCAAAAGTGCTATTTTATCATTATATTTTTTGATTAAATTCACTGCAAAGTCTATTTCAGTATAAGTTGATGCACCTGTAGATATTATTACTGGTTTTTTTGTCTTTGCAACAAATTCCAACAATCTGACATGATTAATTTCATAGGAAGCTATCTTGTGCATTTCAACAAATGGATCTATTATTTTTGCATCATCAACTGAAAATACTGACGACATAAACATTATGTTGTTCTTTTTGCAAATTTTGTGAATTTCAGGAATCATCTCGTAAGGCATTTCTAAATTTTCAAACATCTCTCCAACATCAATTCTGATGTCATTTTTTTTAAGATAATCGCTAATGCCAGGCCTGTGAGCATAAAGAGTCTTTGATCTAAACATCTGAAATTTTACCGCATCTGCACCACAAGATGAAGCAATTTCGACTAATTTCTCTGCTTGCTCTAGATCAGTCTTACTAGTGTCTGTCTTCCAGTTTGAACCAGCTTCTGCTATGACGAAAGTATGATTGCTATCACTTAATTTTGTAAAATCAAAAACCAATCTCTATGTATCGCTAGATGCAATACACATTATTTATAATTCACTACAATTATGAAAGAATCTCATGCAAAAATTATCAATTTTAATAAGAACCTCTGGAGGGATCGCCCCAACAAAACAGCTTGGCTTTGGACATATTTACAGATCTGCCAATATAGCCAAGGCATTAAAACCAAATCAAATCAAATTTTTGGTAGAAGATTTTGGTAATGCGGAAAAAGTGTTGAATTCTATGGGATTTGTGAATCTAGAAGTGTTACAAAAAAACATACCTCTCAATATAGATATAACAAAAACAATTGCATTAATAAAAAAATGCAAAGTAGATGTTCTAATCATAGATAGGTATCAACTAAAAAAGAAGTACGTTCAAGCCGTATCAAAATTTACCAAAGTAGTTGTAATATCGGATTTGTGGTTAATTGATTTTCCAGCAGATCTGATCTTCAATGGTTTTATTGGATTCTCCAATGGAAAAATCGTAAATAGGTATGGAAGAATTTGTTATGTCGGGCCCAAGTATCAAATAATAAATCCAAATTTCGCTCATATCAAAAAAATAAAAAAAACAATTGATGTTTTGGCTACCTTTGGTGGATTTGATGAAAATAAAATCATAGAAATGTTATTGGAAACTGCCCAAAAATATAAAAAATTAAAGTTGAAGATAATACTTGGGCCTGGAACGGTAAAGAGCAATACAATATTACAATTTAAGAAAGTATTCGGAAAAAATCTAATATTAAAACAAAAAACAAATAATATGAAACAAGAAATACTGCAAAGCCGTTATGGTTTGTGTGCTGGCGGAATAACGACTTATGAGTTTGCAGCTTGTAATGTACCATTCGCTATAATTTCACAAGTCAAACATCAAACCTTAACATCCAAAGAATGGAGAAAAAGACAAATCGCTAAGGATTTAGGACTTGTGAGAAATAAAACAAAAAATAGGTTAGAGCATCTTCTAGAATCAATTGAAACTAAAAAAATAAGAACTAAGAAAATGAGAATTGTAGATGGTAAAGCATCTGAGAGAGTTTCTAAAATTATACTGAAATTATTAATCTAGTCATGATATTTATAGAATTGAATTGTTTTGCAAATGAATGATAATAACTATTGTTGGCGGTTCGGGGTTCATTGGTCAAAATATAGCTAACAAACTAAAAGAAAAACACAAAATAAAAATTCTAGATGTAAAAAAAAACCCAATTCCTGACGTGGATTTTATTCTCGGAGATATCAGTGAAATAAATTCAATAAATAAGGCAACAAAAAATTCTGATATTGTAATTCATCTCGCTGCTGCTCTAGGAGTTATAAACACTGAAAAAAACCCCATACGTACACTTGATACTAATATCTATGGAACCAGAAATGTTCTTGAGTCATGTAAAAAAAACAATGTTAGAAAAATTATCTTTTCGTCATCTTCTGAAGTCTATGGGGAACCAAAAAAAATTCCCATTTCAGAAAATGATGATGTAATCCCAATTACTAATTATGGTATAAGCAAATTAGCCGCAGAAGAATACATTAAAGCATACTCTAGAGAATTTGGAATGCAATACACCATTCTAAGACTATTCAATGTTTATGGAAATGGACAAGGAAACTGTTGGGTTATCCCAGAATTCATAAGTAGGGCTCTAGAGAACCAAAAAATTACAATACACGGAGATGGCTCACAAGTAAGAGCCTTTTGTCATGTGTTAGATGTGGCACGAGCATTTAAAAACTCTCTCACCAAAGGCAATTCTCAAATAATTAATGTTGGAAATAACTTGGAGCCCATCAACATCAAGTCATTAGCAAAAAAAATTATCTCACTATCTAATTCAAAGAGTCGCATTGATTTTATTCCATTTGAAAAATCCAAAAGAAATCGAACTGAAATAATGACAAGAATTCCACAAATATCTAAGGCTAGGAAAATTCTAAACTATGAGCCAAAAATATCTCTTGAACAAGGTTTGAAATTACTTTTACAGAATGAATCCTAGTTAGTGATACGTCTTATAAATAAACTCCAAAAATGAATCTGAGGCCGTACCAGGATTTGTAAGGAATCTATCAACATAATTTTTACCATTTTCAATTATTTGTTTTCGGTATGTGTCATTTATTATTATTTTTTGTAGGTGCTCTTCCAAATCTTCAATTTTGAGATAGGGTGTTGCATTTGATTGAAAAATCGACGGCATGCCTAATTCTGGCTCTTTGGTTCTAATAGCAATTATTGGTTTTCCCATAATCAATGCCTCTAGCATTGTAGTTGATTTATCTATAGAAAGAAGACAAAAACAAGACGAAATAAGATCTAGTATATTTGCGTACTTTACTATTCTGATGTTTTTATCTATTGTTTTTACGATATCCACAATCTCTCTTTCATCCTGGTCCGGATGCATCTTGATAACAAGTTTTTTATTTAATTTCTTGCAAATATTACAAATTTGTTTAATACAGTCTTCATATTTTCTAATTGATTCATCAGTTAATTCAAATACTATGTTTCGCCTCGGGGATGTCGTTACAAGTAACATATAGCCTTCGGAACTATCTATGCATTTTACTGAATCATAAAATAAACTTCCAATATTGATTATATTTTTGTCCAAGCAAAACTTTCTAACATAGTTGCTAGTAATCTCTCCCCAAGACAAAAAATTATTTGTCAATATGGGGAGCACTCCATAGAATTCATTGTACCTAAAAGCTTCATCAGTATCATGATAGATGCCGTGTTGAACTAAATTGGTTGGAATTCCGTAAGATTTTGCTAACCCGATAAGTATTTGCTCACTAAATCCACTTTCTGACCAGACTGTGACAGAACCAATTTTTAACTTTTCAAACATAATTTTGGCCAAATTTATCTCAAATACTGCCTCGTTCATTCTTTTAACATGAAGTTTAACAAAATCATCCTTGATTATTTTCCAAAAACATATGTCATTAATTACAAAAAATTTTTCAAAAAATTCATTTTTCTTTATAAAAACTGAAAATCTGTCAATATTAGATTTGACGTCATTTTTTATGTTGGAGTCATATGTGATTAATCTTTTTTTTGTCAATACGTATGCATTCGAATTCTTGAGAGCTAAAAGAGATTCAAAATTCCATATTGTAGGTCTTCTTCGATTATATATTAGCAAACAAGACTTACTATCTTTCTTTAACAATTCTTTTATTCGAATTGTGTCAAATTCCACAAGTACATTTTGTTTATTTGAATTGTTTATTTTTTTATTCTTCCAATTAAAAAATTGGACAAATACTTCTTCAATAAAATCTCTAATTCTGACATAATTTTCTTTAGAGATATAGAAAGAAGTAGTTAATCCAAAAAACTTAAATGGAATTCTTATATTATCATAAAGAAAGTTTTTTTCTCTTGCAGATTCTGATGGTATGATATTTACTTCTTTTATAAAAAGTTCCAAAATTTTGTAATTTACTCTTGAACAAAAATATTCTTTTCCTAAATGACTATTTATAATATTCTTGACACTTAGGATTTTCTTTAGGATTTGAACTAACCCATAATGAAATTCAACATATGGTAATTTTCCTAAATTTATGTCACTGTATATCAAATCTGGCTCAATGTCTTTGTTTTCAGCCCATTTTGCGAAATAGTATGATCTTTCTTGAATATTTACTAATTCATTCTTCATAAGAAAATTATCTGATGATCTATGTGAAATTTTATTTCTTTCTAATATTTCATGAGATTCATAATCCAAGGTAAAAATCGCATATGTTTTTCCGTCTATTGTCGTTGTGAGGTTTTCTAAACTGATGGTCGAATCATAAAAAATAACACAATCTATATTCTCTGATGTTGTATTTGATTCATAATTATATTTTTTAATTGATTTTTCGTTCATATGTAAGATTAATCATCATCATTAGTCGTTAATTTTAGAGTGTAGTTCTGAATATTCTCCCATCTTAAGTAAATACTTTTTTACAACTTCTGAAAAAATCTTTTTTTGTTTATCTAAAAAGACATGGACATCATTTTCTTTTATCTCTACATCCACCAAATTTCCTCCATAATAAAACATATCACCATAATCCAATTGAAATTGAACATAATTGAAATCAAAAAGTTCGTCCTTGAAACTATGTAAATAATCGTATAATTCATCAGGATCAGGTTTGACTTTAAGTGCTTTTCTTATTGTTTTTGATAGATCATTTGGATTGTTTATTGTGAATGAAAATGATAATCTAGAATAATCCTTTGGCATAAAAGTTATGCTTGGCTTCTGATAAAAAGCAGCTTCAAATCCTGTAGTAGAATTTATTGTAATAACCAATGAGGATTTTTTAATGATTTCACTAGTGATCAAATTTGGATGTATCAAAATAGTATTGGGCAAATTCATCAATTCCCTATATTCTGAAATATCTCTCCAACCTCTTATTCTCATTGCGGGATGTTCTTTAATTACTAGATTGTAGCCAACTGGCAACGATCTGATGATATTCTTTATTATTTCTATCTGGTTTGTGTAAAATGGAGCTCCGATGAGAGTAGCTCTTTCTTCTTCGGCGTGTAAGGGAAAAAAGATGAATTTTTTATAATCAGGAATGGCTTTATGCAAGTTTTTGTTTATGAAAGATTCGCGTAATTTTGTTTTTATCAAAAAGTTTAGTTCATTTTTTATAACCCTCCATTTACTTCTGCCATAATATGTAAAATGAGTTTTCGAATTATCACCAAATAACATGTTTATGCCTGCGCACAATCTCAGAAATTTTACATTCTTTACTGTTTCATTTATTAGTTTTTTAATATTCTGACTAATTCCAAATCCTTCAATAATGTTCTCTAATCTCTCAAAAGTCATACCATTCGATACTGATGATATTTTGGCAGCATGATCAAGCGAGCCAAAGTCTTCTGATATGACCCATTTACCAGAACCGGCACCGAAAACAAAACCATTTATCATAAGAACTTTTATGCCTCGTGCTTTGCATAGTAAACGGAGTAATTCTCCTTGATGTTGCCATGTTAATGATATTATTAGAAAATGAGGTTTTATCTCATCTAAGACACGCTCAAATAATCTACACTCTTGCTCAATGATGGATAATACTTCACTGGTTTCAAATTTTTTGTATTGATTATAATTATAAAAAATTCTCTCATTATACGCTAAAATCCATAGATCAATACCGTATTTTTCTTCAAATTTTTCTAAATATGAAACATCATATTTCTTTGTGTTTTTAATATGGTCGTGAAAAAACCATGTTTTTTTATACTCTACAAGTCTCTGTTCCTGAAAGAATTTCTTTGGTTTGTTTGGAACATCAATTATAGCATAAAGCTCTAAATCTTTTTGCTGTAACTCAAATGCTAAATTATAATTAAACCAATCACTAGTCTGCCAAAATAATACTTTATGTGTCATCTTTGCTCCTTAATTAGAATTATCAACGCATTGATTATGGTGATGGTAATCAAAAGCTGTATCCCTACAATTATGCAACCTATTCCTATCAATGAAATGTTTGTTATGACAGTTCCAGACTCTATGTATATCTGCACTGTCCAACCAAT
>Ga0194121_10011426_pt1 | contig 10579 bp, 12 predicted proteins | sample TA2MahCa50mmetaG_FD_148609 | JGI IMG/M metagenome (GOLD analysis project Ga0194121, IMG submission 148609) | Freshwater microbial communities from Lake Tanganyika, Tanzania - TA2015020 Mahale Deep Cast 50m | ecosystem: Environmental > Aquatic > Freshwater > Lake | place: Tanzania: Lake...
TCGTCCACGGTCATGCGGCACCTCCTCCCCGCGTCCGGCCCGGCTGAGTGGTGGCAGCGTCGCGGCATCCCCGGGCGCGGACCCTGCGCGCGGGAACGGGGCGGGTCTCGCACGCGGCTGCGCCGCGGCAACCCGGATGGAGGGCTCAAAGCACAAGAGGCCGGAGCCCCCGCGGCGACGTACGCTGCGGTGGCGCCCGACCTCGTAGTGGGAATTATAGTCCCCCGACTGTCACGTCACAACGCATCGGTGACGCGTCGCGAAAACAAAATCCACCGCGGGGCGCCCGGATGGGGCAGGAATTCGGCGAAATCACGCGCAGACGCTTGGTACATGCCTTGCTCGAACGTAGTAAACTGTTGAAGCGTCAGGTGCTTGCGCACTGCTCGGGCGATCGCTATAGTTGGGTCTTTTCCATGCGCGTGACTGCGGCCGCGGCTCTCGTCCTGGTGGCACTCAGTACAGCGCCCGCCGCGGCCGACGTGCGCACGGATGCGAAGAAGCAGGTCGAGTTCGGCATCAGCGTGGCGCAGCGCGGCCTGTGGCGGGAAGCGATCTACCGCTGGCTCCGCGCCGTGGAGATCGATCCGACCTACGCGGCGGCCCACAACAACCTCGGGATCGCGTACGAGCACGAGGGAGAGCTGGACAAGGCGCGCGCCGCCTACGAGAGGGCGATCGAGCTCGAGCCGGACAACACGTTCATCAAGCAGAACTACGAGCTGTTCAAGGAAATCAATGACCGCACGACTCGCCTGGACAGTCAGTAGCCTCGCGGCGGTCGTGCTGACGGCCGCGTGCACGAGCTATTACGAGATCCCGATCGAGACGCCGATCCGGCCCAAGCTCGACGTGTCGGCGTTCCAGCGCGTCTTCGTCGCCGGCTTCATCGCGGGCGGCACCGACGACGTGGACGGCAACCTCGAGACCACCCGCCTGCTGCGCAGTCAGCTCCGAACCAAGTCGGAGCTGCGTGTGATCGATGCCGACGTGCTGCCGCTGATGGACGTGGCGCTCGAAGGACGTGAGGGCTCCAACGGCGATCGCCAGGCGCCGTCCGAGATCAGGGAAGACTCGGATCTCGAAGCGTACGAACACGTGTTCGCCAACGTGGAGTACTGGAAGCGCATCGGCGAGGAGTACCAGCAGCCGCTCATCGTCACAGGAACGGTGATGTTCGCGCCGCAGGCGCGCTCCGGCATCGTGCAGCGCGACCAGGAGGTGTACGATTCCTTCGGCCGCCGCCGCGTGGTCCCGGTGCGGACCTACATGGAGCGGAAGGGATTCGTGCTGCGGCCGCGCTTCATCTTCATCGACGGCCGCACGGGCACGGTCCTGCACTCCGAGAACTTCCGCGAAGAGATTCTCTACAACGCGAACCAGCAGTCACCGGCCTTGTCGTCGTACTTCGAGCTGATGGATCGGCTCATCCCGAGCTTCCTCAGCACACTCAGCAGCCAGCGCATCCGCGGCACGCGCATCCTGCTCCAGTAGCGTCCGGCCTGAGCCGGAAGCCAGAATCCTTGCCCGGGGCGCCTCTCGTTTGCTAAGCTGAATCGTTTGGCCGGGCCGATTTTCGGCCCGCGGAGCCCCGCAGCCGAGGAAACGCCCTTGTACGCCATCATTCAGACCCGCGGCCGCCAGCTCAAGGTGACTCCCGGCGCGGTCGTCGAGATCGACGGCCCACCCGGCGCCGCCGGGGCGGAGGTGACGTTCGATCAGGTCCTGCTCGTCGCGAAGGATGCCGGCGAGGTGATTGCCGGCGCCCCGTTCGTCGCCAACGCGCGCGTCGTGGGCGTCGTCGACGGCGAGGCTCGCGGCCCGAAGCTGCGCGTGTTCAAGAAGAAGCGGCGGAAGGGGTTCCGCAAGACGCGGGGCCACCGCAGCATCTTCACGCGCGTGCGCATCACCGACATTCACGTCTAGGCGTTGGGCGCTGGACCGGGGGCTTCGGCCACGCCGGAAGCCTGAAGCAGGACCAACAAGGATCAGTCATGGCTCACAAGAAGGGACAGGGCAGCTCACGCAACGGCCGCGACAGCAACGCGCAGCGGCTCGGCGTCAAGCGCCACGACGGCAACCTGGTCACGGGCGGTTCGATCCTCGTGCGCCAGAAGGGGCGCCGCTTCGAGCCGGGCCTGAATGTGGGGCTCGGCAAGGACCACACGCTGTTTGCGAAGACCGACGGCAAGGTGCGCTTCGAGAACCACGGCCAGCACGGCCGCCGCATCTCGGTGATTCCGCAGTAGCCGGTCGGCGGTCGCTCGTCCCTTCGCCGCCCTCGTCTTTCGTCTCGTCACGTCTCATCCATCGACCCGGGAGCAGGACCAGAGACGGGAGACGAGAACCAAGAGACTCCCCTATACTGATCGGGATGTTCGTCGACGAGGTGGACATCCGCGTAGCCGCGGGCGGCGGGGGGCGTGGCGCGCTCAGCTTCCGCCGCGAGAAGTTCGTGCCGCGCGGGGGACCGAACGGCGGCGACGGCGGCAACGGCGGATCGGTCGTCATCGTCGCGACGCCCCGCAAGAACACGCTCATCGACTTCCGCTACCACCCCGAATTCCAGGCGCGCCGCGGCGAGCACGGGCAGGGCTCCAATCGCACCGGCCAGGACGGCGACGACCTCCTGATCGAGGTGCCCGTCGGCACGCTCGTCTTCGAGACGGGTCCGCCGGACGCCATCGACGCGGACGCGCCGGACGCGGCGCAAGCGTCGCCTCCCCGGCTGCTCGCAGATCTCACCGCGGACGGACAGCGGGTGCTCGTGGCGAAGGGCGGACGCGGCGGACGCGGCAACGCGCGCTTCGCCACCTCGACCAACCAGGCGCCGCGCCGGACCGAACCGGGCGAACCCGGCGAGGAGCGCCGTCTTCGTCTGCAGTTGAAGCTGTTGGCCGACGTCGGCCTCGTGGGCTTCCCCAACGCCGGCAAGTCGACGCTCATCGCGCGCATCTCGGCCGCGCGGCCCAAGATTGCCGACTATCCCTTCACGACGCTGACGCCGAACCTCGGGGTCGTCACGCTGAGCGACGACCGGAGCTTCGTCGTCGCCGACGTGCCGGGCCTCATCGCCGGCGCGCACGCCGGCCACGGGCTCGGCGATCGGTTCCTGCGGCACGTCGAACGAACCGTCGTGCTCATTCACCTCGTCGACGTCTCGAGCGCGTCGGGACGCGACCCGGTCGACGATTTCGACGTGATCCGGGAAGAACTGCGCCTGTTCGATCCCCGGGTCGCGGCCAAACCCCACATCGTCGCGGCCAACAAGATTGACGCGCTCGACGATCCCTCGCGCCTCGAACGGCTCGAGGCGCGCGTGCGGCAGCTCCGCCTTCCCTTCTACCGGATCTCGGGAGTCACCGGCGAAGGCGTCGGCAAGCTGCTCGAAGCCGCCTGGCGGCAGGTCGTCGCTGGGCGCGCCGCGAATGAGGCGTCGCTCGCGTCCCAGAACGCATGACGTCCTTCGGCGCCGCTCAGGGCGCCCCGAGCGACAGCCGAGGGGCGCGGCGTCTCGGCGTGCTGGGCGGCACCTTCGATCCGGTTCACTTCGGCCACCTCGACGCAGCGGACGCGGCGCGATCGGCGCTGGCCCTCGACAGCGTGCTCTTCATCCCCTCGCACGACCCGCCGCATCGCCGGCTCACCCCACACGCGTCCGCGTGCCACCGCTTCGCCCTCGTGGCGCTGGCGATCGCCAACCGGGCCGGCTGCCGGGTATCGGACGTGGAAACACGGCGGTCCGGCAGCTCCTACACGGCCGACACGCTGCGCAGCCTCCACGCGGCCGGCTGGCGGCCCTGGGAGCTGTACTTCATCCTCGGCGCCGACGCGTTTGCAGAAATTGCCACCTGGCGGGAGTTTCCCGCGGTCCTGGACGGCGCGCATTTCGCCGTCATCGCGCGCCCGGGGATTACGATCGACGCAGCGCTGGCCCGCACGCCTGAGCTTCGGCCACGAGTCCGATCCGCCGCGGCGGCAGGCAGCGCGGCGGGGCCAACCGCGATCATGCTCGTCGAAGCGCGCACGCGGGACGTCTCGTCGACCGCCATCCGGACGCGGCTCGCGGCGCGGCAGCCGATCGACGATCTCGTGCCGGCGGCCGTGGCGCGGCATATCGCCGCGCACCACCTGTACGTTGCCCCGCACGGCTCGAACGCCGAGGGAATCCCACTGGAGCGCAGCTTGCATGACGACGAAAACATCGAGGACGCGTAAGACGACGGCTGCCCGCAAGACGGCTCCCTGCGCGCGGGCGCGGCTGCCCAGGTCGGTGATGGGGGCCGTGAACGCCGTCCGCGAGAAGAAGGCGATCGACGTCGTTGTCCTCGATCTCCGGAAGGCCGGCGGGTTCACCGATTACTTCGTGATCTGCACGGGGACGAATCCGCGGCAGATCCAGGCAATCGCGGACGCCGTGACAGACGCGTTGCGCACGGACTTCGGCGAGCGGCCCGCGCTGGCGGAGGGAATCGAGAAGTCCGAGTGGATCCTGCTCGACTACTTCAATTTCGTCGTCCACGTGTTCAGCCGCGAGTGCCGCGCCTTCTACGGCCTGGAGCGGCTGTGGGGAAACGCGACGCGGCAGGAGTTTGCCGATCCGGCCTAGACGCGCTCTGTGCGGCCACGCTGGCGCCGCGCTGCGCCGCCTGCGGGGCGGTGCTCGACCGGCCGCTCTACGGCCCGGTATGCGCCGGCTGCTGGAGCGCCATTCGTCTGTGCGCCGCCCCCCTCTGCCGCACGTGCGGTGATCCCCTGCCGTCCTGGCGCGTTGTCAGCGCGGCGCTCGAGCGCTGCCCCCGCTGCCGCCGTCGCCCGCCGCTCGTACTGGCCGCCCGGGCGGCCGGGGAGTACGAAGGCGCGCTGCGCGCCATCCTGCAGGCATTCAAATACGACGGCCGCCGCAGCCTCGCGCACCCGCTTGGGACCCTCGTGCGGACCGCCGGCGCGGATCTGCTGCGCGACGCCGACTGCGTCGTCCCGGTGCCCCTGCACGCCTGGCGCCGGCTCCGGCGCGGCTTCAATCAGGCCGACGCCCTGGCGCGGCAGCTCGGGCCGCCGGTCATCCACGCGCTCTGGCGGACTCGGGCCACGCCGCCGCAGGCGGGGCTCACCGCGGCCGGGCGCCGCCGCAACGTCGGCCACGCCTTCGTGCTGTCCCCGCTCCTTTCGCGACGGTCGCGGGCACGCTGGGTCACGGACCGGGCCGTCGTCCTCGTCGACGACGTGCGCACGACCGGCGCGACGCTGAACGCGTGTGCGGCGGTTCTGCGCAGCGCCGGCGCCCGGGAGATCCGCGCGGTCACGGTGGCGCGCGCCACGCTGCGTGAGAGCCCGTCCCGCCGCGCCGGGAGCACCTAGCGTCCGGCTCCAGCCGGTCTCGACCACGCTACAGCGTCGCGTGCACGGCCGCCCAGACGTCCGCCGCCACGGTATCGCGATCGCGATCGGCGTCGACGCGCGCCCAGCCATGGGCCGCCTGCCGCAGATAGCTGTCGCGGACGCGCGCGAGCAGCTGGAGATCCTGCTCGTACCGGTCTCGGCCGTCCCGTTTGCGCCGCGCCGACACGTCGGGCGGGATGTCGAGCAGGATCGTGATGTCCGGCTGCGGGAGGTACTGCTGGAGGGCGACAAGCCATCCCGGATCGAGGCCCTGCGCCTCGCCGTAGGCGACGCTCGAGGCGAGATAACGGTCGCAGACGACGATGGCGCCGCGATCGCGGGCGCTCGCGATCTCCTGCTTCCGCTCGTACCGGTTCGCGACATAGAGGAGCTGCATCACATCCGCTGTGTAGTGGCGCTCGCCCCGCAGTGCGCGGCCGATTTCGGCGCCGATGACCGTGGTGTAATCCGGGAAGGACAGGAGCTGGACGCTGCGCCCGTCGGCGGCCAGGCGCGTGCCCAGGAGGTCGGCCTGGGTCTGCTTGCCGCTCTGATCGAGCCCCTCAAAGGCGATGAGGCGCCCGCGCATCACGGCTCGAGCGCCAGCATGTCGTCGAGCGTCTGCCGACGTCGGATGACGGTCCAGTGTCCCTCGTCGACGAGCACTTCGGCCGGCAGCGGGTGGCGGTTGTAGTTCGAGGCCATGACGGAGCCGTAGGCCCCGGCATCGAGGATCGCCACGGCGTCGTCGACCTCGAGCGGCGGCAGGATCCGCTCCCGCGCAAACACGTCGCTGCTCTCGCAGATCGGCCCGACGACGTCCCAGGGCGTCTCGGGGCCTGGCCGGGGCCGGACCGGCACGATGCGGTGGTACGAGCCGTACAGCGCCGGCCGGATCAGTTCGGCCATGCCCGCATCGAGCACGGCAAACTGACGGTCGTCCGGATAACGCTTCGTGTCGACGACGCGGGCGACGAGCGCGCCCGCGCGCCCCACGATGGCGCGCCCGGGCTCGAGCAGAATCGGCAGGCCGAGCGGGCGCAGCTCGGGGATGACGGCCTCGGCGTACTCGGCCGGCCCGATGATCGGGCGCCCTTCGTACGGGATGCCGAGACCGCCACCGACGTCGACGTGCTCGAGCGCGATCCCGTCGGCGCGGAGGTCGAAGGCAAGCGCCGCGAGCGTGCGCGCGGCCCTGCGGATCGGGTCGATCGTGGTGATCTGCGAGCCGATGTGCACGTGCACGCCGACGAGCCGAAGACCCGGCCGCGACCGCCGGTCGCGATAGATCGCGCGCGCCTCCTGCAGCGGCACGCCGAACTTGCTGATCCGCAGGCCCGTGGAGACGTTCGGATGGCTCCCGGCGTCGATATCGGGGTTGACGCGCAGCGCGACCCGGGCCTCGCGTCCCTGTGCCGCGGCGAGCGCGCCGATCCGGTCGAGCTCGCCGGCCGATTCGGCGTTGATCACCCCCACGCCGAGGCCGACCGCCAGCTCCAGCTCCTCGCGCGTCTTGCCGACGCCGGTGAACACGATGTCACCTGGATCGAAGCCTGCGCGCAGCGCGACCTGCAGCTCACCGCCCGAGTTCGCGTCGACGCGGCTGCCCACTGCGCGCAGCAGACGTACGAGGCCGAGCGTCGAGTTCGCTTTGAGCGCGTAGTAAATCGCGTGCGGACACGCGGCGAACGCCTCGCTGAGGCAGCGGTACGCGTCGCGGACGGCGTGCGCGCTGTAGATGTAAACGGGGGTGCCGACGCGTACCACGATCGCGGCGACGCTCACGCCGTCGCACGTGAGCTCGCCGCCGGTGTGGGTGAACGGTTGGTACACGAGCGTCGGCATGTTATCATGCGCGCATCGAGAGCCCCTCGCGCACGCAGGCCGGCGTGAGCCTCACCACCGATCACGCGCAGGAAGTGGTGCTCGTGCGCGTCAACGAAGCGCGGCTCCTCTATCCGATGCTCGCCGACTTCTCGAGCAGCATCACCTCACTCATCAACTCCGGGGAACGTCGTCTCGTGATCGATCTCTCGAACGTGACGTCCGTCGACAGCGCCACGGTCGGTTGCCTGATGGATCTCCACCATGAGGCGGCGGTCGCAGGCGGGGCGTTGAAGCTCGCGGGTGTGCTGAAGCGGGTGCAGACGATGCTGACGATGACCGGGGCGCACGACGTGCTCGAGGTGCACCCGGACGAGACCTCGGCGATTCGCAGCTTCTTCTAGCTGGCGCGGATCGGGCTCTTCGCGGGCAGCACGACGGACGGGGTCGCCGCGGCCCGTCCGATCGGCGCGTCGACGAGGGTCCACGCCTCGGGGTCTTCCAGCACGCGGGCCGCAAACGCCGTGTGCAGCGCGTGGCCGCCACGGTGAGCGATGAGGTGGCCGATGATCGGGCGGCCGACGAGCGCCATGTCGCCGATCACATCGAGGATCTTGTGGCGCACGAACTCGTCCTCGAAGCGCAGCGCGTTGTTGAGGACGCCGGTATCCCCGATCACGACGGCGTTCTCGAGCGACCCGCCGAGCGCGAGGCCCTGCTGGCGCATCATCTCGACTTCTTCGAGGAACCCGAACGTCCGCGCGGGCGCGATCTCCTCCACGAACGACTCTTCGGTGATCCGCAGCGTCCGCGACTGATGCCGGAGCAGCGGGTGATCGAACGCGATGCTGTAGGTCACCTTGAAGTGATCCGAGGGGTAGAGGGCGATGCGCTTGTCGCCCCGGGAGATCGAGATCGGCCGGAGCACCTTCAGATACCGCCGCGGCGCCGCGAGCGGCTTGATGCCGGCTTCCTGAATCAGGTAGACGAACGGCGCCGCGCTGCCGTCCATGATCGGCACCTCGGGCGAGTTCAACTCGACGATCGCGTTGTCGACGCCGAGGCTGACGAAGGCCGCCAGCAGGTGCTCCACGGTGTCCACCCTGACCGCGTCGCGCGCGAGGCCGGTGGCGTAGTTGATGCCGCCGACGTGGCTGACCGTCGCCGGAATCTCCAGACCGCCAAGATCGGACCGACGGAAGCGGACGCCGGTGCCGGGGGACGCCGGTTTGAGGGAGAGGGTAACCTTGTTGCCGGAATGGAGGCCGATTCCCGCGCAGGAAATCGATCGGCGAAGCGTCCGTTGTGCGTGCATCAGGCTCCCTGGCCGCGAGCGGTGGGGGTTCGCGGGGAAGAAGCAAGCGCAGTGCCGAGCTGTCGACTGCGCCGCGAACCTTCTAACTGCTTGCCAGTGAGACCTTTGTGATGTGCGAGGCGCGCGATCATCGATTCGAGTCGCCGTGATGTTGCGCGGGAGCCACAACGCAACCCTCGACAGTTGTGGCGAGTTTACCACACAGATGAGACTGGTTCAGACGTCGTTCACGATTTGAACGGTTCAGAACGATCCGAACGACTGTTTCGCTCCGTACGCCCGATGAGCGGGCGCAGAAATGCGCCGGTGACCGAGCGCGGCGTGTCGGCCACTGCCTCGGGCGTGCCCGTGGCCACGACGAATCCGCCGGCGGCGCCGCCTTCGGGCCCGAGATCGATCAGATAGTCGGCCGACCGGATCACATCGAGGTTGTGCTCGATGACGACGACCGTGTTGCCCTGGTTCACCAGCTTGTTCAGGACGTCGAGCAGCTTGCGTGTGTCCTCGAAGTGGAGGCCGGTGGTCGGCTCGTCGAGGATGTAGAGCGTCCGCCCCGTGCTGCGCCGCGACAGCTCGCGCGCCAGCTTCACCCGCTGCGCCTCGCCGCCGCTCAGCGTCGTCGCCGACTGGCCCAGCTCGATGTAGCCGAGCCCCACGTCCTGCAGCGTGCGGAGCTTGGACGCAATCGCCGGGATGTTCTCGAGGAGCGGCAGCGCCTGGTCGACCGTCAGCTCCAGCACCTCGGCGATCGACTTGCCGCGGTAGTGCACCTCGAGCGTCTCACGGTTGTAGCGCCGCCCCTTGCACTGCTCGCAGGTCACGTAGACGTCCGGCAGGAAGTGCATCTCGATCGCAATCACGCCGTCGCCCTGGCACGATTCGCAGCGGCCGCCCTTGACGTTGAACGAAAAGCGCCCCGGACGGAATCCACGCGCCTTCGCGTCCGGCATCATCGCGAAGAGCTCGCGGATGAACGTGAACATCCCCGTGTAGGTCGCGGGATTCGACCGCGGCGTCCGGCCGATCGGCGATTGATCGATCTCGATGACCTTGTCGACCAGCTCCACGCCCTCGATGCGCTCGTGCGGCCCGGGATCCGCGGCCGCCTTGTAGATCGTCCGCGCCAGCGAGCGATACAGGATGTCGTTGACGAGCGTCGACTTGCCGGATCCGCTCACGCCGGCCACCGCCGTCAACGTTCCGAGCGGGATGGCCACGTCGATGTTCTTGAGGTTGTTGGCGCGTGCTCCGCGGACGACGATCTCCCCCCGGAGGGCCGGCCGGCGCGCGGCCGGCGTCGGAATCGAGCGCTCGCCGCGCAGGTAGGCGCCGGTGAGCGATCCGCGCGTGTCGGCGAGCAGCTCGGCGGGCGGCCCCTGGAAGATGACATGTCCGCCGTGCTCACCCGCGCCCGGACCGAGATCGACCACGTAGTCGGCGGTGCGAATCGTTTCCTCGTCGTGCTCGACCACGACCACCGTATTGCCGAGGTCGCGCAGGCGCGACAGCGTCGACAACAGCCTGCGGTTGTCGCGCTGGTGGAGGCCAATCGACGGCTCGTCGAGCACGTAGAGCACGCCGGACAGGTTGGCGCCAATCTGCGTGGCGAGCCGGATGCGCTGCCCTTCGCCGCCCGAGAGGGTCGCGGCGCTCCGGTGGAGCGTCAGGTAGCCGACGCCGACGTCGTTCAGGAACTGGAGCCGCTCTCGAATCTCGCGGAGCACGCGGCCCGCGATCAGCTCCTCGCGCTCGCTCAGCTCGAGCCGCTCGAAGACCTCGAGCGCCTCGCCGACGGGCAGGCCGACGTACTCGGCGATCCGGCGCCCCTTGACGCGCACCGCCAGGCTCTGCGGCTTGAGGCGCTGGCCGCGGCAGGCGGGGCATTCGCGCAGCGTCCGATACGGCTCGAGATCCTCCTGCACGATCCACGACCCCTCCTCGTACCGCCGGCGGAGGTTCGGGATGACCCCCTCGAAATCCTTGCCGAACGGATCGAGGTCCGCCTCGCGGGCGCGCCGGCGCACCGGCAGCTCGAACTCCTCAACCCGATCGTCGTCG
>Ga0194121_10011428_pt1 | contig 10577 bp, 14 predicted proteins | sample TA2MahCa50mmetaG_FD_148609 | JGI IMG/M metagenome (GOLD analysis project Ga0194121, IMG submission 148609) | Freshwater microbial communities from Lake Tanganyika, Tanzania - TA2015020 Mahale Deep Cast 50m | ecosystem: Environmental > Aquatic > Freshwater > Lake | place: Tanzania: Lake...
ACAAACTTTGTTTTTCCTCGCGACAAGCACACTGTTTGTCCTTTCGATATGGTTTCACTTCACGGGGGTGCATGATTATCTGATACATAATCGAAGGCATTAATGTGACGAGTCAGGCGACACTCTTACGAGTGTCGCCTTTTTACATATCTTAATGCTTTTGAAATATTTATAAATCGAAAAAAGGCTTATATTACTTAACTATTCACTTCAGAAAAGGATTTCTTTTATGCATTATAAAATAGCGAATCAATATTTTTGCCACGATAATAATAGTTAAAATCGTTAATACATATAATGTAAATACTATCGCTTTCGCAATATTATGAATGCGGTTTTCCTCCGTCGCGCTATATGGCGGCACACCAGATCCAGATGCCGGAACAAGCGTATCGGGAACTGTTATATTTTTAGGTACCGCCATCACACTAAAAAGTGAAAGGTGGTTTGTGGTGAATGTTACAATGTCATCGGAAAAATAGGCGTTCTTAATACGCACCCAGTTTCGTGCCCCTTCATCAAAACGAAAGACGCCGAGCTCATACTGCTTCAGCTCTTTTGGGTATGGTACTGTGATTGTGAGTGGTTCTTTAAAAATGTACTGGCTAACGCCTTTTTTATCATAAGCAGATATGTCATAGATGACGCCATTTATCACGCCAAGAGCATACTTTTCTTCAAATGCTACAGGCTTAACTTCTATTGCTGCGATACGGCCGAATAAAGCTTCAGGTATGACAATTACGACTGTCCTTGATTCTCCCTCTATGGTTACATTCCACATCAAGCGCGTGCCCTGTACCTCTTTTTTTATTTCCGAAGTCGGCTGATTCTCAATAGGCAATAGTGTTTCCTGAATGAGCTCTTCTATCTTCTTAACTATTTTTTGATGCGGCTCCTCAATCGGTCTTAATAATTCTCCGCTATACCCACTAACACTACCTGAGCCACTTCCAGAACTACCTCCTCTGCTACCCTCAACTTCCGTTGAATTTATGGTTATCCGAAAATCAGATGTGGATAAGGCAAAAGCAAAAACTGGTGATAAAAGAAGGAGAGAGATGGTAATTTTGATAAAAAAAATTTTCATAATCTTAAATCGCCGTTATGGTGAGCGTCATATTAATCGAGTAGTTCCCCGGCGTCTGCTCGGCAGGAATGCTTTGGGAAACAGGAATACCGGTCAAATCCCAATAACAATTCGTTCCAGCGGTGCTGCCAGCGGTAAGAAGAGTTAGAGAATCATCCACGCCTTCGGAAAAAGCTCCAGATAAACCGAGTGAGAGTCCTGTAGTGTTGCACCCCGATTGCGGAGTAATAGTGGCCGAATTTGGAATGAATGACATTTGTCCGCCATAAGTATCAGCATCATTACCGTCGCCAGCATTTGCTGTCGAGTCATTAAAATCAAATTTGGGCGTACTGGCGCTCCAGAGCGCGGCAGAATTATCAGTCGCGGCGATAGTTAGTGTCCATTGCGCTCCTGCGGTTGTATTGCTTATGCGAATCTTCTCATTTGAATTACCGAATGTGCCATTGGAGGTTTGATAGTCGAAAAACATAGTCTTGGTTGTAAATGCAATAGAAGGTTCATTTACTGAATTATCGTTTCCGTCAACAATATTAATTGTTAGTGACCCGCCAGTAGCGGCTGTAGCGCAAATTTTGGTCGTGTAAGCGTTGCTATTGCCCAAATGAGCATTGGTCACTGCAGTTATTGAGCCAAGCGTGGTATCGTAGCCAGTGCAATTATTTGCCTGATACGCGACCGACACGCTTCCGCCATCGGGCGCTTTAATACAAGCGCTTTGCGCATAATTACTCTGACTGTTTTCTTCCGCATGGGCGTTGGTTATGGCTGAAAGTTTGAGAGCGGTGGCATAAGTGCCACTACAAGAATTACCAAGTCCGGTGACGCCTGTGCAGCAGACAAGCTGTGAATAATTTGATTGACTTGGCAACTCCCCATGAGCGTTCGATGTTTCCGACATCCGGTAAATGATCACTCCGGAGGGGCACGAGGTCGTAATCGTGCAAGAGAGAGTGCCAGCATACGCAAAATACACTGGTGACAAGCCGATTATAAAGAGTCCAAGCAAGATAATTTTTCTGCCGATTTTATTCATTTAATGATAATGATGCCGCTTCTCCTTATATCGGCGCGGGAGCTTCCATTAAAGTTTCTGATATTGATTCGGGTGAGGTAGCCTCTGGTGTTACTATCTCTGTACTGGTGGCTTGAGGTGCCACTTGTTCTAAGCCGGATGCGGGCAGAATCTGAAATCCACTCGTTTTCTGACTCGGATCCTCGGCTGATGTAGTATCGTCAGCCGTGTCAGACGTACTGTTTTTTAATAAGCTGATAATTATTTCTTTTATCATTTCAATAATATTTTTTGAAGGTACATCCTTTTCTTTTTCTATCACATCTTTCATCGCCTTTTCGGCATTAATCTTAGCAAATAGACCTTTTTCTATCGGCGCAAGAATATAGGTAAAAGTATCAGCGACTACTTTGTATCGCCACTCGGCGATTTTATCAGGGCTCACGAGACAATCGGGAAGCAGTTTATTGAAACAATCGGTGGTCTGAGTGGTAACGACCGTAAAATCGCCGATTCCATAATCACCAGCGATATAGTTTATTTCATTTCCATTACCAATTTTATGCGATAAATACGGCTCTTCGTGCTGCCTATCTCTATTATAAAGAGCTATCATCACCTCACCACTCTGTTCATTAAGAAGTATGCGATCGCGTAGCGTCAGAGTCGGGATGCCCACTACGTTCGCATCGCTAGGAGATAATCCAGAAAAACTCGGCATTTTATAAAATGGCGAGACACCTTCTGGAAGATCGGTTTGGAAAATACCTATCACCGAGGCGGTGAAAGCCGACCTTGCTAGGCGATTGAAATTTAAAACCGAAAATCCATAAAAAACAGATATACTTACAAATACACTCACTACCGTGGTAGCGAAAAAAGGATTAATAAATTTAACACTTTTTGATTTTATTAATTTTAATAATTTCATTTTTTCTATGTTGGATTTATTTCAAATCCCCAGTAATTTACACCCGTGCAAGTTCCTGTTTCATCAAAAAATATTTGTATGAAATCTCCCGCTGATATTGACACCGTGTCACTGGTATCTGAACAAGTTTTATTCGAACCGTTGCCAGCTACAGTACAGGAAAGACTAGTATTACTAAAAGAACTTGCAAGCCCCGTAGTTGATTTCCTAATAGTAAAAGAACAACTACTACCGGCTCCGGGAGCAGTGGTCATGTGAGCCCTTAAATTTTTAATGTTTGCGTTTACAGGTATTAAACCTTGATAACCAACTGCTGTAAGCGTTGAACTGCAATCAACATGCGAACTATCACCTGCGGCTGTCGGCGCACAAATTGAATCTAGAGTGAGAGAGTCTGAATTACCAATCATTATGGACCTACTGGACGGAGTCGTACTTTCCCAAGTAGAGCCATTGGAAGTTAATATATTACCTGAAGTCCCAGGAGCGACAAACTGAACGGCATTGGTATCATTGCCCAGAATAACGTTATTAGCCGTAAGGGAAGTAGCACCCGTGCCACCTTGTGCCACCGTAACCTCAGTATTGTCCGTTAAGATAGTTGCGTTGGCGTTCGGCAGAGTAAATGTTTTTTCCGAAGTATCCGGCCCGCTGAATTTAGCAAAGCCATTACCAGTACCGCCATTTTCCGAGGTTAGTATGCCGCTGATGCCGTTGACCAAATTAACGAGCGCCCAAGCGGGATTATTGCCCGTGCCAGTATTGGAGAGATACCGCGTAGCCGAAGTATTTTTAGGAAGAGCCGAAAGCGTATCAACCGCAGAGCCATAAAGGAGGTCGCCTTGCTGAACATCGCCAGAGACATCAGTGAAGTTGTGTCCAGGGTTTGGCGACGTAGCATAGACGATTGTAGTTATCGTAAAAGCAATTAAAATACCTACGATACCAAGCAAAATGCGCTCTACAGTGATTTTAATTTTGCCTTTATTTTCCATTATTACCCTTATGCTTTGCCCTTAGGATACAGGCGGAACTTTGATTATTTTACCCGCCTCAACGACATACGGTGGCTCAATACTGTTTACTTTTGCCAAAAGCTTCCACGAGACGTTGTATGTTTTCGCTAGTTCTTGAATGTTTTCAGACTTTATAACCGTGTGCGAAACCCAATGATTAGCGATCCATCGCCAGCGACGGACGGAAAATAGCCAAAGTCCGAGGAGAGCAAGTAACAGAAGAATAATAATCATTTCAATCGCTAGTGCGGCCGGAGTCGGCGTTACAAAAAACCAAAGCGTTGGGCTTTCAAGGCGGGTGAGTGTCTTACCACTCACTTGGCCAACGCCAGCACCATAATTATTATCATAGGAAACCGTTAAATCAGATTTATACCAACCGCCCCAGAACGGCCTTTTCAATTCAAAATTCCACTCCCCTATCTCGCCACGGAATACCGGATATTGCCCGCCTTGAGTTAAAAACTCTTTTCCAAAAAAGTATCGAGTGACGACCGATACATCGGTATCAATGGAAACATTACCCTCATTTTTTACCTTAGGATAAAAAAGGATAGATCCGTCATCTTTCTTGGAAAGAGTAAAGCTCTCAATGACGATACTGCGTAAAGCATTACCGGGGATGGTTACGACTACCCGCAAACCGGTGCGCATGGAAATATTGACGCCAGAAGCCGTCGCTTCACTTTTTTTCTCTTGTATCAAGATACAACCATTATGCTCGCCGACCGAGACATTCTCCGGAGTTGAAATGGTAAAGGGTACTATCTCATTCTGCCCGGCCGGCAACGTTACTTCCGATTTAGCGAGCTTTATCCAAGAACCGACACCAGTTTGAGCTTCCAAAAACTGTTTACAGGCAAACGCTCCGCCGGTGGATGGAGTGGAGTCGGTGGCATAGACGTTAAAAGTTTTTGTCACTTGAGAATTATTAATAACGCGCACGCCATCTTCTTTTTTCTCCTCTGGAGAAAGCGTATAAATGAAGATTGATTCGGTACGCGGATTATTTGGGTCAGAATTAGCAGGTCGGCCGCCGAAGCCACTATATTCAATAGCGTGCACGTTTACCCTTGATACAAACATCAGAAGAGCTGCGAATATTATTATAATTTTATTTTTTGTGTTCATTTTGTGTTCATTTTTTATTCTTAAAAGCTGGTCTCTAGCTTGCGACAATAGAGAGCGTAAGACTTAAAGTATAATCACTTGCCGCCTTCTGTTCGGCCGGGATCTTTTGGCTAATAGAAACACCTGTCAGTCTCCAATCACCGATATCATCGGAACTGGCTGCTCCAGTGATAATGGTGATACTATTAACCACCGGAGCCACCTCGCTAAAAGCGGATTGCGAGCCAAGGGAGACGTTGCCCGTGCTACAACTCGCGCAATTCCCAACCGCAAGAGTAGACGATGCCGGATTAACGGTCATTTGTCCGCCAACAGAGTCGCTGTCACTACCGCTATCGCTGCAACCGGAATTTGTCGGATCGTTGAAATCAAAAGTCGAGCCTGTGCCAACCCATGTGCTGGTGGGGCTGGCAGCGGCTAAACTCACTGCCCAGCCACTATCAGCGGCATCAGGATTAGTTATATAAATTCTCTCCGTGTTTGTACCGAAAGTGCCTGTAGAGGTCTGACAACTAAAACTAAAAGTGGCGGTACTAAGGGCTACACTTGGACTTGCGACCGACTCATAGCTGGCGTTGACAATATCTACGCTAAGCGTGCCGGGATTGATGACCTGAGTAAAACTGGAAGTTGCAGATGCTAGCACGACCACCGTTCCACTTATCGAGAGAGAAAGGATAATTAAAAACGCGAGTGAGATATTAAAATAACGTAAAAAGTATTCTTTTAAATTTAAATAAAATATATTCATAAATTCATGATATAATAAATAATCCCGCCGCGAAATACCCAACCTGTGAATATCTGCGAGGACGGCTCGGCACCCATCCCTCTCACCACTCCCTACCGAGCCGTCCGAGCGCCAAATTATTATCCCACCTTAGCTGAATATTTGAAAGACATATCTCCCCAAAAAATTTCAGAAAAAATGCCTTCACGAAAATCAAATTAGCACAGAGCGCTTTCTTTTGTAAGTGATAATTCGATTTTTTTGAAGATTTTTAGTATGTGGATAACTTTTTGACACGTTCTGAGGTTTCTCATATCATGATAATGAGGTTCGAAAGTTTAATGATCGTACCGCAAGGGAAGATTTGATGACTGTACTGTAAGGGAAGGTCGTCCAGTAGTAATATACAGTAGAACTTTCGGGTCTTATAAAAATACTCTGCGCTGCAGGGTATTTTTATTTTTTATTTGATGATGGATTAATGTTGGCCGAATCTTTATTTCTTTTTGATATACATTGCAAGTGCGATGATGGCAATCAATTCAATTATAAACAGTGTGCCAAAACCTGTTTTAGATATTCCCCAGTAACTAAGGCTTGCAAACCAAGAATAAAAAACAATTATTGCGTCTACAATGAGAAGCGTGAAAATAAACTTGAGCCAGACGATTTTACTTCTCACATCGATTGATTTGATATTGTAATAAACAAGAAAAATCGCGCCAATCACAGGCAGAATACTCACCCATGTCGCTATGCTCACCGAGCCAACCACAAGATCAAGATTTAAAATAACTCTCAATAAATGCAAAACGCCGATACATGCAAAAATTCCCGCGCTCACAATTGCTATATTTTCTTTTCCTTGTTGAGTCATATAGTTCGCTTTTTATAAAATAATTTATTCATTTCTTTAACCAGAATAATACAAGCACCGAATAATACAAGCACCGAACGATATAATTATGAATCCCATTCGGGAAAGTTTCTATGTACTTAACTAACCTGCAGTGCGTGCAGAAGCTTCATCGGCTAGCGCTTAAAACAACCTCGTCTAAAATTTCCTACTATCGTATGCCCAATGTAGCACCGCCTGGCGCTGTTTCCTGTGACAAGAGAAATCTCCCCGCCGACAATTCTTCTCTATCTGCGCAATATGCCGGCGAATAGCGATCCAACGCTTGATCTGCCTTTCATCATCCTCACTTCTGCGCCCCATATAATACCGGCAATACCATTGAAACCACCCTCTTGGATCCTGTTCATGAATCCAGCCTTTCTCGCGCCATACAGAGAGCGGTTGCGAGGCGTTTACTCCGAAAAAATTGATTTTGGCATCATGATGGTAGCTATCTTTATTTTGGAATTTTGCTTTAGTAAACCAATCCATCGGAAACTCTTTGGTGCAGTCACGCATATATACGCCACCAAAAACACCGAGCGCAAGCATTTGCTTTGGGGTCAAATCCGGCGTAAAGCGCGGATCAAAATTTTTCCCGATAGGTGCCGAGAGCTCATATGCGTAGTCAGTCTGCATTTTATCGTTTACTTGTACTTTTTTTATCGTCATCGCAACAAAAGATAGTAAACAACAAGCACTAATCCTCCCCACCAGCCAAGATCAGAAAAAATCAAACTTATCATTATTTTATTCTGCCAAGAATTCGGTAAAAGCTCCCCCGACCTGCCTTTTTTTTCTTTTTGCAAAAGATATGGACTCACACGGAAAGATAGAAATAGACCATTGAGAATAAGCGCTCCCGCAATAAGAGTAAGATAGATTGGGATACCAATATACGCTTCGTTTCTAAAAAATATCACGCCGCCAATTACCGCGAGAAGAATTCCAACCCAAATCATTGGTTTGGTCACTTTATGTGTGCGCGTAGTCGCCTCGTTCCAATATTGAGATTTACGCCCCAAAAATCCGTGAATATCAATCACCGTCACTGCCCCAAGACCTATGACAAATCCGGCGAGTAATAAAAATAGTCCAATAAAATCCAAAGTCATATATTATTTATTATTCCAGATACCAAAAAAAACAATTACTGTGATTATTGCTCCAGCAATAAAAATATACAAGTCCAGCATACGGATTATTTCTTTAAAAGTGCCCCAAGTGAAAGTATGGAAGGAACCCAAAGACCGACAAATAATCCTTCGTCAGTTTGACCGTTAAACCACAAATATATCGCTAATAAAAAAGAAAGACTCGCACCTACAATAAAATAATTTTTCATATTATTTTTTTAAATTAATAATTAATGTATCGATAAACTTATTATACTCTTTTTAAGAAAAAATTCATGCAATATATCTATAATACTATGTGAATAAAATCATGGCTAATATTAAAAAATATATTATCAAGTAAAAACGATAAAAACTTATGATGCGGAGGTCGGAGTTATTTTTTCGATTATAATATCCAAAAAAGACTTCAATTTCTTCCCAAAAAACTGGTTTTATATTGATCAACCAGCTATCTGTATTATATACCATTTTCCTAAATCTGCTCCGAAAATAAGTTAGTGGAAAACTCCAAATAATAAAGGCGACAGTTGCGATGAAATTAAGAGACATATTGCTAGGTGTATTTTATCAATTCATCTAACATTCCGTTGACTCGCTTATCCCAATACTCACGGTTTTGTATTTCCCCAGATGTATCAAAAATGTCATTTACATTTGCAAAATAAACTACAGCGTTGATGATCATCATCTGGAAAGCCAATAGTACCAGCTTGAGTTGCTCAGCCATGCGAGCGCCACCGACGGGCCCATTCGACACACCACATATGGCAACGGGCTTTCCTTCGTACTCTTTGTAGGCATTGTCTAAAAACATTTTTAATTCGCCTGGATATCCATGGTTGTATTCTGGGGAAACTATGACCAATCCATGAGCTTCTTTAAGCATTTCGCGCCATTTTTCGGTGAGAGGCTTGGAAAGACCCTCCGTTACTGATTGTGAGTAGTCTCGAATATCGACAAGATGAGTTTCTATATCCGACCGTTGTTTTGCGATATCTAACACAAAACTAAAAACCTTCTCACTTTTACGGCCTTCTCGCGCTGTACCAAGTAAAAAAATAATTTTTTTCATAGTTATTTTGAATTTAATTATTTTATATAAAAATTAATGTCTGAACAAACCCTCAAATTAATCGTCATCATTAGGCAATTATTTTTTAGGCACCACCGGAATAAACACACTTACCCTGCGCTTATATTCTGCAAAGTCTGGATGATCTGCCATCTTTTTTTCTAACATCGGTATGCCAGAAACTTTCAATATTAAAAAGGTAATCGTAAGCGGACCAATGATTGCAAGTAAACCGTTCGGTACAGAAAGTGCTATAAGCCAGATACCCCACCACTGCGTTACTTCTCCAAAATAATTTGGATGGCGCGTGTAGGCCCATAGCCCGCTTTGCATAATCCTACCTTTATTTTGAGGATCTTTTATAAACCGCATCAACTGCCAGTCACCAACCGCCTCAAAGAAAAAACCGAAAAGCCACACTGCGACGCCGACAAAATCTAGTAAACCAAGCGGACCTCCTGTGTGCTTATTGATGAGCAGTATAGGCATTACGATCAGAAATAAAAATATTCCCTGCAAGAGATACACTTGAAAATAGGATCGGAAATAAAACCACTTGCCCCATTCCTTGCGCCACACGAGATACCGATAGTCTTCTATCTTGCCCTTGTTGCGGGTACGGATATACCACGCCAAACGCACACCCCAAATACTCACCAAGGCGCCCACAAGCAGTCCCCGAACCCCGGAATCTAAAGATATAAAAAAAGATATCCAAGTTAATAGCACAAAACCCCAACCCCACGCCATATCAGCTACATCATTTCTCTTTTTAATCAGAGAAATCACAAACCACAAGCTCATGTATGCGAACAATATTAGAATAAGCGTTAAAAAATAATTCATTAGCCGATTTTCTCTGCAATTAAGTAAGTTATTGCAGAAACAGAAGCCACAAGTACAGTGCCCCAAGCCAAGTCAACAATAGTAAATAAAAGGGGCCAATCCTTAGCCACTGCCAGATTTGTGAGGTCATAGGTCGCATAACACACAAGGCCAAAGAGCGCACCGAAGAGAAGAGCGTGCGTCCATGATCCTTTTTCTACGGCAGGAGAGATAACAAATGCCACGAGTCCGGTGATAAAAATGAGATAAAAAATAACTGCTGCAGTCCAGTTAATATCGCTCTTCATCAGCGTGCCAATCTGCGTGCGATAAAAATCTTTTGCTACGAGCCCGAGCCAGACCATATCTACGGCAAGAAATACTGGTAATGCGATTGCATAAAGTTTTAAAAACATATTATTTATTTAAATATGTTATGGTGAGTTGCAGCACTGTCGCGAAGGTGCCCCAGAGGAGATACGGAATATTGGCGTAGACGACCCAGCGCATATGGGGCCAGACGGCAACAAGCGCCCAGATGAGTGTGCCGACGACGAGAAGAATATCGAGCGAAGCGAGGAGGTTATTCTTGAGACCAAATTGAATCGGCGTGAAGAAAAAGTTAAAAACAAGGTTTAGCGCAAACGGAAGCGCCACTATCCACGGGATCTGCTTTGTGAATGCTTTGTAAAAAACTGCGCCAAAAGAGATGGCGATAATCGTATACAAC
>Ga0194121_10011437_pt1 | contig 10568 bp, 7 predicted proteins | sample TA2MahCa50mmetaG_FD_148609 | JGI IMG/M metagenome (GOLD analysis project Ga0194121, IMG submission 148609) | Freshwater microbial communities from Lake Tanganyika, Tanzania - TA2015020 Mahale Deep Cast 50m | ecosystem: Environmental > Aquatic > Freshwater > Lake | place: Tanzania: Lake...
GCCGTCGCGCCGATCGGCGATCAGGGCCGCAAGCCTGTCCGCCAGACCGAGACGGCGCTCGGCCTGGGCCAGTACCATCACCCCGCCGTCGGAGCTGATGCGCCCGCCGTCGAACGACGCGCTCATCTTCTTGCGCCCGACGCTTGGCAAATCGAAGGAGAGTTCTCTATCGTCGGCCATGGCGGGCGTGGCGCCTCCCTGCTCTCGTGAAGGACCGGCTTAGACAACCAAATCCTAAACGAAATCAGTGAGTTATGCTACACCCGCAGCATCGAGACAGCCCGCGTCACGAATAATTCGGGTTAACTCCTACCTTGTGTCCAGATATCCGGGTGCAGTACATCGTATCGGTCCCATGATAACTCCATAACCGAGTTATCTGGGACAGCCCCTAATCTCCTTTTATGTTTCCAGTCCGAAACGTTGCTTCTTCTGATTTCAATAATGCGTACCGAGATATCAAACATTTGTTGATGAATAGTCTATGGAACCCTATAATCACAATAATCCCCCCACACGAGGAATTCCTTCCATGGCTGACCAGGCCGATACCAACGAGATCCTGGCGCTCACTGCGGATATTGTCGCTGCGCATGTGTCCAACAACACAGTCGGCGTTGCCGAGCTGCCGCAACTGATTCAACAAGTCTATGCTTCGCTCTCAGGCCTCGGCCAGGCGCCGGCGCCCGCGCCGGAACGGCCGCATCCGGCCGTGCCGATCAAGAAGTCGGTGACGCCCGAATACATCATTTGCCTTGAGGACGGTAAGAAGCTGAAGATGCTGAAGCGCCGCTTGAAGACGGCGTTCAACATGACTCCTGAGCAGTACCGCGAGCGCTGGGGCCTGCCGCCGGACTATCCAATGGTGGCGCCCAAGTACGCAGAACAGCGCAGCAAGCTGGCCAAGGACATCGGTCTCGGCACCCGGGCGCGTCGGCGGGGGTCGAAGTAGTCGGGGCGGCGGTTCCCCTGGCGCAAGCGCCGGATTGTCCGGCACAATTCATTCGCAGTCGCATGAGCGCCGCGGCGACGGCGCGACGGTAACCATTGGGGAACGAGAGTAGGGGCGGCGTGTGGTCTCGAAGATCGAGGAACTCTGCATCAAGAAGGGCTTGCGCATGACGGAGCAGCGCCGCGTCATCGCGCGCGTCCTGTCCGAGGCGCAAGACCACCCCGATGTCGAGCAGGTGCATCGCCGTGCCGTCGAGGTCGATCCGCGCATCTCGATCGCGACTGTCTATCGCACGGTCAGGCTCTTCGAGGAGGCAAACATCCTCGAGCGCCACGACTTCGGCGACGGACGTGCCCGCTACGAGGAGGTCCCCGAGTCCCACCACGACCACCTGATCGACGTCGAGTCGGGCAAGGTCATCGAATTCCGTAACGAGCAGGTCGAGAAGCTTCAGCGCGAGATCGCCGAGAAGCTCGGTTTCAAGCTCGTCGACCATCGGCTCGAGCTTTTCGGCGTGCCGATCGGCAAAGGTGAGCGGAAGGGCCGCGGGTAGGCGCGGCGACACATTTGTGGCACCGTATCGTCACGTACCCGGTCTAGAGACGTGTCGATCGGGAGGCATGAGCGATGACCGCACATGATCAGAGGCTTGGCGCCGCAAGGCATTCGCCGATCGCCGCCAGCTTGCCGGCCTTCGACGCGGCGAACGAGTTCGAGGCCGTTCGCCAAGGCGATCTCGAAGTCAGGCTCGCGCGCAGCGAGTCAGAAGTGCGCGCGGCCCAGCGGCTGCGCTACCGCATCTTTTACGAAGAGATGTCGGCGCAGCCGACCTCGGAGATGGAGATCACGGCACGCGACTTCGATGCGTTCGACCTGGTTTGCGACCATCTGCTGGTCATCGACGTAAAATCGAGCGATGTCGTCGGCACCTATCGCCTGCTCCGCCGCTCGGCCGCGATACGGCACGGCCGCTTCTACTCCGCCGACGAGTACGACATCGCCCCGCTGCTCGCGCATCCCGGCGAGATCCTGGAGCTTGGCCGCTCCTGCGTTGCCGAAGGATATCGCACGCGCACGGCGATGCAGCTCTTGTGGCGTGGCATCGCCGCCTATGTCTTCCGTCACGAGATCGGGCTGATGTTCGGCTGCGCCAGCTTGCCTGGGATCGACGTCGAGGCGCTGAGCCTGCCGCTCTCCCATCTCCATCACCACCATCTGGCGCCGCCTGAGTTGCGCCCGCGCGCTGTTGCCGGCCGTCATGTCGAGATGGCGCTGATGGCGAAGGACGAGATCGACGTTCACCGGGCGCTTGCGGCGATGCCGCCGCTGATCAAGGGCTACCTCCGCCTCGGCGGTTTCGTCGGCGATGGTGCGGTGATCGATCGCCAGTTCAACACGACCGACGTTTGCGTCATCGTGAAGACCGATCTGGTCACCTCCAAGTACTATCGGCACTACGAGCGCTCGGCGCGCGAGTCCGCCGACGCGTGAAGCGGATAGGCTCGAACTGGATCGCCTCGCTCCGGCTTCTCCTCTATCTCGGCTGGACCGCGGCGCTGCTGCCGATGCAGATCGCCGCGGTCTCGCTTCCCGGCCGGCTCAGGGAGAGGCTGCCCCGTTTCTATCACCGGAGCCTGTGGCGGCCGATCGGCCTCGACGTCCGAGTCCGTGGCGAGCCCAGCCGGGATCGTCCGACCCTCTTCGTCGTCAACCACACGAGCTATCTCGACATCACGGTACTTGGCGGGCTGATCGAAGGCTGCTTCGTTGCCAAGCGCGAGGTTTCCGGATGGCCCTTTTTCGGGCTGCTCGCGAAGCTGCAGCGGACCGCCTTCGTCGAGCGCCGTCGCGGCGCGACTGCGATCGAACGCGATCACATCTCGCAGCGCCTCGCGGCCGGCGACAATCTGATCTTGTTTCCGGAGGGCACCAGCAATGACGGCAATCGGGTGCTGCCGTTCAAGAGCGCGCTGTTCGCGGCGCTTGACGCCACGCAGGGGCTGCCGATCCAGCCGGTGTCGATCAGCTACACGCGCCTCGACGGCATGCCGCTCGGCCGCGCATTCCGCCCCTTCGTCGCCTGGTATGGCGATATGGATCTAGCGCCGCACCTTTTCACGTTCCTGGGACTCGGACGGATGACGGTCGAAATCGTCTTCCATCCGCCGCTGCGCGCCGATCGGTTTCTGTCGCGGAAGGACCTTGCGCGCCGGTGCCAGGAGATCGTCGCCGAGGGTGTCGCCGGCGCTTTGACCGGCCGCTGAGCCAACCTAATAGAGGCCGCTGCCCGAGGCGGGGCGAGCCGGCAACGGTGTGCTGCCGCTTCCGCCTTCGCCTTCGTCCGATGCGTCGGAGGTCGTTGGCTCGCTGCCAGGGCGGAAGGCATCCAAGATCGTCTTGTCGCCGGCCCTGGCGAGGCGCCCGGTCTCCGGATTGATGCGCACGAGACGAATGCCCTGCGGAATCCGGAACGGCGTCTTCGGCGTGTCTCTCAGGGCCTCGCCCATGAACTCCTTGAAGATCGGCACGCATACCGACGAGCCGGTCTCGCGATCGCCGAGAGTCTTGGGCTGGTCGAAGCCGACGAAGATTCCGACGGCGAGGTCGGGAGAGAAACCCATGAACCAAGTATCGTTGGCGTCCGTCGTGGTGCCGGTCTTGCCGGCGAGCGGGCGCCCGAGCTCGCGGATGCTGACGCCGGTTCCGCGCTCGACCACGCCATGCAGCATCGAGACCATCTGGTAGGCGGTCAGCGGATCTTCGATCTGCGGCCGGAGGTCGGGGATGATCGGCGCTGCTTGACTCTGATAGGCGACGTTACCGCAGCTCTGGCAAGGCCGCTGGTCGTGGCGGAAAAGCGTCTTCCCGTTACGGTCGTCGATGCGGTCGATCAGCGTCGGCGTGATCTTCTTGCCGCCGTTGACGATCATGCCGTAGGCGGCGGTGAATTTGAGGACGGTCGTCTCGCCGGCGCCGAGGACCATCGACATGTGGCGCGGCAGGTTCGGCGTGATGCCGAAGGCGGCCGCATAGTCGGCGATCCGGTTGATGCCGACATCCATGCCGATGCGTACCGTCATCTGGTTGCGGCTCTTCTCGATTCCTACGCGAAGCGGCACGGGCCCCAGCGAGTCGCCGGAATAGTTGCGCGGCGCCCAGTTCGGCAGGCCGGGTCCCTGGGGCAGGACGACCGGGCCGTCGACGACGATGGTCGAGGGCGTGTAGCCCTTGTCCAGCGCCGCCATGTAGACGAAGGGCTTGAACGCCGAGCCCGGTTGGCGCTGCGCCTGGGTCGCGCGGTTGAATTGGCTCGCCTCGAAGGACCAGCCGCCCGCCATCGCGAGCACGCGTCCGGTATGCGGATCGAGCGCGACCAGCGCGCCGCTGACCGCCGGCACCTGGCGCAGCCCGAAATGGCTGCCGCCGACCGGTTCCACCAGCACGACGTCGCCGGCCTTGACCACCTGCTCGACGCGCTCGACCGCCGGCCCGAGGCGCTGCTCGGCGCGATGCTCTCGCGCCCATCTCAGTTCGGCAAAGAGAATGCGTCCCTTCTCGCCGTCGGCAAAGCCGATGGTCGCATCCTCGCGGTCGGTCGAAAGCACGACGGCCATGCGCCAGTCGGCGGTGCCGGACGGCGCCGGGATCTGGGCGAGGCGTTGCTGCCATCCGGGGCCAACGCCGATACGGTCGACGGGACCGCGCCAGCCATGGCGGCGGTCATAGGTGATGAGCCCGTTCCGGAGCGCACGATCGGCGATCGCCTGCAGCCGCGGGTCGAGCGTCGTGCGGACCGACAGGCCGCCGCCATAGGTGACCTTCTCACCGTACTTCGCCACGAGTTCCCGCCGGACCTCCTCAGCGAAGTAGTCGGCGCCGCGCACCATCTCCTGCTCGTCGCGCCGGCGTACCTGGAGCGGCTCGGCCTTCGCCTGCGCAGCCTCATCGGCGCGCACATATCCCGCCTCGACCATCTGATCGAGCACCCAGTCGCGCCGGCCCTGCGCGGCATCGAGATTGCGAAGCGGATTGTAGCGGTTGGGTGCCTTGGGCAGCGCCGCCAGATAGGCGGCCTCGGCGAGGCTGAGGTCGTCGAGCGATTTGTCGAAGTAGTTGAGCGCCGCCGCGGCGACACCGTAGGCGCGGAAGCCGAGATTGATCTCGTTGAGATAGAGCTCGAGGATACGGTCCTTGCTCAGCACCTGTTCGATGCGGAAGGAAAGGATTGCCTCCTTGATCTTGCGGTCGAGCGAGAGCTCGTCGGTCAGGAGGAAGTTGCGTGCGACCTGCTGGGTGATGGTCGAGGCGCCGATCGGTCGCCGGTTCGGGTTGTTGGCGAGGCGGCTCACATTCTGGACGGCGGCGCGGGCCATGGCGAAGATGTCGATGCCGGGATGGCTGTAGAAATTCTTGTCCTCGGCCGCGAGGAAGGCCTTGATCACGCGCCTGGGGATCGCATCGAGCGGAACGAAGACGCGTTTCTCGGTCGCATACTCCGCCATCAGACGTCCGTCGCCGGCATGCACGCGCGTGACCACGGCGGGCTCGTAGTCGGCAAGCTGGGCGTATTCGGGCAGGCCTTTGCCGAAACGCCAAAGGACATAGAAACCGCCGCCGATGGCGGCGATCGCCCCAAGAAGCATGAGGGCAGCAAGAGCAGCGACGAGGCGCATGGCCAGAACGGCACCCGGAGATGTTGGAGAAAGAAACCCTAGCTACGAGGTTCGTTCCCGAATGCGGCCGGATCAAGGCATTAGTCGGTGATCGCAGCAGCCGGGCGCAGGCGTTGCGGAGCGGCCACACCAGCGGTGGATAACTCCGTCCCTAGCCGGCTCGCGCGGCGCCGGGGCGAGACCGGAAGAACTGGTCGAGGGCGCGGAGGACCGCTTGCCCGAGCCGCCGACGATATGCGGCCTGAGCAAGCTGCTGGGCGTCCAGCCGGTTCGAAAGGTATCCGAGCTCGATCAGCGCCGAAGGCACATCCGGCGCTTTCAGCACGGCGAAGCCGGCGAAGCGGTGGCCGTTTCTAAGCAACTGCGCCTCGCGGGACAGCTCCTGCACCAGATGCCCGGCAAGGCGAGCCGAGAGGTTCATCGTCTCGCGCTGCGCCAGATCGATGAGGATGCTGGCGACTTCGGGGGACTCGTCGCGCAGATCGACGCCGGCAATCAGGTCGGCCTTGTTCTCGCGCTGAGCGAGGGCCTCTGCCTCGGCGTCGGAGGCCCGGTCGGAGAGCGTGTAGACGGTCATGCCGCGAAAGCTCGTGTCGCCGAGCGCATCGGCGTGCAGCGACAGGAAGACCTCGCCCTTCGACGAGCGGGCGATCTGAATACGCTCGCGCAAGCGAATGAAGCTGTCGTCGAGGCGCGTGAGGACGACGTGATAGCGACCGCTCGCTTCCAGCACCCGCTTGAGGTCTTGAGCGACATCGAGCGTCAGTGTTTTTTCGCGGACGCCACCGACACCGATCGTGCCTGGATCGATGCCCCCATGGCCCGGATCGAGAATGATCGTTCGGCGGCCATCGGAGCGCCGCGGCATTTGACCGTCCTGTGGTGGCGCGGCCGGCTTGGCCTGGGTCGGCGGTGCGGTTGACGGCATTGCCAGCGCGGCGAGGAAGGCTTCGCGCGTGGTCGGTGCGAGATCGAGCACCAGACGCCATCCCTGGCCCTGCTCGGGCTCGACCTGGGCCTGAACGATCCGCATCGGCTGGCGAAGGTCGACGACCAGGCGCGAGGTGCCGGGCTTGAACAGGCCGTGGCGGAAGCCGGCAATGGGGCCTTCGGCCGGGGTCGGCAAGGACTCCGCCCAGCGAAAGGCGACCTGAGGCAGGTCGAGGACCGCTCGGTAGGGATCGGCCAGCACAAAGCTGTGGGGTTCGACCTTCTGGCTCAGATCGAGGGTGATCCGCGTTCTTTCGGCGCCGCTGACGAGCCCCAGGCGGCTGACCACGATCTGGGCCGCGGCCGGACCGGCCACAAACCAGGCGCACACGACCGCCAACGCCCAGATCCGCCACCGATTCGTATACATCTAGTAACCAATGCCGCCTTAACCCCATATACATGGAGGGTTTCCAGGCGAGAAGGGCCCATGAGGCGGGCCTTCGCGACAAGGCAGCCACAAGGTCGTTGTCGCTTGTGGAAAAGCGGACTATGTATCGGCAGCCGGAGACAGCGGCCGACCGCCGACGCGAAGTCGTCGCGGAACCTCTGCCGGAGCCGGCCGAAACCATAGTCCTAAAAAGAGGCCCGCAGGGGCCACCAGCTCTCGCTTGATGCAGCGCCCGACCCAGCTTCCGAGTCTCCAAGCCCCGCGCTCCGTGCTGCGGGTGGAGGCAGATGGTCGCGAGGGGCGTCCCGGGCATCTGCGTCGCAATCACACTCAAAACCTAATCCGCGGCTTTGGCCGGCGCCCGGCAATCGAGCGTCTCGGCTTCCGCCGCGCGGAGATCGCGCCTGATGGCCAAACGCATGCTCATCGACGCGACGCACCCGGAAGAGACCCGGGTCGTCGTGCTGTCCGGCAATAGGCTGGAAGACTTTGACTTTGAGACGTCGACCAAGAAGCAGCTCAAAGGGAACATCTATCTCGCCAAGGTAACGCGCGTCGAGCCGTCGCTGCAGGCGGCCTTCGTCGACTATGGCGGCAATCGCCACGGCTTCCTCGCCTTCAGCGAGATCCATCCCGATTACTATCAGATCCCCGTCGCCGATCGCGAGCGGCTCCTCGCCGAGATGGCGAAGATCGAGCGCGGCGAATCGACCGGCAACGGTCATGAAGGCGGCCGACGCGATCGCGACGATCGCCGCAGCCGGCGCGGCCGGCACGACCGCCGTCGTGGCCGCTCGCGCCCGGATGGCGACAGGCCGCTCGCGGAGGCGGAGTCCGTCGCCCTTCCAGGCGAGGAAGGCGCGCACGAACCTGCGGTGCATGCGGAGGCGCCGGCCGCTCCGCTCGAGCCCGCGGCGGTCGCGGCCGTCGAAGCCGCCGAGCCGGCTCCGGGGAGCGCCACCGCGCCTGCCGAAGCGACGGACAAGGAGACGGCCGGAGCGGGTTCCGGGCCGGCGATGGCCGAGTCGTCGGGGACCGCTCCCGAAATTCTCTACGACACCGGCGTGGCTGAGGAGGGCGATGAAGCCTCCGGGGCCCCGGGCGGCAGCGACGCATCAGTCGAAGCGGCGCCGGTCGAAACCGCCGGCGAGAGCCAGGTCGAGACCATCGGCGGCGACGACAACGAGGAGCTCGCGCGGCGGTCCCAGCGCCTGCTGCGCAACTACAAGATCCAGGAAGTCATTAAGCGCCGGCAGATCCTGCTGGTACAGGTGGTCAAGGAAGAGCGCGGCACCAAGGGCGCGGCGCTGACCACCTACCTCTCGCTCGCCGGGCGCTACTGCGTGCTGATGCCGAATACCGCGCGTGGCGGCGGTGTCAGCCGCAAGATCACCAACGCCAAGGACCGCAAGCGCCTCAAGTCGATGATCGACGAGCTCGAGCTGCCGGAAGGCATGGGGTTGATCGTCAGGACGGCGGGCAGCGAGCGCACCAAGGCCGAGATCAAGCGCGACTGCGACTATCTGATCCGGCTTTGGGATTCGATCCGCGAGACGACGCTGAGCTCGACCGCGCCTTGCCTGATTCACGCCGAAGCCGATCTGATCAAGCGATCGATCCGCGATCTCTATGCGCGTGACATCGAGGAGGTGTTGGTCGAAGGCGAGGAGCAGTACAAGGCCGCCAAGGACTTCATGAAGATGCTGATGCCGTCGCACGCCAAGCGGGTGCAACGGTACAAGGCCGATGACGGCCTGCCGCTCTTCCAGAAGTCCCAGGTCGAATCCCAGCTCGACGCCATGCACTCGCCGATGGTGCCGCTCCGATCCGGCGGCTCCATCGTCATCAACCAGACCGAGGCTCTGGTCGCGATCGATGTCAATTCCGGCCGCGCGACACGCGAACGTCACATCGAGGAGACCGCGCTCAAGACTAATCTGGAGGCGGCTGACGAGGTCGCCCGCCAGCTGCGCCTGCGAGATCTTGCCGGCCTCATCGTCATCGACTTCATCGACATGGAGGACGGCCGCCACAACCATCAGGTCGAACGCCGGCTCAAGGATGCGATGCGTCACGATCGCGCCCGCATCCAGATCGGGCGGATCAGCGCCTTCGGCCTGCTTGAGCTGTCGCGCCAGCGCTTGCGGCCAAGCCTGGTCGAGGCCTCGACGACGCTCTGCCCGCATTGCGGAGGGACCGGGCACATCCGCTCGACCGAGTCGACCTCGCTTCACGTCCTGCGCGCGATCGAGGAGGAGGGCGCCAAGCGGCGTGCCTCCGAGATCGTGGTCTACGTGCCGGCCGGCGTTGCGCTTTACATCCTCAACCACAAGCGCGCGACGCTTGCCGACATCGAGACTCGACACGGCCTGAAGATCTTCCTCGGCCAGGACGACCAGCTGGTGCCGCCGAACCATCGCATCGAGCGGCTCAAGATCCGCGATGCCCAGACCCAGCCGCAACAGCAGGAGCCGCGCCCGCAGCTGGCTCAAGCGCCTGAATTGCCGCCGTCGGGCGATGAGGAGGACGACGAGGGCGAGGCGCCCCAGCGGTCGCGGCAGCCGGACGAGGCTCAGCCTCACGCCCAGCAGCCGGGTGATCGGGGCGAGGAGCGTGGCCGCCGCCGCCGCCGCCGCCGTCGTCGTCGCGGGGGTGATCGCCAGCAGCAGCACGGCGAGGGCACGCTGCCGGCCGCGACATCATCTGCCGAGGCCGCGGCCTTCGCGCCCGAGCAGGAAGGCGATACCCAGATCGCGGAGCGCGACGAAAGCGAGGTCGCGCTCCGGCGCAAGGCTCGACGCCGATGCAGGGCGAAGACGGCGAGGGTGGCCGTCGCCGTCGTCGTGGCCGCCGCGGCGGCCGTCGTCGTGGCCGTCGCGAGGACGGCGACAGCCAGGCGATCGACGCGGCATCGCCGCCCGCCGAGGCACCGGCGCCAGATGCTGCGCCGCCGCCTGCCCCGGCCTTCCAGCCGCCGCCTTACCAGCCGCCCTATCAGCCCGCCTACCAGCCGACCTCGGTTGCCGACCAGGTGCTCTCCGCCTTCGAGCAGCTTGAGACGCAGGCGTCTTCGCCGCGCGCCGCGGCACCGGAGCGGTCGGCGGCGGCCGAGCCGGTTGCGCCCATCGATCCCAATCCGCCGGTGCAGCTGATCGGTGGCGACGCCACCGTGACGCCGAAGCGCGGCGGCTGGTGGCGCCGAAGATAGGATCGCCTTCGCGAGACGAAGAAGTCCTCCCTCAAAGGAGGCCTTCTTGCTCTGCGGCGACGTTGGAAACCTGAGGGTTGAGTTTCGGGGAGGTAGAACGGACCGACTTGAGGACCGCGGATCGTTGGTTCAGGCGTCGCAGCCTTGGAGAAAGACGCAGCCCGTCTTGTTCTCGTTGAAATAGTGTATATCTCATAAATTCCGATTATAGGGTGAGTGCAATTTCTGCGAAAATTCGATAAAAGAAAAGGGGCTGTCCCAGATAACTCGGTTATGGAGTTATCATGGGACGGATACGACGGAGCCGATTGGGGGTCTCGAAGCAGGATCGCCTGATCGAACATTTCGTAGCAG
>Ga0194121_10011439_pt1 | contig 10567 bp, 9 predicted proteins | sample TA2MahCa50mmetaG_FD_148609 | JGI IMG/M metagenome (GOLD analysis project Ga0194121, IMG submission 148609) | Freshwater microbial communities from Lake Tanganyika, Tanzania - TA2015020 Mahale Deep Cast 50m | ecosystem: Environmental > Aquatic > Freshwater > Lake | place: Tanzania: Lake...
TTCAGCTGATCAGCCATGGCGATGTTCTTGCGGAGATTCTCACCCGCAAAGAGCGGCAAACCGAAGACGTCACCCTTCGAGCGCCAGTCACCGCTGGCGAACGACGTCTGTGCGTTCCAGGTCCCAGAAAAGAGCCCATGACAGAGCGAGCCGTAGGTCATGAAGCCGATGCCATTTGCCCGCACATAGGGAACCATCTTCGATTCGGTGCGACGGTCGAGCATGTTGTAGCCCGACTGTTGCACCTGCACCACGCCGTGCTTGCGATACTCGTCCAGCTGTTCGGTGGTGAAGTTGGAGACGCCAACCGCCCGAACCTTGCCGGAGTTGACGAGTTCGTGGAATGCCGCCATCGAACCAGACGGCGAACCATCGGGGTCGGGCACATGGATGAGCAGCACGTCGATGTGGTTGGTTCGCAGGCGTTGTAGGCTCTGCTCGGCCGAGGCGAGGATCGCCTCACGGTTGGATGTCTTGACCCACTGGTCCTTGGCGTAGTCCCAGTACACCGCGCATTTGGTGACGATCACGGCATCGTCACGCCGCGAGCCGAGAGCGGCTCCCAGGATCGATTCAGCTCGGCCATTGCCGTATGCCGGGGCGGTGTCAAAGAGCGTCACCCCCAAATCGAGCGCCCGATGAATCGCGGCGATCGCCGCGTCATCGTCGACGGTGCCGTAATCGCCGACGTGTTGGGTGCCACCGATTGGCCACATGCCAAAGCCGAGCAACGACACCTCGATTCCCGTACTGCCAAGTGGTCGATACTTCATGTGGCCCCCGTTGAATGACTCGCCAACTCTATAACATTTGAAATTCGCACGGTCACCCTAGAGTTGCTCGCATCAACGCTGCAGCCCGGCATCTTCGCGTCGCACTCGCTGGTTTCCATCACGAGTCGAACACCTTCGCACCGGTGCCGGCATCACTTGAGCGCTTCATGGCTGCGGGCCCGGTGGAGGGCGACGATCTGGTGTGCGTCTATGGCGAATCGAAGGCCACGTTCGGCGGTTTTCTCGAGTTGCGTTCGGTTTCCAATCTCACGGTGACGCCACTGTTTCATGCCGACCTGAACCCGATGGGCACGATCACCAAGGAGGCGTTCGAAACTCTGGTCGGACGCATGCTTGAACGGCTCACCAACGACGGGCCTTGGGATGTGGTGCTGCTCGCACTGCACGGAGCCGCGGTCGCCGAACACCAACCCGATGCCGACGGTGAGATCATCGAGCGGGTGCGTCGACTCGTTGGTCCAGAAGTTGTGGTTGGTGTGGCGCTCGACATGCACGCCAATGTCTCCCAGCGAATGGTGCGCAACAGCACGGTGATCAACGCCTACCTCACCAACCCGCATGTCGACCCGCGGGAGCGTGCCCGACAGGTCGCCGACCTCTCCGTACGAGCGGCTCGTGGCGAGATTCGGCCAACCACGGCCTTCGTCCCGATTCCCGCGGCCATCAACATTCTTCGGCAGGGCACCTCCGACTTCCCGATGTCGCACCTCGTGGGTCTCGCCGACGAGATACAACGACGCGATGGGGTCCTGTTGGTGAGTGTGATCGAAGGCTTCCCCTACGCCGATGTTTCCGAGCTCGGGATGTCGTTCATCGTCACCACCGATAACGATCCGTCGCTCGCCCACCAGTTGGCACGGATGCTGGCCAACGAGGCTTGGCAGATGCGGGACCAATTCATCGGTGACGGAACCGACCTCGACACGGCATTGCGTCGCGCGGCATCTGCACCGCGCGGCCCCGTCATCTTGCTCGACGTTGGTGACAACGTCGGCGGCGGAAGTCCGGCCGACTCGACCCACGTGTTGACAGCGGCCCAGCGACTCCGCGTCGGCGGTCTCTTCCATTCGCTCTGCGATCCGGCGAGCGCGCAAGCGTGTCACGCCGCCGGAGTCGGGGCGCGGGTGGATCTTCAGGTCGGCGGCAAGACCGATGCACTTCATGGTTCGCCCGTGCACATCACCGGCGTGGTTAAGCATGTCGACGACGGCCGATTCGAGGACACCGGAGTGACCCATGGTGGCTTCCGTTTCTTCAACGCCGGCGAGCGCGCCTTGGTGCACACCGACGACGACCACTTCGTGCTGCTCAACTCACGTCCGATGGGCAACACCAGCCGTGCCGAACTAACGAGTGCCGGGCTCGATCCGCTGAAGCTGAAGATCATCGTGGCCAAGGGCGTGCACTCGCCGCGTGGCGCATTCGAGCCAATCGCCACCGAGCTCATCCAGCTCAATACGCCGGGATGCACGAGTGCCGATTTGTCGACCTTGCACTACGTTCGTCGTCGAAGACCGATGTTTCCGTTCGAGCCGAACGCCGCATTCGCCGACTAGAAGAAGGTTCGGGCCACTTCAATCACGCGATAGTCATCGTCGACGATGGGAATCGCACGCCACTTGTCGAACGTGGTGCACGGGTGCGAGATACCGAGCCCCACGAGGTCGCCCACCGCGGTGTCATCCGACGCCGCTACATCGAGGTACGTATGTTGATCGTCGACCCGAACTGCCCGTCCGAGCGAGGTCCACGTCTCCACACGACTATCGTTTCGTCGACGTCGCTTCTTGGCCACGGGCAATAGACCATCGGTTGAAACGTCACGCTTCCCTACACCCACGATCACCCGCGTCGGCTCGGGGCGCGACAACACCGCTCCCCATACCTCAAGCGCCGGCTTGAAGACTTCTCCGCGGTCGCGTGGTGCGGCACCAAGCGGCGACAGCTCGTGAATCACGCCGTCATCGTGGCTGATGTAACAGCCACTGCGGATTACCACTCGCTCCTTCATCGCAGGTTTCGTACGGTACAACTGCGTCACCACCCGCTCGAAGAATACGCTGCCACCGGCACTGATCACCAGTTCGCCCGTCACGTCAACTAGCCGTTGCGCGATGATCTCGTCGGCCACCCCACGCAATTCCGACAGAAATCCATCGACGCGTTCCTCTGCGGTTTGTGATTCATTCGCCGAGATGATGCCCTCGAATCCAGAGACCCCCACCAGTCGAAGCCGTGCACTGGCCTTTACATGTCGAGCCACTTCGAGTGCTTCGCTCGCACTGCGGCATCCCGTGCGCCCATTCGGCACGCCGAGTTCGACGAGCACAGGAACCCGCGTGTCACCGGGCATCTTCGCGACACCAGCGTCGAGCAGACTCACTGCATCTATCGAGTCGACGCAGCAGTACACCTCGTGTCCGCATCGGGTGGCATCGGCAAGCCAAGCGATGTCACCTGGTGCAGTTACCTCGTTGGCAACGAATACTCGAGGCACACCGTGTTCGACCATCGTTTTTGCTTGGAACGTGTTGGCTGCGGTGATTGCCCATGCACCGTCGTCGAGCTGTTTTCGAAACAGCTGCGGCGACATCGTCGTCTTACCGTGCGGCGAGAACGACACGTGGTGGCGCGAGCAGTAGTTGGCGAAGCTCTCACTGTTGTTCCGAATCGCAGAACCAAGGAGCACCGCGGTGGGCATTAGTACGTCGGTGTCGAACACCGACCAGCCGACCTCACGGGTTCGACGAGCCGGAAAACCCTTCTGCGGTGCTCGCCTTCGAAACACGCTCAACGTCCGAAGGTGATGCGACCGTCTACGGTCACCTGCGTCACTCTCGCTTCGTTCGACTCAAAGGGTGTGAGCGACATCTTCGTGCTTCGCGTCGCTCCTGGTGCAAGCTCCATCGCCTGACCTCGGAGACGGGCTTCGGCGAGTCCGAGTCCGGGCCATGAGCACGCTGGTTCGATTGCCACCATCGATGCGCGACCGTAGAACGGAAAGCCCTTGCTGCCGTATTCACGCCACAGCCACACGTGCGGAAAATCACGGGCATCCCACGCCATCGCAACTCCGATGTCGGAGCGACGAAGGGAAGCCCAGCCGTCGGTCAGGTCGGTGATGAAGTGCAGGCTCTCGTGCGGCGTGCTGTCGTCAATCACATCGAGGCGACGGGAACCTTCGAGTGGCCAACGCCCCAACGATGCCCCCAAAGCATCGGCGACCTGCACCGTCGGGAGATCGATGGTGTCTCCTGCCAGCGCTCGAAACGCCGGATGCTCGCCCCAGATGAACGAAGTGGATTCTTTCGACGGGTTGTGAACTTCGGTGGAGATCTCGACTCGATCGGGATTCCCACGCACCGTGATCTCGCGCGTCACGGTGATGGGAAGTCGTGTTCCAGCCCGAACTCGCACCATGGATTCAGACTGCGCGATCACGTCAACATGGGTACGCGACCATTCCCCGTGGAAGGGAAGATTCACACCGTCGACTTCGCACTCTGGACCAGCGTTGGGCACCAAGAATTGCCAGCCTCCCCGGTACTCCGACAACCAATCTTGGCGATGCTTGCCGTACGAGGTGCTCTTCCCCAATGCGACGGGACTATCCCAGTCGTAATACGCAAGGAGTTCGACCGAGTCAACGGCGATCTGAGTGATCTCGGCTCCCCGGCGCTCGTCTAGGTGCACCATCAAGCGGTCGTTGTGCAGGGTAATCACGGCCGAACCTTTACTTTGGCTTTGGTAAACGAATGGTGGAATCGTATAGCATCTGCCCCATGCCACAGAAACGACGTCCGGCAGTTCGCAGTAGTTCCGCCCGAGCGCAGCGGTCGAACGACAGCTCCGTCGCCCATGTGGTCGAGCATCTGCGCCACGGCATCATCGTCGGTCATTACCGACACGACTCCAAAATCCTCCCCAAGCAAATCGCCGAGCAATGTGGCACGAGCTTCATTCCGGTTCGCGAGGCACTGCGCATCTTGGAGTCCGAAGGATTTGTCGTCTTTCGTCACAATCGCGGCGCCTGGGTGACGCCCGTCTCATTGGAAGACCTCGAGGATCTCTACGACCTGCGAATTGCGATGGAAGCCGATGCCGTTACGAAATGCGAGCCTTTCGGCGACGAGGCCCTGCAAGACCTGCAGTCGATGATCGAAAGGATGTCGATTGCTTTCGCCAACAACGATTCAAGTCGCGTGGTGAAACTCAATCGCGACTTCCACTTCCGCATCTACCGAAACTGCGAATCCAAACGTCGGATGGGAATCATTAGTCAACTTTGGATGCACGCCGAGCGATACCAGCGGTTGTCGTTGCAGGTTCGTCGCGACGCTGCCGACGATGAGCACAAGGCGATCGTCAATGCGCTGGCGGCCCGCGACCATGATTTGGCCGCGGAGGCACTGAGAACCCATCTCATCACCACCGTCAGCCTGCTGAAGGCTGACTGGCAGAGAGTTGAATCCTCGACCGGCAAATTCTGACGTGTCAACGACGATTGATTCGGGACGTGGGGCACGCAAGGACCACGAGCAACGCGAAGCCGGTTTGCTCGGGCTCGAACAACGTTTCGGCAAGCAGGCCACCCGCGGACAGGATGTTCTCTCCCAGCACTCGCATGACGAGAGCTTCCATCTGCCTGGTCAGCCGGATCTTGTAGTCTTCGCCGAGTCAACACAAGATGTTGCCGATTGCCTCTCGATCTGCTCCCGCCACCTGATTCCCGTCATCCCCTTCGGAGTCGGAACTTCACTCGAGGGACATGTCAATGCATTGCACGGCGGCGTCTCGCTCGATCTTTCACGAATGAACCGTGTTCTGCGGGTGAGCAGCGACGATCTTGACTGCACAGTCGAGGCGGGAGTGCTGCGCAAGCAACTCGCCAAGGAACTCGTGCCGTACGGGCTGTTCTTCCCGGTCGATCCGGGTGCCGACGCGACCATCGGTGGTATGGCCGCCACCGGCGCCTCTGGCACCACGACCGTGAAGTATGGAGCGATGCGCGAGCTTGTGCTCTCGCTCAAGGTGGTGTTGCCGAACGGAAGCGTCATCGAAACCGGGCGCCGCGCACGAAAGACTTCAGCCGGGTACGACCTCACCCATCTCTTCTTGGGCTCAGAAGGCACGCTCGGGGTAATTACCGAAGTTTCGTTGCGTCTCTTTGGTATTCCCGAGGCAACGGCAGCGGCGACAGTGCAATTCGACGACTTGCAGTCGGCAGTTTCGTCGGTCATCGCCATCATCCAGCTGGGCATCGGTGTAGCCCGTATCGAACTACTCGACAAAGCCGCCGTCGCCGCCGTGAATTCCTACTCGAAGACGTCGCTTGCCGACTCCAACATGTTGCTCCTCGAATTCCATGGCTCTGACGAGGTGGTTCGACACGAAGCCAAGTTGGCCGGCGAGATCCTCGCCGACCACAGCGGAACCGGCTTCACCTTCAGCACCGATCAAGCAGAGCGGACCGTGCTTTGGCAGGCCCGCCACAACGCCGCTTGGGCGATTCGTGCCCAACGCCCCGGGGCCCAAATCTTCGTCACTGACGTTTGTGTTCCTATTTCGAGGCTGGCAGATTGCATCATCCAAACCCATGCCGACATTGCGGCATGCGGAATCCTCGGGCCAATCATCGGACACGTCGGTGACGGAAACTTCCATGTGATCGTCGTAGTCACACCTGATGATGCCGCGGAAATGCATCGTGTCGAGTCGTTCAATGAACGTCTCATCTCGCGTGCGCTCGACATGGGTGGAACCTGCACGGGCGAGCACGGCATCGGTGTCGGAAAGATCCCCTACCTGATTCGCGAGCTCGGTGGCGAGGCAGTAGATCTCATGCGCTCGATCAAAAAAGCCGTTGACCCGCTTGGTCTCATGAATCCCGGGAAGGTAGTGGCTGAAGGATGAGGTTAGTTCGAATGGGTGAGCATGGTCGTGAAATTCCCGCCGTGCAGTTGGCCGACTCGGCGGATGTTCTCGATGCGCGCACCGTCACATCGGACTTCGATCCCGACTTCTTCGCCGACGGTGGCATTGAGCGACTTCGTAATGCACTGAACGACGGCAGTCTCACTCCTCTGCGCGAGAGGGGCTTGCGCGTTGGTGCTCCCATCCGCAAGCCGGAGAAAATTGTCTGTATCGGACTCAACTACCACAATCACGCACTCGAGTCAGGATTGGAAGTGCCCACGGAGCCGATCATCTTCATGAAGGCTCCGAACACATTGGTTGGCCCGCACGATGACGTGCGAATTCCTCACAAGTCGCAGAAGACCGACTGGGAGATCGAACTAGCTGTGGTCATCGGATCGACAGTTTCGTACCTTGCGAGTCCTGCAGACGCGCTTGGCTATGTTGCCGGATACGCGGTATCCAACGACGTGTCGGAGCGCGAATTTCAACTGGAACGCGGTGGTCAGTGGGACAAGGGTAAGTCGTGTGCCACGTTCAACCCCCTCGGTCCGTGGCTAGTAACAGCCGACGAAGTACCCGATCCACAACGCCTCCACATGTTCCTCGAGGTCAATGGTCAGCGTCTCCAGAACGAGACCACCGCCGACATGATCTTTCCGGTGAGTCATCTCATCTGGTATGTCAGCCAGTTCATGGTTCTTGAACCAGGAGACATCATCAACACCGGCACACCAGCAGGAGTCGGGCTCGGCCTACGCCCACCGCGATACCTCGCAGTCGGCGATGAGATGCACCTCGGTATCGACGGTTTGGGTGAACAGCGTTCGCGCGCCGTCGCCACGCCCTAGCAAGCGCCGATGCTTCACACATCGCCGCAGGTGGTGACAATCGCTGGGCAATCCCCTGGTCCGACGGTGGCAATGCTCGGGGGAGTTCACGGCGATGAGTACGAGGGGGTCATTGCGGCACGTTGGCTCATAGCTCACCTGCGTTCGGTCTTGGTCAAAGGGACGATTCGGGCCGCAGCCCCGGCACATCCGGCTGCCTGGCAGACGACATTGCGTGAGAGTCCCGTCGACGGCAAGAATCTCGCCCGGGTATTTCCTGGTGATGCCAAGGGTACGCCGACGGAGTCGGTTGCCCACGAACTCACCGAGCGTGTGCTCAAGGGTTCGGATCTGCTCATCGACCTTCACTCAGCGGGAGCCAATTTTGAGATGCCGTTTCTCTGCGGCTTCCAGGATGACGGCGGCAGCGTTGCTGGTGACTCGCGCAACTTTGCCGACATCTTCGCGGCCGACTTCACTTGGCGACATTCCGGCAAGCCCGCACAAGGTCGGTCGCTCTCTGCTGCCTTCGACTTGGGCATTCCGGCCATCTACACCGAGGGTGGCGGTGGGCGGTCGGTACGTCATGACGAGCTGACTGGTTTCACCGACGGCGTGCTGCGGGTGTTACACCAACTGTCCATGGTGGCGAGTGCGCCATCACGCACGAGGTCGAGCGTGCGCGTGTTCGGCGACGGCAACACCGATGGGGGAATCACCGCCTCCGCATCGGGATACATGGTCTCTCGAGTCGAGAGTGGAGAGCAGTGCATTGCTGGCCAAGTTCTGGCCGACATCGTCGACATTGATGGATCGACAATCGATCAGATTCGTGCACCACAGGCGGGTTACCTCATGATGCGGCGACGTGACGCGCGGGTTCAGTCAGGCGACACGGCCTTGATTTTTGCCGTAAAGGACACTCGATAATCGTGCCGAAGCTGTCACTCGGTGAGGGAAACACACCGGTCCTGTCGCTCACCACCCTCTCGAAGTCTCTGGGTATCGACGAGATATCGGCAAAGGCAGAGTGGATGAACCCCACGGGCTCGTACAAGGATCGCATCGCTGCCGCCACCATCGATGACGCTCTGCGACGTGGCCTGCGTGGCTGGATTGGCACGTCGTCAGGAAACGGTGGGGCGTCGATGTCGGCCTACGGGGCAAAGGCTGGACTGCCCGGGTTTCTCTGTATTGCCGCCGACGCCCCGGCAGAGAAGGTGCGATCAATCGTGCCGTACGGCGCAACCCTACTTCCCATGTCGCAACTCGGCATCGCCGAGATGGATGCCATTCGCGAACTGGCGTCCCAGTGTCACTTGAAGCTCTCCGTTACGGCATACCGATACAACCCAGAGGGCATGTCCGGGGCTGAGGACATCGGCGCCGAGCTAGTGACACAAGGCGACTTCACGCACGTGTACGTTCCTGCTGGCGGCGGTGGCTTGCTGGTGGCGGTCGCACGCGTCATGGTGGGGTCGACCAAGGCCCGGATGATCTGTGCACAGCCGGCAGGTTGCGACCCGATCGTTCGATTTCTCAACCGCGAGATTGCCGAACCACGAATGGCTTCATGCAACTCAACGATTTCGGGATTGCAGCTTCCCGCTCCACCCGACGGTGAACTCGCCGCATCGGCGGTACGTGAGTCCGACGGTTGGGGATGCTCGGTGAGCGATGCAGACGCATGGTCGATGCAGGACTACCTCGCCAGTAAAGAGGGCATCTTCGTCGAGCCCGCCTCTGCGCTTGCAGCAGCCGCGCTGGCGAACGACGTGAAGTCCGGTCGTTTGCCCTCGTCTGCTCGTCCGGTCGCCATACTCACTGGAAGCGGGTTGAAGGACTTGCGTCGATTCAGCTCGATGGTGGGCCCAACGGAGCAGACATTTACGATCGACGACTTGCAACTTCGGCTGCGGGCAATCGACGCGAGCGAATAACCCTCCACGCGATGACGACCCCGCAGGGCATCAGAACTGCGTTGGGGTAGATGTACAACCACTCCTCTACCTCAACTCCGTACACCACCCAAAGTCCGCATTGAACGGAGAACAAAAGATTGGACCACGCCGACACGCCATACAGTTGGCGTGTGCGGACCGCCTTCAAGAGTTGCGGGAGAAACATCGGAGTCGAGACGACGAGACCGGTGACTCCAACTACATATGGTGAGATCTCGTTCATGACCAGGCAATAGGTCACGGTGGAAACGAACATTACGACGGCAACCAGCGGGTTGATCGCCTGCTTGCGGGCCATCTGGAATGCAATCAACATGAACGCGAGCCCCACATTGGTGTTTGCGAATGCCGCGAGTGAGCGGCCAGTCGAGTAACCGAATACCGTCCAGAACACCGGGTTGATCAATCCCACCAACACGGTGATTGCTGAAAGACCTTCCACCGAGTTGCGCCGATAAATGCGGAATACCTGGGGCCAGATAAAGGCCATCCCACATATCGTGGCGATGGCACCGGATATCGCCTGAAGGGTCACCGAGCAACAGTAATTGATTGAGCTGCACTTGCCTTTTTAGTCTTGACTTCAAGCTCGACGAATGGGCTGTTCCTCCTCGTTTGCCAAGGTCGGCACAAGTTGGCGAGATTGGCGCTCCAGGCACGAATCGAACTTCCGACCTGTGGTTTAGGAACTCTTTACGCCGTGTCTTCGGCGGTCGTTGGCGGACTTCAGCGTTGAGTTTGTAAGGGTTTCTATTCGTCCGCAGTCGTCAGCGGAATCTACTTATCGGCGACGTGTGCGCATAAATATTCCCGAAAACTCAGATTCGATTCGCGAGGTTGGGCGCGAGAATCTCGATTCACGGGCCAGTGCCATGGCAATGACTGCACAATCCATTTTGACTGCGATTACCCAGCCAGACATCTGTTCGATACTTCAAGATATTGGATTCAGGGCGAAAGTTCTCAACTGAAAGTAGGCGACTTTAAGGAATCGCCGTCGCGTAAGCCATTAAGTAAGAAGAATTGGTGAGTTGCATGACCGCAGGGTCTCGAATGAACTTGTATT
>Ga0194121_10011451_pt1 | contig 10560 bp, 8 predicted proteins | sample TA2MahCa50mmetaG_FD_148609 | JGI IMG/M metagenome (GOLD analysis project Ga0194121, IMG submission 148609) | Freshwater microbial communities from Lake Tanganyika, Tanzania - TA2015020 Mahale Deep Cast 50m | ecosystem: Environmental > Aquatic > Freshwater > Lake | place: Tanzania: Lake...
GGAGAACTCGCCCCCGACTTCGTGGCCGAGGCGCTCACCACAGTTCGCGTTGAAGATGTCCCCACATGGATTGCGGAAACGGTCGGCGACACCATGCAATCAGTCCGCAGAAGAGCATTGCCTCGTGCACCGTCTCGCAAGTCAGGAACAGAAGCCGCCGAGCCCTTTGCTGATACAGGATAGAGATTTCTACAGCCTAGTATGGCAGTAGGTATGACTGATACGCCGTACCTGGGGGATAAGTTCACTGTATATTTTGCGCAACGTCTCTGGCAGCTCCGTGAGCGTACGGAGGTGTTCACGGTAGCGTGCCGTGTCGAGATGGCCCCGCAGGCGAGCATACTCCAGCGCCAGGCGCAGGAGGATCGCGACCTGCGATATGGTGCTTTTGGTGCTGAGTACACAGATCTCAGGTCCTGCCCCTTGCAGCAGGAGGTGGTCCACTTCCCGCGTCATCGATGAGCCTGGAGCATTCACAATCGCCGCCGTCCTGCTCCCATGGGCTTTCGCATAACGCAGGGCTTTGAGGGTGTCGTACGTTTCCCCTGACTGCGAGATGGCCAGGGTGAGTGAGCCAGGAGCAACTTTCCCCAACAGCGGGAACTCATCGGCACTCAGGGCCGGGACATAACCATCCGCCAGCGTGGCAAAATAGTATTGCCCAAGCAGGGCAACATAGTAGGCGGTCCCCATTCCTACGCAGTACAAGCGGTCGCTCTCCACCAAATGCCGGGCAAAAGCGGTGATGGTTGTGCGGGGGATCGCCAGCGCGGTGGCGACACAGTCTGCCCCCTCCTGCAGTTCTTTGAGCATAAAATGTGGATAGGCACCCTTGTGAGCCTGCTGGGTTGGGGTCCAGGAAAGGCGTACCGGCGTGCGCGGAATGCTGGCAGTCGTGGCGAGCGATTTGATCGTGTAAGCGGCGGGGCGCAGAGCCGCGTACTCCCCATCCTGTAAAAACACCACGTGGCGGGTGTGCTGGGCAAAGGCGTTGGTATCAGAAGCAAGATAACAGGTATGCTCCCCGATGCCGATGATGAGTGGGCTCTCCTGGCGGGCACACCATAGCGTCTCTGGGGTATGCGTGCTGAGCAACACCAGCGCAAAGGAGCCCTGCAATTGCTGGGTGGCCGCAACCAGGGCGTCTTCAACGCTCCGACCTTGCGCATGATAGGACGCGATGAGATGGACAATGACTTCGGAATCGGTTTCTGAACGAAACCGGTAACCCTGGGATTGCAAGGCCGCTCTGAGAGGCAGGTAATTGGCGATGACACCATTGTGCACAATAGCAAAACAGCCGTCTGCACTCACGTGCGGATGCGCATTGGCCTCGCACACACCGCCATGTGTGGCCCAACGGGCATGGGCAATCCCTATGCAGCCATGCATGGCTGAGAGCTGTCGCCGGGCCTCGACCTCAGCCAGGGTACCGGCATCTTTACGCACTTCCAGGCGCTGTTGCGAGAGCACGGCCATGCCAGCCGAATCATAGCCCCGGTATTCCAGCGTTTGCATGCCGGCAAAAAGTTCCCCACCAATATCCCGTTGTGCCACAATGCCCGTAATCCCACACATGCTCGCTCACCCTCTCCCGATGATCTCCCAATGCCCTAGCCGAGAGCCAAGTCATGCCCCGATGGCTTATACTGTGCTGGTAAGCGTAGCGGAAATCCTCCTGGCAGCAATGAAAAAGTCTTTCATTGTTCATATAATCAAGCAAATAGACTTTTCCATCATGGAAAGTGTCATGCAAAACAAGTAAAGCAGTCAATACGCTTCAGGAGAACAGACAGTGGAGGACCTCACACCTGCCTATCTTGGCGCTCGTCTCGCACATATGCGTCAGGAACTCGGACGGACACGTCATGAGGACATCACCCAGCGCCGCCTGGCGCAGGCCCTGGATATTAAGCCCCAGGCGTACAATAGCTGGGAGCAAGGCAAAACGTTACCACGTCTGGACCATTTGTGGCGTCTGGCTCGCTATTACCGGGTGAGTCTCGACCGGCTTTGCGGTTATGAGCGTGACGTAGAAGCCACCGGGGGGATCGAATGGACGCGCCTACGACGCCCGGAAAGTGATGAGGACGAACAGGCGCTAGAGCTATTCTATCGTGCCGTCGCTGGCGAGGTCGGCGATGTGGCGGAGAATAAAGTGGCGGTCGCGATCCGCCATGTGATTGCGTCGCAGCTCTTGCGCCTGACGCGTGCTCCGCGCCCAGACGTCGCGCTGGGCGAAGCCTTGAAAAAATGCTTCAATATCGGCAGCAAAAAACGCTTGAAAGATGTCTGGGTAGTGCCCTGCGCCGAGGGCTTGCCGGACCAGTTACGCGCCTTGCTCATCGGGGTGGCAGCGAAAGAGTATTTTTTACAACATTTAGATGGCAATCCAGCCATCGGCCTGGCACCAGGGTATGCGGTGAGCTGCATGGTGCGGAGCATGTACCGTGAAGATCCAATCAAACCATTTTCCGTGTATCCGCTCGTCGCTTTCCCGGTGGTGGATCGGCCCGATATTGATGCCAACACCTTGATTGGTGCATATTGCTGCACACCTATGCTGACCGTGGGGTGCGGGGCTTGATGTTACAATGCCCAGGCTTCAGCCTGACGGGCAATGGGGTGGAGTACCATCCAGGCGTCCGCGAAGTGTTGACGCGTGCCACCTGTGTCGACATGGCATTCATTGGCATTGGTTCCATCGAAGGGCCTATGCCGTATTTCGATCGCGGCATCATGAACATTTTGGACATGACGGGTATGAGTATCGAAAGTTTGAAAGAGCGCGGTGTGGTCGGTGACCTGTGCTTCCATCTGCTCGACGCTGCTGGCAATCCGCAAGAAAAGCGCCTGAGCGCTGGCCTGAGCGCAGTGTCCCTGGAAACGCTGCAGCATCTCGTCAGCCTCGGGCGGCAGGTGGTGGTACTTGCCTCCAATGCGCTCAAAGCCGCCCCCTTGTACAGTGCAATTCGCGGGGGTGACAGCGGGCGTGGTTATGTGAACGTCCTGATTATTACCGCGCAAGTCGCCGAGCACTTGTTAACGCGTGCGGCATCCGTGCAGCACGATGCCGCGCTCAGCCTGTCCTGAATGCCACGGGGCCAAGGAAAGCGCTTTCCTTGCGCCCTCGACCTCGGCTACAATGCCTCTCCGTATATGGCCAGTACAAAGCAATGGAATGAAAGCGTACCCCATGGATGCAACAATGGCGATTGCGACAAACGGGACCGAACGACTCCCCATGAAAATCTATACCGAGAAAGCGTACCTGGACTATTCACGGTACGTGATTCTCGATCGTGCCTTACCCCACCTGGGCGATGGTCTCAAACCGGTGCAGCGCCGTATTGTGTACGCTATGTCCGAGCTGGCGCTTAGCGCCGGTGCCAAATATAAAAAGGCTGCACGCACCATTGGTGACGTCATCGGCAAGTTTCATCCGCATGGCGAAGCGGCGTGCTATGAGGCGATGGTGCTCATGGCGCAACCGTTTTCCTACCGCTATCCCCTGGTGGATGGGCAAGGCAATTTTGGCTCCCCTGATGACCCGAAATCGTTTGCCGCGATGCGCTATACCGAGGCCCGGCTCACCCCCTTTGCCGAGGCCCTACTCGGGGAACTCGAACAGGGTACGGTGGACTGGACGCCCAATTTCGACGGCACCCTCCAGGAGCCCGCTATCCTGCCAGCGCGTCTGCCGCACGTCTTGCTGAATGGCGCAACTGGCATTGCCGTGGGCATGGCGACGGATATTCCGCCGCACAATATCCGGGAAGTAGTCGATGCCTGTCTGCACCTGCTCGAGCACCCGGACGCCACGGTCGAACAGTTGTGTGCCTATATTCAAGGTCCCGATTTTCCCACTGAAGCAGAAATCATTACACCGCGCGAGGATATCGTCCGCCTGTATGAGAGTGGCACGGGCACGATCCGTATGCGGGCGCGTTACGAGCAAGACCAGGGCGAAGTCATGATCACCGCGCTGCCGTATCAGGTCTCAGGGGCCAAGATTCTGGAACAGATCGCGGTGCAAATGCGGGCGAAAAAATTGCCCATGCTCGACGATTTGCGCGATGAGTCCGATCATGAAAACCCCACCCGCCTGGTGCTGGTACTCCATTCGTCTCGCGAAGATGTCGGGGCCCTGATGACCCATCTGTTCGCGACGACCGACCTCGAGCGCACCTACCGTGTGAACTTGAATGTCATTGGGCTCAACGAACGGCCGCAAGTCAAAAATTTGCGGGAGTTGTTGCGGGAATGGTTAGAATTTCGTACGACAACAGTGTCCCGGCGCCTGCAATTTCGCCTCGCGCAGGTGGTGCGGCGTTTGCACCTGCTGGAGGGTTTTCTCATTGCCTACAACCAGCTCGATACCATCATCGCCATCATCCGCGAGGAAGAACGCCCAAAACCTGTGCTCATCGAGCGTTTGCAGGTGAGCGATGAGCAAGCTGAAGCCATTCTGGAACTGCGTTTGCGCCGCCTGGGGAAGCTCGAAGAAGCGCAACTCCGCCGTGAGCAACGCACCCTTGCTGCTGAGCGTGACAGTATTGAGAAAACCCTGGCCTCACCGCGCCGTTTGCAGACCCTCTTGCGTAAAGAACTCACCCAGGACGCCGAGCGCTATGGAGATGCGCGGCACTCGCCTCTCGTCGCACGTCGTCCCGCGCAGCCCCTGGCAGAGACGGTGCTCATGCCGAGCGAGCCGGTCACTGTGGTGCTCTCGGAAAAGGGCTGGGTACGCGCCGCCAAAGGGCACGATATCGACCCAACGACCTTAAGTTATAAGGCTGGTGATGCCTTCATGGTGGCGGTGCGGGGGCGGAGCACACAGTCTGTGGTCTTTTTTGACACCACTGGCCGTGCCTACTCTCTCCCAGCGCATACCCTGCCTTCGGCCCGTGGGCAGGGCGAGCCGCTTACCGGGCGCTTGAGCCCACCAGAAGGAGCCGCCTTTGTCGCAGCCATTAGCGGCGATCCGGATGACGTGTATGTGCTGGCGTCCGATGCGGGCTACGGCTTCCTCGTAGCGCTCAACGAGCTGACGTCACGGCATCGGGCTGGCAAAGTGGTGTTGACCCTACCAGACGGGGCGCACGTCCTGGCGCCTCTGGTCGTGCACGACTTTGCCAACAGTCTCCTGGCTCTGGCTTCGACCAGTGGCCGACTCTTACTGTTTCCGTTGCCGCAGTTACCCCGCCTGGCCAAAGGCAAGGGCTACAAGCTCATGGGGATTGCCGCGGAACAGGCCGCAGCCCAGCAGGACGGCATTGCAGCATTGGCGTGCGTCCCTGTTGGCCAGCCATTGGTCCTGGCCTGTGGTCAACGGCATCTGACCCTCAAGCCGGCGGATGTGGAACGCTATCTGGGCACACGTGGCCAGCGCGGCAATAAACTCCCACGGGGTTTTCAGCGGGTGGATCGTATCGGCACCAGTGAGCATGAGCCAGCGGTGTACCGCCCTCCGGTGCCCAGTCAGCCCCTGCCTCCACTGCTGGCAGTGGAGGAGTGAAACCTGGCATGGACTATCTCGTCGTTGGCCTGGGCGGCTTTCTTGGTGCCAATGTCCGCTATCTGGTGGCGCACTGGGTCGGCGTCCGCTACGGCACGAGTTTTCCCTACGGGACACTGGTTATTAATGTATCCGGGAGTTTTCTCATCGGGCTTTTCCTGGCGCTCATTACCGAGCGTCTGCAGGTGGAACCGCACTGGCGACTGTTTTTCTCAGTCGGTTTTCTGGGAGCATATACCACGTTTTCGACCTTTAGTTTCGAGAGCCTGGTGCTCCTCCAACATGGCTGGTGGCTCCTCGGGCTCATGAATATCCTAGGCAGTGTACTTCTCGGGCTGGGAGCAGCCCTGGCGGGCATGGCCCTGGCGCGTCTTTTCTAACCGGTGTAGCGGAGACAAGAGCGATGACACAGCGACGGCACGCACAACAGACGGGGCACGAGCGCGTACCTGCTGGACAGCATCTCACCAGTGGTTTCCCGGTGCTCCATGTGGGGCCAGTACCAGCGTTTGATCCGGCGACCTGGCGATTGCGTCTCTTTGGTCTGGTGGCCGAGGAACGCCAGTTTACCTACGCGGAGCTCACGTCCGGCACGCTTTTCCCGCTGAGCACGGTACAGACGGATTTTCATTGTGTGACCACCTGGAGCAAGCTGGATAACGTATGGGAAGGGGTGAAATTTACCGATCTCCTGACGCAGCTCCAGGTACGCCCCGAGGCGCACTACGTCATGGCACATTGCTTCCAGGGCTATACCACCAACATTCCCCTGGCGGACCTCCAACGCGCTGATGTGTTGCTGGCCTGGCGCCATAACGGTGCCGATCTCTCGCCAGAGCACGGCTACCCTCTCCGGCTGATGGTCCCCCACCTGTACGCCTGGAAGAGTGCCAAGTGGCTGCGGGGCCTGGAGTTCATGGCCGAGGATGCCCCGGGCTTCTGGGAGCAGCGCGGGTATCACATGTATGGTGACCCCTGGCGCGAGCAGCGTTACGCCTGGGATTGAGGCAGCAGGATGTGCCCCTGGTGCATCTGCCGGATGAGTTCTGCATCCCCTGCGAGGAAATCGAGGTGGAGGAGATCCGCCATGGCGGCCCAGTAGAGCTGGGCGAAGGCACGGTTCTCGAGCACGCCCGTAAACCGCGCCACGTGGTAAAAGATGAGCTCGACGGTATAGTGCCCTGGGTAGTCGTGGCACGTCCGATACGCTTCTGCACCAATGTCTGCAAGAATGCCCAACTCTTCCTGGAGTTCACGGCGCAGCCCTGCCGCTGGCTGTTCTCCAGGCTCCACCTTGCCACCCGGGAATTCCCACTTCAACGCAAACGCGCTGTCATGCCGACGCTGGCACACCAGGAGCTTGCCGCCTTGTTGGATCACGCCAGCCACAACAAGAAGGGGTGATGTTGACTGGGACATAAGAGGTTTCCTCGTCACCGTGTGACATTTCCAGCGCATATCATAGTCAGGTAGTATCTCACGGATACCAGCCACCAGAACTACCTGCCACATCAAGACTCAGACATACGTTGACAGATATGGACAAGAGACGTAGCATGACAAGTAATATGCATTACCCATGTGCCATAGTGGGAGATTGTATGCGTCGTCTACTCGCTCGTCCGTCATTTGGTCAACTGCTGCCTATCGTGTTTTTTCTGCTCGCGGCGCTCCCCGCCGGAGCTATTGGTGTGTTGCTGACTTCGAGTGCCTGGGAACGTGAATTCCAGACCGTAGAAGAACAGCACTTGCAGATTGCGCGCCATCTCATGACGGCGCTCACACGCTATGCAGAAGACGTCGAGGCGGTGTTTCACACAGCAGTCGCCAGCCTGGAAGCCGAGCATCCGGTGCAACCCCTCTCGACGCTGCTGCAGCGGATGCATTTTAAGCATACGTGTATTGTCAATGCGCAGGGGCAAGTGGAGCGTTTTGTTGCCACTGATCCTGCGCTGAAACTTACGCAGCTCCCCGTGGCGCTGCTGGAAAAACTGCGAGCTGGCGCGGTCTGGGAAGTGCTGCCCGACCGTACCGGTACCCCGACCATTTTTCTTGTGCAACCGCTGGAGCATGAGCGCTATGCAATCGGGGCTATCCATACATCCTATTTCATCGCCTTACAAAGCGCCATCGCTTTTGGCGCCCAAGGCCATGCCGTGATTGTGGATCGACGTGGCCGCGCCATTGCTCATCCGAATCCCCAATGGCATGCGGCCATGCGGGATTTGTCGGCACTTGAACCCGTACGTCAGATGCTGGAGGGGAAAACCGGGGTGGCGCGTTTCTTCTCACCAGCGATGCAAGAAGACGCGGTCGCGGGCTTTAGTACCGTGCCCAGGGTCGGGTGGGGCGTGATGGTCCCCCAACCACTCTCCGAACTGGCTGCACACGTGCGCCGCACCCAGCGCACAGTCTGGATCGTGATTGGCGTAGCGCTGCTCGGCTCTACGATCCTGGGGATGTTGGCGGCCCGCTGGGTCAGTACGCCCTTACGCCGTATTGGTGCCGTAGCGGAGCAGTTTGCCAATGGGGCCTATGAGACACGTGTCCAAGCCCTGGGGACTGGCCACACACAGGAGGCCGCGGCACTCGCGGCCCAGTTTAATACCATGGCCGATGAGGTCACGCGGAGCTGGCAGGCGCAGCATGCCAGTGAACAGCGTTTTCGGGCATTTGCAGAAATTGCTGCCGATTGGTTCTGGGAGATCGATCTGCAGCAAATGTTTACGTATATTTCTCCCCCGTCTGGCCCTGGCAGGCATCAGTGTTCCGCGGCGGTGGGGCATCATTATCGCGAATACGTTTTTGGAGATCCAGAAGGCCAGGTAGTCGCCCAATTGCAGGGGTACATCGATCGTGCCATGCCCTTTGACGATATTGAATTCCAGATTCTTGGGTCGGATGGACAACCCATTCACGTGTCCGTCTCCGGCCGGCCTATTGGTGATCCGACTGGTCGTCTCGTAGGCTATCGCGGGGTAACCCGGGACATCACCGCCCGCCTCTATGCGGAAGAACAATTACGGCAAGCCCAGCAAGATATGCAACGTCGGCAAGCCCATAAGATGCAGGCTATTGGGGTGCTGGCTGGTGGTATCGCCCATGATTTTAATAATATCCTCAGTGCGATTCTAGGATATGGAGAACTCGCACTGTATGAGGCGCCGGCTGAAAGCCGGCTGGCACGCTATGTGTGCGAAGTACTTACGGCGGGAGAACGGGCGCAGAGTCTGGTACGACAGATTCTCACGTTCAGCCGAGCCGGTGAACCAGAACGTCTCCCCGTCCAGTTGCATCTCATTGTCAAAGAAGTGCTCAAACTCTTACGCGCCTCCCTGCCAACGACCATTGACATCCGCCAGACCGTTGATGAGCAAGCGGGTACAGTGCTCGCGGATCCTACTCAGATGCATCAGGTGTTACTGAATCTGTGTAGCAATGCCGAACATGCCATGCGCGAGACCGGGGGCGTGCTTGACGTGTGCCTGGAAAAGGTGGACTTGTCCACTGATATGGCGGCTCATTATGCGGAACTGGCCGCTGGACCTTATATTCGTTTGATCATTCGTGATACGGGCCAGGGCATACCACCCGATGTTGCAACCCATGTCTTTGAGCCTTTTTTTACCACCAAAGGCGTTGGACAGGGCACAGGTATGGGCCTTGCCGTAGTGCATGGCATTGTGACCAATCATCGCGGTGCCATTGCGCTGCACAGTACTCCAGGAGAGGGAAGTACGTTTGAAGTTTACCTCCCGCGTATCGATATGCCAGTAACCAATCCAACGACGCACGATGAGCGTCTGCTCCATGGCCAGGGCGTCATCTTGTTTGTCGATGATGAGGAGGCAATTGCGCGTCTGGGCCAGCAGATGCTGGAGAAACTGGGGTACCAGGCGGTGGTAGAGACGAGCAGTCTAGTAGCGCTTGAGACCTTTCGCCAGAGGCCGCAGCACTTTGATCTGGTGATTACCGATCAAACCATGCCGCAGATGACGGGTGAAGTGTTCGCCCAAGAATTACGAGCGATTCGTCCAGACATCCCGATCATCCTCTGCACGGGCTTTAGCCACACCGTGGACGCGGACAAAGCCCGGGCTCAAGGCATCGACGCCTTCCTGATGAAACCCATGGTAGCCCGTGACCTGGGGCACGTCGCTGCAAGACGTCTTGCAGCGACGTGCCGTGAGTTAGGGGAAGGCAGACAGAGCGGCTCGTTAAAAGCCTTCTAATTGTGTGAAGTCAGCCACGTTCCTGGGCAGGTACGCAATATGTTGCAACAGCCCCAGGCGATTCTGCCGCACTGCCAGGTCATCGTCCATGACCAGAACATCGATAAAAAAGGCCGTAATCGCTGGGACCATGTCCCGCAGCGCCTGTACCAAACGGCTGACTGTCCCGTCCTGCACTGCGGCCGCCGCTTGATACGCCGCCCAGAGGGTATGTTCTGCCGGTACGGTCAAAGCCTCTACGTGCACGGGAAGGGCTTCCTGCAGTTGCCGTGTAATGCGCACGCAGCGGGCATAGGCTTCCAACACTTCCTGCCAATCCGGGGCCTGGATCGCCTCCGCCAGCGCGGTGGCAGCCTGGCTGGCGGCATAGGGATTGTGTCCCTGTGCGGCGAGGGCGGCGCGCACGACCGTGGCCGGAAGACCCTGTTCACGCAATAGGCCTTCCTGACGGCCTTGCATGAAGGTGAGCACTGCAGCGATAGCGGCGTCATCGCCAGGCACTGGGAGGAGCTTGGCTGCTGCGCGCAGCGCTACACGCAGGTCCAGCGACTGCTGATTCACCACCAGGCTGTCGATAATGCCCAGCGCCGCACGGCGCAGGGCAAACGGATCATTGGAGCCTTTGGGCGCCAGCCCCACGGTAAACAGCCCGAGCAAACTATCCAGGCGATCGGCGAGGGCGAGGGCCAGGCCAGGCCGAGAGTGGCTTACCGGATTGTACTGCTCGCCTAGGGCCGTGACAACCGCGTCGGGTTCCCCACTCCGGTGGGCATAATGTCCCCCCATAATGCCTTGCAGAGACGTCATTTC
>Ga0194121_10011460_pt1 | contig 10552 bp, 5 predicted proteins | sample TA2MahCa50mmetaG_FD_148609 | JGI IMG/M metagenome (GOLD analysis project Ga0194121, IMG submission 148609) | Freshwater microbial communities from Lake Tanganyika, Tanzania - TA2015020 Mahale Deep Cast 50m | ecosystem: Environmental > Aquatic > Freshwater > Lake | place: Tanzania: Lake...
TTTGTTGTCTGAAGCACGCCGGTCCCTTGGTCCCAGTGTGCGGGACTGACAAGCACAATCACTTCCGGTTTGGAATGTTGCGCGATTTCGGCCCAGGAGGCATCGAGGCGTGGGCCGATGTCGGTATGATGTGGGAGAATGGCTGCGTCAACTGGAGAAAATTGTTGATGGGAATCAAGAACGGTTTTACCAACGGATTCGAAGACGAGATGGATGTTGGGGATGGTATTGAGGTGATACGATTTGTTTCCCCGAGCTTCGTCTAACGGAGCAAATGGTTTTTGACCTTCGACAGGCTCAGGCCAGATGCGCCACATCACCATTCCTCCCAAAACCAAAAGGAGGGCGCTAATGAGCGCCCCCAAAAATTTTATTCCCCGAGCCTGTCGAGGGGGTAAAATTTTTTTACCAAACCTAAGGTGTGATGGTAACCGTTTGAGCATCTGAGTAATTCACGAGTGTAGGATTACGCATGGAGCGGATAGCCGCCGGCTCCGCTTTAAACGTTCCGGTATTCATGACGCGTGCATAATATCGGATGGTGTTTGGTGGACAATTCATACTGTTCCAACCGCTGTACACGAAGAAGGTGAGTGTTTGGTCGGTGTCTGTTTCGGGAAAGGTGACACATGTTTGATCGGTCTCATAACCTCCCCGATACGTGACCGGCGTCAACCCGGAAGGAACACTATCGGTTATTTCATAGAACTCTTTGGGAAGCGAAGGATTCAGTTGATACGTCAGTTCGACCAACACAACGCTTCCCTCTTTGAAATCTCCCACGTACCTTCGTTGCACCCCGATCTTTCCATAGGTCTTTGAAAGAGTCGAGACTGGCTGCTGATAGGATGTCATCGCCAGGACATCTCCACTGATCACCTGCGCATCTAACGTTTTGAGTTCATCCGGGCTCACGGCAATCGTTGCGGTATCACCAAGTTCCAGTTCAATTTTCTTGGTTTCACCGCGCAAGGTGTAAGAGAGTTTTGAGGCGCCCGGTTTTGCAAACGCCATCCCCTGCTTCACCGCAAGCAGCTCTTCAAGAATGACCAGCGTTTCTCCGGAGGAAAAACGATCCAAATGATCATTGAGTCCATCTCGATCCTGAGTTTCGTTCAGCCCGGAGGCAAGCACATACAATGCCGCATTCACTTCCATGGACTCTTCCGGCGTCTCACGTTCCACCCAGACATAGCCAAGTTCACGCTTCGCGTCCTTCATAAACTCCTGATAGAGAGCACGTGCGCCTTCGGCATCACCAGCGAACAAATACGCAATCGCAACGGCGAGTTTGGCTTCATCGGATAATGGTTGTTGTTCAAACCGTTTCAACTCAGCAAACACCGGTGTGTCGAGCGCGACAAGTCCTGCGTACGCCCAAGCGGCTTCTTCCGGTGAAAGCATCCCTTGCTTATCATCCTTATCATACAAACGGCTAAGCAAATACATTTGCAATCCAACCTCATCAAACGGTGTGTCTTCAAACAATGCAATTTTTGCTGTGAGAATCGGATCGACATCCGCATGCGAAAGCAAACGGATACCTCCTTGCTGGTATGTACTTGCGTCTATTTCCGGCACATACTCTTGCATCCCAAACGTGTTGTTGATCAGTTCGGTTGCGATCGCACGCACGGTTGCCTCATCTGCGCGATCACCGTAACGCCAGGACATCCAGCGCAAATCCTGATAATACTTACCTTTATTTCCGTCCACGAACGTCACCGACGTTAGTCCATCATCCGCTCCTTTCAACTTTTTTGATTCCGCCAGTGCAAAGGAATTGACCACAGGCTCAGTTAATCGAGATGAAACCACTTGCACTTTTTGTTCAATCCCGTCTTTGAGATTTCCGAGTGTGCTCGCCTTAATCACGATCGTCTGTTCTCCTTCAGGCAAACGGGGCAATGGAAGATGTGCGCGTTGACCTATGGTGGATTGCACAGACGAACCAATATCTGTTCCCTTCACGGAAATCTCATAGGAAACCTGGTCGGATAGCTGAAGATTTTTTCCCTGAGCGGCCACAATAATTTCAGGCTCATCTTCCAACAAATAGGTCGGCTGAATGGCTGCGTTGATAAAGAACGGAAGTGTGGTGGAGATCTTCTTTGTAGACACACCGCCTTGAATTCGATTTCCATCAATCGCGTGAGTGGTGAGTCGCCACGAGGTGATAGGATCGGGAAGTTTGATGTGCGTTGTGCCTTCTCCGTTTTGATTGGTGGAAAGCGTCACAAACGCGGCGGTATCAAGAAAATTGCTGCGAATCTCTCCATCACCCCCACCGCCACCTTCCGCTCCTAACGCCTCGGCTTTTCGTTCATGACTCGAAATAATATCGCGAACACCGCTGGGTAAACTGACATAGAGCGATCCGATTGGATCCGCGGAATCCGGAAACACCGCGAAAAATGCCTCATCAACCACACTAATGTTGACATTCGCCGCAACCGGCTTCCCTTGCGCATCCTGCACACGAACTCGCACTTCAGCTTCTGCGCCGGGCTTATACTCTTCCGCATTTGTTTCAACGGTCACCTTGAGCTTGCGTGTCGTGGAATCAAACCCGATGTACTTCCCGGATGTTGAATAACCAGAATGGCCAAGAATCACATATCCGTTTCCGGTAAAGAACACCCCGAAAATATACAGGTTGGGAATATCACGTGCTTCAAATGGAAAGGTATAATTCGGCGTTTGCGTGATCGCGTATTCTTTCACTCCCCGCTGTGCTTGCACAAACAAGAATGAACCGCCCGGAATCATCTCAAACTTTTTTCCGTACTGATGGACGTCCAGAGAAACGCGTTCACCTAATTTGTACATCACTTTTTCCATGCCAGATTGATCCCTATCCGTTAAGACAAGCTGAAGGGATTCATCAAAACTATAAGCGGAGTCATAAACCGAATCGTTGTTTTCGTATGCATAAACCGTTGAGGTGAATGTGCGACCTTTCTCATCAACCGAGCGCAGCTCAAAACGATAGTGAGAGTCTTTATTTGGTGTGCGGAAGGTGAGGGTAGCTTTTCCTTGTGCATTGGTCAGCACGGTCTGACTATCCACTTGCCGTTCATGATGTTCATATCGATACTGCTCGGAAACCGTCTTTCGAATAAAATCATACCGTTTTCCCTCTGAGATTTTCTCGTAAGACGATTCGATGACTTGGATATCAACCTGCGTGCCTGGACGAATTGTTTTGAGATGCTCTTCACGATCGTTTGAATCCGTGACATGAACCGTGCGTGAATCAATGAAGAGCGTTGACGTCCCGTTTTTGAGCGTAGCCTCTGTCTGGAGAGAGATCGAAGAAAAATACATTTCTAGGTTATCTGTGACGGCGATCGGCTCAAAACCCGCCTCATCAATCGAAGCCGTCACAGAGGCGTAATTTCCATAGGCGGTCGTCACTTTGATCGCGCCTGTTGCACGACCGGATGAATCCAGTGTGACCGTTTGTGTGTCTCCCGGTGACTGAATGGTGACCGTCTTTCCCTGTACGGGCGTGTCATCAAAAAATTTCATGGACACGTCGTAATGAACCGTCTCCCCATCAATCGCCGCAGGTTCTTTCACCTCAAAATTCATGTAATACACCGGCTTGCGATATTCCTGAACTTGAATAGTTCGAGTGACAAGTTGCTCATCACCATGTGAAATCTTAACAGAATACTGTCCACTCCCAACAGGAGGAAGTTTTATGTGTGTCGTAAAGATACCTTCACGACTGGGCTCGATGGGGACACGCACATATTCCACTTCTCCAGGACGACTCACCCCCTCGAAATATCCGTACGTGTCACGAACGATACGCAATGTCAGTGCGGAAGGAAGCGGCTGTGCATCCCGATGCTGCAAAAATCCCCACACAGACACGGCGTCACCTGCTTTGTAGACGGGGCGATCCGTATACAGATATCCCACGTAATCGTGATGAACGAGAGGGCCGCGATTCCATCTCCACCATTCGCCGTCCACAGACGAGTTTCCACTGACGCTCGGCAGAAGAAGCTTCCGATGTTCGTTTTGAACTTCCAGCCATTGAGTATTGTCCGGCAAGGTGATTTTTGCAATTCCGGATTGATCCGTTGTCACAGAATCGATGCCGGCAAAACGAACGCCCGCAAGCGGTTTCGCGGTTTTGGTGTTATGAACCCACACAAGCGATTCACCTTCCTCCACATGGATCAGGGTCGCACTGATGAAACTGGATTGAAGGAACAGCCATACTTCGTGTCCTTCGTAGGTGGCCAGCACGCCATAATATCCCTCATCAAGAGTAAACGGCACTTCGTACATTGGGAAATACGATTGGTTGAGTGCGGTGGGAGTAAACGAAGCCACAGAACGTAACTGATCAATCGGCACAAAGGAACGAATGGGTTTGATTTTTCTCCATGAATCAACAAGCGAGGATTGATAGCTTGTTTTGAATTGTTCAAATGAGGAGAATTGATACATCGTAAACTGGGTGAGACCGACCGGCGTATTGTCGGAATAGTAGTTTTCAAATGCAAGCTGAAATTGCACATTTTCTGTGGGTGTTGCCGTGACAATCTGCTGCTGAAAGGAGATGGTAGAACGACGAGACAAATCTTCAGATGTCTCAAATTTGTAAACGTAATCTTCGCCGAGCGTCTGATCCGACCCGGATGGATGAAGGTTCTTATGGATCGTAACCGTGTACAGTGTTGCTGGTTCTAACGTATCTGGTACAAACACCATGCTTCGGCGATTCTTTTCCACATGACCTGTCACATTCGGTTCGATGGAAAACGCGCGTTTAAAATCTTCAACATCAACGTTCTCATGACTGAACACGACCTCGATTCCGGCATCAAGCGGCACCTCAGCGGTTTTATCTCCGGGGATGGTATTCAATACCTGAAACGACGATTTGACTTGAAACGCCCATGCATAAGGCCGGGCTTCCGTTGCTCCTGCTGTGGTGGCAACCTCGGTCGGCAACAAAAATCGAACCATTTGACCGCTCGACAATTTGTCTTTAAACGTCACGCGCGCATGAAAATCATCAACTTTTTCGATCTGAAACGGAACCTCAAGATCGGTTTTCAAATACTCCCGAATGAAATCCATATCGAGCGGCTCGCGACTTTCTAAAATAAAGCCGGTCGTCGGATCGATTCCGAGTGTATCCTCTCGTTCCGCCGAAAGCGTAAAATTGTTCTGTGCATACACCACCGGAATGGATGAAGAGAACGGATTAAGCACGAGCATGAGAATGATAACCACCACAAGACTGACCGTTCCTCCGGCCGCCAATTTGGGCGGAATACGCTGAAACCAAGCAAAAAAAGGCATACGCTGTGTGTGCCGGGCGTCGAGAATGCGCTGTTTGAGCGCTTCTTTAAATCCAGGACGCGCCGGCGAATCTGAATCATGAGACAGGCGAGTAAACATCTCGCTTGCCTTCTGAAACGAATCTCCTTGGTTTTTATTACGGAAGTTCATACGGGACTTCTATGAGGAGTCAGGCTTCAGGCTGACCCGTGTTTGGTAAAAAATCAGCACATTTCTTGAGTGCTCGGAACAGAAGAACGCCGACATGGTTTGTCGTGATCTTCATACTCAGAGCGATTTCTTCATTGGAAAGTTCTGCAAAAAACTTGAGCTGAATCACCTGTTGCGAACGTGGATCAAGATGCGCCATCGCGCGCTCGAGCGTGTGACGCAACGATTGTTGATCCAGAATATCCGATGCAGCGGTTTGCGTGGCTGCGACATCATGTCGTTCAAGATCAAGCTGTCTCGTTGGTTTGTACGTCCGATAGTCATCAATCAATGTATTGTTCGCGATGCGGAAAATCCATGCCTTAAAAGAACCTCTGGAGAATCTTGTTCGCGACGAAAAGACTTTCATAAACACGGTTGAAACAAGATCTTCCGCACGTTCGTAGCTATCGACACGCCGTTTCACAAAACCAAAAATTTGATCAAAATACCGTTCGTACAAAACCTCAAACGCGTGGTCATCACCGTTGGACATGCGTTGTGCCAATTCTTCTTCGCTCAATTCTTTCTGTTCAATACGAATTCCGCCACCAAGAAGATCGACAGCAAATGCCATCAAGCTCTGAAACGAAAAGAGTGTCCAAAAATTACGGCTCACAAAAAAATACGGATAAGAGCGATCGTCGCGATCAATAACCACAGGACATTCAGTACAACTGGCTGATAGTTGCGATCCACCCATGCATCAAGAATAATTCCGATCGCGCCTGTGATGTTGAGGATTTGATAGGCAGTGGTATCGGCGGAAAGGATGTGAAAACTCAGAAGTGCATACGCACTCAAAATGGCCCCCACTCCATACCACCCAAGCACCTCGACAAGCGTATGTTGTTGTTTGGTGATCATAAAAAGAGAACGTTGGGTATGACGAAGGAAGCAAGGGCGATCGTCCCTTGTCCCGAAGTCATGCCCACATCGTTCGCCAACGTTCGTTTTTGAGTCATTCCCATAATCGTTTCGATCGAAGTGTGCGATGATATCTTACCGCAAAACGGTGCGCTTCGTCTCGTGCGCGCTGAAACAACTCTTTACCCCGCTTCGCCACCCGCTGGAGCTCCGCATCCGTCCGATCAAACACCAACCGGTCCTGCTTGCGGTCAAACCCTTTGGCGATGCCCATCACCGGCAGAACTATTCCCATCTCCTCCAGAACCATACGCGCGCGGTTCACCTGCCCCTCCCCCCCGTCAATCACCATCAGCTCCGGCAGAGGCCACGCACTGGCCGCGGTTCGAGCGCGCGCCAATCGCCGGCGAAGCACCTCCTCCAACATCGCCACATCATTCGTCCCTGCCACGGTCTTTATCCGAAACCGACGATACTTCTCCTTCACCGGCCGTCCCTCTTCAAAGACCACCATGGAACCCACGGCAGATGTGCCGGAAATATTTGAAATATCGTACGCCTCAATCCGGCCGTGCAAGGAAATCCCGGCCGCTGATCTGGCGTACGGCAACTCCACATCCTCGCGCGCAATGAGCGCGACGTCCTGAATGTGTTGGAGCGCGTCCCACTGGCGACGAATCGCCGCGGCTTCCTCAAACCGCAATGCGTCTGCCGCCTTCTTCATCTCCCGTTCCATCGCCCGAACGAGCCGCTGTTTCTTTCCTTCAAAAAACAGAATGAGCTGACGCATGATGCGACGATACGCGTGACGGCCGATCGCGCCAGTACATACACCAGGACACGTGCCGAGATGCGCTTGAAAACACGGCCGCCTGCGGCCTGTTTTCTCCGGCGGCTCACAATCGCTCCAGGGAATCGCGCGACGCACGAGATCCAACGCCTTTTTGAGCGACGCACTGCTCGTGTACGGCCCGAACACGCGCAAAAACTTTTTGGCCGCCGCAGTCGTGAGCGTCCGGCGCAGTGGATCCACGCCCATCTGTTCCAGCTCATGCCCGCGCAAAAGCAAGGGCCGCGGGAACAACTCATGCGTGATGACGAGATACAGGAAACTCTTGTCGTCCCGCAGCAAAATGTTATACCTGGGGCGCTTCGCTTTAATCTGGTTCGCTTCCAAAACGAGTGCTTCAATGACGGTGGGCGTAACAAGGTATTCTATGTGTGCAATTTGACGCACCATCTCCCCGATCCGGTCGCCGCTGGCCTTGGTGAAATACGACCCAACCCGCGCGCGAAGCGATGTGGCTTTACCGACATACAGAAGATCTCCTTGCGCATCATAATAAAAATACACCCCGGACTGATCGGGTAATTTCCCATGCAAAATGGTGATGTTGTCCGGGATCATAGGGTGTGTTATGGTACCTCACATCTATGAAATACTTCCTTCTCCTGCCCGCGCTTGCGCTGCTTGGCGCCGGTTGCGCGGCCGCTCCATCCGTGAAGACGGAACCCCCTGCTCCCGTTTCCGCCGAATACCCGGCTCCCGACGCCGATGACGTAGAGGAAATGCCAGCGTCCGGCACCGAGACGACAGTGACGGTAGACGATGGCACGGAGATTACCTTTGAAACAAAACCTGCGGAAGACGAGGACGTGGAAATCGACGATGGCGTACCGGTCACGAATATTGTGCTCGGTGGCGCCACGCTCAAGCTGGATATGGTCAGCGAGAATTTCTCGTTCGCGCCAAAGGTCATTGAAGCGAAAGCGGGTGAGAACATCCGGATCATGTTCACAAAGAACACCGGTTTTCATACCTTTGTGATTGATGAAATCAATCTGAAATTCCCGATCAAGGCCGGCGAGGCACTGGAATTCAAAGCACCCACGACGCCCGGCGAATACACGTTCTATTGCGATATCGGCTCCCACCGCGCATTTGGAATGCAGGGAAAGCTGATCGTGAAGTAAGCGGGTCCTTTCGTCGGCCACCCTATAAAAGCCGTTTCAGATACTGCCCCGTGTGACTTCCCGCGTGGCGCGCCACTTCCTCGGGCGTGCCGGCAAACACGACATGCCCGCCCAGGTCGCCTCCTTCGGGTCCCAGGTCAATCACCCAGTCCGCCGTCTTGATGACATCCAAATTGTGCTCAATCACGATCACGCTGTTGCCCTTGTCTACAAGAGCGTGCAGGACCTCCAACAACTTCTTGACATCCGCAAAATGTAAACCGGTCGTGGGCTCGTCCAACAGATAGAGCGTGCGGCCTGTTTGACGTTTTGAAAGTTCCGTTGCGAGTTTCACGCGCTGGGCCTCCCCTCCCGAAAGCGTCGGCGCGGGCTGGCCCAATCGCACATACGAAAGGCCGACCTCACACAGCGTGGAAAGCTTATCGTACACAAACGGAATGTCCTTGAAAAACTCCGCCGCTTCTTCCACCGTCATCTCCAATACCTGATAGATGTTTTTTTCTTTGTAGGTAATCTCAAGCGTCTCGCGGTCAAAACGCCGCCCTTTGCACACATCGCATTTGACATACACGGTGGGCAAAAAATGCATCTCAATCGCGATCACTCCGTGCCCCTCGCAGTGCTCGCACCGTCCGCCCGGTCGGTTGAAACTGAACCGCCCAGGCTTGTACCCGCGATAGCGCGCTTCAGGCACTTCGGAAAACAGATCGCGGATCGGGCCCCACGCGCCTGTATAGGTGGCCGGATTGGAACGCGAAGTGCGTCCGATCGCCGACTGGTCAATCAGAATGGCCTTGTCCAGATACTCCAGCCCCAACAGGGCTTTGTGCGCGCCGGGCGTATGCTTGGCGCCGTAGAGCCGTTTAGCGATCGCCTTATACATCGTCTCGTACGCAAGCGTGGATTTTCCCGAACCGGACACACCGGTGACGCACACAAAACGGCGCAGAGGGATATCGACATCAATCTGTTTTAAGTTGTTCTGCGACGCGCCACGGATTTTGATCGCGTCTCTCCCGACCGACCGACGTTCTGTCGGAACCGGAATCTTTTCGTCGCCGCGAAGATAGGCGGCCGTGAGTGATTTTTTATCTTCAAAAATCTTCGGCGTCGCTCCCGCCGCCATCACCTCCCCACCATGCCTCCCCGCCCCGGGCCCGATCTCTACCATGTAATCCGACGCCAAAATCGTGTCCTCGTCGTGTTCAACGACGATCACGGTGTTCCCCAGGTCGCGCAAACGCTCCAACGTCTCCACGAGCCGGTCGTTGTCGCGCTGATGCAGGCCAATGGTCGGCTCGTCCAACACATACATGGCGCCCACCAGTCGCGTCCCGACTTGCGAGGCGAGCCGGATGCGCTGGGCCTCCCCACCCGAAAGCGTGCCGGCCATGCGATCCAACGTCAGATAATGAAGGCCCACATCCAACATAAACTGCAGGCGGTTTTGGATTTCTTTGAGGATGGAACCGGCGATCTCTTTTTGTGATTCCGTCAGGTCGATTCCGGCAAAATATCCAAACGCCTCGTGAATGCTCATGCGCGTGATCTCAACAATATTCAGCCCTCGTGGCCCTTCCCGGGGCAACCAGACAGACAAGGCTTCCTCACGCAAACGCGACCCCGAACATTTCCCGCACAGCTCCTCACTGAACAGCTCGGCCGTGCCGAGTCCTGTACACACCGAACACGCGCCATAGGGAGAATTGAACGAGAACAGCCTGGGTTCAATTTCCGGAAACGAAAATCCGTCTTTGGGACAACTGAACTTCGACGAGAGCATCTGCTCGCTCAGATCGGGATACACGATCGTCGCCACATCATTGCCGCGTTCCACCGCCGTCTCAATCGCCTCGGCCAAACGCTGACGAAAGGCTTTGGATGCATGGTCATCCTGCCTCACCGGGACGGAATCCGAGGAAGTTAGCAAACGCTCCCCGCCGTCCGCGGTGTTGGCTTTGGTCGGGATGACCGGCACGGGAATCGTATCCACCACGACCTCAATCGTATGCTGTTGATACCGCGCGAGCTTAATCTGTTGGTCCAGGCGATGCTCCTTCCCGTCAATACGCACGCGCGCAAAACCGGAGTTATACAAATCGTACAAAAGCTGGTAGTACTCGCCTTTGCGTCCCACCACAACGGGCGCAAGGATTTTGACACAGCCCTCCTTGCGTGCCGTCCTGCGCTTGCG
>Ga0194121_10011471_pt1 | contig 10544 bp, 10 predicted proteins | sample TA2MahCa50mmetaG_FD_148609 | JGI IMG/M metagenome (GOLD analysis project Ga0194121, IMG submission 148609) | Freshwater microbial communities from Lake Tanganyika, Tanzania - TA2015020 Mahale Deep Cast 50m | ecosystem: Environmental > Aquatic > Freshwater > Lake | place: Tanzania: Lake...
TCGCCTCCAGGTAGTTGGCGACCTTGATGATCGCCAGCTGCGGGTCAACGACGCGGAAGTACACCACCGCGTTGACCTTCACCGAAACGTTGTCGCGCGAGATCACGTCCTGGCTGGGCACGTCCAGAACCAGGGTCGCAGGTCCACGCGCACCATCTGCTGGATGCCCGGGACGACGACCCGGGCCTCTGGCGGCCTGGAAGCGCACCAGCAGGAACACCACGCCACGTTCGTACTCGCGAAGGATGCACAGGGACGCCGCGCCCGGCTGCGGAACGGCTGTGTGAACAACCGCCTCATGCGGATACTATAGGCCACTTCCGCGGCCTCGCCACGAACAACAATACGCGCGCATGTCTCAACCATCGAGACCGGATCCTCTGCCCCTTGCGGTCACCGCGCTCGGCCTCGGCCAGATCACCGCCTGGGGCACCGCCTACTACTGCCTGGGCGTGCTCGCCAAGCCTGTGGTCGCCGACACCGGCTGGGGCCTGTCCACGGTCTACTTCGGCTTCACCGTGGCGCTCCTGGTCATGGGCCTCGCGTCGACCTGGGCCGGAAAGGCGATCGACGCCTACGGCGCGCGGCGCGTGATGGCACTGGGCACGGTGCTGACCTCGATGGGCTTGTACGCGCTGTCGCTGGTGCACAGCCAGGCGGCGTGGCTCGCGGCCTGGGCGTTCCTCGGCGTCGGCATGCGCCTGTGCCTCTATGACGCCGCGTTCGCCGCGCTGGTGCAGGTGCTGCCCTCCCGCGGCCGGATCGCGATCTCGTACCTGACGCTCTTCGGCGCCTTCGCCTCCACGGTGTTCTGGGTGCTCGGGCACTACTTCAACGAAGCGATCGGCTGGCGCGACACGCTGGTGATGTTCGCCGTGATCAACCTGGCGGTGTGCCTGCCGCTCAACTGGATCGGCTTATCGCGGCGCGAGGACGCGGCGCGCGGCGCCGAGCAGAAGGCAGGCGCCGCCGGCAGCCATGCGCCGCTGCAGGGCGCCCGACGCGCCGTGGCAATGGCCCTGTTCGCGCTGGTGATGTCGCTCAACGGGTTCGCCTTCAGCGTGGTCACGGTGCAGCTGGTGCCGCTGCTGGAGGCCGCAGGCCTGGGCGCAGCGGCCGCGGTCTGGGTGGCCTCCCTCAAGGGCTTCGCGCAGTTCGGCGGCAGGGTGGTGGAGATCGTGTTCGGCCGCCACCTGCGCCCGATCACGGTGGCGCGCATCGCCATCGGCGTGCTGCCGCTGTCGTTCCTGCTGCTGGTGGCCGCCGGCGGCAACTTCGCCGCGATCCTCGTCTTCACGCTGGCGATGGGCGCCTCGCAGGGCGTGATCACCATCGTGCGCGGCGCGGTGCCGCTGCAACTGTTCGGCACCAACGGCTACGGCACGATGCTGGGGGTGCTGGCGACGCCGATCCTGATCGTGAACGCGATCTCGCCGACGCTGTTCGCGCTCATCGTCGATCGCTGGGGCTGGGGCGTGGGGCAGGCGGCGCTGGTGGGCACCACCCTCGCCTCCTGCATCGCGATCGAGGTGATGTCGCGCTGGTACGAGCGCGGCCGGGTCACAGGGGCCGCCGCCGTCAGCGGCAACTGAAGCTGGATGCCGAGGCGGGATTGCCGCCAGTGTAGTGCCGGTACGCCGGCCAGCGGCGCAGCGGCCGCGCGTTCAGCACGTTGAAGGTCACGGCGCAACAGTGAAACACTCGCGTCCCATCACCCCTCCCATGGTCTTGAACGGGGAAGAAAATCCGCACCGGATGTCGCTTTCAGGGTTCCCGGCCTGTATAATGCGGGGAGGCAATATTTCGGCAGCCCTGCGGCTTATCAGGCCAGCACCGGGCACCGACCGCGCGCCGCTCAACAGCCCGGGGGGTTTCGTGGACAAGCGCAAGTCTTGGCGCGAGCAGGAGCAGTCCTTGGTGGCGCGGTGGAACGACGCCGTGGAACGCCAGCGGCAGCTGCAACGGGAGCTGTCGCGCCAGCCCGACGAGTCGGCAGGCGAACTCAAGCAAAAGGAGCTGGCGGTGCGCAGCGAGATCGAAGGACTGCGGCGCGAAGTCGCCCGCTTGAAGGTCCAGTTCAACTCCGGCAAGCGGTACTGACCGTGGGCAATGCCAGGCCGGGCACCGCAGCGGATTGGACCAGGGACCGCATCGATTGCCTCACCACGCCGGAGGTCAAGCAGCTGCGCCTCAACGCCGAGCGGCTCCATGAGCCGGAAATCACCACGCTGTGCGATCAGGTCCTGACCGAGCGGCGCAAGAAAACCAGAACCAAAGCGAGAACTTAATGAGCATCCCAGTCATCGAACGCACCCGTTTCGTCGTCGGCAAGTACGAGGTCATCGCCAAGCCGATCCCGCATTCGGCCCACATGCTGCTGTACTCCGTGTTCCTCAAGGGCACGCGCATCGGCGCCATGGCGAGCTTCCCCACGGAGTCTGACTGCCGCTTCCTGGAAAAGCCGCCGGTGGTGCCGCCGCTGAAGATCTACCAGCTCACCAACCGCCCGGGGCGCCCGAAGAAGGGCGCCAAGCCGCCGGCGCAGGCGGTGGAGCGCTCCATGGCGCCCTCGCGCAGCGAGATTCCCTCGGACGTGTCGCTCGACGGCATGCCGCGGATCGAAGACCGCTAGCCCGGCCGTTTACCGAAGCACCGTCCGCGATGACGCCGGAGCTTCTGGCCCCGGCGTGGCTTTGGATTGCGGTCACCATCTGGGCCGCCTTCGCCCAGACGGTGCGCAACGCCGCCCAGCGCAGCCTCACCACCGAACTGGGCACGCTGGGGGCGACCCTGGTGCGCTTCCTCTACGGCCTGCCCTTCGCCGGCGCCTGGCTCTGGGCGGTGCAGCTCTGGACCGGCCAGCCGGTTCCCGCAGCGAACGTGGTCTTCTGGGCCTGGGCGGGACTGGGCGCGGTGAGCCAGATCGCCGCCACCGCGCTGCTCCTGCGCGCCATGCAGGAGCGCAACTTCACGCTCGGGGTCGCCTACTCCAAGACCGAGATCCTGCAGGTGGCGGTGATCGCGCTGGTGTTCCTCGGCGACCCGATCACGCTCGCCACCGGCATCGCCGTGCTTGCCGGGACGCTGGGCGTGCTGCTGCTCTCGCCCGCCGACAGGCAGCGCCCGTTGCGCGCCATGCTCGCCGGCTGGACCACGCGCGCGAGCCTGCTGGGCATCGCCTCGGGAACCGCCTTTGCGCTGGCCGCGGTCGGCTTCCGCGGCGCGACGCTGGCGTTGCCGGGGGCGGGCTTTCTCATCGCGGCGGCAGCGACGCTGTTCGCGGCGCAACTGGTGCAGACCGCACTGCTGGGCGGCTGGCTCGCCGTGCGCGAGCCCTCGGTGATCGGGAAAGCAGCGCGTGCCTGGCGCGCCTCGCTCCTCGCCGGCTTCATGGGCGCTGCGGCTTCGGCCGGCTGGTTCACCGGCCTGGCGCTGGCGCCGGCGGCGCACGTGCGCACGCTGGGGCTGGTGGAGCTGGTGTTCGCCTATATCCTGTCGATGAAGCTGTTCCGCGAAAGGCTGACACGCCTGGAACTGGCCGGCATGGCGTTGCTGGTGGTCGGCGTCGCCACCGTCACGCTGGGGCGCTGAGCGAGGCTGCTGCCGGTGGCCCACGGTGCCAGCGGCGGTTCGTCTGCCCAGCGCGCGCGCCAGGCGCAGGCGCGGCCCGTCGCGCCACACCGGCTTGGCCATGCCCGATTGTGCGCCAACGGCGCCGGGTTATCATTCAAATTTTCCGGAACCGACCCGCAGATGCCGAGAATCAACGCTTCGCGCGCGCTCGCCGACCTGCGCATCCTCGACCTCACCCGGGTGCGCGCCGGCCCAACCTGCGTGCGCCACTTCGCAGACTTCGGCGCCGACGTCATCAAGATCGAGACCACCGAAGCCGAGGACCTGGGCGGGGCGCGCGACAACGCCGACTTCCAGAACCTGCACCGCAACAAGCGCGCCATCACGCTCAACCTGAAGGCGCCCGAGGGCAAGGCCATCTTCGCGCGGCTGGTGAAGACCGCCGACATCGTGGTCGAGAACTACCGCCCGGATGTCAAGTTCCGCCTCGGCCTCGACTACGAGTCGCTGAAAGAAATCAACCCGCGAGTGATCCTCGCCAGCATCTCCGGCTTCGGCCAGGACGGCCCCTACCAGTCGCGCCCGGGCTTCGACCAGATCGCGCAAGGCCTCTCCGGGATCATGTCGGTCACCGGCGCTGCGGGCGCCGGACCGATGAGGGTCGGCTGCGCCGTGGCGGATGTCGGCGCCGGCCTGCTGGCGGCGCTGGGGGTGATGACCGCCCTCTACGAGCGTGAGCGCTCGGGCGAAGGCCAGTGGGTGCAGTCCAACCTGCTCCAGGCCGGGATCCAGCTGCTCGATTTCCAGGCCGCTCGCTTCACCATGTCCGGCGAAGTGCCGCAGCAGGTCGGCAACGACCATCCCACCAGCATGCCCACCTGCGCCTACAGGACGGCGGACGGCTACATCAACGTCGCCGCCGCCGGATCGGCGATGTGGCAGCGGGTTTGCGAGGCCACCGGCCGCATGGATCTGTACCAGGATCCGGATTTCAGACGCGCCGAGGACCGGGCGAAGAACCGCGTCCGGTTGAACGCCGAACTGAACCAGGCGCTGGCCTCGAAGAAGAGCGCCGAGTGGGTCGAGATCCTGAACCGGGCCGGCGTGCCCTGCGGCCCGATCTACGCCATGAACGAGGTTTTCGCAGACCCCCAGGTGAAGCACCTCCAGGCCTCGGTTCCGGTGCAGCATCCGAAGCTGGGCACGCTCAACCTGATCAACAACCCGATCAAGCTGTCGCGCACGCCGCCGAGGCTGTCCACCGCCACACCGGAGCGCGGCGAGCACACCGCCGAGGTGCTACGGGAAGCCGGCTATGGCGCCGCCGAGATCGAGGATTTCAAGAACAAGGGAGTGATCTGATGCCTGAAATCATCACCCGGATCGATGGCGCCGTCGGCACTGTCGTGTTTGCCAACCCGGCGAAGCTCAACGCCATGTCCATGGACATGTGGAGCCGCCTGCCGGTCGCCGTTGCGCAGTTCGATGCCAACCCGGCCGTTCGCGTCATCGTGTTGAAGGGCGAGGGCGAGAAGGCCTTCATCTCCGGCGCCGACATCTCGCAGTTCGAGAGGCTGCGCGGCACCGTGGCGGCGCAGGCCGAGTACAACCAGGCGGTCGAGAACGCCTACACCGCGCCGATGCGCGCCCGCAAACCGGTGATCGCCAGCATCCGCGGCATCTGCATCGGCGGCGGACTCGGCCTGGCTGCCTCCTGCGACCTGCGCATCTGCGCCGAGGACGCGGTGTTCCGCATGCCGGCCGCGCGCCTGGGCCTGGGCTACAGCCCCGCGGGCGTGCGCCGCTTCATGAACGTGATCGGCGCGGCCAACACCCTGGAGATCTTCACCACGGCGAAGAAGTTCGGCGCCGCCGAGGCGCTGCGCATGGGCTTCGTCTCGCGCGTGGTGCCGGTCGCGGAGCTGGAAAAGGCGACCGCGGAGACCTGCCGCATGATCGCCGAGAATGCGCCGCTCACCGTCGCGGCGGCCAAGTTCGCGGTGCAGCAGGCGCTGAAGGATCCGCAGGACCGCGACATGAAGCAGGCGATGCAGTTGGTGGAGACCTGCTTCGCCAGCGAGGACCACAAGGAGGGCCGCAAGGCCTTCATGGAGAAGCGCTCGCCCCAATTCCACGGGAGATGACATGATCAGACTCCTCGGCATCACGCTGCTCGCCGCCTCGGCGGCGGCCTTCGCGCAGGCGGACTACCCGGTCAAGCCGATCCGCATCGTGGTGGGCTACCCGCCGGGCGGCTCGGGGGACTTCACCACGCGCCTGATCGCGGACGAGCTCTCCAAGGAACTGAAGGCGACGGTGATCGTGGAGAACAAGCCCGGCGCCGGCGGCTCGATCGCCTCGGAGTTCGTCGCCAAGTCGGTCCCGGACGGCTACACCATCCTCAACCAGGGCAACCACGCGATCAACAAGAACCTGTACAAGAACCTCGCCTACGACTTCAAGGACTTCATCCCGGTGTCGCGCGTCGCCAACGGCGCCACGGTGCTGGTGGTGAGGACCGACTCGCCTTTCAAGTCCCTGCGCGAGCTGGTGGACTTCGCCAAGGCGAACCCGGGCAAGCTGTTCAACGCCGCCGCCGGCTTCGGCTCGGCGCCGCAACTGGCGGCCTGCGCCTTCGAGGCGGTGGCCGGGGTCAAGATCACCTCGGTGCAGTTCAAGGGCGGCGGCCCGGCCTCGCAGTCGCTGCTGGCCGGCGACACGCAGATGATGTTCGCCACCTCGCCTACGGTGACCGGCTTCATCAAGGGCAACCGCATGCGGCCGCTGGTGGTGAGCTTGGCCAAGGACTCGCCCTCTATCCCCGGCGTGCCGGGATCCGAGAGCGCGGGGCTGCCCGGCTTCGAGTCCACGTTCTGGTTCGGCCTGCACGTGCCCGCCGGCACGCCCATGAACATCGTGCGCACGCTGCATGCGGCCGCGGTCCGCGGCCTGTCCAAGCCCGAGGTGAAGGAGAAGATCGCCTCGCAGGGCATGGACGCGCTGCCCTCGGCCTCGCCCGAGGCCTTCGCCACCGAGATCCTGGCCGAGGCCCCGCGCATCGAGGCGGCGATCAAGGGCTGCGGCGCCAAGGTGGAGTAGCCGCCGCGCCGCGACCGCTGTAACAAGTCATTTCAATTTGAGCGGGCGCAGGAGCGTCGAAGGCAGTCCATTCGTCATCAGCCTGAAGGAGGCAAGCATGATGACGACGCTGCGCAGGTTCACTGCCGCCCAGCTCTCGGTCCTGCTGCTCGCGCCGGGGCTCGCCTCGGCGCAGCGCAGCTTCAGCCAGCCCGAACTCGACCGCCTGCTGGCGCCGGTGGCGCTGTATCCCGGTCCGCTGCTGTCGCAGGTGCTGATGGCGGCGACCTACCCGGCCGACCCGGTCGAGGCCGCGCGCTGGTCGCACGCCAATCCCCACCTCACAGGGGACAACGCGTTGCTGGCGGCTGTCGGCGAGAACTGGGACCCGAGCGTGGTCTGCCTGCTTGCCTTCCGGCGCAGCCGCAGGTGGTGTACCTGCCCTACTACGATCCGCTCGTGGTGTATGGCCCATGGTGGTGGCCGGCGTACCAGCCGGTCTACTGCTCGCCACATGGCCGGGCTACGTGCGCCTCCATCGGCCGGGCGTCACGGTGGCGTTCTGGTGAGGCTCGCCGGTCCGCCTGACGCTGGGCTTCTTCTTCGGCGGCGTCGACTGCCACCACCGCCAGGTGCGCGTGGTGCACGTGCACAACCACTAACTCCAGGTGCGGCGGCAGGTACACCTCATGACCGGTCACTGGCGCCAGGTCGCGCGCCAGGAGCGCGCCTGCAGCGGCAATGGTGGCACCGACGGCCCAGCGCCCGGTCGAGCGCGCCACGGCTCGGGTGGAGATGCCCGCGGCGCGCGGCGAACCCCGCAATGAGGCGCGAGGCGAGCGCCGACGCCATGGCGCGGAGCGGTCCTGATCGAGCGACCTGCGCTACCATGCGCGACTGTTCACGCATAGGACATCGCACATGGCAAGGATCGCTATCGTCACCGGCGCCGGCAGCGGCGTCGGCAAGGCCGCAGCGCTGGCGCTGCTCAAGGATGGCTGGAACGTCGCGCTCGCGGGACGGCGCAAGGACGTGCTGCAGAAGACAGCGCAGGAATCCGGCGCCGGCGAGCGCGCCCTGTGCGTGCCCACCGACGTTGCAAAGCAGGATTCGGTCAGGGCGTTGTTTGCCGCGGTGAAGGGAAAATGGGGCCGCGTCGACTGCCTGTTCAACAACGCCGGCGTCAACGCCCCCGGCAGTTCGTTCGAGGAACTGACGCTGGAGAAGTGGCAGTACGTCGTGGATATCAACCTCACCGGCATGTTCCTGTGCATGCAGGAAGCCTTCAAGGTGATGAAGGAGCAGTCGCCGCGCGGCGGCCGCATCATCAACAACGGCTCCATTTCGGCGCACGCGCCGCGACCGGGCTCGGCGCCCTACACCGCCACCAAGCACGCGGTGACCGGGCTCACCAGGAGCGGCGCGCTGGATGGCCGCAAGTACGACATCGCGGTGGGCCAGATCGACATCGGCAATGCGCGCACCGAGATGGCCGAGCGCATGGCCAAGGGCGTGCCGCAGGCCGACGGCGAGATCAAGGTCGAGCCGCTGATGGATGTCGCCCATGTCGGCCAGGCGGTGGCGCACATGGCGGGGTTTCCCATCGAGACCAACGTGCTGTTCATGACCATCAAGGCGACCAAGATGCCGTTTGAAGGACGCGGATGAGGCCCGCTTCCAAGGCAGGACGCGGATGAGACCGACCAAGTCGTACCGCGACCCGCTGTTCATCAACAGCAACGAGGCTCGCGCGCTGCGCATCCTGGCGGAGTATCTCGAGCCCAAGGCGCGCCTGGAACAGCAGGGCCTCGAGGACACCATCGTGTTCTTCGGCTCGGCGCGCGTGCGCGAAGGCTCGCCCTGGTACGAGTCGGCGCGCGCGCTCGCCTGCCGCCTCACCGCCTGGTCCAAGGGACTGGACCCCGCCCACCAGCGGCGCTTCGTGGTCTGCACCGGCGGCGGCCCGGGCATCATGGAGGCGGCCAACCGGGGCGCCTCGGAGGCGCGCGGCCGCAACGTCGGGTTCGCGATTTCGCTGCCGTGCGAGGAAGCGGTAAACCCGCACGTGACGCGCGAGCTGTCGTTCCATTTCCACTACCTCTTCATGCGCAAGTTCTGGCTCGCCTACATGGCCAAGGCGATGGTCGTGTTCCCCGGCGGCTACGGCACGCTCGATGAGCTGTTCGAGGTGCTGACCCTGGTGCAGACCAGGCGCATGAGCAAGCCGATGCCGATCGTGCTGTTCGGCACCGAGTACTGGAAGGAAGTGATCAATTTCGACGCCCTGCTGCGCCACGGCATGATCGAGGCGCGGGACCTCGACCTGGTGCACCGCACCGATTCGGTGGACGATGCCTACGGCTGGATCGTGGGCCGCCTCGCCGAGGACGCGCTCGGAGGTCCCGGCGCGACGATGGCATGAACCACAAGCGCAAGCAGACCGCTTGAACCCCGCCAATGGCGCGCACGCCGCGCAAGCCTCCCTCCTTGCCGACGCCGGCCGCTACCTCGCCGGTGGCGGCCTGGGCCTGTTCCAGCTGCCCGCCGACCTGAACCTGGTGGTTGCGCGCGGCGAAGGCAGCCGCATCTGGGACCTCGCCGGAGGCGAGTACATCGACTACCACCTGTCTTCCGGCCCGGCGCTGCTCGGCCACGCGCACCCGGACGTGGGCGCCGCCGTGCAGGCGCAGCTGCCCAAGGGCACCACCTACTACTTCCTCAACGAGCCCGAGATCGCGCTGGCGAAGAAGATCGTCGACGCGGTGCCCTGCGCCGATGAAGTGCACTACACCGGCTCGGGCACGGAAGCCACGTTCTACGCGCTGCGCATCGCGCGCGCCCGCACCGGCCGAAACAAGGTGATGAAGTTCGAAGGTGCCTGGCACGGCATGCACGACTACGGCCTCTGGGGCACGGTACCCTCGACGCCCTCCGACTACCCGCGGGCCAAGCCCGATTCGGTGGGCGTTCCGGCGCAGACCGGCGACACGGTGCTGGTGAGCCCATTCAACGACGCGGCAGCGGCCGTCGCGATGATCGAGAAGAACGCGAAGGACCTGGCCGCCGTGATCGTCGAGCCGCTGCAGCGCGTGCTGCTGCCCGAGCCGGGGTTCCTGCAGGCGGTGCGCGACGCGACGAGAAGGCACGGCATCGTGCTCATCTTCGACGAGATCGTCACCGGCTTTCGCATCGCGTGGGGCGGCGCTCAGGAGAAGTACGGCGTACTGCCCGACATGGCCACCTACGGCAAGGCGGTGAGCGGCGGCTTTCCGCTCGCGTGCATCGCCGGCACTGCGGACGCGATGTCGCCGCTGGACGCGAGGAAGCGCGACCGCTCCACCGTGGTCTGGGCCACCAACACGCTGAACGGCAACCCGGTGTGCGCCGCCGCCGGCGTCGCGGCGCTGGACGTGCTAAAGAGGCCCGGCGTCTACGACCGGCTCCGGGCGATCGGCTCGCGCCTGCGCAAGGGCATTGAGGAATCCGGCGCGAAGCACGGCTTCGATGTCCAATGCCCGGGCGAGGACGCGGTCTGGGGCGTGCGCTTCACGAAGAAGAAGCCGCTGCGCAACTGGATGGACCTCACCACCGCCGACAAAGCCCTCGGCCTGAAGTGGGGCCTGGAGCTCCTGCGCCGCGGGATCCTGAACAACCCGAACGAAAAGTTCTACATCTCCATCCAGCACACCGACGCGGACGTCGACCACACCCTGGGCGTGGTCGACGAGGCCTTCGCCGCCCTGAAGAAATAAAAACAGGGACAGACCACGATTTCCGCGGAAATCGTGGTCTGTCCCTGATTTACTGATCGGCTAGCCGATGCGGTTCCGGAGCAGGCCGATGCCGGTGATTTCGGTCTCCAGCAGGTCGCCCTTTTTCATGAACTCAGGCGG
>Ga0194121_10011472_pt1 | contig 10544 bp, 5 predicted proteins | sample TA2MahCa50mmetaG_FD_148609 | JGI IMG/M metagenome (GOLD analysis project Ga0194121, IMG submission 148609) | Freshwater microbial communities from Lake Tanganyika, Tanzania - TA2015020 Mahale Deep Cast 50m | ecosystem: Environmental > Aquatic > Freshwater > Lake | place: Tanzania: Lake...
ACACGACCAGCTGGGGTGCTCCGGCCAGACCTTGCTCGCGCACGTCGTGCCCGACGGCGCGCAGCGCTGAAAGGCGCGCCGCCGCGAGCCCGGTCAGGCTGGCCATCGAGCCGCCGCTGGTCAGCAGCCCCATCGATCCCGCGGTCGGAAACCCGAACAGCTCCATCAACCAGCGCACGCATGCGCGCTCGACGTAGACGGCCGCGTGGTCGCCGCCCGCCACGCTCGGGTTCATCCCGGCGGCGAGCAGGTCCGCGACGACCCCGGGCAGCGCGGGCGGCGGATTGACCCAGCCGAAGAAGCGCGGGTGGCCGTTGCCCATCGGGTGCGCGTGCACGCGCGCGAACGTGTCGTCGATCAGCGCGTCGAGCGCACGCGGCTCATCGGCGAGCGGCGCGTCCATCAGTTCCGCGCGCTCGGCCTCGGTCAGCGAAGCGAAGACCGGACGCGCATCGAGCCCGGCCAGCCAATCGGCGAGGCGGTCGACGGCCGCATGCGCACAGCGGCGGAACTCCGCGGCCGACATTTCATGAGCTTGGGACGGCATGCGCGTACGATATCTCTGGCCCGCCTGCAGCTCACGCGATGATCGATCTCCCTCCCGCCCCCCAGCCGCTGGTCGTCGCGATCGCCCCGGCCGCCTGGCTGAGCACGCTCGAGCCGTGGGCGGCCGCGCGCAGCGCCGAGCTGCGCGTCGAGCTGGTCGCGCTCGAGGACGTCTGCGCGTCGAACGACGGCGTCGATGCGCCGGAGCGGATCAAGCGGCACCTATGGGATGCGTGGAAGGACCGCGCCGCGCGCTACGCATTGCTGGTGGGCGACGCCGACGTCTTCCCCGTGCGTTACATGGCGCTCGATCGCATCATGCCGGCCGCCTCCGACTGGGCTTTCTATCCGAGCGATCTGTACTACGCCGACGTCGCGGAGCATGACGGTTCCTTCGACGACTGGAATGCGTCGCGCGAGGGCTTCCATGCCGGCTACTTCGGCGAGGTGTGCGGCGAGAAGAACAAGGACGGCGCGATCGATCGCGACGGCGTCTCGTACGTGCCCGAGCTCGGCGTCGGCCGCTGGCCGGTGTCGACGCGCGAGCAGTTGAGAGCGGTGATCGCGAAGACGCTCGCGGCGAAGCTGCCGGAACGCCCGCGCGCGGCGCTGCTGCACGCCGTGGGCTGGATCGACTGCAGCCCGCTGTACAGCGCGCTCTCCACGCAGCTCGAGCGCGCGGGATACGAGTGCAGCCTCAGTCTCGGGCAGGCGAACGCCGGGCTCGGCGCGCTCGCCGACGGCGCGTCCATCGCGCTGCACGCCGGCCACGGCAGCCCCGGCGGCTGGGAACACTGCATCGGTCCGACCGAGGAGACCGCCCTGCTGTCGGTCGCGAGCGGCGTGTTCTTCTCCGTCGGCTGCAGCACCGCGCACTGGGCGCCCGAACCGCCGTACCAGGCCTACGTCGACATCCACGGCGTGCCGCAGCGCGGCACGAACGCCGGCCAGGTGTTCACGGCTCCCCCGCCGGCGCCGGCGCCGCTGCAAGGCGGCGCGCACGCCGAGGAGAGCATCGGCGAGCGGCTGGTGCGCGCGCCAACGGGCGGTGTGCTCGTCTACATCGGCTGTGCGACCGGAGCGCAGCCGTGCGCGCTGACGCTCCAGCAAGGCTTCGTCGATGCGCTCGTCAGCTCGGCGGCGCCGAACGACCCGCCGCTGCGCGTCGGCGACGCGTGGCGCCGCGCGCTGGCGCACTATCACGCCCAGGAGCGGCTTGCCGAGCTCGTGCCGACCGAGGACTGGTACCCTCCGAGCATCTTCTTCCAAGGCATGAAGTTCGTGCTGCTCGGCGATCCGACCCTCGCGCTTCCACAACCGTCCGCGCAGCGCGCGGCGGAACGTCGCTAGAGAGAACATGCGCGTCACTCCCCTGCTCACATTCCTCCTCGCGGGCGCCTCGCTCGCCCAGCTGCCGTTTCCCGGCGATCTCCCCGGCACCTCGATCGGCGCCGGACTGCCGCTGCCCTTCGAGGCGAGCGGCATCGTCTGGCAGCCGCTCGAGCAGCGCCTCTACGTCGTCGACGACGGCGGCGAGCTCAGCGCGATGCAGGCGAACGGCGGCTTCGTGCAGACCTGGACGATCGGCGGCGATCTGGAGGCGCTCGCGGTCGCGCCGAGCGTCAACGGCCGCGTGTACGTCGGCCGCGAGCACCCCGACGCGGTGCTCGAGTTCGATCCGCTCACCGGCACGGTGCTGCGCACCTTCGATCTGACGCCGTGGCTGACGGGCGCAACCAACGGAGGGCTCGAAGGCCTGGCCTTCGTGCCCGACGCGCTCGATCCCGAAGGCGGCCTGTTCTGGGCCGCGCACCAGGACTTGGGTCGCATCTACCGCTTCCGGCTGCCGATCCTGTCGAGCGCGGTCTCGACCACGGTGACCTTCGTCAACTCGAACGTGCCGGTCCCGGGACGCACCGATCTGGCGGCGCTCGACTTCAACTCGGTCGATGGTTCTGTCTACGCGCTGTACGACAGCGCCGGCATCGTCTCGCGGCTCGACGCCACCGGCGCCCTGATCAGCGAGTGGCTGGTGCCCGGCCTCGAGACCGAGGGGATCGCGCTGCGCGGCTGCGAGCTCTACGTCGCCGAGGACCAGGGCGCGGTCGTCACGCGTTACACGACCTTCCCGTCCTCCGCGACGTGCGCAATGCTCAGCGCCGACAGCTCGCTCGTCGACCTCTCGAGCGGCGGCACGGTGATCCACGCCCTGCGGGCGATTGCGCCGGCACTGCCCGGAGACGTGCGGATCCTGCTTGGAAGCACGAGCGGGACGACGCCCGGTGCGATCTTCAACGGTGTGCTCGTGCCGCTGGTAGTCGATGGGTACACGCAACACATGCTTGCGAATCCGAACCAGGGGCCCTGGAGCGGCACGCTCGGCGTGTTCCCAGCGAACGGCAAGGGGGTCGCGTTGCTGACGCTGCCGGCAGGGTCTTCCCCGGCGCTCGCGGGTCTTTCCTTCGACCACGCTCTTGTCGTGCTGCGCACGACGCCGACCGTCACTGTCGTCGCAGCCAGCGCACCGCAACATCTGATGCTCGTGCCCTGAGAGCCGCGAGTTCGAGCGGAACATGCTCGAGTGCGCGGGCTGACGCCCGCGCACTTACGCGCGCGAAGACGCGCGCGTTGCTTCGCACTCGACCGGGCGCCCGAGCGCGCCCGATCGAGTGCGAAGCTTAATTCGGAACGAGTGGTCGTTCTGATTTCGACCCTTCTGCTTCCGAGTTAAGCTCCGCATTCGGAGTGGCGCGTCCGCGCGCCGCTCCGAATGCGGAGTCTCGTGCGCGTCTGCGCGCACGAAGGTGCGCGCGAAGCGCGCACTCCCCCTGGGGCGCACTCGCGACTTCCCATTGCTCGGGCCCTGAAGGGTTCAACTCCCTCACGCACATGCTCGAGTGCGCGGGCTGACGCCCGCGCACTTACGCGCGCGAAGACGCGCGCGTTGCTTCGCACTCGACCGGGCGCCCGAGCGCGCCCGGTCGAGTGCGAAGCTTAATTCGGAACGAGTGGTCGTTCTGATTTCGACCCTTCTGCTTCCGAGTTAAACTCCGCATTCGGAGTGGCGCGTCTGCGCGCCGCTCCGAATGCGGAGTCTCGTGCGCGTCTGCGCGCACGAAGGTGCGCGCGAAGCGCGCACTCCCCCATTCTTCCCCCGCTACTGAAACAGCGGATCCGCCGCGTCTCCGCCCGCGAGCACATACGCGAAGAGATCACGCACCTCATCCTCGGTCAGCCCCCGCAGCAACCCCTCCGGCATTCGCGACACGCTCGAGACGCGCCGCGACGCGATCGACTCCGCCGCAAAGACCTCTTCCCGCTCGGGCAGACCCGTCAGTAGCACGCGCACCCCCGCTGAATCCTCAGCAAGCACTCGCCCGGTCGCAATGCCCCCGTTCACGAACTCGAACACCGTGTCCCGGTACTGATCGGAAATCACGCGCGACGGCTGCACCACCGTCTCCGCGAGCGCGCGCAACGAAAACCGACTCCCCGCCCCGCTGAGATCCGGCCCCGTGCCTCCGCCCTCGCCCCCGATTCGATGGCACGCGGCGCAGGTCGTCTTCGTGTACAGCTCGCGTCCGCGCGCGTGGTCGCGCCCGCCGACGAGGCCGGCGAGCAGCGGCTCGAGCTCTTCCAGCGTCCAGTCTCTTCCCGTGCTCGGCGCGGTAGCGCTCGGCTTCGCTGTTTCGCTCAACACGTCCGCCGGCAATTTGGCGACGCGCGCGAGGTCCTCGTGGATGCCGCGCACGTACTTCGCGAAGGAAACGCCGCCGCTGTCGGAGCGACTGGAGCGAATGAAACGCGTGATCCGCTCGCGCGTGTCGTCCCTCCAACCCAGCTCGGCCTGGGCAAGGGCCTGCGCGTAGGCGATGCGATCCTGCGCATTCGTCGCGCAATCGATCCGGATCATGCCCTTGTCCACGGCATTCGGATGGCGCGACACGCACATCAGCTCGAGTGCCTGGCGCAGGCACTCTCGATCGGGGTTCGTTGCGCTGATCGCCACGTCCAGCAGGGCGTGCAAGGCGGCCAGCTGTGCGGTGGGCACCGGGCCGAGCCGGATCCAGGCCAGCTGCAGCACTCGCAGGCGATCCCGCTCGAGCTCGCGCTGCGGGCCCAGTCCGAAGGCGATCAGCCGCTCCCAGTGTCCGGCCTTGTCGGCGTCGGACAGCTCCGTGCTGCGGTGCAGGCAAGCAATCGCATGCCGGATGCCGAGCGCTCCCTCGAGCGGGGCGCGCGCCAGCTCTTGGATCGGCGCATGCAGCTCGCGCTCGATCCGCGCCGCGTGCAGCGCGAACGGATCATCCGTGATCGCGATCGGCGCGGGCCGCGTGTATGCCTCATCGGGGGCGCCCGTCCACACGATGCGCCACAAACCCGCCGGCGTGTCGCGACCGCCGCTGGTCAGGTAGAGCGTGCCATCCGCCCCCGCGTCGAGATCGGTGACCGGCAGCGGTCGACCCTTGACGAACACGCGGCCTTCGCCGCGGAAGCTCGCGCCGGCGGGCGTGAGGTCGACCGCCCACACGCGACCGTAGGACCAGTCGGCTGCGTACAGCCGCTCGCGCCACTGCCGCGGGAACTGCGAGAGCTCGCGCCCGTGCAGCACGCCCGTCGGCGAACCCGGTCCGAGATCGACCGCGGCCGGCAGCGAGTCGGGCACCCAGGCCGGCCACTTCGCGTTGCCGTTGCGCCAGCCGTAGTCGGCGCCCGGCACGACGTGCAGGATCCGCGTCGGCCGGTACCACGGCAGGCCGATGTCCCACTCCATGTCCGCGTCGTAGGTGAACAGCTCGCCGCGCGCGTCGAAGGCCGCGTCGTACGTGTTGCGGAAGCCGCACGCGACGAGCTCGAACTCGCGTCCGTCGGGATCGCAGCTTGCGATCCAGCCGCCGGGGGCCATGACTCCGACCGCGTGGCCGTTCGGATCGTTGCGGTGCTCGAGCAACTGGTCCTCGCCCCACGTCAGCGGCACGCGCGAGCGCGCGAACTCGGTCGGCGTCACGTGGTTGCCGATCACGACGTAGAGCCTGCCGTCACCCGGCCCGGCGAGCACCGCGTGCGGACCGTGCTCGCCGTCGCCGTCGAATGAGCGCAAGAGCTTCGACTGGTCGAGCTTCCCGTCGCCGTTCGTGTCGCGCAGCCGGTACAGGCCGCTCTGCGACGAGTTCGCGACGACGTAGAGCGAGTCGTGCGCCCACACGAGCCCCTGCGCGCCCGTCACGTCGAGCTCGACGCGCTCGACCGAGGCGACGCGCGGCACGTGCAGCGGCTCGGGCGAAGGTGCGAGCGTCACGCACCAGAGCGCGCCGTATTGATCGCCGGCGTAGAGCCTGTTCCCCGGCGCGCGGCACAGGCTGACCCAGGAACCCTGCTCGGCGCGCGGCACCGTGTACACGAGCTGCGCCTCGAACCCGTCGGGCAGCGCGAAGCGCGCCGGATCGGGCAGCGGTTCGTCGACCTTGTTCGCGGCCGAGAGCATCAAATCCTGCAGCGGCCCCCAGGGAGCCGCGCTCTCCGGCCCGAAATCGTGCGCGGATCGCGCGCGCGAGCCCTCGGCCAGCGTCCCCTCCCAGGAGGCGTCGGTCCGCAGGTTCAGCACGGGCGAGGCCGCGTCGAACGACCACTCGCCGAGCACGGCGCCGACCGAACCCTCGTTGGTGGCTTCGATCACGAGCTCGTGGGGTCCCGCGACGAGCGCGTGCTCGACGTCGATCGGCGTCGGCTCCCACCACGCATCGTTGCGCGCGACGAGCACGCCGTCGATCGACACGACGGCCGAGTTGTCCGCGCGGATGCGACCGCGGACGTAGTGCGTCGCGGCGGGCAGCGTGAAGCGCTTGCGCAGCACGACCCGCTCGCCGTCGCGCGACTCCGGGTGCGCCCAGATCCAGCGCGGGCCTGCGCTCGCCGCAAGCGGCGGCGGCGATCCGAGCGCGCGCACGCGCAAGTTGCGGAAACGAACCTGCATCGGCGGGCCCTGGTGCAGTTGCAGCGCGAAGTGGCCGTCCGCGCGGAAGTAGCGCAGGTCCTCGTCCAGCAGCGAGGCGCTGCGCGCGCCGTTCAGATACACCTCGACCAGCGGTCCCTGCGCGGTGATCCGGTAGTGATTGAATCCGCGCGGCTTGACGCTCGCCTGCAACGCAGCCGCAGCGCCGATCGGGAGCGTGTCGCGCGTGCCGTCGGCGCGCGCGCGCACCTGTTCGCCGCGTCGGACCAGCACGCCGCGGCCGTCCTGGTCGTAGATGCAGCCGGTCCAGTCCGGACCGTCCTCCAGATCGGCCTGCAAGCCGCGCACTGCACCGTCGGCCGCGACCGCGCTGCGCAACTGGACGCCCGAGTTGCCGCCGACGAGCTCGTACTCGAGCTCGAGTTCGAAGTCACCGTACGTGCGATCGACGCGCGCGAGGTAGATCGTGGCCTCGAGCGGGTGCTCAGCCGTCGAGCGACCGACGATGCAGCCGTCCTCGACCGACCAGTAGCTTCGATCCCCGAGCCAGCCGTCGAGCGAGCGGCCGTCGAAGAGCGGTTCCCAGTCGTTGCGTTGAGCAACGACCGCGCCGGCGCACAGCGCGCCGAGCGCGGCGATCAGGTATGCGAGAACGAGCCGCGGTCGCACGTGCGGCCTAGCGGACCCAGACCTCGGCCGTCAGGTCCGGGTTCGGAGCGCCCGAACCCGTCTGCGACGTGCCGTTCACGTAGAGCCGCTCGCCGCCGTCGACGAAGACGGGAGTGGCTTGCGTGCGCGGGTAGATCATCGTCTGCACGACGCTCCACGACCCCAGCGACTCGGTGCTCTCCTCGATGTCGGCGACCGCGTTGCCGTTCAAGGTGGACAGGTCGAACGTATCGACGCCGCCGATCGCGTAGACCTTGCCGCCGGCCGCGAGCAGGTTGCCGCGCGCGCGCAGATGGTTCATCGACGCCACGCTGGTCCACGCATTCGTGCCCGGGTTGTAGATCCGGCAGGTGCTGATCGGATTGACCTGCAACAGCAGGATGTTGCCGGTCGCGCCGCCGATCACGGCGACGTTGCCGTTCGACAGCAGCAGTTGCGCATGCGTCGCGCGATCGCCCGGAATGCTCGGAGCGCTGCTGAGCGTGTTCGTGCCCGGGTTGTAGAACCGGCAGTCGTTGACCACGGACGGAACCGGAAGTCCGAGGATGCTCGTGACCTCGACGCCCGCCGTGATCAGCACGCGGCCGTCGTTCAGCTTCGTGGCGCCGTGCCACAGCCGCGGCTTCGGCAGGTTCGGACCGTTCGACCACGTGTTCGTCGCCGGGTCGTACAGTTGGGTCGAACTGAGCGCGGACGCGACCGAACCGATCGGGTCGGTCACGTTCAACATCGACACGCCGCCGGCCACGAACACGCGCCCGCTGGCGAGCAGTGTCGCGGTGTGCTGACTGCGCGGCGTCGACATCGGAGCGACCGCGCTGGAAACGCCGGTCGCGGGATCGAAGATTTCAGCGGTGTTCTGCACAACGTCGTTCACGTCCTGTCCGCCGAGCAGCAAGACGCGGCCGTCGGCCAGCGTCGTCGCGGTATGCGCGGTGCGCACGCTCGCCATCTGGCCGATCACCGCGTGGGTCTGCTTGAGCGGATCGTAGATCGTCAGCGTGTCGGTGTTCGTCACCAGCCCTGCGAGCGTGATCGCGCCGCCGGAGATCAGCACGCGGCCATCGTTGAGCAGCGTGTTCGCGTTCGCATCGACGTCGAAGGGCTGGTCGTCGATGGTCAGGTGGACCGAATTGGCCGGCGCCAGCTTGTGGCTCGAGCGCGGCGTGATGTCGCCGGCGAAGTAGATCGTGCCCGGAAGGGTGAAGGCCTGCGCGTACAGCACGACGCCGTTGAGCGCGAGGTCGTTCGGGATCGGGTAGGTGATGGAACCGACGCCCGCCGCGTTGCACGCGCCGACCTTCGCGAACAACTGCAGGTCGAAACCGACGTCGAGCACGCGCGGGTCGGTCGGATCCAGGATCGCCAGCGGGATCGGGCCGGTCTGGAAGGACGGGACGAGCGCGAAGAACTTGAACGGGTCCGTAATGACCTGATAGGTCACGCTCTGTCCGATCACCCCATTGATGCGCTTCAACTTGGCGTCGGCGCTCGCTGACGAAGTGAGAGCGGCGGCGACGGCGGGAAGCAGGAGCAGGGGGCGCAGGCTCTTCGAGGTCATCGACACTCCTTCGAGGTGAAAGTCCGGGTATGGGCGCGAAACCAGCAGCACGCCCAGGCCGGGCGCGTGCGCCACTCGATTCTAGACTAGCCCGGCGAACGCGGGCTGGGCAAACCCGCACGTCTTCGCACCACCTAGAGGCCGATTGACGCCCGGCGGGCTCCACCTGGGCTCGAACGAATCGGATTTGCGCGCCGCCGCGCAGCATGGACTATGTTCGATGAGTCGGCGCTCAGGAACAGGGTGTTTCACTCTCCTCCCAGTCCATTCAGCATCGAGGATTCCATGCAACTCGCTCGGCTGCTTGCTCCTTCCCTCCCGATCCTCTTCGCATCCGGAGTCTGTGCGCAGTCGAAACTCCTCGACTGGAGCGGACAGCCCGACTCCGAGCTCGCGCAGACCGTGGTGCGCGGCGTCGCCGACCTCGACGGCGATGCGCGGTCCGACGTGCTGATCGGGATGCCGCGCAAGACCGCTGCCGGCGTACCGGGAGCGGGCCGCGTCGAGGTTCGCTCAGGCGGGACCGGGATGCTCGTGCGAGTGCACGAAGCCGGCGCGCTGTCGGGGGATGGCTTCGGCGACTCGGTCTGCGCGCTGGGAGACGTCGACGGCGACGGACGCGGTGACTACGCGATCGGGATGCCGCAGATCCACGACTCCCCGGCCGATCCGCTGCACGCGCTCGCCGGCGCGGTGTTCGTCTACTCGGGCGCGAGCGGCGCGCTGCTCGGATTCGGTTCGAGCGCGGCGCTCGCCGGCGACCTGAATGGAGACGGGAACGCCGACATGCTGCTCGCGCGCAACTACTACGGCGCTTCCGCCTATTCGACGAAGCCGCTCGCGCTGACCGCGAGCACGCATCAACTGTCCGCGTCGAGCGGCGGCACCCAGACGATGTCGCTCGCCTCCGTGCCGCACGCGGGGCAGCTCTACCTCGTCGCGGCAACGGGTTCGAACACGACACCGGGCACGTCGATCGATGGCGTGTTGATCCCACTCAACGTCGACGCGTTCACGCTGTTCTCGCTGCAGAGCGCGAACCAGCCGCCATACCAGCAGACGCTGGGCTTGCTCGGAGCGGGCGGCACGGCGCAGGCGGCGCTCGCCTTGCCAGCGGGCCTCGCCACGAGCCTGGTCGGCACGACGCTGCTCCATGCGTTCGTCGTCTTCAATGGAGCGGTCGTCTTCGCCAGCAACGCCGTGCCGCTGACTTTCGAACCGTAGTCGCACCGGCGGCTGCGCCGGCCTGCGAGCGTTCGCCGCAGCGGGCTACCGAGCGCCGCTCGACGACTGGGACGCGGCCTGCTCGCGAGCCGGTGCGACAGCGGCCGAGCCCGAGGCTTGCCGAGCGGCGGCGCCTCCGCGCTGAGGCGCGCGCGGCACGTCGGTCGGCTCGCACGTTCCGACGCGCGACGCGTTCCACGCGACGAACAGGCTCGAAGCGACCATCGCGGAAGCCGCGAACACCGGCGTCAGGCGCCCGCTGGCGGCGAGGTACAGCCCGATGCCGTTGTAGGCGAAGGCCCAGGCGAGGTTCAGCCGCGCCGCTCCGAGCGCGCGCCGGGCCAGGCGCACGAGGTCCGGCAGCTCGTGCAGTCCGTCGCGCAACAGGTGCACCTGTGCGGCCTCGAGGCTCGAGCCGACGCCGTGCGCCATCGAAACGCCGACGCCCGCGGCGGCCAGCGCGCCGGCATCGTTGAGCCCGTCCCCGACGTAGACGAGCTCGTGCTCGCGCGCGAGCTCGCGCACGCGGGCGAGCTTCTGCTCGGGGCTGAGCCCGTGCTCGACCGGCACGCCCAGCTCGGCGGCGAGCTC
>Ga0194121_10011474_pt1 | contig 10542 bp, 16 predicted proteins | sample TA2MahCa50mmetaG_FD_148609 | JGI IMG/M metagenome (GOLD analysis project Ga0194121, IMG submission 148609) | Freshwater microbial communities from Lake Tanganyika, Tanzania - TA2015020 Mahale Deep Cast 50m | ecosystem: Environmental > Aquatic > Freshwater > Lake | place: Tanzania: Lake...
TTCAATGCCGGGCTTACGTTTAGCAAATACCTGCAACTGTTGATCGAGCATGACCAGAGCGCGGACCTCCTGCCGCATGTCCTGGCGGGAAGGCTCGGCGCAAAAGTGCTGTCCGTGAAATGAAACCCCCGAAACCGGAGACAGTGGTGCCGCTGCAAAGGCCGAGAAGGTTCAACAACTCGAACTATTGGCATGAAATCCCATAACCAGACGGCCTCACTTGTTGTCATTGATGGCAGTGAAGAGGAACAGGAGCTTTACCATAGGCTCATTAACCATCTGCCCGCCTTCTTCCTGTTGAGTCGGCAGTTGGTGGAGGCCATTGAAGGCCGGGAGAATCCCCAGATCACAGCCGCACGGCTGCGGCGCTTACTGGACCGGATCGAGAACCCCGTCAAAAAACCGGGCGCCCGCCATCCTTGAGGAGCTTCAGAAGGGCGCACTCAATCACCCGGCGCGGTGGAATCTTGTGCTTTGCCGCCAGATCATGGAGCAGGGTTTCCGCATCTTCCACAAAGACGCGGCGCCACAACAGCAAATCTTCAATGACCTGGGTCATCGATTTACCCGTGCGCTCCGCTTCGGTCTGCAAGGCTTCCAGGGCCGAGGCCGAAAAACGGAAATTCATCAGCTTAACTTTGTTTTCCATAGGTACTGTTCATTTACGTCAATACACGACAAGACGCAAGCGGTAAATCTTATTGACGTGTAAATACACGTAGATAAAGTCAATTTATGGCTCAAAAACGTGGACGCCCAAGGCGCAAAGAGGACGCCATGACGTTCAAATTATCCCGCGAGGCGGTAAGCGCCTTAACTGGCATCGTGAAGCGGACCCTCTGGACGAAGACTCTGGCGGTTGAGCGCGCTCTTTGTTTTGCGGCGACACACCCGGAATTCAAATGAATGACATCTGGACAATCCTACTTCTCGGCTTTTTAGCCGGTACACCCTTCGGCTTCGCAGTCGGCTGGGCGCTGTGTGCGCTGCGCGAGAGGCACAGACATCCCAAGTGGCAGGCGAATGCCGGAACAGTGTGGATGGAGCCAGGGTGGAAAACGAACGACCGTTTCCGAGTATTATGAACTGGCGCCAACAGGTTGAAGATTTTCGCAAGGAATTGAAAGCCGAGCCGTCGGTCATCTCAGCCACGGCAATCCGCTTCGGGTTCTTTGGGGCGGTTGGCGGTGGTAAATCCGTCACCGCGGGCGTCTTCTCGGTCGGGATCACTCCGCACGGCCAGATCGGCTGGGTGGACGGGGAGGGGAAACGCTCAGCGTGGGCGATTGATTCCGTGGCGGACATGGCCGCCAAACATTACGGTGGGGACAAGGAAAAATGGAAGAGCCGCTTTACGGTCATCCATATCGACCCCCCGTTTAACCCTTTGCGGGTCGTCGCAGCAATTGAAAGCCTTGAAGAAGCTGGCTGCAAAACAATCATCCTGGACATCCTCACCCAATGCTGGGATTCGGACGGCGGGTATCTCGACCTCAAGGACGCCGAGGTTGATAGAATGGCTGGCGATGATGACCGGAAGCGGGAACGGGTTGCGGCCTCGGCGGCGGCGCACGTCAAGCCGTGGACCCACCAGAAGCTGGTCAACAAGATCAACGCATCGCGGTCTAATCTGGTGCTGTTGTTTCAGGCCAAGCAGAAATACAACCCAAAGAATTTTAAGCCGGACGATTTTCAAACTCCCATTCAGGAGTCCGGCCTGACGCGCACGGCTATTGCAGTGGGCCGCGTCGAGTGCAACGACGACGGCGACGGCGGGTTCTGCTTTTTCAAGCTCCCGCAAGGGCAGGGCGCGAAATTCACCCATCCATCAATTCTCGCTGCACTCCCGAAAAACGGCGAGCGGTTCACCTTTGCGCACGGGGAAGCAATGCTGAAGCTCTGCGGTGGCGCTCCGCTTTCTCCAACAGGCCCAGGCCCAGTGAAGGCGCCGGACACCGGGACCACGCCCAAAATCAAAGCTCGGATGTTCGAGTTGCTCAAGCCTTATGGCGACGCGCTCCTACGCAGTTTCGCCGAGCAGAAAGGATGGCTGGCACCGGACGAATCCTTGGATAAATGGCCAGATACCCGCGTGCCGCAAAACAAGCAGGAAATGGCCAAACTCATGCAGGACATAGAAACGTTTCGAGACACAGGCGTATGACAAATCCATTTGGCGGTGCCGAAATAGTTCGGGTCGCACCGGACCCAGCAGAGTATCACAAGCAGGTTGTGGAGCGAGGCGACCCGGCTTTTGTGATGTCGAGCCACGCGATTGTCGAATTCGCCAGGTGCCCGAAACGATGGAAGCTCGGTTACGAGTCACCGGAGTCCAAAGCGAAACAATTCGGGTCCCTGCTCGATTGCCGGTTGTTTACGCCTGGCCAATTTGAGTCACGTTATGCGGTGAAGCCTGCGGCATACCCCGCGCCGGCGACTCACGCCAAGGTCAAAGCGGGAAAGATTGCCGTCGGCGATCCTCTGCCGTGGAATGCTAATGCGTCGCTTTGCGCTGAATGGGAGACCAAGCAGGAAGACGCCGGCAAAGAGATTGTCGGCCACAACGAAATGCAAGCAGCGAGCGGCGCTCTGGCTCGGCTCGAATACGATCACGAAGTTAATCAACTGATCGCCCACTCGGATAAACAGGTGTGGGTCCACGCGGAATATCACGACCGGGCAACCAATTTGGTGATTCCGGTGAAATGCCTGATCGACATGGTACCGGATGCAAGGCACGAGGAATTTGGCAAGTGTTTGGCCGACTTCAAAACTTCCATTTCCGCGCACCCTCGGCGGTGGGGCCGCATCGTTCTGGAGCGTTACTACGATGTGCAGGCGGCTCTGTATTTGGACCTGTACACCGCAGCCACCGCCCAGGACCGCACCGATTGGATTCATGTCGTCCAGGAGAACTTTGCGCCATTTGAACTCGGAAAATTCATTCTGCGAACAGAATCCATTGAAGATGGGCGAATGTTCTACCGCATGGCTCTCGCGTGGTATGCCCAATGTCTGAAGGCTAACCACTGGCCAGGCTATGAGAGCCACGGTCGCGAGAAATACAACGGGTGGACGTTCATCGCGACGGACCCGCCGAGAGCCGATCTGGACGTTCCAATAAACCAAGAACAAGAACCGATGGAAGAGTTAGAAGAAACCGATGTAATCCCATGACATACGAAGAAGCACATTTCGAAGTTGAGCGAATCTTTGCCAAAGCGTTCTCCGAATCGCCTCGGTCCCATGTCGCGACAGAATACGCAGTTGCGATGCTGAAGGTCGAAGCCGCCGGATGGCTCTGGGAACTGACCGAATTGAAGAGAGGGTTGGACGGTCTCTCATCTCGCTTCGAGGCGATCAGTGGGCTGACGAAACACGTCGAAGTCACTGAAACACAGGATTTACCCACTGCATAGCGACTAACACGGACCGAGTTAATCAACAAGGGTCTAGGATACAAACTTGGTTCATTCGCGATAACCGCAGTGGGTGCTTTTCTATGACGCAAACCAAAAGGCCGAGGAAGGTATTTGGCTGCTTGTTCGCCGATCTGGATGGCGGGCGTGTGCGTTTTGAGTTGCGCCGCGACGGGTTGTTCGTGCGGCGACTGTATCAGAGGGGATGGCGCAAACTAACGTTCACGGAATTACTCGATGCCGCGCAACAGCAATTAAGGTTGTTCTGAATTCCTTGCAAATGAAAACCAAGGCCCAACAACCAATATCAATAACCGCGGAGGAAGCGAAGGTCGTGGCGTCACTCCTAAGAACCTACGACCAGGCTTGGGAGGACTTAGTAGGTATGCACCGCAAAAATTGCGAGTGCGGGTTGTGCGCTGCTTTTGAAGCCGCCGGTGAGCATTACCACTGGGTGTTCAAAAGTTTGAAAGCGAAGGTCGGTTTGACGGAGGATAAATGACAGAGTCCCAACATCCTGTTCCGCTGGATGTCGCCGCACGCGGCGCTCTACGAAAGGCGAAGTTCGACCCGCGCATCGCGGACTCCGTCCAGACGCTCTCCCAGGTCGGGATCAATATCCCGCCCGATTCTCCTCCAGGCTACGTCATGGCCGCGTGGTTGGAACGCATGGAGGGTCTTCGGGAGGCGCGCCGGTCGAACGCTGAACTGGCAAAACAATGCCGGGCAAAAGCCAAAAGGCTTCAGCGGCAGATTGACGCTCTACCGCCCGATTCCGAGGAAGCAAAAAAAATCGAGGCAGAGATTGCCGCCTGCTTCACCGAGGCAAAAGAGTACGACACGGCGCACATCCAATTTGCCTGCCGTGTCGGCGAGGCCGGCAAGGACATCATGCACCTACACGAGAAAATGCGCGCTACTGGTCCCGCTGCCGGTCCTGGAGCCGTGTCCTGGGACCCAGACGCGCCACAACAGCAACAACAGGTGAACCTTCAGGTGAACGTTGCCGGCCCGGCTGCCGTAACGGTCGAGAAGACATGACCCGATATTACACATTCGACTTCCCGGATGGCGTGAAGTTGCTGCCGAAGGGGCGCTTTCGATACGAAGTTGTGAGCGGACGCCTTGGCCTGATCGCGACGGACGACTCAGCCATCCAGCGAAAGATGGAGGCGACTTCACGTAGTTCCGACGGTCGGCTCAGAGAAGTTTCGAGCGAAGCCGTTGACGACATCCTGAAGCCGCTACGGCTCGCTGAACAATTTCGTGATCCTCCCTCCTTCACACAGCAAACTAAATGGCTGGCAGGGATATTCGACCTCCCATACGCGCCCGGTACCTGTTACTTCAATTGTGGGATCGCACGCTTGGATCGCTTGTATCTCTTCACCCGCCGTTACCGATATGTGCCGCGCAACTTCGGGGCGCACTTTGGGAGCAACGATCTCGTGATATGGCCGCTATCGGATGAATTGACGCCCGGCGAGCCAATCATCCCCATTCCCCCGCGACGGTATGATGGGGAGCAATGGGAGGACCCAAGGGCGATGGTTGTCGATGGTCGGTGTTATGTCGGGATGGCGACCTATGTTCAGGGTAAACATTGGAAAATTCGCCAGGCGCTTACCTTGATGTCCGACGACCTGTCGCGATTTTCCGTCGCCGCGGAGCCTGATTACGGCGGCAACTCGTCTGTGCCAGAAACGGCCACCGAACACGAAAAGAACTGGCTTTGGCTTTCGGCGGATCGCTGCATTTACACCTTGGAACCGATGCAGGTATTCGGGTTGAACGGAAAATTGCCCTCGGAAGTCGTCCCGGTGAAAATTTGGCGTTTTGGCCGTGTGCGCGGCGGGGCGCCACCGGTGCGGGTGGGCGACGAGTTTTTTCTGTTTTTTCATTCGTCACGTCCTTGGTCAGATGAATACGGCCGCGGGCGCAGGCGCTACTACATGGGCGCGGCGACCATGACAACGGAGCCGCCCTTCCGTCTCACAGCAATTACACCGGACCCGCTCTTGATCGGGAGCCATCACGATCCCAGAGAGCTTTCCAGCCCGCTCGTCATTTTCCCGTGCGGCGCCATCTATCAGGATGGGACCTGGCTCGTCACGATGGGAATCAACGACGAACGCTGCGGGTGGATCAAAATTCCACACACTGAATTATGTCAACGGTTGAAACCTTTGTAGAGTTGCCATCGGAACTTCAGCAGTATCTCGAACACGACTTGCCGAGGATGCACGGCTGGCTTTCTGCCAAAAAGGTCGGTGAAGCCGCTCGTGCAATTATTCAGATGAACGCCCGCGCTGTGATTGAGATTGGAGTGTATGCCGGACGGAATCTGATCGGGCAGGCCATCACACTAAAACATCTGGGCAACAATGGTCGGATCATCGGTATTGACCCTTGGAGCAATGACGCTGCCGTGAAGGGCTTTAACGACGCAAACGTTACGTTCTGGTCCAAAGTTGACCTGGAAATGATTTTGCACAGTTGCCAGCGCGGCCTGCGGCTTCGTGGGCTTGATCCCTGGGTTGAAATCATTCGGGCCACGAGCGACGCGGCCTTTGAGGAATTGAAACTTCGCAATCTGGTCGTCGATGTTCTGATTATCGACGGCAACCACTCCGAAGATCAAAGCTGCCGCGACGTGCGGAACTACCTGCCGATGATGCGCCCTGGAGGACACGTTTTCTTCGATGATGCTGACTGGGCGCAGACACAGGGCGCCCTGGACCTAATTTTTGAGTCATGCGACTCGATTGGATTGATCGAAGGATCGATGGCGCATTTTGTGAAACGATGAGCGCCTTTCTTAACATCGCCTACATCACATCCCGCGAAGAACCGAGACTGTCTTGGTTCCTGGACAGCTTACGCCTCCAATCCGGGGGCGATTTCGCTGGTTTGAATGTTATTGTGGTGGATGCACATTGCGGAACGCGTTTTAGCCTCAATGGTGACTATGATTGTGTCACCATCACACGTCCGAAACCGACGGTCTGGCAGGGACCGCATCGGTTAACCAAGGGTGAGTATTGGGCCAAATGTAACGCGGCCAACACCGCCCTTTGTCTTGCTGAGGACGGTTGGATCAGCTTCGTGGATGATCTCTCCGTTTTGGATTCCCATTGGCTGGAGCGAGTCCGCTGCGCGACCGCTCGACCCATGACTTGCACTCTTGGGTCATTCAAAAAGGTGAAGAACCTGACCGTTGAAGGTGGGCGCATCCTTCACTTAGATGAGTTCGCAGAGGGGATCGATTCTCGCTGGAATGCGGGTGCTGATAATGGACCTGTGCCTTGCGGTGGCGACTGGATGTATGGCCACGTCACGGCCCCGGTGGAGGCGTTCTTGACGGTCAATGGCTACCCTGAAGCGTTATGCGACTCACTCGGATTTGAGGATGTGCTGACCGGCATGGCCATTCAAAAGGCCGGATACGTGTTCCGGTACGATCGTCGGATGTTGATTTACGAAAGCGAAGAACTCCATCACACCGATGTCAAACGGTTCAAGCGGTTTGACAAGGGAGTGTCGCCGAACGACAAAAGCCATGCCGCCCTTGCCAGGGTTCAGGCAGGCGATCTCTCCATTTGGAACCACTACGATTTGCGCAGTCTCCGGGAACGCATTCTCCGCGGAGAACCCTTCCCGCCGCCGAGCGGCCCAACAACGGATTGGTATGACGGGCAACCGTTGAGTGAATTATGAGGCATCCCTACCGATGGCCATTGGCCGTGGCTCACCATAGATGGCGCGATAAAATGCGTCTGGCGGCCTTCGTGCTCGGCTCCAACCACTGGACCAATGGCCGGCAGGTCGCCCGCTTCGAGGCCGAGATGGCCAGCATGATTGGATGCCGATACTGCATCTTCACCAGCAGTGGATCGACCGCGAACACTTTGCTGGCAATGTTTCTCAAAGACACGCTCCCCTCATGGCGTAGAACCGTGGCGCTTCCGGCGGTGACATGGGCAACTTCCTGTTCCCCGTGGATTCGTGAAGGGTTCACCCCCCACTTCATGGACGTGAATATCCACGATCTCAGCATGAATCTTGGGCTGCTCGACCAATGGTTGAAGGCCAATCATTCAACCGTGGCGTGTATCTTTGTGACTTCGCTTCTCGGCTTTTCACCCGACCTGGACCGACTCAAGCAACTGGCCGATCAGTACGGCGTACTGGTCATGTTGGACAACTGCGAGGCGACCCTTACAGAGTATCGCGGCAAGAACATTTCGTCGTTTTTCACGTCCACGCTCAGCACGTATTTTGCGCATCATCTCCAGACCATAGAAGGTGGATTTGTCTGCACAAATGACGACGCGCTCTATCTGTATTGCCTGAAGGCCCGCGATCATGGGATGACGCGCGCGCTGAAGAAATCCCGCGTGGCCGTCAGCGACGATCACTTTAACCGGTCTGTCGATTGGCGGTTCGACTTCGGGGTCCTGGGGAACAATTTCCGTAATACAGAAATCGCGGCGTTGCTGGGCCGGATGGAATTGAAGAGAGTCGCGGATTACAGGGATCAACGAGTCCGCCAATACGCAGCGTTCCAAAAGATCATCGATCATAGCCGGTTCCAGTTCCCTACGGAGTGGGATTACGTCCTTAATGTGCCGTTCGCGCTCCCGCTGATTTGCCTGCAACCCGGTGTCCAACGATACAAGGCCATTTGTGAACAGATGGGTGTTGAAACGCGGCCACTGGTAGGTGGAAACCTGCTTCGCCATAGGGCGTTCTTGCAGTTCACGCCTGAGTATTATGTCACGCCTGACATTGAGAAATACAAACCCGCCCATGCAAGGCTTACGGTTGCGGACATGCTACACCAGAACGCCTTTTATGTAGGACTTGGAAACTGCACAAGCGAACCCCTGCTTGTCGAACTTGCACAACGGTTGAACCAGTGAACGTAGTCAATTGCATCTTTAACAGCCCTTGGCTCGGCAATCAGATGTCCACCTATGCCTTTGCGCGGGCTTACGCCGAACAACACGGCGCCGAGTTGCGGACGGTCCCCTGGAGATGCCAGCGGATGTTCGAGATTGACGACCCGCCAATCGTGGAAGACTTGCCGATCTGCGCTGATGTCGAATTGGAGAAATGGGCAGGACAAACCAACATCACGATCCAAGGGTATGCTCAGAATCAGAGTTGCCTGATTTACACACGCCGGGACGCTCGGCGGTTTTACCAGTTTCGGCCAAACATCAAAGAACTCCTGGCTCAGATTCAGGTGTTCCCGGTTTGCGCGCATCTTCGGCACGGGGATTATCTGGGAGTGCCTGGATTCACGGCCATTCACCCCGATTCTTACCGGCAAGCCGCTGTTCGATTTGGAGTGAACCCCGACGAGATACATTTTGTATCCCAGGAAAATCCAACGAAGGTTGCCGCCCTGGATGCTCTTGACCTGCATTTCCTCCCAGACTGGTTCCAACTTCTCTCAGCCAAGATTCTATTCCGGGCGCCCTCAACATTCAGTTGGTGGGCTGCGGTATTGGGCGACGCGGAACGCATCTTCGCTCCGGTCGTGGATGGCATTCCCGGCAGCGATGGCACGTTGCGCCATGCTCCATTCGTGGAAGGGAACCATCCGAAACTGAACGCCTATCACTGGTTCTGCACCGATTTACATCTGTCACCATGAAGAAGTTTGAAGACAAAGACCGTTACGAGTACGACCTGATGCCTGACGACGTGGTAATCGACGCCGGCGGCTACGAAGGCAACTTCGCTGGCATCATCGGGGAGAAATACTGCTGTCACGTCGAGTTGTTCGAGCCTGTCCCGCGATTTATGACGCAGATTTGGAAGCGCATCGCTCACCTGCCGAAAGTGCGCCCGAATCTCGCTGGTTTGGGCGCAACGACTCGCTTTGACACGTTCCATGTGCAGGGGGATTCGAGCGGTTTATTTGCCGGCGCGTCGGAGGTTGTGACTGCGCAAGTGCTCGCCATTACTGACCTATTGGAATGGAAGGAGTTCGAGCGCGGTTGTGCGCTGATGAAATTGAACGTGGAAGGCGCTGAGTTTGAAATCCTGGAGGCACTGATTAAACCGGAGAACCAACGTCTTTTAGCGAAGGTGCGCAACATCCAGGTGCAGTTCCACCCCATCGTTCCAGAGTATGGCACCCGTTACGTAGCGATTCGGGACGCGCTCCTTCGCACCCACGAGATGACTTACTGCGAGCCGTGGTGCTGGGAAAATTATTGCCTACTGGAATGCTGAGACATGATGACCATCCTCCAAGGTGACTGCCGGGACACGCTGAAGGCCGTGCCGGACGGGTCGGTTCATTGCGCGATTTCGTCGCCACCGTACTGGGGCCTGCGCTCATATCTGCCCAAAGACCATCCCGATAAGGCGCGGGAGATTGGCAGCGAACGGACGCCAGAGGAATACGTCGCCACGATGGTCGAGGTTTTCCGCGAGGTTCGGCGCGTGCTGCATGAGAGCGGGACGTGCTGGCTGAATCTGGGGGATAGCTACGTTTCTCACAAGCCACGAGGCAGTGCGATTCACTCGCAAAGCGCAAATATAGGGAGCCAATACGCGGCATTTGAAGCTGCGAGCCAGTCACCGGATTTGAGAGGAAAGCATGACACTCTGAAAGACAAAGACCTGTGCGGCATCCCGTGGCGTGTGGTGCTGGCGTTGCAAGCGGACGGCTGGTACTGGCGCAGTTGCATCGTGTGGCACAAGAAATCCTGTATGCCCGAAAGTGTCACCGACCGCCCGACGAATAGCTGGGAGCCGATCTTCCTGCTGGCGAAGCGGGCTTCCTACTTCTACGACGCCGAGGCGGTGAAGGAGCCGGCTGATACGGCTGGCGATGTTGGCGGGTTTTCTGGCTGTCAGGCGATAGGCGCAGGCGTGAAGCCGTCAGGCAATCAGATACCAGAAAATGGCGCGGCTTATATTCGCCCATCATTCCGCAATCAACGCAACGTCTGGTCGCTTGGGCCTGAGCCGTACAGCGAGGCGCACTTTGCGACGTTCCCGACGGAGATACCGCGCCGGGCCATACTCGCCGGCACGAGCGCAAGGGGGTGTTGTCCGAAATGCCTGACGCCGTGGGAGCGGGTGGTGGAGAGGACAAAGATTT
>Ga0194121_10011480_pt1 | contig 10537 bp, 8 predicted proteins | sample TA2MahCa50mmetaG_FD_148609 | JGI IMG/M metagenome (GOLD analysis project Ga0194121, IMG submission 148609) | Freshwater microbial communities from Lake Tanganyika, Tanzania - TA2015020 Mahale Deep Cast 50m | ecosystem: Environmental > Aquatic > Freshwater > Lake | place: Tanzania: Lake...
GACCGGACCCTCCGTGGTCGTCGTGCGCCATGTGAAATTACCAGGAATTTGAACGAAATTGCCCATTTTGACAAGGCCAGCTGCAGCTTTGCAAAACCTTAGGGACTGTTGTCAATAGTTTGGCGAAAGGGCCGAGGGCGGCGAAGCTGGGCATCGTCCTCTTTATTTTGTCCTGCTTGCATAGGCGTTGAGACTTTCTCGAACCGGCTAACTTTTTGTGGGGAGGATCGCGGGCGAAATTCGCTGGCGTTGGCGGCGGCTTAGGATGAAATGCCCGGCACGCAGTGTGGCGGGTATGAGACCTGGCAGCCGAGGAACAGAGGCTATGTCGCGACGCCACGAAGTGACGGACGAACAATGGGATGCCATCAAAGACCAGTTGCCGGGAAAGGAGGGCGACCCAGGCGTGACAGCCAAGAACAATCGCGTGTTCGTTGATGCTGTCTTCTTTGTCGCTAAAACGGGCATTCCCTGGCGGGACTTGCCCGAGCGCTTCGGCCACTGGCACAACGTCTTTCAACGCTTCAACCGCTGGTGCAAGAAAGGCGTGTTCACGCGGATCTTCGAAGTGCTCCGCGATCCGGACTTGGAGGTGCTGATGCTGGATTCCACGGTGATTCGCGCTCATCAGCATTCGGCCGGGCAGAAGAACTCGACTCCGGAACAAGAACAGCTTGGACGTTCGCGCGGCGGTGTCAGCACGAAGATTCATGTGGCCGTCGATGGCCTGGGCAAGCCGACCAAGATCTTTCTGAGTCCGGGGCAAGATCATGATGTCACCAAGGCGCCTGACCTGATTCGGGACTCCCAGGCCGACAAAGTGATCGCCGACAAAGCCTACGACAGCGATCCCTTGATCGCCCAGATCGAGGCCCAAGGCGCCACGCCCGTGATTCCGTCGCGCGAGAACCGCAAGGAGCCGCGCGACCACGATCGCCAGGAATACAAGAAACGCAATGTGGTCGAGCGTTTCATCAACACCCTGAAGCAGTGCCGGCGCGTGGCGACTCGCTACGAGAAAACGGCACGGAATTTCCTGGGCTTCGTCCTGTTCGCCTCGACCCTGGTGGTGTTAAGCTAACCCCAATTAACCCAAACCCAACGCCGGATTGAGAACAGGTCCTAGTGGGCCCGCCAGGATTCGGTTGACGATGGACATGGAAAACCTGGTTTCGCTGTGCCGCCGTCGCGGCTTCATCTTTCAGTCAAGCGAGATCTACGGCGGCATCAACGGCTTCTGGGACTACGGCCCCCTCGGCGTCGAGTTGAAGAAGAACATCAAGGACGCCTGGTGGCAGGACATGGTCCGCAATCCGCCTCCGGGACCCGACGGCCGCGAGATCTCGATGGTCGGCGTCGATTGCAGCATAATCATGAATCCGAAGGTGTGGGAGGCGAGCGGGCACGTCGGCGGCTTCAGCGACCCGATGGTGGCGTGCAAGTCCGAAGGATGCAAGAAACTGTTTCGAGCAGACAAGGTCTTTGCAGTGGATCTCAGCCCTGCTAAACCGGGAGATCGAGGAGTAATGATTGGGGTTGAGGCAAACTCAGAGGCCGAAGCCCAGATGCAGGCAATCGACGTGGCGAAGAAACTGAAAAAAAAACACTCTAGCGATGCCAATTCTGCAGTGGCGATGTCTCTGTCGAGTCTTGTGAGTTCCGCGGCAGGAATCGAGGCAGTTCCTTGTCCAAACTGCCAACAGAAGTCCTTGACCGCTCCGCGCGCCTTCAACCTGATGTTTGAAAGCCACGCGGGAGCAATCCAAACGGACGAAAACAAGGTCTATCTCCGCCCCGAAACCGCCCAGGGCATCTTCGCGAACTTCAAGAACGTTCTCGACAGCACGCGGCTAAAGCTGCCTTTCGGCATCGCGCAGATCGGCAAGGCGTTCCGCAACGAGATCAATCCGCGCAACTACACGTTCCGTAGTCGCGAGTTCGAGCAGATGGAGATTGAGTTCTTTTGTCATCCGAGCGAATCCAAGCAGTGGTACGAATTCTGGCGCGATCTGCGCAAGCAGTGGTATACACGGCTGGGCATCAAGTCGGACCGGCTACGGCCGCGCGAGCAAGGCAAGGAAGAGTTGGCCCATTATTCCGTTGGCACGACGGACATCGAGTACCTGTTTCCATTCTCGGCCGAGCCGCAAGAACTGGAGGGAGTTGCTCACCGCGGCGACTACGACCTGACTCAGCACGCCAAGCACTCCGGCAAGGACATGCATTACTTCGACGAGGACGGCTGGAACGTCTGGATTCAGGCGAACAAGGCATCACTGGGCGGCGACAAGAAGAAGGAAGCCGAGGCGAAGGAGAAATTCCGCTGCTTGCCCCACGTCATCGAACCATCCGCCGGCGCCGATCGTTTTACGCTGGCCGTCCTGTGCGAGGCCTACGCCGAGGACGAGATCGGCGGCGAGAAACGCACGGTCATGCGCTTTCATCCACGGCTGGCGCCCATCAAGGCCGCGATCTTGCCGCTGGTCAACCGGGATGGCATGCCGGAGAAGGCACACGCCCTGTATCGCGAGCTGAAGAGCGAGTTCAATGTCTTCTATGACGACAAGGGGGCAGTTGGCCGCCGCTACCGCCGTCAGGACGAGGCCGGCACCCCCTTCGGCATCACCATCGACGGCGACACGCTCAAGGACAACACCGTCACGCTGCGCGATCGCGATACCACGCAGCAAGTCCGTGTGCCGATGGCGTCGGTGGCGGAGGAGATTCGCAAGCGCATGCGAGGATAGGCGAGCCGGGAGCGTCAGCGGCCGGAGAATGACTTTCAGCGGAACAAACTTGTACCCCAGTAACCCGTAATCACGTTCTTGTCTGGAGCGCGTCTCTGAGGAGGCAAAAACTGACTCGCGATCGATTTCGCATTGAATAGCAACGCTGAGCATTCGCTGCGCTGTTCGTGATCCTGAGGTAGAAACAGGACCTGTTTGAGTTGCTGGCGACATCGTGTCACCGAAGGGCACAATGTGCTTGACGGCGAAATCTTGATTTGCCCGGCGGCGACATCGGAGCGAAGAAGGTTTGCTGCGAGCGGTCCAAGTCGGGCAGTTAGCGCATACTCGTCTGCATGATAGACCGAGATTCCGCCCGAATGGTCGAGCAAATCCAGTTTCTTTCCAAGAAACATCGGAAGCGGGTCCGAAGATGCGGAGACCGTCCAGTTCGATGGCCGGTCGACATTGATTCGCCAGCCATGAACGACTTGCGGGATCGAAAGTCGGTGCACGCGCTCGTTGTCGTTCAGTATCGGTTGTTCAACTGAATCTTGCGACCGTTCGTTCAGCACCATTGCCAGGTCAATGGTAGCGCCTTCCAACTCTTCTGGCGACAGCAGAAAAGACGGGGCCGACATCGTCACGGTGATGTTGCCCTGAAATGATCCCCCGGTGCGGCCAAGCTCGAAAGCCGCCCAGCCTTCCTTTGCCGACCGGGTTGCCTCGGCTCCTGGAGCACTAACCGAAATCTGAATATTCTCGATGGGAAACTGGCTCCGGTCGCGCAAGACCACGAAAAGCAAGCACTTGTGTTGACCTTGCGGACGATCCAGGTTCAGCTGAGCCGACGGCGTCTCGGTCACAGAAAACCTGTCCATTGCCAGGCTTGGCAAGATCTGAGAACCATTGCTCACCGATGGCGCTGCCAGGCTGGGAAGCAAGAATCCCGCCAACAGTTGGCAATGCGGCAATACACGCAGGATGGACAGGATCAAGCACGAGGACAGGAAGGACATGGCGGGGTCCTTTCGCGGAAGGAAGTTCCCGCGGCCGTATAGTCTGACTGTTATCCGAAAGCAACGGCAGTTTCAGCCGACACGAAAAAGGTAAGATAGTTCTGCCCCCAGTGAAAGGATCAATCCCCACGGAGGCGAACGCTCGTGTCCCATGCTGCTTCGTCGTCGCCGCCGTTTCCGCGACAGGTGCTGGCCATCAATTGCGGCAGTTCGACCTTGAAGTTCGAGCTGCGCGAAATCTCGCCGACCGGACCGATTCGCACTGTGGCGCACGGGACGGTAGATCGCATTGGCGGCCAGGCAACCGTCGACTTTCGCCATGAAGGCGGCTGGTCGGCACACGAGAAAGCCGAGATTGCCGATCATGGTCGAGCCGTGGAGCGAACGCTGCGCTGGCTGGCGGACGGCGGCGGCTTGTCGTCAATCGGCTTGGCCCTGGCGCATCGTGTGGTTCACGGCGGGGCCCGCTTCACTGCGCCGGCCGTCATCGACGACGCGGTCCTGCGCGAAATCGACGCCCTGACGGAGCTGGCGCCGCTGCACAACGGTCCCGCCCTGTCCGCCATCCGCGCCGCACGTACCTATCTTGGCGGCGGCGTCCCGATGGTCGCCGTCTTCGACACGGCCTTTCATCGTACTCTCCCGCCGCATGCGGCTTCCTATGCGATCCCGCTGGAGCTTGCCCGGAAGCACCGGGTGCAACGCTATGGATTTCATGGACTGGCGCATCGTTACATGGCCCAGCGTTACGCAGCCATCGCCGGCAATGACACGTCGCGGCTGATAGCGTTGCAGCTTGGCAATGGCTGCTCTGCAGCCGCTATTGCCGCCGGCCGATCGGTCGAGACATCGATGGGCTTCACGCCGCTCGAGGGGCTGATGATGGGTACACGCTCCGGCGACGGCGATCCATCCCTGCCGGCGTACCTGGCGCAACGCGAGGGCGTGACCGTCGCCGAGGTGGATGAATGGCTGAACCGCAAGGCGGGGTTGCTGGGCGTGTCCGGCAGTTCCCGCGACATGCGCGATCTGCTGGAACGCTCGTGTCAAGGTGATGAGCGGGCGACGCTGGCGATCGACATGTTCTGCTATCGCGTCCGCAAGTGTATCGGCGCCTATCTGGCCGTGCTCGGCGGGGCCGACGCAATCCTGTTCGGCGGCGGCATCGGCGAGAATGCCCCCGCCATCCGCGCCCGCATCTGTCAGGGCATGGAGTGGTGCGGCCTGCTGCTCGACAGCAAGCACAATGACGCCGTCATCGGCAGCGAGTCGCGTATCAGCAGCGAGCTGGCGCGGCTGCACGTTCATGTCATCAAGGTGGATGAAGCCGCTATTCTTGTTGAGGACGCGCTGGCTTGCCTGCACGATCACGTTTAGGATCCTGCCGCGCGCTAGCGCTCATTCCTTCGTCGGCCGCGCGTTGCAAGGCACTGGTTGTGGTGCAATGCCTTGTGGATTATGATGGCCAGATGGAATCGACCTCGCACGAGCTGGTGGATGAGAGTGCGCGACGGCGCTTCGAGGCGGCCTGGCAGAATGGTCGGCCCGAATCCATCGACATGTTTCTTCCGTCCAGCAATGATCCGAGCTTCCTGGCCACCCTCGTGGAACTCGTTCTGATCGACATGGAGATGGCCTGGAAGGCATTGCACTCCGGGCAAAACACGCTGGCGTCCGGAGCGTCGTGCCGGGGCCCACTCGTCGAGACATATGCGCTTCGCTTCCCGCCGTTGAATGAACCGGGAATCTTGCTTCGGCTGTTGCGCGAGGAGAACCGCCTGCGGCAGCGTTACGGCGATCCGCCATCCCCTACGGAATATGAAAGCCGCTTCCCGAGCCTGGCCGAAGAAATGTGCTCGCTGGTGATGACCGTGCGGCCGGCGTCCGGGCCGCGGAACGAGCTGGCGGCCCCCGAGATCCCCGGCTACGAATTGCTGTCAACACTCGGTCGCGGCGGTATGGGCGTCGTCTACACGGCGCGGCAGCTGAGCTTGAAGCGCATCGTCGCCTTGAAGATGATTCGCGCCGCCCAGGTCGATGGCGAGGAGCGGGCCCGCTTTCGCACCGAGGCGGAGGCGGTTGCCCGTCTACAACATCCCAACATCGTCCACATCTTTGAAGTCGGCGAATCCCAGGGTCGACCCTATTTCTCACTTGAGTACGTGGATGGCGGCAGCCTCGACCGGAGAATTGCCGGTGTGCCGCAACCGCCGCACGTCGCCGCCCGGCTGGTCGAGTGCCTGGCTCGCGCCGTCCAGTACGCTCATGACAATGGCCTGATCCACCGCGACTTGAAGCCAAGCAACGTGCTATTGCATGCGAGTGAACCTTCATCATCGCCGAACGGTGTCCGGACACCGGGCTTGTCCGACACGACGGAAGCGCTCGACTTGTCGTCCAGCAGTCTCAAGATCACCGACTTTGGCCTGGCGAAGCGTCTGACGCCGGGCGACTCTGCCGAGGCATTGACGCAGAGCGGCGCCGTTCTCGGCACGCCCAGCGACATGGCACCGGAGCAAGCGGCGGGAAAGAAAGAGGTCGGCCCGGCCGCGGATATCTATGCCCTGGGTGCAATCCTGTACGAGTTGATCACCGGCCGGCCGCCCTTTCGCGGGGCCAATTCGGTCGAGACGATTGTCCAGGTGTTGCAGGAAGAGCCAGTGCCGCCGTCGCGACTGCAGCCAAAGCTGCCGCGCGACCTGGAAACCATCTGCATGAAGTGCCTGGAAAAGGAGTCGCGCAAGCGCTACGTCAGCGCCGCAGCACTGGCCGACGACCTGGATCGATACCAGCGCGGGCAACCGATCTTGGCCCGGCCAACTGGCTTCGGTCAGCGGCTCGCCAAATGGGCTCGGCGGCAACCGGTCGTCGCCACGCTGATCATGCTGCTGATCGTTGTCTTCGCCGGGGGCCTGGCTGGTGTCTTGTGGCAGTGGCGGCAAGCCGAGTCTAATCGCGCCCAGGAAGCCAGGGCACGCGCAAGCGCCGAAGCCAGCCTCAATTTCCATCGCCTGGCCCTGGCCGACCGCGAATGGTGGGACGCCAACGTTGTTGCCAGCAATCGCTTGCTCGACGAATGTCCCCCGGGGCTCCGGGAATGGGAATGGCGGCTCTTGCACTTCCGCTGTAATTCGGAACTGACGCGCATCGACCTGCCTGGCCAGGCGCTGGCATTCAGCCCTGATGGCAAACGCCTGGCCGTGCAAGCCGGCGGCGCAGTTCACGTCCTGAATGCCAGCGATGGCTCGAAGCTCCGATCGTTTGAATCGAGCAAGACTCTTCAGGCGCGACGCATCGCCTTCCGCCCGGACGGCCAGCAGCTGGCGGGTTGTGGCCATCCGGGTCTCGTCGTGCTTTGGGATGTCGCCACTGGAAAAGAAGTGCAGCGCTTCCTTGGCCGCAAGGACGCTTTTTCCGTGGCGTTCAGTGCGGATGGTAGCTACCTGGCATGCGGCGGTGGCGTGCGCGGCGACGGCGAGCTGCGCCTGTGGCGCCTGGCCGACCACAAGGATCCACGCGTCTGGTCCCGATTCGATTATCCGGTGGACTACCTGGCCTTTCCCAGGGATGGCGGCTGGTTCGCCAGCGGCGCCTGGAATAGTAAAGTCCAGATCTGGGACCTCGCCAGCGAAAAACCAATACGCGAGATTCCGGAAAACGTTCACGGTCTTGCCGCGAGTCCGGACGGTCGGTTCCTGGCCACGGCCAGCGTCGATACCACCATCCGTATCTGGGACGTCGCAACTGGTCAGGTCGCGCGCAAACTCGCAGGCAACAAGAGCAAGGTGACTTGTCTGGCCTTTGCAGCGGACGGTCAACGCCTCGTCTCGGGATCGACCGACGCCACGGTTCGCCTCTGGAACTGGCGCACCGAAACGCTGCTAGCGGTCTTTCGTGGCCATGCCGGCCAGATTCACGACGTGGCCTTCAGTCCGGATGGCGGTCGCATCGCCTCCACTGCCGAGAACGTTCGCATCTGGGACGCCGCCATGACACAGGAGGGCCAATGCTTCGCTCGCCATGTCCAGGCCTTTGCCTTCCACGCGGACGGCAAAGCTCTCGCCACTTCCAGCCATGGCAATCACGCGTTGACCTTGTGGGACTTGCAGACGGGCACGCCGATCACGACCTTCGGCGACCATGCTGCGCCCGTCGTTTGTCTCGCCTTCGCCGCGGAGCGGGATCTGCTCGCTTCGGCAAGCACGGATGGCACGGTCAAGATTTGGGACAACCGCTCGCGACATCTGCAGCGGAGCTGATCGCTCGGCTGTCCGGCGCGCGCGTGCGCGTTCTCGCCGCGTGGCCAACGGCTGGCTGCTGCCGGCGACGATGGCCGTATCCATGTCTGGGACTTGCGGCAGGATGGCCTCAAGCTCTCATTCGAAGCTCATCGCGGCGCCGTCAACGCCATCGCCTTCAGCCGGGACGGCAACCGGCTGGCCTCGGCCGGCGAGGATCTGAAGGCTCGCGTCTGGGATGCAAGCACGGGCGGCGAGGTTTTCGTTGCCGGCGAGAGCCATTATCCTGTCAAGAGCGTGATGTTCAGTCCCGATGGGAAGCGACTGGCGTCAGCGGCTGGGACGGCCGGCAAGCAAGGTACCGGTGGCGAGATCCAGGTCATGGACGCCGCCAACGGCACGAGCCTGGTCGCGCTCGACAGCCAGCAGGCCCCGGTGCTCGACGTGGCCTTCCACCCGAACGGCAAGAGCCTTGTCAGTGCCGGTAAATCGGTCAAGCTCTGGCAACCGGAGGGCGGGCAGGAGATTCTTAACCTGAAGCTGCCGACTTCCTGGTTCGTGGACATGGATTACATCAAGCCAGGCTTCACACAGGCGCGCTTCAGCCCCGATGGCGCGCGGCTGGCCTGCCGGGCCAGCGACGGCAGCCTCTGGCTGTGGCAGGCCGAACATCTTACTCGGCCGGTGTTGCGACGAACGGTTGTCGTGCCCGCCATGCTGCTTGACAAGATGGATGGCAGGCGAATTCTTCCCAAGCCGGGAGACGTGCTGGGTGAAGGCATCCGGATGGGAGTGTCCACGCCTGGGCACTGGATCATGGAGCCGGCCCCGCTGGTCGTGCTACCGCTTGGCCGACCTGGTTTCCTGTCAACCAGCCACGCAAAACCACTAAACGAATTGACGCTAGATCTTGACGCACCGGCGCGTGGTTTTGAGCTGACCAGAGCCGGCGTGGTCACGGGTAGTTCCTTGCCGCGCTGGCGTCTGGAGGCCCTGGACGCGGCCGGCAAGCTGCTGGCCACCACCGGCGAGATCGATTTCAGCATGGACCCGACGCCGCGTGCCTTCGGCGTCCGCGCCGATGGCATCGTCCGCGTCCGTATTCTTACCGACAACCGTTATCCAAATAGCCAGACGATTTACTCCACCTTCAATGCCGTTCCCATTGCGGAATTTGCACTGGAGAGGTAGGCAGCCGCGCTCTGTCGCCAGCCTTGAAATCGATTGCCGTCCATGCCGAATTACCGGATGATGGCCTGGGGAGATGGGAGGAGAGATGTTGTTATCGTCAATCTTGGGCGGCGATCGGGCCGAGAAGACCTTTCGCACTTCGGCGGAAAAGACCTTGCTGTTGCGTGAAGTGCAGCCGGACATTTCCCACGGACTGTCCGTGCGTCAGGTGTTCATGCGCTTCCAGAACTTGAACCTGCGCGTACTGATCGAGGATCTGCGTCGCGGCATGGTCAATCGCGGCAACTGGTCGTTCGGCGACGAGTTGTGCCCGGTGGCCCACGGCGTTGTCGACGGCCGGACCGTCGGCGTGCTTCACTACCTCAACCAGGCCGTGGACCTGCCGCGTGCCTGTCGCCATGCCGCGGAAGACCTCGGCGTGCCGCCGCGCTTCATCGAACGCTTTGTCCTCGGCTGGGACGGCGGCGCCATGAGTCGCGAATGGCTACTCGATCAGCTCGAGGCAATCTGGTCCGAGAGAAGGTCCGATGCCGATGCGGTCCAGGCTGTCATCGCCATGGCTCCCTCTACTTCTTGTCGAACACATATGTAAACGTCTCCACCCGCGACGACAAATACATGCCCTCCGCTTCGGGCAACAGCAGCAAATCCTTTGCCTGGTAATCGACCCATTTGCGGCTGGCCGACTCCGCCCAGATGCGAATGCGGCTGGCTGAGATCTTTCCCGTCAGGTCGAGCACCTTGCCCGGTTCCAGGACAAGGTTCATGGCCCGGTCGCCGGACGGCCCCTCCGGAAGCCAGGTCCAGCGGCCTTGCTCATCACGCGTACGGCACAGCATCGATACGGCCAACCTCTCGCCGGTCTTGTTCTCCAGACGAACATAGCGTTCGGCCTGTGGTACGGCGGGTGCCGCGTTCCCGGGAATGAACGCGCCATAATAATTACCCGGCAGCACGGGACTCACCGGCCGAATGATGACCGGCGCGATAATCACCCGCGGATAATACGGGTAGTAGACCGGATACAGCAAGCGCCGCGGCCCGGCATAGCCCTGATCCGTGATGAACAGCACGATGACCGCGGAAAAGATCGCGAAACGTTTCATGGATTCCCCCTGATGCTTCGGTGCCCTGATTCTTTGGTGCGGTAACCGGTCACGGGTCGATATAGCTCGGAATCGTGGTTTCGGGTACTGTTGCGGTTGGCATGGATGCTCCACCGACAGTATCGGCAGAAGTGTTGGCATCGCTGCCGCCTGAAGTCCTTGCTTTGATCAAGTGGCAGGCGGAGCAGATTCGCGTGCTGACCGCGCGCGTGGCGGAACTCGAAGCCAAGCTCGGCAAGAATCCCAGCAACTCGTCG
>Ga0194121_10011482_pt1 | contig 10536 bp, 11 predicted proteins | sample TA2MahCa50mmetaG_FD_148609 | JGI IMG/M metagenome (GOLD analysis project Ga0194121, IMG submission 148609) | Freshwater microbial communities from Lake Tanganyika, Tanzania - TA2015020 Mahale Deep Cast 50m | ecosystem: Environmental > Aquatic > Freshwater > Lake | place: Tanzania: Lake...
AGGTGTGGTTGGGGTGGGGGGGGGGGGGGGGGGCTGAATTCGCTCCCTGTTGGTAAGGTGCTGGTACCAGTATTAAAAAACCAAAAACAAAAAAGAACCGTTCTTCACCTGGTTCTGGAGGGCCAGCTTCCAGACTCTGCCTCTGACTGGCGGGGGCAGCCCCTTCCACCAAAGGGTCTGGGTCTTCTTGGACTGCCAGCAGGAGGACCAGTTCGGCAGGATCTGGGAGGACCTGCAGATAATTATGTACCGGTATTTAAAGGATTAACGAAGGTCCTTAGCGATGTTGGATCCTGATATTTTTTATATGGTACCGATCAGGGATTTTGATACCCGGGTCCAAGCAAGTGCAGATAATAAAATAACGGTACCGGTACCCCTTGCACAAAGTGATCCAAAGTAAAACTGTTAGTATTCTAAGTTTGAAAATTGAATGACGTGTCAAAAATGTATTAGTTGATAATATTGTAACGGTACCGGTACTTGGTTAATACCGGTCGGTACCGGTACCTTTAATAAATATTGACCTTTTGAATTTGGCTGGATCAAGGTCCAGATAAAAAAAATATCAAATGGATCGCTAGATTACGAAAATAACTAGATTATTTACGGTACCAGTACTTTTTTCCAAGAAGATTGATCAGGTTTTCGCTCTCTCTGGTACCAGTACCGTACCGGTACACAAGTGTTTCCTCTATGACTAATAAATCACCAGAGAGTAGCTGCTGCGGACATGTCGTCCTCCAGCCTGTTCTGTTCGGCCTGCCGCTTGGCTCGCTCCACCTTCTCCTCCTTCTCCCGCCTCCGCAGGGACTCCAGGATAGTCTGGAACTCCAGGTGGTGCCGCTCCTAATAAATTATATCCACCAATCAGAACAGTCCGGTCAGAGCTGGTAAATGTTATCCACCAATCAGAACAGCCCGGTCAGAGCTGGTAAATGTTATCTGCCAATCAGAACAGCCCGGTCAAAGCTGGTAAATGTTATCCACCAATCAGAACAGCCCAGGCAAAGCTGGTAAATGTTATTCACCAATCAGGACAGCCCGGTCAAGGCTGGTAAATATTATCGGCCAATCAGAACAGCCCGGTCAGAGCTGGTAATGTATAATCTACCAATCAGAACAGCCCGGTAAGAGCTTGTAGTTATCATCTACCAATCAGAACAGCCAGGTCGGAGCTGGCAATGTTATCTACAAATCAGAACAGCCCGGTCAAAGCTTGACGGTGCAGTTGACCAATTGGAAACAGTGTTGTCGGAGCCGCCCATTTTGGCGGCTCCGGCTCTCCAGACTTTTCAATTTTGGCGGCTCCGGCTCCGGCTCCGGCTCCAGCTCCAGCTCCAGCTCCAGCAAAAAAGTGTCAAAAAAATCTGTAACCTGTAAAAGGCAAAATGTTTTAAGAATTTGCTGATTGACATGCAAATTTTGTTTGGAAAACCAATTATTGTATGAATTTGGACTTTTAGGAAATTGTAAGAGTTTAACTGTTATGGACTTGGAGCCGGAGCCGGAGCCGCCCTTTCTGGGCGGCTCCGGCTCCAGGGAAAAAGGGCGGCTCCGGGTGGCTCCGGCTCCGCAACACTGATTGGAAATAGAAGCTGTGCTAAAAAAGCTTGGAAGCTTGAATTTTCTCGCACGTTCTTTCTAATCATTTTCAAGAGCTGATATGGTTTATGTCACTTAAAAAATTGATTTCATACCGGTACACAATTTAACATGAAACTCTGTCAAATTTGTAAGAAACATGGATTGCAAACAACCAAAACCTCGCATACCGCTTGCGGTACCGGTACTGTCCCAAATCAATTTTAAAAGAGAACCGGTGCTGGTACCGATACCGTACCACGGGCAAAGAATGAAACTGTACATATTGGTACAGGTTCCAGGTACCGGTACAGGTATTGTAATAAAAAAGGGTGAAGTTATGGAGCCACTGCAATAAAAGATTTCTGTAACCGATGTAGCGGATCCGGATGGAGCCGAGTTTCAGTAGGATCCAAATCAAGGAAATACCGGTAGTTCATTATAATTCCTACCGTACCCGGTATAAATTAAAATAAGCGTGAGTCCTAATGGTAAGAGGTTGGAAAGTCCGGTATAAAAAGCAAAAACGGTACCGGTACCGGTATTTAACAACGGTATTTTTAAATTTTTTGAAGTTCTTTGATAGAATTAAATAAGCGGTACGATCTGAACAAAAGTTACGGATCCGGATAAAAGATGGACTTTTAAAAATAAAGCTATGAAAAGTAAGAGCTACCGCCTACCAATACGAAGATACCGGTACTGGTACTTAACTGAAGCAACACTAAGACAACCAGTACCGGTACCCGAACAATATAATCATTGGGTTACTATGTACCGGTACGTAGAGATACAAAGCAGCGTAAACAGGAGCCTAAGAACACCAAACCAGCGCATCTGCCGCGACAGTTCTCCGTAAGAGACTTGCGACATCGCATCATTCAGATTTCAGAATATGAATAAGCAGATTTACAGCATACTGTAAGTTGATATTTCCACCTTGCCACCAGTACTCTATGGAGCTGGCGAGCCGGGTCCGTATAGAGTACTGGCGGTCAAAGATATTATAAACAGAAGATTGAGTGTACGGGCCGAAAATTCACGTAGAACATTGGATGGTTTGGTTTGTAAATAATCAAGAAGTTAAGTGCTGTGGAGCTAGAGGGCTTTTTAGCTGTTTATTTTGGGTTGACCAAAAAACAGCTAAAAAGAGCTTTAGCTCCTATCCTTTGGATAGTAGATTGTTCTATGCATGATTTTAGGAATCAGCAGAACTTGTACATGCTTTTTGATAGCCATATTAGCATATTTGCGACCAAAAATTTTTTTTGGACCCTACTGGTATTAAGCAATTTTTTAAAACTTAAAATAACCCTCTAAGCAAAGTTTTTCAATCAATATCAAAATTCTTTGGGATATAATCTTTTCAGGCCTACACACAGCTGCCGCCACATGTTAGAATTCAAAATTTAAAAAAAAATTAAAATCAATCCACCCTATGAACAGATAATGGTTTTTCAAAATAAAAACGTCAAAAATTGCCCCGAGCTACATCCAACTATGACCGGTACCAGTACCTACTTAAGTCAAGTACGGTACCGGTATTAAAAAAAAACGGTAACACTGTAGAGTCAATCACATTCCTAGTATTTTAGCTGTTTAATCATGTTGCTGTGCTACCTTCCTAGTATTAGATTTTATTTCATAATGCTCAAAAGTTTACATATTGTATTACGGTAGTAAGAATAAATCAGTCTAAACTCAGCTCTCAGTCATTCTACAATTGGTGACTCCGTATTCTCACGTACGCCCCTCTCCACCGCTACCTCTACGCAGTCAGTCTGCTACTTCCTACGTCACTGTTCACATCACCCCAGTGACTATGTTTTCTAACAAAGATATTGCTGGCCCCCGTGAGCTCTCTGATTTTGCCCTCCTTCCCATCGCCGACGACTACGTTGCCACTCCGCCCCTCCTGGTCATTGCGGCTACCCCTCTGCCCCCGTCTCCCACTCCCACGCCACTTCCTGGTCATCGTCCCCACATTCGTGCCCGCCGCTCCGTCATCACCCATGCCCCACCCATTCCTACCTACTACCACGAACCCACACCCAACTACCGTGTTATCCTCCCCGAGTTCTGGCAGCACAACCCCTCCTCCTGGTTCCTCCAAGTCAAATCCACCTTCAACACCGCCAACATCACCGCCTCCCACACCAAGTACGACCTCATCATCGCCAAACTGCCCCACTCCATCATCGCCAATCTTCACGATATCGTCACCACCATCAATTCCGGTCATCCCACCCCTCAACCCTATGAACTCACCAAAGCCCGTCTCCTGGCCACCTACTGTCCCACCCGCTGGGAGCGTGTCCACCAGCTTCTCGCCATGCCGCCGATCGGCGACATGAAACCCTCTGCCCTCATGACCAAGATGCTCTCCCTCCTCCCTCCTGGTGATCACATCGAGACCCTCTTCCTTGGCCTTTTCCTCGATCGCCTTCCCGAATACATCCGTGACCAGGTGTCTACCTGCCATTTCTCCAACCCTCATGAGCTGGCCACTTTCGCTGATCAGATCTGGCAATCTCGCCGCACCGCCGCTGCCGCTGCCACCGTCAGTGCCATCACCATCCCTCCTCGCCCCCGGTCCCCTTCCCCCTCCCGTCCTTCCTCTCGCCCAACACCTAGTTGCAGCCGCTCCAATCGCCGCTCTACACCCCCTCCCTCCCGCCGCCGTTCCCCCAGCACGGACAACCTCTGCTTCTACCACACCAAATTCGGCGATGCCGCTCAGAAGTGCCAGCCCCCCTGTGATTTCGACACCTAAGCCTGCTACTATCACCGCCAATTCGGCGATGATGCCCAGCACTGCCGCAGCCCCTGCTCCTGGACTCCCCGGACAGGAAACAACCCCGCCGCCGGTGGCAAATAGGTAGCCTTGCTGCTCCTACCGCCGGCGGCTCACCTCTACTCTACCTCTACGATCATCGCCTTCACAGTCATTTCCTGGTCGACACCGGTGCTGAGCGCAGTGTCTTTCCTCACCAGTCCTCTGCACCATCCTCTGGACCTCACCTCATCACCGCCGACGGCACCGACATCCCCACCTGGGGAACCAAGAACATTGACCTGTCGTTTCGTGATTTTCATTTTAGGTTTCCGTTTGTTTTAGCTGTTGTTCCCTGCCCCATCCTTGGAGCTGATTTCCTTGCCACTCACCACCTGCTCATTGATCCTGCCTGTCGCCAAATCCTTCATCGCCCCTCTGGCCAACCTCTTCCTACCGCCGCGCCCCCTACCCGCCTCACCTCCCTTCTCGCCAACCTCCAGTCTGCTCCCGCCTCCCTGCGCCCCCTCCTCACCACCTTTTCCGACCTTTTCAATTCCGATCTCTCCACTGCCCATCCTACCCATGGTGTCCGTCATCACATTGAGACCGCCGGTCCTCCCGTTTTCGCCAAAGCCCGCCCCCTCGACCCCTCTCGTCTCCAGCAAGCCAAAGCTGAATTCGCCAAGCTGGAGTCCGCAGGCATCATTCGCCGCTCCAAAAGTCCCTGGTCCTCACCCCTCCACCTCGTTCCCAAACCTGACGGCACCTTCCGCCCCTGTGGCGACTACCGCCGCCTTAATTTTGTCACTACCCCCGACCGCTACCCCTTTCCCAACCTAACCACTTTCAACGCCACTCTCCACAATGCCACCGTCTTCTCCAAACTCGATCTCGTCAAGGGCTATCATCAGGTCCCCATACACACCGCCGACATTCCCAAAACCGCTGTTATTACTCCCTTCGGCCTTTTCGAATACACCTCTATGCCCTTTGGCCTCCGCAACTCAGCCCAAACCTTCCAGCGCCTCATGGACCACCTCCTTCAAGACCTCCCCTACATTTTCATCTACCTCGATGACATCCTCGTCGCCAGTCCCACCGTCGCTGATCACACCGACCATCTCCGCCACCTTTTCACCATCCTCCGCGCCAACGGCCTCCGCGTCAACCTTGACTTCCTGGGTCACCACCTTACCACCGCCGGTATCACCCCCCTCCAATCCCATGTCACCGCCATCCTCGATTTTCCACCCCCCGCCACCCTCAAGGATCTGCAGAGTTTCCTCGGTCTCATTAACTTCTACCGCCGTTTCATCCCTCAGGCCGCCGCTATCCTCCGTCCTCTCACTGATGCCCTTGCCAACAAACCCACTTCCCTTCTCTTCACCGCCGATATGTCCGCCGCCTTCACCGCCATCAAACAAGCACTGGCCCATGCCACCCTTCTTTCCCATCCTCATCCTACCGCCACCATCGCCCTTGCTACCGACGCCTCCAACACTCACATCGGCGCAGTTCTCCAACAGTGGCACCACAACCACTGGCAGCCCCTCTCCTTCTTCTCTGCCAAACTCACCGCCACCCAGCAAAAATACTCCACTTTTGACCAGGAGCTCCTCGCTGCCTACCAGGCCCTCCTCCATTTCCGACCTCACCTCGAAGGCCGTCCTTTTCAACTTCACACCGATCACAAACCCCTCGTCACCGCCCTTCACCGTCCTGGCAACCCCAAATCTGCTCGTCAACAACGCCAACTTTCCTTCATTTCCGAATATTCTGTCACCCCCCTCCACACCTTTGGCGCCGCCAATGTCGTCGCCGATACCCTCTCTCTCCCTCCTCCCCCCCCCCCCCCTCCCCCCGCCACTGTCACTGCTCTCCCTGCCACCGATGTTCCCCCTTTTTCACCTCTTCACCTCGCCCTTCAGCAAGCCCTTTCACCTGACCTCCCCCAGTTGCTCCAATCCCCCTCCCTTCGTCCCACCACCATCACTGTCAAACACCTCCCTCTTCATGGAGATATCTCCACTGGAGTTTTTCGCCCTTTCATTCCCACCAACCTTCATCACCCACTTTTTGACCACGTTCACAATCCGGCCCACCCCGGCACCCGCGCCACCCGTCGTCTTCTCTCCACCCGCTACGTCTGGCCCCGTCTTGCCGCCGACGTTGCTGCCTGGTGCCGCCAATGCCTCACCTGTCAAACTTCCAAAATTCACCGCCATACCACCCTCCCACCCCAACACATCGCCGTTCCCTCCACCCCCTTTTCACACCTTCACATCGACCTGGTTGGTCCTCTCCCTCCCTCCCAAGGACACACCCATCTTCTCACCATCGTGGACCGCACCACCCGCTGGATCGACGCCATTCCCCTCGCCTCCACTACCGCTGCCGCCGACCTCGTTCACCACTGGATCTCTCGCCACGGTGTGCCGGGCCACATCACCTCTGACCGTGGTCCTCAATTCACCTCCTCCCTCTGGACCCACCTTTGCACCCTTCTCAACATCACACACCACTCCACCACCGCCTATCATCCCCAGTCCAACAGTCTCGTCGAGTGCCTTCACCGCCGTCTCAAGTCCGCCCTCACCGCCCGTGCTGCCACCGCCGACTGGTACCACCATCTTCCCTGGGTCCTCCTCAGCTTTCGGACTACTCCCGCTGAGGCCTTTGACGTCTCCCCTGCCCAGGCCACCTATGGCCACAACCTCACCCTTCCCACCCAAGCCGCCGCCACCCTTGACGCCCCTGTCGATTCCCCTCTTCCCCCACACCTTTTTCAGCCCCATCATTTTTTCATCCCAACCCCCACCCGACACAACACACCTCAATCCCCTCCCCCGACCCCCGCCATTCCACCCAACCTCCTCACCTGCACTCACGTTTTCGTTCGCCGCGACGCCGCCGCTCCCCTGCTCACTCCCCTCTACAAGGGCCCCTACCTCGTCCCGGACCGCCACTCCACCTTTTTCAGGCTTCAAATTGGCTCCCGTCCTGACACGGTCACCATTTAACGGCTACGCCCCTCCCATATTCCGCCCCAAGCTCGTGCTGCCGTCCCTCCTCCTCGTAGTCGTCCTCCCCGCCCCTCCCCACCTCCTGCCCCCCTGCCAAAGCGAGTCCTTTTCTCCCTACCCCGCCGTCACCCGTCCTCTTCATCAGCCTCTTGCCCTCCGGCCTTGAGGCTTGGGGGGGAGCCTCTGTAGAGTCGATCAAATTCCTAGTATTTTAGCTGTTTAATCATGTTGCTGTGCTACCTTCCTCGTATTAGATTTTATTTCATAATGCTCAAAAGTTTATATATTGTATTACGGTAGTAAGAATAAATCAGTCTAAACTCAGCTCTCAGTCATTCTACAACACGGTATTTTAGGTGTATTTTAATTGTAACCAAAGGTAGGGCATTCTCAAACGGCCTGGCGTACTTGTACGAGTAAAAAAATTGATGTTTAAGCCGAAAACACGTAACAGTCCCGTGCCAGCAGTGTTGCCCAAGCCGGCCCATTTTCCCGGTTCTGGTTCCGCAAAAATTTGGCTCTGGTTCCGGCTCAGGCTCCACCCTAAAACCCCCTGCTCCAGCTCTTATATCTATTTTTGCTCTTGTTTTTGCTCCTGCTTTTTAAACAAATTACCTTCCATTACAGCGACTGCCAAATCAGTTTCACTACACAGATTACATTACTGAGCACCTTTTAACCAGTTAAAAAAGAGATTTAAGTCATAACCAAAGCCAGAGAAAAAAATTCCGACTTATTTTCGGAGCCGCCCGTTTAGGCGGCTCCAACTCCGGCCCGGGCTTTTTTTAATTTTGGCGGCTCTGGCTTCGGCTGCAGCTCCAGCTCAAACAAAAAAGTGTGAAAAAATGTAACCTGTAAAAGGCAAAAGTTCTTAAGAATTTGCAGATTGACTTGCAAATTTTATTTGGGAAACTAACTATTGTATGCATTTGGATATATTAGGGCTGGACTTGGTAATTGTAAGAGCTCAACTTTTTTAGACTTGGAGCCGGAGCCGCCCTTTCAGAGCGGCTCCGGCTCCGCAACACTGCTGTGTACACGTACACAATACTTGGTTCTGGTACATTAGGTTTCGGTGCCAATATACCTGGGAGGCAGTTTGAAACTGGAGGGCATGCAGCAGCACATGGGCGGCCTGGTACCTGAAATAAATTAAACAATCCTAAATATTGTTGTTACAGGACGTACCTACTAAGGTAAGATTATAAATGGTGCCGGTACTTTTCTTGTGCCTGGACTACGGTAAATACCTTTGGTGTGTGATACCAGTATTTCATGATGGACAGGGGCGTAGCCAGGGATGGGGGGGGGGCGCGCCCCCCCCCCTAGAGCCCCAAAAAAGAAATATAGAGCACACAGTTAGCAACCCAAAGATTCTGTACCCTACTTTGTAAAGAAATGTAGAAAATTTTAAATAAGTGCAGGTATTATAGCTTCAAAAGTAATCTTTAACCCTAATTATTTCATTTTTTAGCCGCCCTGCAGGCGGCCTCTACTCCAACACTTGCCTGTTTTATGGTAAAATTGGTAAGTCTCAAATTTTTTCTTATTCTTTGCTTTGCCCAATCTAAAAATGAGCCTCCCTCTACAGAAAGCAATTTTGTGCCCATTTTGTGCCCCTTTTTAGCCGCCTTTGCTAATAAAATTCGCCTTTCTTACAAAGTGAACCTTCATTACAGTTCAGATTTTTTCAGCTGCCCTTCAGCCCTACATCTTAATATGTCTTACTGTTATTAAGGTGTGAGCCTCCAGTCATTGTTAAGATTTTTTGGACCGCCCCCTGCGGTCCTACATCCTAACATGATACTGTGGTTAAAGCCTAAGCCTCTATGTTGAGATTTTTTCGGCTGCCCTTCGGGCGGCCCTACATTCTAATATGTCTTACCGGTATGAAAGTCTAAGCTGCTATTTACTGTTCAGATTTTTCCGGCCGCCCTTTGGGCGGCCCTACATCCAAACATTACTGTTATTACTGTAAAGCCCGATCTTCCATTTAAAATTCAGATTTTTTCGGCCGCCCTGTGGGTGGCCCTACATTCTAATATGTCTTACCGTTATGAAATTCTGAGCCTCCATTTAATGTTCAGATTTTTTTAGCTGCCCTTCGGGCGTGCCTACATCCAAACATGATCTTACTGTTATTTCAGTAGAGCCTGAGCCTCCATTTATTCATTTACACTTCAAATTTTTTCGGCCACCTTTTGGGCGGCCCTACTTCCTAATATGTCTTACTGTTATGAAAATCTGTGCCTCCATTTAATGTTCAAATTTTTTTGGCCGCCCTTTTTCCTAACATGATCATACTGCTAACTTAAGCCTCCATTTATCTTTACAGTTCAGATTTTTTCAAGCAAAAACCTAATCTAACATCTTGTCGCTTGTTGTGAATTGAATATCTTGGGGGGGGGGGGGGGGGGGGGGGGGGGTGCGCCCCCCCCCTAAAAAATTTATGGCTACGCCCCTGATGATGGACATTATTTTTTATGCCTATGAAAAACTGTAACGTTAACTATACCGGTACTTCATATTTAACCTTTTTTGCCAACATAAGTTTAATTAAAAAAAAACACATATAAACTCAAAACAAAACTACACTTGGAAATAAAACTAACCGGAACGGTTCCCTCACGAATTGACATAACTAGAGGAAACAGACAGTACCGGTGTAGAAGGGATTTGAATTCTGACCTCTGAACACACTCTCCCGGGTTGTCAAAGAGCTCGTCCAGCGCGGCGGACTGACACTGCTCAATGGCGTGGTTGTACAGCAGGCGGTCGGCGGTCAGCGTGGTGTCGCTGGGATCGATGCCTGACTCCGCCAACAGGTTCTCGGCGTTCAGCATCTTGGACATGGAGAGGCAGTGGCGGAAGCGCTCGTTCAGCGTGGCCAGTGTGTTCTTCACCGTGGTCGAGGGTTTGAGTCGGCGGGCGCGCAGCTTGCTTCGCGCTAAGTCCAAGGTCTGAACACGGAAAAAACAAAGATTTAATGCAAAATTTTATAAAAAAAATTCTTTCAAATAAAAAGATTCTGGTAACAAATCAGGGGCGTACGCAGGGGGGGGGGGGGAGGGGGGGAAACCCCCCCCCCCCCCCCACCGACACCCCCCCCCCAACCACACACCCCCCCCCCCCCCCAACCCACCTCTACAGACA
>Ga0194121_10011485_pt1 | contig 10534 bp, 8 predicted proteins | sample TA2MahCa50mmetaG_FD_148609 | JGI IMG/M metagenome (GOLD analysis project Ga0194121, IMG submission 148609) | Freshwater microbial communities from Lake Tanganyika, Tanzania - TA2015020 Mahale Deep Cast 50m | ecosystem: Environmental > Aquatic > Freshwater > Lake | place: Tanzania: Lake...
CGCGGCAGCGGGCCATGAACCTGGCGCGCAACACCGTGGTGAAGCTCAACGGAGGCCTCAGCCAATACATGCCTGCGGCGTGCATGTTTGCCTCAGGCGGCAGCGGCGGCAGCTGCCTAGTGAGCAGCAACGACCAAGGCTTTCTCTTCCGCTTCAACGGAGGCACCCCAGGCTGGCAGCAACTGGGCACTCCTCCCACCACCACCAGCGAGATCCTGGTCAGCCCCGATGGGCGCACGGTGACTCAGCTGATCTACAACGGTCCGCTGCGTTAAACTAACGCGCCCAGTGCCTCGGCCCAGCTGGGCTGGCAGCGCCACAGCTCCCGGCGGCAGAGGCTCAGGGCGATGCCCTTCTCGCCGTAGGCAGCCTCATTGATGAACACCGGCCAGCGGGCGCCAGCCTCCAAGGCTGAGCCCCGCTCCATTGGCTCGGCTGTGCCATCGGCACACCAGAAGAGGGGATCACCCGCCTGCAGTGGCTGCCAGTCGCGGTGCTGCCGCTGCGGATGCAGGGCTGCGGCCGGAACTCCCTGCGGGCTGCGGGGCAGATCGAGGCTGCTGTGGTGCAGGTGCACCTGAAGGCCTTGGGGCAGCCGCAGCCGGCCCGCGGCAGCCGCGGCCATGGTGTCGAGGGCGGCCTCGAGGGCCAGCTGGGTTTGGCGGCAGATCACCGCCGTCACCAAACCCTGGGGCACAGGCCCCACTTCGATCACCAGGCCCGCCGGCCAACGCTCCACCAGAAAACCGGTCTGCGCCGCATCGGCCTCGTGGAGATACACCGGCAGTCCCAGCCGGGCCTGAATGCCGGCAGCCAGGGCCAGATCCGCCGGCCGCCGCCCGTACACCACCAGTGAATTGCCCATGGCGCTGGTGGTGCTGTGCAGATCGAGCACCACATCGCAGGGCTCGGCTCCCTCGGGGCCATGGGCCGCCAAAAGCTGGCGGGCGCGCTGCACCTCGCGCTCCGGGCGGCTGGTGTCGGCCAGCAGTTCGGGTGTGAAGCAGCGGTTGAGGTCGCGATCGAGGTAGCGGCGGTTGGCGGCGAAGGCCTCGGGATTACCGATGGTGAGCTGCAGCTCAAGGCCTGCGCTGCGCAGCAGGTCTGGCCGTGCCTTCCATTGCTCGAGCAGCCACGGGGCGTTGCGCTCGTTGCCGTGGGTGGCCGCCACCACCAGAACTCGGCCCTGGCCCATGCCTGTTCTCCGGCGGATTGCTGCGCCAGCCTGGCAGTGATCCAGCGAGTGCGGCGATGGCCATTCCTCCAGCCGTGGTGAGCGCCGCCCGGGCCGGTTGGCGCTGGCAATGGCTGCAGCTGATGCAGGGCCTCGGGCCTGCCGATGGCGAGGGCAACTACCGCAGGCCGGCCTCCCCCTTCAGCGCCCTGCCGCCTCTGCCCGCCACGGCCGCTGAGGCGGGCTCGCATGTGTTGATCGTGGGGCGCAGCTGCCCCTGGGCCCACCGGGCCTGGCTGGTGTGGGCACTGCGGCAGCTTCAGCCATCGATCGCGCTGCTGATCGTGGAACCCGATCCCCAAGCGGGCCGCTGGCGTTTCCCAACCCCATTTCTGGGCTGCACCACCCTGCAGGAGCTCTACCGGCGTTCAGGCGCCGACCCTTCCCAGCGGGCCACCGTTCCGGTGTTGGTGGAGGCCTGCAGCGGCCGGGTGGTGCTGGGGGAAAGCGCACGGCTGATCGAGCTGCTCAACCAGTGGCCGGCAGCCGCCACCACCCACGATCTGGCTCCTGAGGGGCTGAACCCCGAGATCACCCGCTGGCGCGAGCTGCTGCAGGGAGCGGTGAACGACGGGGTGTATCGCTGCGGCTTCGCCCGCAACCAGGCGGCCTACGACCGCGCCGAGAGCGAGCTGTTTGCCGCCCTCGATCAGGTTGAATCCGCCCTGGCGCGCCCTGGCGCGGGGCCCTGGCTCTGCGGCGAGAGCCTCACCCTCGCGGATGTGCAGCTGTTCCCCACGCTGATTCGCCTGGAGCTGGTGTACGCGCCGCTGTTCGGAGTGTCGCGGCAGCCCCTGTGGCAACTGCCCGCCCTGTGGCAGTGGCGCCAACGGTTCTACGGCTTGCCCGGCGTGGCCCACACCTGCTGCGACCAGGCCTGGCGCCACGACTATTTCGGTGCCCTTTTCCCTTTGCACCCCTCGGGGATCGTGCCCGCCGGGCCCGCCCTGGCCACACTGGTGCAAGCGCCTCCGCCGCCATGACCAGCTTCGAAGGGGTCTACGGGCCGTACAGCATCACGGCGGAGGATGAAAGGGAGGTGTTCGGCTACCGCCTGGCCCTCTGCATCGGCGCCATCGCCCAGGCCGGGCTGCTGCTGCAGTGGCGCCAGTGGGGTGGCGGCTGGCTGTGGCCCTGGCTCCTGCCACTGGTGGCGGGTGTGGGCCTGGCCCTGCGTTGGATTCACATCTACCTGCGCCCCCTGCATCAGGCCATGCAGCTGTTCTGGCTGCTGGGGAGCGTGGGCTTCGTGGCCTTGGCCCTCAGCGCGGGCCCCGCTGGGATGGCTGATGCCGTGGCCCGCCAGCCAGCCTGGCTCTGGGCGATCGGCCCCTTTTTCGCCGCCCTGGCCGGCATCGGCTTCAAGGAGTTTTTCTGTTTCCGCCGGCCCGAAGCCATCGGCGTGACGCTGCTCTTACCCGTGGCCCTGCTTGGAGCCCTGAGCGGCCTGCTGCCCGCGGCCGTCAGCGGCAGCTTGATGGGGATCGAAGCCGCGCTGCTGCTGGTGCTCACCCTGCGCAAGTTCCCGATGCCCGCCGCCGCCGATGTGGGCGATAAGAGCGTGTTTGCTTATCTGGAGGCTCAGCGGAAACAGCCCAGCACGTGAGCCTGATCAGCCTGGTGGATGTCCGCAAGGATTTCGGCATCCGCACCCTGTTTGACGGCCTCAGCCTGCACGTGGGCGAGCGGGAGCGGCTGGGGCTGATCGGCCCCAACGGAGCAGGTAAATCCACCTTGATGCGCGTGCTGGCGGGGCTGGAGCCGCCCGGCGGCGGCGAGCGACGCGTGCTGCCCCAGGCGCGGATCGTGCTGGTGAGCCAGGAGCCGGAGATGGATCCTGAGCGCACGGTGCTTGAGCAGGTGTTCGCCGAAAGCGGCGAAAAGATGCAGTTGCTGCGGCGCTACACCGAGGTGAGCGACGCCCTGGCCCACGCCCACAGCGCCGGCAGCGACGACACCGCCCTGCTCGCCGAACTGGGCGAGCTCAACGCCCGCATGGACCAGAGCCAGGCCTGGGATCTAGAGCAGCAGATCCGTGAAGTGCTGCAGCGGCTGGGCATCGGCGACACCCAGCGCCGCGTGGGCGATCTCTCGGGCGGCTACCGCAAACGCCTCGCCCTGGCCGCAGCCCTGGTGGCCGATCCGGAGGTGCTGTTGCTCGATGAGCCCACCAACCATCTCGATGCCGACTGCATCCAGTGGCTGCAGGGCTACCTGCAGCGCTTCCGCGGCGCCCTGGTGTTGATCACCCACGATCGCTACGTGCTCGATCAGGTGACCAACCGGATCGTGGAGGTGGACCGCGGCGAAGCCCGCAGCTACAGCGGCAACTACGCCTACTACCTGGCCCGCAAAGCCGAGGAAGACGCCGCCGAAGCCGCCAGCGAAGCCAAGCTGCGCAGCGTGCTGCGGCGGGAGCTCGAGTGGCTCAAACGCGGCCCCAAAGCGCGCAGCACCAAGCAGAAGGCCCGCATTCAGCGCATCGAGGCCATGCAGGAGCAGCCCAAGCGCCAGGCGAAAGGGCAGCTGAGCCTCGCCACCAACCAGCGCCGCCTCGGAAAACGCGCCATCGAAGCGGAAGAGCTGGGGGTGTGGGCGAGCGACGAAGCGCGCAATGGCGGCGCCTCACCCCTGCTGCAAGCCTTCAGTTACGACTTCAGCCCTGAAGATCGGATCGGGATCATCGGCCCCAACGGTTCAGGCAAATCCACCCTGCTGGATCTGATCGCCGGGCGGCGCCAGGCCCACACCGGCCGGATCGAGCTGGGAAGCACCGTGAAGCTGGCCTACTTCGATCAGCACAGCCACAACGTGCTTGAGGGCACCGATGCGGCGGGCCGCCAGCGCAAGGTGATCGATGTGGTGAAGGAGGCCGCCAGCAGCGTGGAGCTCGAAGGTTCCACCCTCAGCGCCTCCCAGTTGCTGGAGCGCTTTCTGTTCCCCCCGGCGCAGCAACACCAGCCGGTGAGCAAGCTCTCGGGCGGCGAGCGCCGCCGCCTGCACCTCTGCCGCCTGTTGATCGAGGCGCCCAACGTGCTGCTGCTCGATGAGCCCACGAACGATCTCGACGTGCAGACCCTCACCGTGCTCGAAGACTTCCTCGAAGACTTCCGCGGCTGCGTGGTGGTGGTGTCGCACGACCGCTACTTCCTCGATCGCACCGTGGATCGCCTGTTCAGCTTCGAGAACGGGCAGCTGGAGCGCTTCGAGGGCAACTACAGCAGCTACCTCGAACGGCAGCAGAGCAAGGGGGCCTCAGCCAGCACTAGCTCGGGCACCAACAGCAGCCCCGCGCCGGACAAGGGCTCGAGCACACCCAGCCCAGCCCCCACCCCAGCGAGCGGACCCACCAAAACCCGCCGCCGCAGCTTCAAGGAAACCCGCGAACTCGAGCAGCTCGATGCTCAGCTGCCGCAGTGGGAAGAGCGCCGCAGCGAGCTGGAGGGGCTGTTGGCCGTGGGCGGCAGCGATTACGCCGCCCTCGAGGCCCTGAGCGCAGAGCTCTCGGAACTGCTGGAGCGGATCGCGCGCGGCGAGGAGCGCTGGCTGGAGCTCAGCGAACTGGCGGGCTAGCGGCGCTGCTGCGGCGCCGGCGCAGCTGGTGGGGCAGGTCTGCCGCCACGGGCCGGCATGAGGCTGGCCGGGCGGTTAACTCGCAGCGGGGTGCCGGTGTGGGGTCGGAGCCCAGCCAGGGCTGCCGGCGCAGCCGACCGGTGCGCACCTCCTCCTCTTTCAGCGCCGTGGGCTTGTAGTCGTCCACCCCGCGCTGGAGGGCCATCTCATCACCCATGCGGCGCAGATAGAGATCCAGCGACCACTGCACCTGGTTGTGCTCAAACGCCTCACAGGCCGCCTGGAGTGAGCTGAAGCGCTGGCTCACCAGCCCACTGGGCGCGCATTGCTTCCAGGTGAGCACGTCGTCGAAGCTGAGGCCGGTTCGCCACTGGCGCTGCTCGGAGAGGTAGCAGTGATGCTCCGGACCATTGATCCAATAGAGGCGATCGCGGTCGTCGATGAAGTGGCGATCGCGGCGTTGGCGAATGCGTGTCATGGCCCCAGGAGCCTGGTGATCTCTCCCTAGCAACGCCGCGGCGAAAACGCCGCAGGCCAGGGCGGCAGGCCGAAATCAGAAGCCCACCACAAACCCCGTCCAGCAGGGCTTGCAGCCCGTATGGTGTGCACGACGTCGAGCGGCCGAGCACTTCCGGCCTCCTCCATGACCACGATCGACGAGCACATCGCGAAGGACAAAACCGAGATCGAAGCGGCCCGCGCGGCCGGCGATCAGGGCAAGGTTCGTCACCTCGAGGAAGAGGTGAAGGGTCTTGAGGAGTACAAGGCGCATCACCCTGAGGACAAGCACGACCCCACTCCTCTGGAGGTGTTCTGCGACCTCAACCCCGACGCCCCTGAGTGCCTGGTTTACGACGACTGAGTCGTTGTTCAGCAGCGCTCACCTGGAACGAGCTTCAGATCCCAAGCTCCTTCCAGGTGGCCGACAGCAGTTTGTCGAGATTGTGTGAGGTGGCGGCAGAGATCGCCAGCACAGGTTGGCCGCAGTGGTCGCTGGCCTGCTGAATCCTCTCCTCCAGTTCCTCATCCAGCAGCAGCTCGGTTTTGTTGAGCGCCACCAGGCAGGGGCGTTCATCGAGCCCGTTGCCATAGGCCGAGAGCTCCTGCTGCACCACCTGCAGATCGCGCACCACATCGTCGGAGCTGGCATCCACCAGGTGGATCAGCAGCCGCGTGCGCTGGATGTGGCGCAGGAAGTCGTGGCCGAGGCCAGCTCCCTGGGCGGCACCGGCAATCAGGCCGGGGATATCGGCAAACACGGTGCCATCGCCGGTGGGACGGCGCACCACACCAAGGTTGGGCACCAGGGTGGTGAAGGGGTAATCAGCGATCTTGGGCCGCGCCGCCGAAAGCACGGAGATCAGGGTGCTCTTGCCGGCATTGGGCAGGCCGATGATTCCCACCTCCGCCAGCAGTTTGAGCTCGAGCTGGAGGTTCCATTCCTCGCCGTCGCGCCCCTCGGTGCACTTCTCGGGCGCGCGGTTGCGGTTGCTCAGGTAGTGGGCATTGCCAAGGCCGCCGCGGCCGCCCACCGCCACCAGCAGCTTCTGCCCCTGTTCGGTGAGATCCCCCAACAGGATCCCCGTGCGTAGATCGCGCACCTCCGTGCCGCACGGCACCTTGATCGTGAGCCCGTCGCCGCTGGCACCGGTGCTCTTGTTGGGGCCGCCGCGGCGACCATCCACCGCCTCGAACAGGCGCTTGTATTTGAAGTCGAGCAGGGTTTGGAGGTTGGAATCGGCCTCCAGCCACACATCGCCGCCGCGGCCGCCATCCCCCCCGGAGGGACCGCCCGCTGGCACATATTTCTCCCGGCGGAAGGCCACGATGCCGTCGCCGCCGCGGCCGGCCCGCACCGCAATACGGGCCTGATCAATGAACTGCATTTGACCAACCCTAGGATCGGGCCGCCGTGTGGCCTGGTCTTGGCAGAGGTTCGCTTCCAGCAGGTCAGTAAGACCTATCCACCGCGGCGGGGCAGTGCGCCGGTGGAGGTGCTCCGCCAGGTGGATCTGGAGATCGCCGACGGCGAATTTCTGGTGCTCGTGGGCCCCTCCGGCTGCGGCAAGAGCACGCTGTTGCGCCTGTTGGCGGGCCTTGAGGCCCCCAGCAGCGGCGAAATCTTTGTGGGGGATCGCTGCGTCACCGGGTTGCGGCCCGCCCAGCGCGATGTGGCGATGGTGTTCCAGAGCTATGCGCTCTATCCCCACCTGACTGTGGCCGACAACATCGGCTTCGGGTTGCGCCGCCAGCGCCAGCGCAGCGCCGCCCAGCAACTGCAAGACAGCCTGCACCGCGCCAGCCGCGGCCTGCCTGCGCCGCTGCGCATCCCCTCCAGCCGCGAAACGCGCATCGAAGCGCGCATCCAGGAGGTGGCAGCCACCCTCGAACTCGATCACCTGCTCGATCGGCTGCCCAAGGAGCTCTCCGGCGGCCAGAAGCAACGGGTGGCCCTGGGCCGCGCCATCGCCCGCCAGCCGGCGGTGTTCCTGATGGATGAACCGCTCAGCAATCTCGATGCCAAGCTGCGCACAGGCACCCGCGCCCAGATCGTGGAGCTGCAGCGCCGCCTTGGCACCACCACCGTGTACGTCACGCACGATCAGGTGGAAGCGATGACCATGGGCCATCGCATCGCCGTGCTCAACCGCGGGCACCTGCAGCAGCTGGGCACCCCCACCGAGCTCTATCAGTGGCCGAGCAATCTGTTCGTGGCGCAGTTCATCGGCAGCCCTCCGATGAATCTGCTGCCGGTGCGCAGCGCAGGCCAGGGGCAACTGCAATTGGGCAGCCGCCGCTTCATGCCCGAAGGCCCCATGGCCGAAGCGCTGCTGCAGTGGCAAGCCCGCGGCGGCAGCGAGGAGCTCAATGGGGGCCTTCGGGCCGAACACCTCAAGCTGGCCCCCGCCACCAACCGCAACCTGCTGGCGGAGGTGTGCCATGTGGAGGGCCTGGGCAACGAACAACTGCTCACCGCCCGCTTGCAGGAGGGCGATCACCTGGTGCAGCTGCGGGCCGAGCCCGATCAGGCGCTGGTGCCCGGCCAAAGCGTGCACCTGGAGGTGGATCCCCACGGCTGGCGCCTGTTTGATCAGGCGGGCGAAGCGATCCCGCGGCCTGAACCGGCCGCCACACCCGGCCGCGAACCGGTGCTGCCGGAGCTGGGCTGAAGCCGCCTGCCGCAATCAGCCGAGGCTCACTTCGGCCAGATCACGCTGCAGCCCTGGCCGCCATCCCCTTGCTCAGCGTCGCTGACGCGCTCCACGTAGGGAACGGTGGCCAGCCACTCGCGCAGGCCGCGCTTGAGCTTGCCGGTGCCGATGCCATGGATCACCCAGAGGGGGCCAGTGGCGGTGCGCAGGCGCTCCTCCACCGCCGCTTCGGCTTCGTGCACCCGCATGCCGCGCACATCCACGGTGTTGCGCTCGGTGCGCACATCGGGGCTGCGGCTGCCGATGGGGGTGCGGCTGCGCACCTTCACGGTGGCCTCCGGCGGCGCCGGCTTCTCGCCGTTGAGCCCCTCAATGGCCGCGAGCTCCAGGTTGAGCCGCATCACGCCGCAGCGCACCGTGAGTTCGCGGCCATCGGCAGAGAGGGCCAACACTTCGCCGGCCTTGCCCAGCGACAGCACCCGCACCCGATCGCCTACGGCGGGTCGCCATCCCTTGTGGTCGCGGCGCTCCGGCTGGGGCTGGTGCTGCTGCTCGAGCTTCTTCAGACGCTGGCCGGCGCGGCGGGCCGTTTCACCGAGGCTGGTGGTGTCCACATCGCGGCCCTGGCGCAGGCGTCGGATGATCCGGCGCACCTCCTTCTGGCCGTCGCGGATCGAGCGCTCCAGCTCCTGGCGGCGTTGTTCCTGCAGTTCGGCGCTCTGTTCTTTCTGTTGCTGCCAGCGCTGCAGCAGCTCCTCATGCAGCAGTTCGGTGCGCGCCAACAGGGCCGCCGCCTCTTCCGCCGCCTCCTGTTGCCGCTGCCGCTGGTTTTCCAAACCAGCGATCACCTGGTTCACCTCCCCTTCGCCGCGCGGCGCCAGGAGCGCCTGGGCATCGGCCAACACCGCGCTGTCCAGCCCCAGCCGTGTGGCGATCGCGAGAGCGTTGCTGCGCCCGGGGATCCCCCACTGCAGGTGATAGGTCGGCGAGAGGGTTTCCACGTCGAACGCCACGGAGGCGTTCTCGAAGCGGGGGTCGTCGTATTTGAGGGCCTTGAGCTCGCCGAAGTGAGTGGTGGCAATGGTGAGACGGGCCCGCTCCGCCAACTGCTTGAGCAGGGCAATCGCCAACGCCGTGCCTTCGGTGGGATCAGTGCCTGCACCCACCTCATCCAGCAGCACCAGCGAGGCACCAGAGGCACTGGTCAGATCGGCACCAGCCGGCGGCAACGCCTCGAGGATGCGGGCGATGCGGCGCACGTGGCCGCTGAAGGTGGAGAGGTTCTGCTGCAGCGACTGCTCATCGCCGATATCGGCCAACACCTGGGCGCACCAGGGCAGACGCGGACTACCGCTGCAGGGCAGAAACAAACCGGCCCGAGCCATCAGGGCCGCCAAGCCCACGCTCTTGAGGGTCACGGTCTTGCCGCCGGTGTTGGGGCCGGTGATCGCCACCACCCGTAGCCCTTCCTGCACCCGCACGGTCACGGGCACGACCGCCCGAGCTGCCTCGCGCCGTTCCTGCCAGAGCAGCAGCGGATGGCGCAGACCCTCCAGCTGCAGCGGCGCCAGTGGATCGGCGTCGAGTTCGGGGCGCACCGCCCCCAGCCAGGCGCTGTAGCGGGCTCGCGCCAACGCGCAATCCAGCAACAGCAACACCCGCTGCAGATGCTCGAGGGCCGGTTGCTCCTCTCCCACCAAGCCGCTGAGCTCAAGCAGCACCGCGCGCTCGGCCTCCCGTTCCTCACCCTCCAGCTGGCGCAGCCGGTTCCCCAGGGGAATCACCGCCTGGGGCTCGATGAACACCGTGCTGCCCGAGGCGGAGCTGTCGTGCACCAGGCCTGGCAACTGGCTGGCAGCGCCGGCCTTCACCGCCAACACCGGCCGGCCATTGCGCTCTGAGATCACGCTGTCCTGGAGCAGGGCGGCGTAGCGGCGCAGCAAGTCGTTCAGGCGATCGCGGCGTTCCTGGCGAGCCGCACCGATCTGGCGGCGCAATTGGGCCAGGGGCGGGCTGGCCCGATCCGCCACGCGGCCGCCGTCCTCGATGCAGAAGCGCAGGCGCTGCTCCAGCTCCGGCAGGGTGCGCAACTCCTCCACCAGTGCGGTGGTGGTGGGCCGCAGCTCGGGATCATCGATCTGGCGGCGCAATCGGCGAGCCGCGGCCAGGGTGGTGGCCACATCGAGCAGCTCATCGGCGGAGGCCACCCCGCCCTTGGCGCAGAGCTGCACGGTGCGGCTCAGCTCTGCCACCCCCTGAAAGCTGAGGCCGCCCTCCAGAACACCATCGAGGGCGAGCAATTCGGTGGTTTGCGCCAGCAGTTGACGGCTGGCCTCAAGGCTGGGCGCCAAGGGCAACTCACGGCACACCCGCCGACCAGCCGTGGTGCTGGCGAAGCCGGCCACATGCTCCCCCAGGCGCGCCCACTCGAGCAGCTCGAGGGCCTCTCGCTGAATGCCGCTGCCCGCCGTCTGGCCAGGGGGCTCACTCCGTGGGGTAGTTGCAGGAGCCGTGTGTGCAACCGGATATCCATGGATATCCGCAACCGGAGAGCCCCCCACAGAGCTAGGCGCCC